>Ga0335079_10002629_pt1 | contig 20690 bp, 16 predicted proteins | sample Lox_Sample_33_FD_206719 | JGI IMG/M metagenome (GOLD analysis project Ga0335079, IMG submission 206719) | Soil microbial communities from Loxahatchee National Wildlife Refuge, Florida, United States - Lox_Sample_3.3 | ecosystem: Environmental > Terrestrial > Soil > Wetlands | place: USA... | reverse complement strand
ACCGGCCTTTTCCGCTCAACCGACGGCGGCAAGACATTCGCATTGCTTCCGGCACCACATGGAGACCACCACGGGCTCTGGATCGATCCCACTAATCCGCAGCGGATCATGAACAGCAATGACGGCGGCGTGACCATCACGCTCGACGGCGGGAAGACGTGGACACAGCAGAACAATCAGCCGACCGCGCAGTTTTATCATGTCATCGCCGACAACCGATTTCCTTATTACCTCTATGGCTCGCAGCAGGACAACAGCTCGGTCGCCATCGCCAGCCGCGATACCGACGAGTGGGTGATTACCGACAAGGATTGGTATGACGTGGGCGGCGGCGAAGCCGGTTATATTGCGCCCGATCCGCGCGATTACAACATCGTGTATGCGGGCGATAACGGGGCAGTGTTAACCCGTTTCGATAAGCGCACAGAGCAGGCGCAGGATGTCTCTCCGTGGCCGCTGGATACTTCGGGCGAGGGTGCAGCAGCGCTGGAACACCGTTTTCAGTGGACGTATCCGATCGTGATTTCGCCCAACGATCCGAACGAAATCTACGCTGGCGCCGAAGTCATCTTCAAAAGCACCGACCAGGGGCACAGCTGGCAAGTGATCAGCCCTGACCTGACCCGCAACGATAAGAGCAAGCAGCAGCCCTCGGGCGGCCCGATTACGCTCGACATCACCAGCGTCGAGTACTACGACACAGTTTTCACCATCGCTGAATCGCCGAAGCAGAAAGACCTCATCTGGGCGGGCACGGACGATGGTCTTATTCAACTCACACGCGATGGCGGCAAGCACTGGTCGAACGTTACGCCATCGAATAAATTGCTTCCGGAGTGGAGCCTCATCAGCCTGATCGAAGCTTCTCCGCACGATGCCGGAACAGCTTATGTTGCCGTTGACCGCCACAAGAATGATGATTTGCACGGGTACATTTACAAGACGACCGATTTCGGCAAGACCTGGACGAAAATCGCTGATGGGATTCCCGATGGCGCGTACGTTCATGCGGTTCGGCAGGATCCGGTGAGAAAGAATTTGCTTTACGCCGGGACCGAACTTGGCGTTTATGTCTCATTCGATGACGGAGGACATTGGCAACCGCTGCAGCTGAATCTGCCGATGACTCCAATTGACGATCTGATTATCAAAGACAACGATCTTGCGGTCGCGACCAATGGAAGGTCATTCTGGATTCTCGATGATCTGAGCCCGTTGCGAGAGCTCACGCCGGAGATGGCTGGTCAGGACGTGATCCTGTATACGCCTTCGCCGGTTTACCGGATGAACTATCCAGAGATGGTCGATCGACGACGGCCGGTGGGCGAGAACCCGCCCAATGGGCTGATCGTCAGTTATTACTTAAAAAATGCGCCGAAGGGCGAAATCACGCTCGACGTTCTTGACAGCTCAGGCAGGGCCATTCGCCACTATTCCAGCAAGCCCAGCAACAAGTCTGAACAGCCGCCGGAATGGCCCGATCTCGAAGCTCCTCCGGAGTTGCTGCCGACAAGTGCGGGCATGAATCGCTTTCCCTGGAACCTGCGCTATAACAGTCCAACGGAAATTCCCGGCGCTTTTTATGCTGGGAACGGGCCGGAAGGACCCATCGTTCTGCCGGGCACCTACACGCTCAAGCTAACGGTTGATGGCAGAAGCTACAATGCGACTGCCGAGGTGAAGCTCGATCCGCGCGTTCATATTTCCGAGGCCGACCTGCAAAAACAGATCGATCTTGAAATGAAGGTGCGCGATGACATCGAAGCCCTGCACGTTGCCGTAAACCAAATTCGTGGCGTGCGCTCGCAACTGGAGGTTGTGAAAAATCGCTATGAAGAGGCGGGTGACCGGGGCAAGACGACGGTCACTGCGATCGAGGATTTAAACAAGAAAATGGACCCGGTCGAGCAGGCGATGATACAGGTGAAGCGAAAAAGCTCGGAGGGAAATCTCGAATATCCCAATATGCTGAATGCGCAATACGAAACTTTCCGGCTGTTCGTCGAAAACGCAGACGCCGCCCCAACACAGTCTGAACTCGATGTTTTTGACGGTCTGCATGGTCGGCTGGAAAAGCAGTTAGCTGCATGGAAGGAGATCGAATCGACCGATGTGCCGGCAATGAATGAGCAGGTGCGCAAGGAAAGCATTTCGCTGATCGAGGTGCCGTCGGGCAAAGAGTAGCGGGGCAAGTTAGTTCAGATCAAGTCCCCACGCGTTGCTGGTTCCGGCTGGCTCATTCATGGCGACCCATTTTCCGTTCGGAGAAGGAATCGCCCAGTAATCGCACCCGCAAAGCGTCGGGAACGTGCCCCCTCGCAACACATGAACGGCCCCGTCGAGCGCCACTCGCAGCAGGGCGATATGCCCGGCCCGATTCAAGGTTCCGACGAACATGCTTTTGCTGTCGGTTGCCCAATCGACTGTGGTTAGGCCGGTCCATCCTTTCACTTGAAATTTTCGGGTCGTGCCTTTCTTAATGGAGTACAAGGTCATGCTGCCGTTATCCGGGGAATAAGGCAGAATCGTCAAATGAGCTCCGTCAGGCGAGAGTCCCCAGTTTACCGGCGCGTCGCTGTCGATGCGCGTCAGCTCTGATTTCATTCCTGTCTTTGGATCGAAGCGAAAGAATATTTCGTGTTGCCCATCGACCGTATTGATCATGCAGAAATTCGCCGGCTCTCGTGTGCACTCGAGATTTCCCATCCCTCCGGCTTCTGTGTCCGTTATCTTCCGTGAGACGCCGCCGCTCAGCGGCACAGCAAGAATCGAACCCAGTCCGTAGTCTGGCGTGTCTTGAGGCACGGAGATGTAGAGAACCTCGGTCCCATCGGGACTTAAGCGAGGCAGACCGAGGCTCTCCTTACTTGAGGCCAGAAGTTCGGGCTGGGTTTGATCGACCTTCTGTTTGAAAATTTCCGAATGACCGTTGCGATCGGAGGAAAACAGAACCGTCTTGCTATCGGATGTCCATGCCGTTGGCAGGTCCTTGCTTTCTTCAAGCGTCATACGCCGGACATTCACAAGATGATTTCCGTCTGGCGACAGCTGCCCCAGGAACACGTGACCGGTCCACGCGTTTTTCAAAAGCGCCAGATGTTTCCCATCAGCACTTGAGCTGACAGTGGAAATCCACCCGGGGCTGCCCGTCAGTCGCATGGGATTTCCTGACAGTTCGCCGTTCGTATTGACCGGTCTTGCCCACACATTGCTGTCCCGCTGGTTCGGGAGCTTCTCGCGTAGGGTGTAAATCAAACGGCCCGGCAACCACTGCAGCGCCGGGCCAAGATTCTTGTCGGACAAAACAGTCTCTAACTCCGACTGGCCCAGCACGGCAATCTGAATGGTTGCGCGCTCGGCCACATGCCCACCCCACTCCATCAGCGTGTACGCCAGATGTTTGCTGTCGGGTCCCCAGGCAACCGCTCCGATAGCGCTGTCGCTGATTGGAGATACGAGCCTGGTTGGATTGCTGCCATCCGAATCCATGGTCCAGATTTCGGTGCCAAAATCTCCCCAATCGGGGCTGCCGCGAAGCGCAACGATATGCCGCCCATCCGGCGAGACAGAACCCGACAAAGCTGCTCCCATTAGCTTGCGCGGGGTTCCGCCGTAAATCGAAACGCTCCATAATCCCCGATCTTTATCCTGCGCTTCCCCGCCGCCGATCAGCAGGTGAGCGCCATCCGGGAACCATCCCACAGGGATAGCAAAAAACCCTGGCGGCATGGGAATCGCATGAGTCTCCCCTGTGCGGATCAGCTTCAAATACAACCCGGTTGCGTCCGAGTAGGCCAGATACTTTCCATCCGGAGAAATAGTCGCGCCGCCAACCGGATTTTCTTCCGAGTTGGCAGTCAGTCTTGTTTCCACCTGCTCGTAGGCAACCGGCGGCTGCGTCCGCACGCGAAAAAACAGAGCGGCCAGGACTACGCCCATTGCGACGACAGCAGTGGCGATAATGATCAGCAGCCGCTTACTGCGCCTTTTGCTCAATGCCGCGTCAACTGCTCCCACGGCCGGCGCCATTGCGCTATGCCCATTCACCGGGCCAATAAACCTGTAACCCCGCTTCGAAAGCGTCTCAATAAAAACTGGTTGTTCCGCGGATTCGCCTAAGGCCTCTCTCAATCTCCGGACGGCAGCGTTCAAGCCACGTTCAAAATCCACAAAGGTGTCATTTGGCCACAGCCGCGCGTGCAGTTCGTCGCGGCTCACGACGTCCCCAGGACGCTCCAACAGCGCCATCAACACTTCGAGAGGCTGCTGCTGAATCCGGACCTTGAATCCATTTTTACGGAGCTCACCAGCGCGCGAATCGATCTCGAACGCACCAAACTGGATGACGCGCGTGTTCTTCGTGTTCTCCATGGCAGGAAAGTAGCGGGAAGAGTCTAGCACCGCAATCGGACCTCAGGTGATTCGCCGTCGCAAGTATTTGACGTGTCACAACTTAGTTCGTCACATTCTTTTCATAAGCGGGTTAGGCGCAAACCATTGAGGCACCATAGCCGGAGCCGCAGTTTCGGTGAATGCACCGGAATGCAAGAGTTCTGCTCATGGTGGCTGTCCTCGGTTCCACAATGGCGGGTGCCAGCGCAATAGAAGCTACGAGCATCACGGTCCGATTGTTCAATCGCACGAGGGTTGCGAGGACAGTTTTAACTGAAGCGGAGAAGGAAAGCGGCTATCTCCTTCAGCAGGCGGGCATTCGGGTTCTCTGGTTAAACTGCCCGGGCGCCAAAGGGTGCGATGAGAGACCGACCCCGACGAACCTGATCGTAACCATCGTGAGGGGAGGCTCGGCCGTGAGCGGCGGAGATGTACTTGGTCTCGCCTTAGAGGATGCCACGGGGTCAGGCACGTATGGTTACATCTTCGAAGACAGGTTGAATGCGATTGCCGGCCAGACGCATCTCGCCACATCGCGCTTGCTAGCGTATGCGATCGCGCACGAAGTCGGCCACCTGCTGAAAGGTGGACACTCCCATTCCCCAACAGGAATTATGTCGGCCGTGTGGCTGAAACCGGAACTCGACGAGATTGCGCGAGGCGCACTCGCATTTACCCCGAAAGACGCGGAGATCATGCACTCGCGCCTGAAGCGAATAAACGAGGCGGGGCAAAAAGCAGCAAACCTGGAAACGATGAAGTAGGTTGGAGCTAACGCTCAACCAAGCAAAAGCGAAAAACCCTTCCAGCGTTCCTGGAAGGGTCTGCAAGTGGATGCGGGGCTTACGCTCGGGACGCCCAACCCACGAGTTTTGGGTCGACTATCCGCGGACGACGTTGGCTGCCTGGTAGCCTTTCGGCCCCTTGAGCAGATCAAACTCAACGGTTTCGCCCTCGTTGAGAGTGCGATAGCCGTTTTCCTGGATGGCGGAGAAGTGAACGAAAACATCTTCACCCGTAGACCGCTGGATGAAGCCATATCCTTTCGCCCCGTTGAACCACTTTACTGTACCCTTCTCTCTCACTAAATTACTCCTTTCAGCCATTCGCTAAGATTTGCTTTCGACCCTTCGCGAGGCTCGCGCCTCCACTCGTTCCCCCCTAAAAGGTCAAAGCAGAATGAACCCGGTTGCATCTTGTTACGCGTGTTGCCCCAAAATGAAAAGCTCTGAATCATCGGGGAAAACGTTTCCCCGACTCACCAGAGCCAGACAATTTTGCGAGATTTGACGACGGCACAAAACATGAACCCGAATTCTGTAACCCACCCGCCTGAAGGTTCAGGTTGGTGGGCAAGAAATATTAGTAAGGAACTTACCTTAAAGGCAAGAGAAATTTAAGCGCTTAAATCGTTTTATCGGCTGATTTTGGCGAAATGATTAGCAGACGGAAGGCAGCTGTTTTGCAAGTATTTGATAAGATTGAGCAACTTCGCCGGACGCCGCCTTCGCATGGATCAAACAAGTTCCCAATCCGGTACTGTCAGAACATACAGGTGGAAACGCTTTCGGCATTATTATTTGCTCTCCGCATCCACGGTTAAGTATTTGTTGCACACCGAAGTGCACACGTTTGCGTTTTCGGTTGCGGCAAACGCGATTCTGTCTTTCTTCCCCTTCGTTCTATTGCTGATGACGCTGGTGCAGCGGGTGTTTCATTCCCGCGCCATGTACAACGTCATCGTCGATCTGCTGCGCGACAACTTACCCGCCGGGCAGGAGTTTGTGATTCGTAATCTGAGTGCCTTGGCCAATGCCAAGAACCGGGCACAGTTAGCGTCATTCGTGATCCTGCTGATCACTTCGACTGGCGTTTTCATGCCACTCGAGGTCGCGCTGAACCGGGTCTGGCGCTTTCCCAACAACCGCTCTTACTTTGGCAATCAGGTCATAGCGCTGGGTCTGGCTTTTGCCTGTGGAATTCTGGCATTGATCTCGATCGCTCTTAGCGCAGGGAACGTGTTTCTGCTGCGAATGCTGGCATTCGGGCACGAATTCTTCCTGATCCGGATTCTCGGTTTTATGACCGCGAAGGTATTCGCGATCATCACCAGCATGGCTATTTTCTTTCTGATTTATTGGTTGCTGCCGAATGGCAAAGTGCCTGCCAAAGCCGTGCTGCCGGCGGCCATCATCATGGGATTTCTATCTGAAATATTGAAGTACTCTTACATTCTCTTGTTGCCACGTTTGAATTTTCAGGAAGTCTATGGCCCGTTTGCCATTTCCGTGAGCATGATGTTCTGGGCATTCCTGAGCGGACTGCTCCTGCTGACCGGCGCTCATCTTTCCGCGCAGAAGATTTTTCTGCAGGAGAGTTAACATGGCGTCTTTGGGTCTCCGCGGTTCAATCATCACAATGCGCTTGTGACATCCATCACAGAACTCCGGGTTCATCATCGATAAAATCCTGCTGCTCCCGTCAGAGCGCTGGCCTCCGGACTGCGAGGCTGCAGGTGCGCGCTGTCGTTCTCAGCGTAATCACGATTGCGCTTTCTTCGGTGCTCATCGCCCAAACGCCACAGGTGGCGACGAGACGACCCGATATAAACACCCCAAATCCCCCGATCCTGCTCCGGCCGATTTTTCAGCCGATTCTTCGCGATGCCGGCAAAATTTTTTCCGGAACCGTCCTTGCTGTCGAGCACCAGAATTCGGGTTCATCGTCCGCACTTGCGACGACAAACATTCGCTTCCGGGTTGATGAAGCTATTCGCGGCGTACGGAAGAGCGAAATCGTAGAAGTCAAAGAATGGGCGGGGTTGTGGGGATCCGGGGAGCGATACCACCCCGGCGAACGCGTCCTGCTCTTCTTGTATCCGCCGAGCAAATTGGGCCTGACCAGCCCAGTCGGCCACCGCGCCGGCCGATTTCCGGTGAACGGCACTGGCGGAGTCCTGCTCCCAACGAACCCTGGGGCAAAGCCCAAACCGATCGAGATCCACAAGGTTGTCGCGGCGATTAGAGAGGCGGAACAGGAATAGCCATGTCGAAGTTGGTATTCGCGACCGTGGTGGTTCTGCTGTTTTCGGCGCGCGCTTCCGCCGGAGGCCCGGCGTATGTTGCTGGAGCAAGCTTCTTCGATCCATCCACGATCGGCACGCCTATTACCTGGCCGGAGGGCATTGTCAACTACTACACCGATCAGGGGGACCTTAGCACGTTATTGCCGGGCGCCAGTGCTGACACATTCGTCGCTAGCGCGTTCACGATGTGGACGTCGGTCCCGACCGCGGCGGTCTCCGCGGTACACGGCGGCCAGCTCGCGGAAAACGTGAGTGGTTCGAACATCTCGGTTGCGAACGGAGCGATCACCACCCCCGCGGATATCACTCCCGGCGCAACCACGACTCCGGTGGGAATCGTTTACGACGAAGATGGTTCGGTTACTGATGCTTTACTCGGTAGCGGCGCCAGTGCTTCTATCTACTGCGCCGACAATGGTGCCTTTGGCGGAGTTGACAATCTCGGGAGCAATGCGCAGTTCCAGCATGCGCTCATCATTCTCAACGGCAACTGCGCTCAGAGTTCTTCGCAGCTTCCGGATTTGCAATATCACTTGGTTCGAATCATCGGACGCGTCCTGGGCCTCGATTGGTCGCAGGCCAATCTCAATGTTGTCGCCGGAAATCCTCCGGCTACGGCCGATCAGATTGCCGGATTCCCGGTGATGCACGAGTACGATCCGCCGGGCTGTGTTCCGGTGGCCAATTGTTATTCGAGTAATGGCGCGGTCAACCCGGCGCAGCCCAAGACAGACGATCAGGCAGCACTTTCACGTTTGTATCCGGTCACGGCGCAGAACATTTCGAGCTTCACTGGCAAACAGGTTTTTTCACAAACTACTGCGCGCATCCATGGCAGCGTTTATTTCACCGATGCAAACGGCGCTGCGGCCCAGCCGATGCAGGGGGTGAGCGTGGTCGCGCGGCTAATCGATCCCTCAACCAATCAGCCCTCCGGTTCGGTGGTCGTGACCTCTATTTCCGGATTCTTGTTTTGCGGTAATGCCGGGAACATCATCACCGGATATACGGACAGCACGGGGGCAAATTTCAATCAGTTCGGTTCAAACGATCAGTCGGTTGAAGGCTTCTTCGACCTCGCCGGTCTGCCGATTCCTGCAGGGGCTTCAAACGCGCAGTATCAGCTTTCCGTGGAAGCAGTGGATCCGTTGTGGTCAACGCACGCGGGACCTTACGGATCAACCTCGCAGGTTGAACCTTCAGGATCGTTCACGCCAATTTTGGTAACAGTCACATTGGGAGGAGATGTCGCCGAGGACATCCTGATGCAGGGCAGCGCCGTGCAAAAGTCAAATTGGTATGGTTCGACCAGCTATGCGTCCCCGGGGCAACTGCCAACGTCGGGTAACTGGGCGGGCGTGATGAGCGCTTACGGCGACGCGGATTTCTTTGAGTTCCCTGCTCAGGCGAATCGTAGTTTGTCGGTAATCGTGAATGCGATCGACGAGTCCAGTAATTTATCGGAATCGAAAGCGCTGCCGGTAATTGGCATGTGGGCGCTGGCTGATCCGGGAAGCTCACCTGCACCCGCCAATACACCTTCCGCATTCAACACCGTGAACTTCGGCGAGACGCGACTCGACGCCCAAATTTTCCAGAGCACAACCTTCCGCGTCGGAATAACGGATTATCGCGGTGACGGACGGCCTGATTATCGCTACAACGCGAGAGTGCTTTATGGAGACAACATCAATCCGGCACGCGCCAGCGCCGGTGGAGGAACGCCACTGACTATTCAAGGACTCGGTCTGCAACCGAACACGACCGTACAGGTGGCGGGTGTAACGGTTCCCGTGCTTGGCGCGTCCGCAACTCAGTTGCTGGTTAACACCGGCGCAGGTACAGATGGAACCTACGACGTGCTGCTGCAGGATTCGGGTTCCGGAGGACAGTCCGATATGAGCGGCGTGCTGACCATCGGCGCCGGCCCGACAGATACGATCAAAATGATCACGGGTGCGAACCCCGCAACGGCAGTTGGTGGACAAGCGCCGGTGCCTTTCGCCGTTCAGGTGCTCGCGGCCGACGGAATTACTCCGGTCGGCGGCGCCAGTGTGCAACTCAGTTCGTCGCCGGCGGTGGCGTTTTCGGCGTGCTCGGGAGGGTCCAGCTGCACTGTGCTAAGCGACCAGAGTGGCATGGCTTCAACTTTCATGACAGTGCTGTCGGCGAACGTAATGACGTTGACTGCAAAGCTCGCGCCGGCGTCGTATTCGAATCCGCAGCAGGTGCAGGCAACTTTGTTAGGAACATCATCGCAACTCGATCTGGCACTGATCACGCCACCAATCTGGATCGCGCAAGGCGCGACGGTGACTCTGCCGATTCAGGCGCGAGTTATGTCGAACGGGACGCCTGTGGGCGGCACGGCGTTGAATTTCCAAATCACCGCAGGGAGTGGCACACTCAGCGCGAACTCAGTGCAAACGGCTGCGAACGGCAATGCGTCGGCCAGCCTGCAGGTGAACTCGCTATCGGCATCGGTTCGAGTTACGCTTTGCGTGGCGCAAAATAACAGCCCCTGCCAGGTTTTGAACGCAACTATGGTTCAGGACTCATCGCTGCAACTGCAACCCGTTTCCGGCATGCTGCAGATTGCGCCGCCCGGACAAAACCTGCAACCGGTCTCAGTTCGCGTGGTCGATTCCGATACTCCCTCGCATCCAGTGCTTGGCGCAAATGTTTCGTTTCTCGCCTACATAGGACGCATGCCGGGCAATGAACCGATTGTCTGGGCGGGGGGATCGGGCATTTCGCAACCGGTGATGCCGGTCATCCTCGCGGAGTCACAAACAACGGTTCAATCCGACGTCAATGGCCTTGCGAATTTCGCGGTCTCGACTGGTGGAATCTCCGGTAACGCGGCAATCGTGGGCTCCGCGACAGCGGGAAACAATAGCATTAACTTCGAAGCGCAGCAGTTAGGGCCGTGATTCAGATCCCCAAGAACTGAGATCAGCTGGCCCGCGTTACACACTCGCCTCCATTCTCATTTCGTTCTCTTTTCTCCTAGGTGATCGCCGCTAAGCCACAGATCGCAGAGTTTCATTCAACTCGAGACGGAATCCCATTGTGCTAAGACGCGCTACCCGCTATCATGCCTCGCAACGCGGCTCTCGCGACTTGAACAAAGATTTTAGGGAGAGGTCATGGAACCTTCGCAAATTCTCGCAGTCATTTTCTATGTAGTTGTGGGTCTGTTCCTGCTGGGAACAGTATTCAGCGGTTTCTACCAGGTTCAAACGGCAGAAGCTGTGATCATCCAGCGCATGGGGAAATTTCTTCGCGTGGCCAACGCGGGTATGAATTTCAAGCTGCCATGGCTCGACCAGATTGCCGGGCGAATTGACTTGAGAGTGCAGCAACTGGCACTTGATGTAGAAACGAAAACCAAAGACAACGTGTTCGTGCGGATTCCTGTCTCCGTGCAATACCACGTGATTCCGACGAAGGTGTATGAGGCTTTTTATAAGCTGGCCAATCCCAAGCAGCAAATTTCCTCATACGTCTTCAACGTAATTCTTGGTCACGTGCCGAAGATGAATCTCGATGATGCTTTCCTGCAGCAATCTGATATCGCGATTGCAATCAAGCAGGGGCTCGACGACGTGATGCAAACCTATGGATACGCGATCGATCAAGCCTTGGTGACGGACATTCAGCCGGATGAGAAAGTCAAAGCGGCGATGAACGAGATCAACGCGGCCCAGCGCGAACAGGTTGCGGCCAGCGCGCGTGGCGAAACGGAAAAGATTCTTAAGGTCAAACAGGCCGAGGCGGAAGCCGAAAGTAAGGCTCTGCAGGGGCAAGGAATCGCGAATCAGCGCAAAGCGATTATCGAGGGATTGAGGGCGTCAGTGGAGGCGTTCTCTTCGGCGATCCAGGGAACCTCCGCGAAAGACGTCATGATGCTGGTGCTCGTGACGCAGTATCTCGATACCATCAAAGAAATCGGGGCGCAGGATAAGAGCAACACTCTGTTCATGTCTCATTCGCCCGCGGCTATGGGAGACCTGTTCAAGCAGCTGCAGGATGCGGTTATGATCGGGGAACGGGCTGCTGCTGCGGGACAGGGGTAATCTGGGCGGATTTTGTCGCGCGATCCGAAAAACACAATCCATGCTGAATCTACAAATCTCGGTTTTCTGGGGACCGTTGCGTAATGAAAAAAGCGTTAAAGATGATAATTGTCGCTTTAATTCTCCTGTTGGTTGGCGCATTCGGAATTGCCGTTCAACTCTTTGGGATTCACACCTTCATTGGGCCACGTAAACGCGAGCTCACAGCACGCACATTTGAGAGCAGCCCGGCCAGACTCGAACGAGGCAAATACATTGCAACCTCGATGGGCTGCCTCTATTGCCATTCGCCTCATGACTGGAGCAAACGCGAAGAACCGATCCTTCCTGGAATGGAAGGCGCCGGACAACAGCTTCGATACACAGATCTTCCCGGCAGAGTGATTGCGCCGAACCTCACACCTGATAAGGAAACCGGCGCTGGTACGTGGAGCGACGATGCGCTGGCACGAGCCATTCGTGAGGGCATCGGTCACGATGGCCGCGCTCTGTTTCCGATCATGCCGTATGCGCACTATCGCAACATGCCTGATGAGGACCTGGCGTCAGTGGTGGTTTACCTGCGCTCTCTTCCTCCGGTTCGCAACCCACTGCCGCAAACTGAGATCATCTTCCCCGTGAAATATCTTATGCGAAATGCTCCTCAACCGATTACGGCTCCAGTTCCGCAGCCGGATTTGTCTGATCCCGTGAAGCGGGGCGCATTTCTGGTGAACTTAATTGGCTGTGCGGATTGCCATACTCCAATCGACAATCATCACAATCCAATTCCAGGAATGGACTTTTCCGGAGGGCAGATTATTGCGTTGCCGTCAGGCAACGTGGCCAGCAGCAATCTCACGCCGGACCCCTCTGGCATTCCCTACTATGACGAAGCGATATTCATAAAGGCCATGCGAACCGGCATGGTGGGCGCACGTGAACTGAACGGCGCCATGCCCTGGATGGTGATTGGGAAAATGACAGACCAAGACCTGGCCGCGATATTTGCCTATTTGAAAACGGTGAAGCCGGTGCGGCACAACGTGGATAACAGCCTGCCGCCCACGCTTTGTCCGCTGGATAACACCATGCACGGCGGCGGGAATCTGAATCGCAAGCAGTAGGAGGTTTATAAAAGCTGCTTTCGGCGGGGAACGAGTGCGCAATCTGTGATAAGCTTAATGGCGAACAAAAGGCGAATACGCTCATGGCTTCTCTTCCCCTGCTTCCCGATTCCGGGCAGCGCCTGGTTGGAATTGCACGACTCGCCGCGCATGGCGAAACCGTGCGCGAGGGACACAACGTTGAGTACTTCACGTTGCCGGTCCGCTCGCTGCTGAACCGGTGCGTAAGCAAGCGGCAGATGCCTTTTACCTGGACGATCAATCCTTATCGCGGTTGCGAGTTCGCCTGCAAATATTGCTATGCGCGCTACACGCACGAGTTCATGGAAATGCGCGACGGCATTGAATTCGAGCAGAAGATTTATGCCAAGCAGCATGCCGCGGAACTGCTCGGACAGGAACTACGGAAAGTGAAGTCGGGCGAATCCATTGCGATCGGTACGGCAACCGATCCGTACCAGCCGATTGAGCGAAAGCTTGAAATCACGCGCGCGATCCTGCAGGAGTTCGCAAGGCATTCGGGTTTTGAGCTGGGAATCGTGAGCAAGTCGGCGGTGATTGTCCGCGACATCGATGTGCTGCAGGAAATCTCACGGCAAAACCGGATTTCTGTGAATTTGACGGTCACGACCATCGATGCCGAGTTAGCTCGCATTCTCGAGCCGCGTGCGCCCCGCCCTGATTTGCGCCTTGAAGCGCTGCGAAAACTGCGCGACGCTGGAATCAGAGCTGGAGTGATCTGCGCACCGGTGCTGCCGGGTATTACGGATTCTCCCAAGCAACTTGAGGCAGTGGTGCGTGCTGCTGCCGAAGCCGGTGCGGCCTACATTTATGCGAATCCACTTTTTCTGAAGCCGTGCTCGGCAGCGGTGTTTCTGCCGTTTCTGAAGGAACATTTTCCCAAGCTCGTGCCGGATTACGAGCAGCGCTTCAAAGATCGCGCGTTCCTGCCGCCCGCGTACCGAAAGAGGATCTCGGAGCTCTTCACCAATTTCCGCAAAAAGTATGGAATTGAGAAAGAATCGCGGTGGCAGTGGCCCGAACTGCGTGAACCCAAAGCCGAGCAGATGCGTCTATTTGGATGACGGCCCAAAGTTGCCGAGAAGGAGCTACGATGCAAACACAAGACGTCGAACAGGTGCTGAGGGATCCGCTCGCACTGGAACTAATGCAATCCAGCATTCCCGCGCGGTTAGCGTACGTGGGACCCGACGGGTTTCCGCGCGCAATTCCTATCGGCTTCCACTGGAATGGAGTTGAGTTTGTGCTGTGTACGGTGCCGCACGCACCTAAAGTTCCGGCACTGAAAGCAAATCCCAAGGTGGCATTAACGGTTGATACGAACACATTCCCGCCACATGTTTTGCTGGTGCGCGGTACTGCCGCCATCGATATATTTGATGGCGTACCGCCCGAATATCTGGCTGCGTCTAGAAAAGGTATCCCGCCCGATCAATGGGACGCTTTCGAGGTGCAGGTGCGTGGAATGTACAAACAGATGGCTCGGATCAAGATCAAGCCGCTTTGGGCCAAATTGTTGGATTTTCAGACGCGGTTTCCGACTCCAATCGAGAAATTGATCCGGCAGGCAGGCTAATGAACCGGATCGGCTGATACGTCTATTTGGGTGGGCGGCTCGAACGCCTTGGATGGATGGTTTCCCGCCGCTTGAGCATGGCAATGAATTCCTGAATTTTTCGGGCGCGGGTTTCGGGTTTTTTCGCGGTTTGGATGCGGAACAAAATTGCGTAACGGTTCGCGCTATCGAGCGCGGCGAAGAACGCTTTCGCCTTGGGGTGCTGGTCGAGCGCAGTCTGAAGATCCTCCGGAATCCTTGCGCGACTGGATGAGTCGTAAGCCGCGTCCCAGCGACCGTTCGCCTTCGCGCAGTGCACGGCTTCTAACCCGGCAGGCCGCATGCGACCGCTTTTGATCAGCGCCTCCGCCTTTTCGCGGTTGATCTTCGACCAGATGCTTTTATCAGATCGGGGAACGAATCGCTGCAGCCAGGTCTTATCGTTCTCCGGTTTTTTCTGGCCGTCGATCCATCCGAAGCAGAGCGCGATTTCGAGTGCCTCCGCGTACGAAACCGACTTCATGCCCGAGGCTTTCTTGGCGATACGGAGCCAAAGGCCCTCGAGCTGTTGAGGGTTCTTTTCCAGCCACTCCGCCCAATCATTCTGAGTATGAAACAGACGGACGAGACCCAGTGACGGCTTCGCACTCGGCACGATCATTAGCCCTTGAGCTTCAGCTTCGATTTATTCTCTTCCAGAAATTCGCGCAGCTTGTCGGCGGAATCGAGCAGCCGAATCCATTGTTCGTAATAAAGAGTCACGGGAAAACGGCCCAGGCCATAAACGCTGACGCCGCCTTTTTCTCCCACGCGAAATTCCAGACTCCCGGTGCGGCGAGTCCCCTGCTGCTTCTCGAGTTCGGCGAGTTTTGCTTTTAATTCATCGTAAGTTGGCTCTGCCATAGTGCTCCTCAATTGTGAATTCAGTTCATCTTAATCCGGAGAAGGCCGAATTTAGAAGCAGCAGCCGAAAACGCAGGACTCAACAGCCAGATTTCCGACGAAGCCGACGATTTCACCGTGTTACCCTTTAGCGCATGAATCCTTACGCAGCAGAACTCGGAAATGAGAATGCGATTGGCGTTCTCGAGGTCACACCATCGCGCTTGAATGAGCTCGCGCACAAACTGGGCGCAGCGCTCGTCAATCAGTCGGCCGCGCCGGGAAAATGGAGCCCGCGCCAAATTTTCATTCACCTTGCGGATTGCGAACTGGCGTTCGGGTTTCGCTACCGGCAGGCGCTCGGAGAAGACAATCACGTTGTGCAGCCGTTCGATCAGGACAAATGGGCGAAGAGCTACGCGGCTTACGATACGGAGCAGGCGCTTTCGACTTTCAGCGCTTTGCGCAGTTGGAATCTTGTGTTGCTTCGCTCGCTCACGGCTGAACAGTTATCGAAGCCGGTCACGCATCCCGAGCGCGGGCAGATGGTTTTCAAGACACTCTTCGAAACCAGCGCGGGACATGACATCCATCATCTTCGACAACTTCAGGCGTTGGCGAGCAAATCGGCGGCATGATCACCTTGCCGTCCAGCCGCCGTCGATCAGAATGGTGTGGCCGGTGATGAGAGAGGCGGCGTCAGACGCCAGGAATACAACCGCGCCGGCGACCTCCATCGGCTCGCCAATGCGGTGCAATGCCGCAATCCGCTCAATGGTGTCAGCGCGATTCTCCGGTATAGAGAGATAATCCTCAGTTCCCGGCGTGTGAATGAACGTCGGCGCTACGGCGTTCACCGTAATGTTGTATTTACCCCATTCGACGGCGAGGCATTTCGTGAGGTGCGCGATTCCGGCTTTGGTCATGCAGTAAATGCTCTCGGTCGGCAGCGCAACGAACCCTGCCTGCGAACTCATGTTGATGATGCGTCCGTAGTTCTGGCGAATCATGATCCGCCCGGCCGACTGGCTCGCGAAGAATGTCCCTTTCAGATTGACACGGAGCGTGGCGTCGAAGTCGGCTTCGGTAACATTTTCTGCCAAATTTTCCGGCGCGATTCCGGCGTTATTCACCAGGATGTCGAGTTTTCCGAAGTGCTGCGAAGCATCGTTTATGGCTGCCGAGATCTGATCCAGTCTGGAGATATCCATTTGCAGCGGCAAGGCCGTCCGGCCAAGTTTTTGAATTTCGCCCACTAAATCGCCGCCTGCACTCGCGTCGCGAAGGCCGAGCGCAACATCGGCCCCGGCATTCGCCAATGCCAGTGCAATCGCGCGTCCGAGACCGCGTGCGGCCCCGGTGACGAGCGCAATTCTGCCGTGCAAATCGAAAGAAGGAAATTCACTCATATCGTCAACCCCAATCACCCGCACGCGGCTAAGGACTCGGGATTATATATAATCGCGCTTTCTTGAGGCAGTCCACCGAGGAGAGCTTTGGCTTATAACGACCTGCGCGAATGGATCGCCGCGCTTGAACGCGCCGGCGAACTGAAAAAGATAAGGACCGAAGTTGATCCCGTGCTGGAAATTGCCGAGATCACCGATCGGGTTTCGAAGGGCACTTTCGCGGGCGAGGGTGCCCGCGCCACATGGAAACCTGGCGGGCCGGCGCTGCTTTTCGAAAATGTTAAGGGCAGCGACATTCCCGTGCTCATCAACCAATTCGGTTCCGAGCGCCGCATGCGCATGGCGCTTGAGGTCGATTCGCTGGATGAAATTGCCGATCGAATCCGGCAATTCATGGACGTAAAGTCTCCGCAGGGATTTCTCGACAAAGTGAAAATGCTCCCCATGCTGGCCGAGATGGGCAAGTTTTTTCCAAAAACGGTTTCGACCGGGCCCTGCAAGGAAGTAGTTCGCAGGGAAAACTTCGATCTGAACCATCTTCCAATTCTGCAATGCTGGCCACAGGACGCTGGGCGATTTATAACCTTGCCTTGCGTGATTACGCGTGATCCCAAAACCGGAAAGCGAAATGTCGGCATGTATCGCATGCAGGTGTACGACGGGCAAACTACGGGCATGCACTGGCAACGACAAAAAGTTGGCGCCGAGCATTATCGGGAGATGTTGCGGCGCTCGGTTATAGGAAATCAAAATCCTCACCCTGTCGCAGAGAACGCGACAAGGGTGGGGCACCCTCAGGTAGTGGACATCATGGCGCGGACGTCCGGGGGCTCGGTGATTCCTGAAGGAGATCTGCCGTCAGGAAAAATGGAAGTTGCGGTTGCCATAGGCACCGATCCTGCGCTGACATTTTCTGCGATCGTTCCTGCGCCTCCAGATATAGAGGAATATTTGATTGCCGGATTCCTGCGACAAAAACCGGTTGAGCTGGTGAAATGCGCGACGGTCGATCTCGAGGTACCGGCATCATCCGAAATTGTCCTCGAAGGCTACGTGAACCTCGATGAACTGCGCGCTGAAGGACCGTTTGGCGATCACACGGGCTTTTACTCGCTTCCTGATCTTTATCCGGTTTTTCACCTGACCTGCGTGACCCACCGCAATAATCCGATCTATGCGACCACGATTGTCGGCAAGCCGCCGCAGGAAGATGCGTACATGGGCAAAGCGGTGTCGCGGATTTTCCTGCCGATGATGAAGCTGACAATCCCCGAGCTAATTGACGTCAACTTGCCGATTGAAGGCGTGTTTCACAATTTGATGATTGTTTCCATTCGTAAGTCTTACCCGGGACAAGCGCGCAAAGTGATGAATGCCATCTGGTCGCTCGGGCAGGCGATGTTTACGAAGTGCATCATCGTGGTCGATGAGGACGTGAATGTGCAGGATCTCGGTGAAGTGACGCTGAAAGTTCTGAACCACATCGATCCCGAGCGCGACATTCAATTTACGTTGGGGCCGATTGACTCTCTCGACCATGCATCACGTCTGCCGAACTTTGGATCGAAGATGGGGATTGACGCTACTCGCAAATGGACAACCGAGGGCTTTACCCGTCCCTGGCCGGACGAGATCCTGATGGATGGAAAGACCAAGGCGCTCGTGAACGGCAAGTGGAAAGCGCTTGCGAAAGAGCTGGGGATCGAGTGAATATAGCGCGGGCGAAATCAGGTCCTCATCGAATAATTCTGTAAGAACTGGTATTTTGCTAAGCATGCCCAATAGAAAACGAGCCGTGATCACCGGAATGGGTGCGGTCAGCCCTAATGGAATTGGAGTAGATCGATTTCAGCAGGCGATCCTGGAGGGGCGCAGCGGAGTCAAACGAATCTCTCGCTTTGATTCGTCGCCCATCGAGGTGCAGATCGCTGGAGAAGTCTCGGACTTCGATGAACTCGCGTGGGTCGAGAAGAAAGAACGCAAGCATGTTTCGCGCGTGCTGCCTCTCGCTTTGTGTGCGGCAACAGAAGCTCTGACGACATCAGGCATGGATGCTTCATCGCTTCCCATGGAAGAACGCCGGCGATTTGGGGTGATTATCGGTACCGGAGGGGGATCGCAGGAATTCACCGAAGAGCAGTACCGTCTATATTTCCATGGCCAACTCAGCAAAATGAGTTTGTTCTGCGTGCCCAGCGGAGTTATGGGGAGCATCTCGAGCGAACTGAATGTGCGATTCGGGCTTAGAGGGCCGAGCCACGTGGTCACTACCGGCTGCACATCTTCCACCGACGCCATGTCTTACGCGATGCGGCAGATCGAGTCCGGGAGGCTGGATATGGTCCTCACCGGCGGCGCTGATGCGCCCATTTCTCTTGGCAACGTGCGCGGATTCATTCTGATGAAGATTCTCACGGAGAGCTGGAATGCTTTGCCGGAGAGAGGCTCGCGGCCGTTCTCCGCCGATCGCGACGGGTTTGTGTTGGCGGAAGGCGCCTGGATGTTCGTGCTGGAAGAGTACGAACACGCAAAAGCGCGCGGCGCGAAAATTCTAGCCGAAGTTTGCGGATATGGATCGACCTGCGAGGCATTTCATCGCGTGCGACTGATGGAATGCGGCGAAGAGCCGGCGCGAGCGATCGAGCTTGCGATGAAACACGCCGGAATTGGACCTGAGAATGTGGATTACGTGAACCTGCACGGAACTTCGACGCAACTGAATGATCGCATCGAGACCCGTGCGCTCAAACTGGCGCTGGGAGAAGAACGTGCTCATCAGGTGCCAATGTCAGCTCTGAAGTCGCAGATCGGGCATCCGCAGGGAGCGTGTGGCGCGGCGGGATTGGCTGCGACTCTGGTCGCGATGCACACTGGGCAAATTCCGCCCACCATCAATCTGGAAGATCCTGATAAAGATTGCGACCTCGATTACGTTCCGCAGGCCGGCAGAAAAAAGCAGATCGAGCATGCAGTGTGCAACTGCATCGCGTTCGGGTCGAAGAACTCGGCTTTGGTGTTGCGCAAAATAGCCTAGAAAAAAGATTTGCCGGTCACTGCCCCAACAGATGCGATGCGAGCGCCCGCGTGTCGTCGAGGTTAGGCGAAAGCCGTTGAGCTTGCGCGTAGGCCGCATGCGCGTCGGCCGATCGACCGCTCTGGTCGTAGGCACGCCCCAAGAGCTCATACCCGAGATCAGTGGGTTTGATGGAAACGGCTTTGGTGTATTGGCGAATCGCGGTTTCCAGACTTCCTTTCTTTTGCGCGATCAGACCAGTACCGATGAGTGCGGGAAGGTTGTTGGGATCGAACTGCAATGCTCTTTCGAAGTTGAGTTCCGCCTGGTCCAGGCTGCTCAGATCCAGGTAGGCTGATCCAATATCACTCGAAGCAATTGCGCGGGTAGCCGCGTCCGGGGCATTCTGTGCTGCACGCTGATACTGTTTGATGGCGTCGGCGGCGTACCCATGGTTCTGTTCGTAAGCGCCGAAAGCGATGAGGTCGGATGCATTCCAGTCGTGCAAATTCAAAATGTGATGAAAATGCGCCAGCGCGTCTTCGGTGCGGCCCTGAGTCGCCAGCTCCTGCGCGAGATTATCTTCGGCCATAAAGTTGTCGTGCGTGACTGAAAGCGTGTAATTCCAGAGCGTTTCACTATTTCTCCAGAAGCCGACCTGGCGAAATGTGACCGCCGCCAAAGCTGCCAAAATCAGCGCGAAGACAGAAACCGAGAAAGATTGTGAAACTCGAAACCTCTCGCATAGATCGGCAATGCCCCATATCGAAAGCAGGAGAATTCCCATCATGGGAATGTACATGTAGCGATCGGCACGCGCCTGCAAACCGACCTGAACAATGCCGATCATGGGAACCAGCACGCCGAGAAACCAAAACCACCCAACCAGCAGGTAGGGAATACGTTTTCGAGTCACAATCGCGAGCGTGGAAATGCCGATCAAGATTGCGGCAGCAAACGCCACTTTCCACATGGCAAGCAATGACGTGGGGTGGGGATAAATTGGCGCAAGGTGGCGGGGGAGGAAAATGTCGCGGATGTATGAAACGTACGAAACGATGGCGTTCTCGATCCGCAGTCCAAGGGAATATTCGACCATCGTCCGCACGGCATTTCCGGCACGCTGCGCATACATTGTGATCGCCGCA
>Ga0335079_10002627_pt1 | contig 20694 bp, 16 predicted proteins | sample Lox_Sample_33_FD_206719 | JGI IMG/M metagenome (GOLD analysis project Ga0335079, IMG submission 206719) | Soil microbial communities from Loxahatchee National Wildlife Refuge, Florida, United States - Lox_Sample_3.3 | ecosystem: Environmental > Terrestrial > Soil > Wetlands | place: USA... | reverse complement strand
CGGAACTATTGGCTGCCCGCCAACTTTCTCCGGAGAGTGTCGAAGTGCACTTCACGCTCGCACGGGCATATGCGAAGGCCCAGCAGCCCGAGAAGGCGAGCGAAGAACGAGCCATCTTTCTGCAATTAAAAGCACAGGCGGACCAGCAGCGGAGGCAGCAACAGAGTCCGACTTACGGGGGGTTTCAGAAACAAGCCGAGCTGCCGCCGCCCCAGGGGACAGGAAAGCAAAAATCGGCTACCGACCAACCGCAACCCTAGACGGTACGACCGGGTGAATCCCCGAAAGAAGAGGTTCCGCGACAAACGAACGAGGAGCGGGGACGAAAGCGGCCGAAACTGCAAGCGTAATTAAGACAAGAAGAGGCGGCCCGAAGGACGAGCCGCCCCGGAATTGCCCGCCGCAAATGCGGCGAGCGGATTAGAAGGTGAAGCGGACGCCGATCTGAATTTGCCTGGAGGTATAGGCGTAATTGCCGTTGGCGTTTGTGACGCTTCCAAAAGGAGCGTTGTAGCTGAGGCACGGAGTCGCCGAGCTGCAAGTTGCCGAGCCACCAGAAGTGGTGACGCTGCCGGAAGTGGAAATAATGTAGCCAAGCGTGTTGATCCCAGTCACATTGACGTGATTGAAGAGATTGAAGCCCTCGCCAAGGACTTCCACGCCGAACCTATCCGCGAACATGAATTTCTTGGACAAGCGCAGATCCACGTTCTGCTGCCGAGGATAGCGGAAAGTGTTGCGGCCGATCACAGCAATTCCTAATCTGCCACCGGAGCCGTTCACGCCGCTGGACAAACCTCCTGGCGCATTACCGTTAGTCGTCAGGGAATAAGGCAAGCCGCTCTGCGCCGAGTAAATCGGCGAAATTTGCCAGCCATTGACAAGATAGCCGAGAGCGCCGCTTGTTTTCCATGGGGTGCCGATGACCGCGCTGAAAACGGAGCGAAGCGGGACGTCGTAGATGGAATTGCCATATTCCTGCTTGATGTTGAAGGGATCCAGCAGGTCGTTGGTATCGGAGAAAGTGCTGCCATTCTGGCCGTAATCCAGGGCATGGGCCCACGTGAAGTTGTAGTTGAACTGAATGTTTTTGGACATACGCTTGTTTACCTGGATCGCCAGGGCATTGTAGCTGGAACTTATTCCGCTAAAGACGTCCGTGATCGAGCCAAAACTTGCATTCGGCCGTGGCCCAGCATACTTGACCGTGGTGTAGGTTGGGTCAGCCAGAGGGCCGCCGCTCGCCACACTGTAAGTCACGGTGGTTGCCGCGGCAGGGTTAATGTTGGTATCCACAAAGTCAGGAAGGCTTCTGCCAAAGCTGCCCAGATAGCTCACGGAAACGGCGGTATCCCAGCCAATGTAGCGCTGGAGCGTCAAATCCGTTTCATAAACGGAGGGAGCCTGGAAGTGAGGATCAAAGTAAACGAGGCTGAGTGTCGAGTTGCCGGAGACGGGTTGCGCGGTGAGGATCTGGGGGAACGCCGGAGCAGCTGGATTGGGAGCACCACCGGTAATGGTGGCATTGAAGCGATAGGAGAACTGGCCACCTGAAACGCCCGTGTTCGTAAGGGCATTGTAGATCGCGGAGTTGATGATGCGGCCGTAATAGATGCCGTAGCCGCCGCGAAGAGAAGTCTTGCCGTCGCCGAAGATGTCCCAGGCAAAACCGACGCGCGGCCCCCAGTTATTCGTATCGTTGGGCAACCTGGTGGTGTTGGGAACGGCGGGATTCGGCAAAATGGGTCTGGGAAGGTTTTCATATTCGAAACGGACGCCAAGGTTCAAGGTCAGCCGGGGAAGGACCCGCCAAGCGTCCTCCGCGAAAAATGCGATGTCGTCCGTATTCAACGTGAACCCGAGCGGCCCGAATGCCTGCTGATAGCTGGAAAAGCAGGGAGTGGTGTGAGCCGCTCCGCATTGATTTGGTTCGTACAGGTCGGAAAGATAGTTGCCGATGGTAGTGTAGGAAAACGAGCCATATTGATAGCGAAGGTTTTCGCTGAGATCGTTGGTGTGAGCGAAGTCGATTCCAAACTTAAAATCATGCTTGCCCTGGGTCCAAGTGACGGTATCCGCGAACTGCGTACGGCGCTCATCCGGGAAGGCAGGGCGCTGCAGGAACGTGGGCACGCCCATATCGAAGCCGTTGGAGATGAAAACGTCTGGAGGAAGGCCCAGGGGATTGGTATAGCTAGGGAAGTTTGGAGAAGTCAGGAAGTTGGCCTGCTCGTAGGCAGTGGGAGCCTGAGCGTACTCGAATTCGAAATCGCGGCCATATTGGAAGCGAGCTTCATTGGAAAGCGAGTTGGTGAGGATGGTGAAGAGTTTGGCGACGCCCCAGGTCTCGCGAACGTAGTCATTGCCGAAACTGGCGACGCCGTAAGTTGCGCTGGAGTTTGTCTGGATTCCAGCAGGGGAAATCCAGCGCATGCGATTGACCTCAAAGCTGGCGTGGTTTTTGGCATTGATCTGCCAGTCAATTTTGGGGAAGAAAAGGGTGGACTGGCCTTTGCGAGGCACGGTTCCGGTCTCCGAGAGGAGGCCATTCAAACCGCTGTTGTAGTCTTGAACGGCAGTCGCATAGTCTGCAAGAGCCAGGTTGTTAAAGAGGGTGCATGCGCCTTGAGTGGCGGCAAGCTGGTTCTTATCGGAAAAAGATGAAGTATCAAGAGTGGCGCAGGAGCCGCCGTGAGTGCTGAGGTCCGAGGCGGGGGCGGCGAAAAATGCGTTCGGATTGGAGGCTTTCGAATTGCCAGGGAAATTGTGGTCGTAGCGATCGAAAGCGAAGAACCAAAAGAGCTTGTCCTTAATGATGCGGCCGCCGATGCCGAAGCCGTAGATCTTGCGGACGTCCGGGGGATTGTAAGGAGTGGTGGTGTAAACGCCGGGAGAGGTCTGAGCAGTCAGAGTGGTGAAAGGATTGGTGGCGCCCCAAGCATTGTCGCGATCGTAGAAATAAACTTCTCCGTGGAGGTCGTTGGTGCCGCTCTTGGTGACGGTGTTGACGACGGCGCCCGCGGCGCGGCCATATTCGGCGGAGTAGTTGGAAGTATTGACCTGGAATTCCTGGACGGCGGCCTTCGGAGTGGAGTAGCCGATGCGAGTGCGGCCGCGCTCTTCGGAGAAGAAAGCCTGATTGTTGTCAGCGCCGTCCACGGTGTTGTTGTTCAACAAAGTGCTTATGCCGCGAAAGCTCAAGAGGCCGAAGCCGTTGGAGTCATTGACGACGCCGGGAGTGAGAAGCGCGAAATCCGACCAGCGGCCACCGTTAATCGGAAGATTGCTGATGGAGGTCTGGTTGACGATAGGCGAAAAATCGGGCGAGGTGGTGTTGACCTGGGGAGCCTCGGAACTGACAACGACGGTGGCGCCTGCGGAGGCCACGCTCAACTTGGGAGAAACGTCTGTGGTGGTACCAACCTGGACGACCACGTCCTTGGCGGTGTAGAGGGCAAAGCCCTGCGCCTGGATGGTGACGGTGTAGGAAGTGGGTTGAAGCTTCAGGACGCGGAAGAAGCCCGATTCATCGGTTGTGACGGACTGAGAAAAATTGGTTCCATTGTTCTTGACGGTAATGGTGGCGTTGGGGACGACAGCGCCCGTGGAATCCATGACTGTGCCGCTGATGGCGCCGTCGGTGGTGGACTGGGCATGGGCAACTCCCCCCAGGATTAAAACTCCGACGAGCATGACCAAACAACTGAAACACCACGACGACCTGCGACTGCGCTTCATAAATCTTCCTCCTGGAAAACAAATCAAGATTCAAAATCAAAACGGATTTCCGCCGTCCCTCCGGGATGAAGAGGAATAAGAGAAAGTTCAGTGTGGCGCACACCCGCCAACGGAACTTGATAAAAACTATCCAAGGCCCATAAATTCTTTGGCTCTATACCTATCACATCAGCAAGGACCGCACAAATCCCCAGCTGTGGAAAACCTGGAACGCCCGGAGCGGTTTGATGAAAGCCTGGGAGCGAACCCGTTTTCCCGTTTGCAAGATGCGAGGAGGCTAACGGATTGTTATTGCGGTTGCGTTAAAACATGGAAAACGCCCGGTAACAACCGCAACTTGCGGCGAGTCACAGGCTGCGCTAGAGTCACGCTTCCGCGGGGGGAGACGCATGGAACGAAAAGCGAGGACAACAGTTCCGAAAAAAAAGAGAATCTCGCTGTATGCGGGAGAAAGCGTGCGCATGCTGCTGACGCGGGCGCAGATCCGGAAACGCATCGGAGAAATGGGCAAGCAGATCCGACGAGATTTTCCGGGAGAGCCGCTGATTCTGGTGGGAGTGCTGAAAGGAGCGGTGTTGTTTCTTGCGGATTTGTCGCGGGAGATCGGCGGGGAAGTGACGTTTGACTTCATTGCGGTATCGAGTTACGGGAAAGAAGCGAGATCTTCGGGGCAGGTGAAGCTGAATAAGGACCTGGATGCGAGTATTGAGGGGAAATCGGTGATCGTGGTGGAAGACATTCTGGATACGGGATTGACGCTGCAATATCTGCTGCGAATTCTGGAACAGCGGAAGCCGAAGCATTTGCGGATTGCGGCGCTATTAGAGAAGCCCGAGCGCAGAATTGCCGGGGTACACGCCGATTATGTGGGATTTACGATTCCGAACGAGTTCGTAGTGGGGTACGGGCTGGATTATGCGGAGCGCTACCGGAACCTGCCTGACGTGGGGATCTTGTCGTTCACGAGTTCGACTTCCAGCCAGAAATAGGCAGGGAATTTGGTCGAGCCACGGGCGTGAAGGGCGCGAGGAATGCCGCGCGCTGTTAACTGCTGTTCATTCGCGGCCCTGCTATAATGACGCGACTCGATGAATTCCTTGGACCCACAAGCTGCCGCCGGAGCGACCGCAACCGAAACAATGGTTCCCGCAGAAGTGCTGCGCACGCTGGCGGAGATTGGGCAAGAAGTCAACGCTTCGCTAAACCTGGATGAAGTGCTGGCGCGTTCGGCGGCACTGATCAAGAGGCACATTGATTACGAAATTTTCGGCGTGCTGCTGATTGAAGAAGATGGGCAATACCTGAAACACCGATTTTCCATCGGATATCCTCGGGCGCTGGCGGAAAATCTGCGAGTCCCGGTGGGCGAGGGAATTACCGGGACTGCTGCGGTGACGGGACAGCCGGTGCGCGTGGGAGACGTATCGAAGGCGACGCACTATATCAACGCGATCGAGAGCGTGCGGTCCGAGCTGGCCGTGCCGCTGATGCTGCAAGGGAAGTGCATCGGCGTGCTGGATATTCAGAGCAATCAGCCGGATTATTTCACGCCGGAACAACAGAGCATTCTGACATTGCTGGCGACGCGACTGGCGATCGCGATCGAGAATGCGCGGCTGTTCGAACGAGTGCGCGCGCAGGCGGACACACTGCTGCTGCTGAATGAAGTGAGCAGGGAGATGAGTTCGATACTGGACGTGGAGCAACTCCTGAGGAGCGCGGCGGAACTGACGCAGCGTGTGATTGATTACCAGATCCTGAGCATCATGCTGTACGACGAAGAGCAGAAGATATTCCGGCACCGCCTGGATGTGAAGCACGGGCAGCGGGTGCAAGGGAAATTGCGCGTGGCGGCGAGCGAAGGGATCGTCGGAGCGGCGGCGACGTTGAAAGAGCCGGTGATGGTGCCGGACGTGACAGCCGATCCGAGATATTTGCTGGTGAATCCGGAGACGCGGTCGGAACTGGCGATACCGATGTTGCACAAAGGCAGGGTGGTTGGAGTGCTCGATCTGGAGAGTCCGCAGCTGAATGCGTTTCGAGAGGAGCATGTGCAAACGCTTTCGATCCTTGCGGCGAATCTGGCCGTTTCGTTGGAGAATGCGAGGCTGTACGAGCAGGTTGCGCGAGACGAAGCGAGGCTGGAACGAGATCTGAACGCGGCGAAGCGTATTCAAGGCGCGCTGCTGCGTCCGGTGCCGAGCGAGGATTTTGAATTGGATATGGCGGCGCGGTACATTTCCGCGCGGGAAGTGTGCGGAGATCTGTATGAGTTTCTGCGGTACGGACCGCAACAACTTGGCGTGGCGCTTGCAGACGTGAGCGGGAAGGGAACGGCGGCGGCGCTGTACGGCGCGGTGGCCATCGGCATCATGCGCAGCCTGGCGCCACAGAAGTTGCAACCCGCGGAGATGCTGCGGCAGATGAACGAGCACATTGGCGAGCGGCGAATCGAAGGGCGGTTCATGACGGCGTGCTTCGCAACTTGGCAAAAAGGGCGGAAGAAGTTTCGAGTAGCCAACGCGGGACAATCGCAACCGCTGCTGTACAAGGATGGGCGTTGCGGGAAGATCGAGCTGACGGGATTTCCGCTGGGGATATTCGATGATGTTCGATACGACGAATGGAGTGCGACGCTGGAAACCGGGAACGTTGTGGTGTTTCATTCGGATGGCATTGCGGAGTCCTCGAACAGCGAAGGACAATTTTTCGGGACGGAGCGGCTCCGGAAGCTGGTCGAACAGCACCACGAATTGAACGCCACGGAACTTTCCGATTTGATTTTGCGCGAAGTGGACTGGTTTGCGCAAAATGCGCCGCTGGCGGACGACCGAACTCTGGTTGTACTTAAGGTCCGATGAGCGCGACTCCCTCCAAAACTTCCAAAAAATATCGCTATGTGGACCCGGCCGAGTTCACGCCGGAATTTGCGTGGCGTCGAACGGGCAAGGGCGCGGAGGGAGTGTATTGCGAGGATGTGCCGCTGGCACGGGCCGCCGAGGAATTCGGCACGCCCGTGTATCTATATAGCGCGTCTGCAATTGCGACAGCGTTTCGGGAACTGAGCGACGGACTCCGGCGCGTGCCGCATACGATTTGTTTCGCGATGAAATCGAACCGGAATCTGACGCTGCTGCAACATCTGGCGAAACTGGGAAGCGGGTTCGACATTGTGTCCGTCGGAGAGCTGGCGAGCCTGGAACATTTGAGAGTCCCCGGAGAGCGAATTGTTTTTTCCGGAGTGGGCAAATCGCGAGAAGAAATTCGGGAAGCACTGCGTTACCGCGGCGGAAACCGAAAAGGCGAACGAGGAATCTTGCTTTTCAATGTGGAATCAGAAGCGGAGCTGGAGGTTTTGCTCGGAGAGGCTGAACGAGAGCAGCGTCGAGGGGCGGGCGCGCCGAGCGTTTCCGTTCGAGTAAATCCCGACGTGCAGGCGGGCGGCCATCCGCACATTTCGACAGGACATCATCAGCACAAATTCGGATTGGATTGGAGCGCGGCGCACAAACTTTATCTGAAACACCGCGATTCGCGAGGCATTCGTTGGCAGGGAATCAGCGCACACATCGGATCGCAGATCATTTCGCGCGGCCCGTTCGAACGGGCATTCAGCCGACTAGCGGGATACAGCCGGGAGCTGCGGCGTGAAGGAATTTCGCTGAGTTACCTCGATATCGGCGGAGGACTAGGTGTGCGGTACACGGACGAGCGGCCGATGAAGCGCGGGGAATATGCGCGCATGGCGGCGCGCATGGTGCGGCCGCTCGGAATTCATCTGCTGCTAGAGCCGGGGCGCTCAATCATCGCTTCGGCGGGAGTGTTGTTGACCCGAGTGTTGTACACGAAAGAGATTAGGGGGAAGAGATTCGTGATTGTGGATGCGGCGATGAACGACCTGATGAGGCCGACATTGTACGGAGCGACGCATCCGATTACGAGGGTTTTGCGCCAGCGCGGCAAGGACTACGGTGTAAATCGCGCAGACATTGCAGGACCGGTGTGCGAGACGGGGGATTGTTTCCTGCATGATTGGCCCATCGGAGAGGTAGAACCCGGCGAGATACTGGCGGTTTGGACGGCCGGAGCATACGGAATGTCGCTGGCATCGAATTACAACGCAAGGACGCGGCCAGCCGAAGTGCTGGTCGACAGGGGCAGCGCGCGGCTGATCCGGCGGCGCGAGACGGAGCGCGATCTCATCCGCGGGGATGTACTTGCCTGATTTTTATTCCAGGCTGGTGCGGATGGAGAAAATGGGGAAGTTCAGACGTCGCCCCATTTGAGTTTGCTGCGCAGAATTTCATAATAGGATTTTCGCGGTGGCTGAATCAGCTTAAGGCATCCGGAGGAGCGAGTGATGCGCACGCGATCGCCGCTCTCCATCGGAACTCCTTTTTGCCCGTCCAATGTCAGATAGATGGACTCGGCATCTCCGAGAACACACAGTTCAACCAGACAGGAATCGCGGACGACCAAGGGCCGGTCGCTCAGGGTGTGCGGACAGATCGGAGTGATGATGAAGGACTCGACAGCGGGATGAACGATGGGCCCGCCAGCGGAGAGGGAATAGGCGGTCGAGCCGGTGGGAGTGGCGACAATTAGACCGTCCGAACGGTAACGACAGACAAAACTCCCATCAATGGAGAGACGCAACTCGATCATGCGCGCCAAGGCGCTCTTATTGATGACCACGTCATTCAGGACGCTCTGCTCGTCCACGACAGAATCTCCCCGGCAAAGCGTGGCGAGCAGCATGGTCCGCTCGCTCGCGGTCAACCGGCCAGCGAGCGTATCTTCAAGCGCCGGGTAGAGCTCTTCGAGAGTGAAACTGGTGAGAAAACCGAGACTTCCGAGGTTGATAGGGAGAATGGGAATGCACCGGGAAGCAGCTTCTCGCGCCGCAGATAGAAGAGTGCCGTCACCGCCGAGCACAAGGATCATGTCGGATTGTGCTGCCAGTTGTTCGCGGCTGAGGCCGGCCGCAGGGTTGCCCAGAGTCTTTGCCGTTTCGCTGTCGCAAAGGGATTTTACGCCGCGTTCGGCGAGCCAGGCTTGCAATGGAAGAACGATACCAGGAACGTCAGCAGGCCGGGGACGAGTGACAATGCCGATGGTGCGGACGGTGTGGGGAGGCATGGCTTGATCGAATTCTATCTTAGGCTTGTTTGCGCGCGTGCAGAAAATACTCCTGGTTTCCCTCGGCACCGGGTAAGCGGCTGGGTTTGACTCCGAGGCAAGTGAGGCCCAATGTCTCGACGGCAGCGCGGACGCTTGCGATGGCGCTTTCGTGGAGCATGGGATCTTTCACAATGCCGCCGCGACCGACATCTTCGCGACGCAGCTCGAATTGGGGCTTGATGAGGACGAGGAAATCCGCGCCGGGCTTCGCCACGGCGACTGCGGGAGGCAGCACCTTGGTCACAGAGATGAAGGAGACATCGGCGACGACTGCGTCCACGGTTTCGCGAAGATCCACAGGGAGCAATTCGCGCGCATTTTTCTCGATGCGCACGATTCGGGAATCCCCATGCAATTTCCAGGCGAGTTGGGCCGTGTTCACGTCCACGGCGTAGACGCGCGCTGCGCCGTGTTGAAGCAAGCAATCGGTGAAGCCGCCCGTCGAAGAGCCGACATCGAGGCAGACTTTGCCTTCAACGCGCAACCTAAAATCCTCGAACGCGCCTTCCAGCTTGAGACCGCCGCGACTCGCGTACTTTTGCAGACGGCTGGTGACTTCCAGAAGAGCTTCGGGGGAAACCGTTGAGCCCGCTTTCGCGGCTCGTGCGCCATTCACCTGGACTTCTCCGGCAAGAATCATGGCTTGCGCTTTTTGGCGGGATTCGGCGAGGCCGCGCTCGACGAGAAGAAGATCGAGGCGGATTCTGGCGGACTTGGATTTCATAGAGTGTTCGAACAGAGTTTCGCGGCTGCAGAGATATTCACGGATCAAGAGCGCCGGTGAACCAGATACCGAGCGATTTCGTGAAGGCGAGATGCATTGTCACCGTAGGCCTTCAGCTCGGCAATCGCTTGGGCCGAAAGTTGGTCCGCGATCTGGTGAGAACGTTCCAGGCCGTAGAGGGAAGGATACGTGGCTTTCTGCTGCTCCGCGTCCTTTCCAGCGGTCTTTCCGAGCGCGGCAGAGGATTCTTCCACGTCGAGAATGTCGTCCGTTACCTGAAAGGCCCAGCCGATCGTTTCGCCAAAGCGGCGTAAACGCACGACATCGGAGTCCGCGGCGCCCATGCAGAGCGCGCCAGCGGAGATGGACGCGCGAATCAAAGCAGCGGTTTTCGAGCGGTGGATGTACTCCAACGTTTCCGGTCCAACGCTCTTACCCTCGGCTTCCAGGTCGGCGACCTGTCCGCCAACCATGCCATTCACGGTCCCTGCCGCCGATGAAATCTCCGTAAGCATTTTTACGCGACGCCCCGCATCCACAGGGGTGGCAGCGATGGTTTCGAATGCCAGCGTGAGAAGCGCATCGCCGGCGAGAATCGCGATGGCTTCGCCGAATTGCTTGTGGCAGGTGGGCTTGCCACGGCGCAAATCATCGTTGTCGAGGGCGGGGAGATCATCGTGAATCAGCGAATAGGTATGAATGAATTCAATGGCACAAGCGGGATGCAGCGCGGGCGCGACGTCTGGGGAGAAAATGCGAGCTGTTTCCAGGCAAAGGATTGGACGAAGGCGCTTTCCGCCAGCGAAAACGCAGTACCGCATGGCTTCATGGATGGAGGCGGGGCGGGTTTCGGCCGCCGGCAGCAATCGCTGAAGTGCGGCATCAACGGAGGCCAAATCTTCTTCAAAGAAATCGGGGAGCTTCATTGGGGAAAGGAATCCGCCAGCGCGCGGGGAAGCGAAGCGTTCACGAATCGCCCTCGCCTTCAGGTTCGAAAGGCTCGGCGGAAAGTTTTCCGTCCGCCTTCTTGAGGAGAATTTCGACTTTTCCTTCGGCTTCTTCGAGCTGCTTCTGGCATTCGCGCGAAAGGGCAACGCCCTCTTCAAAAAGTTTCATGGCATCGTCGAGAGAGAGCTGAGGGCTTTCCAGGCGCCGCACGACTTCCTCGAGACGCGCCAGAGAACGCTCAAAATCAGGTTTTTTCTGAGGTTCTGGTTTTTTGGCTGAAGGAGTATTCACTCGTTTTGTCCGTCAATTCAATTTAGCTATTTCTGGCAACCCGCGCAAAAGTAAGTCGAGCGGCCGCCGTGCTGAATGCGCCGGACCGGCTTACCGCAGCGGCGGCAGGATTTTCGTTCGCGGCTGTACACGCGCAAAAGCTCTTCCACTCCCTGAAACCACCAGTCCGCGTTGCGAAAATCGGGCGGGGGGTGCAGACAGCATTTTAGGGCAGCCTGGAGAACGGACACAATCGCTTTGTGGAGGCGGGAGGCTTCTCGATGCTTGAGCGAGCGGGCGCGGCGGCGGGGATCGAGCCTTGCGCGCCAGAGTGCTTCGCAAGAATAGATGTTGCCGATGCCCGCGACGCGGGATTGATCCAGGAGAAATTCCTTCAGTGGACGCTTGGATTCGTCCAAGAGTTTCGCGAAGGCGCCCGAAGTGAATTCGGGCGCGAGAGCATCCACGCCGAGAACTTTCAGGCCCGGGCATTCTTCTGGAGAACCCCAAGCGTGGACGCGTCCAAAGTGGCGGTCGTCGGCGAAGGCGAGCACGCCCCGATCCAGTTCGTGGGCAAAATCCACATGGACGCCTTTTGCAACTTGGTTTGCGCGCCGCAACAATTCGCGGGAGTTCGAGAACCAGATGAGTTGGCCATCCAGGCGGAAGTGCATGGTGATCAGTCCGCGATCGAGCTCAAAGAGCAGATACTTTCCGTAGCGCTTTACGGTGCGGATGACCCGGCCTTGTGCGAACCGCGCGAGGTGCGCCGGGCTTTGGGGTTTCGTGGAGATGGGATGGAAAACGTGAACGCAACGAATCCTCTGGCCTTGGACGAGGGGCCGCAAGGCGCGGGCGATGGCTTCGACTTCCGGAAGTTCAGGCATTCTCGCGTTGGAATTGCTCAGTTCCCAGGTTCAAGTTTCAAAATATGCTTTTGCGTGTTCGCTTCGGCGGTATCGGTAAAGGGATCGAGAATGGGCCGACCGTGGTACCAGTAGGAGAACTGATCGGTGTAATGGCTACTGCCCCATTGGCCGCTTTGGCCCGCGGGAATCAGCATGAGGGAATCATCCCAATCGGCCAGGTTGGCGACAAAGCGCATGGCGGGACCATGACGAGGATTGGCGGCGCGTGGGCTAAAAGCAGTTCCGGACTGTGGCTTGCCGCTGATGCTAAGTAGAGTTTTGAGAATGCCTTCGCGTCCGAGCGGGTGAAGCATTTCGAGAGAATCGAAACGCTTCCAGGGCCAGTCCTTGATCTTCGCTTCGCCCGTTTCCTTCTGCAGTCGCGCGACGGCGGTGTCGGCGGCAGCGACCAGCAGTTCATCGTAATTTTTGTAAGCTCCAGGGAGCCAGGTCAGCGGCCGGTCGGTCAGGATGCGCTGGAGAAAGGTTACGCTCCTCCAGCGGTACAAAGCTGTGTCCTTACCAAGATAGGGTTCGAGGATCAGCCGCAGGGCTTCATGACGCGCGACTTCGAGGAAGGGAACTACGGTCGAATCGGCGTCGGCCATGCCGTTCCAATCTTTGGCGAGAGAGATCAGGTTTTGTGTGCGCGGATCTTTGGGCTGAAAGGCCTTGGCCGCAGCTACCAACTGTTCGGCAAGAAACACATCCGGATAGCTGTAGGTATCGGTTTGGACGTTCATCATGTCGGAGGGGCGAAGGTCGTGCTTGTCGTGCAGCAAATCCCAAATTCTAGCCGTGCGATACGGTTCTTCCCAACGGTCGGTTAGATACTCCTTGTAGAGCGGGCCGACGACGCGGGCGTTTGCGGTCACGATCAGTCCGCTTGCGGGATCGAGAGCTTGTGGCAGCTTGTCGAAGGGGATGTAGCCGGTCCATTCGTAATCGTCGGTGTCGCCGGGCACAGGCACTTCGCCATGGCCTTGCTTCCGGATAGGAACGCGAGCCGCCATGAGGTAGCCGATGTTCCCTTGCACATCCGCGTAGACGGCGTTTTGAGCCGGTCCCCAGATGTCTTTCATCACGGCGCAAAACTGCTTCCAGTCTTGAGCTTTGCCCATAAGGTTGTAGGTGTTCGCGAGGCCTCCCGGTTCGGTCGCGGTCCAACGAAGAGCGTAGGCTTGATTGCCTTCGCGATGCACGACGGGGCCATGCCGAGTGACCATGATCTTCATGTGTTGATCGGGCTGGCCCTTGACGTGGATCACTTCATCGTCAATCTGGGCTTTGACCCAGGCTCCGTGGACGAGATATTCGTCTTCGTCGGAGTGATTGAGCGTCTCTATGTAGAGGTCCTGCACATCGGCGCCATTGTTGGTGAAGCCCCAGGCGATGCGATCGTTGTGTCCGATGATGACGAAGGGGGCTCCGGGAAGAGTGAGGCCTTTCACATTCCAGCCGGGAGCGGTGAGATGGATTTCATACCAAATGGGGGGAATGGAAAGCTCGAGGTGAGTGTCGTTGGCGAGGAGCGGCTTGCCGGTGGCGGTGTGGTCGCCGCTGACAACCCAGTCGTTGCTGCCCAGGCCACTCCGAATATCGCGTTGCGACTGACCCACCCAGGAGACGAGGGAATCGGCGAGAGCACAGGTGAAATCGGGGCAATCAGCTAGCGGATCTAGCGACGCCTCGGCCTTTAGGACAGAGTCCGGCTCGATGTCGTCATCGTCGTCATCCTCTTGAGATTTGGCACGGCTTCTTTGCCAACCGTCGTCCACGACATCGGGATCGCCGATGACGAAATGATCCATTTCCGCTTCCGGGGAGAAGAGATCATGAGCGCGCTGCGGGCTGACGCGCTGGGTGACTTTGGCGCGATCCAGTTCGCGCTCCCAAGTGTCGGTGAGCGTCTCGTACATGTACGCGGCGATGACCAGAGAGTCCGAAGGTTTCCAGGGCTGAGGCTTGTAGTGCAGGAGGGTGAATTCGAGTGGCAGGTTGCTTAAGTGTGTTTCGATGAAACGGTTGACGCCGGTCGCGTAAGCTTCGATGGCGCGTTTGGGGTCGGGCGGGAGCAGGGCAACATCGCGATCGGCCGCGGGACCGAAGCGCAGCAGCCGGAATCTCCTGTCAACCGGGAGAGCTTTCGGGCCGACGATTTCTGACAATTGGCCCCGCGCAGCACGGCGCAGCAAATCCATCTGCCAGAGGCGGTCCTGGGCCATGACGTAACCTTGCGCTTCGGCCATGTCCTGCAAGGAGCCGGCGCGGATGTGCGGCACTCCCCAGATATCGCGCTCGACGGTGACTTCCTTCTGCAGCCCGGGAATTTTGATGGAACCATCCACCTGCGGGAGCGGACGGTACACAATCCACCAAGCGAGCGTGCCGATGAGAAAAACCACGACGGTAATCAGCCATCCCAAAACACGCAGGGTCGTTCGCACGATTTCTCCCACTCGCCTCGCCGAAAAATGAGTGTAGAGGACGCTCCGCTGTGGCGCAACCTCGCCTTGCTGGCGTGCGACTGCTGATACAATGCTGGATGGAACTTCCGAAACAATGTTCGCGATTCGATTGCTGGGCGTCGTCGCGCTGGTTGCGCTCAACGGCTTTTTTGCGGCCGCGGAGTTTTCGCTTGTCGCGGTGCGGCTTTCGCGTGTGCGGCAACTGGTGGCCGGGGGCAACGCGCGTGCCCGCATCGTTGAAGCATTGCTGGGAGATTTGCACCGCGTCGTTTCCGGCGTGCAACTGGGCATAACGATCACCAGCCTCTCGATTGGCGCTCTTGGAGAGTCTGCTCTAGCCAACTTTTTTGGGTCCATGTGGCCGGAGAGGCACAGCACGCACACGGCGCTGCTGGTCCATGCCTCCGCGCTCGCAGTGGCGTTCGCGCTGCTCAGCGCGTTGCACGTGGTGATGGGTGAGCTCGTTCCGAAAACGATCAGTCTCGCCCGAGCCGAACGCGTGGCGCTGCTGATTGCGCGCCCGTTTCGCTGGTTCCTCAGTACATTCCGGTGGGCTATAGATTTTCTGGATGGGATCTCGAGCGCGGTGGTCAAAGCGCTAGGCGTAACCGCGCCGCACGGGCACGGCGTGGCGCATTCGACGGAGGAACTGCAAATTCAAATTCAGCAGGCGCGCGAGCGCGGGCTCCTGGCGCCGGGCGAGGAAAAATTCATCCTGAGTGCAATTGAATTGGGCCAAGTCCAAGTGCGGGAGATTATGGTGCCGCGGCCGGATATGCACATACTTCCCATTGAGGCTTCGCTCGATGAGGTGACGCGCGTGTTTGCCACGACGCAAAGGTCGCGCATCCCAGTGTATCGTGGAACTCCCGATCACATCCTCGGATTCGTGCATATCAAGGACATGATGTGGGTGCTGATGGACCGCGACCGGCGGCTGGAAGAAGGGCTGGCGATCCCCCCGTTTGACCTGCGACGAGTTCTGCGCGAGGTGCTCATCGTACCGGAAACCAAGCCGGCGAGTGAGTTGCTGGTTGAGCTGCGGACTCACCGAGTGGGGATGGCCGTCGTCGTGGACGAGTTTGGGAGCATTCTCGGCCTCGTCACGATGGAGGACATACTGGAGCAAATGGTTGGCGAAATACACGACGAGTTCGACGTGATTGAACGGCCGCTCACGCTCGCCGATGGCGCGATCATCTTCGATGCCGGGCTCAACGTGCGCGATCTGGACGCCCAGTACAACATCACGTTGCCCGATGATCCTGCCTACGCGACGGTTGGCGGATTTGTTCTCGATCAGCTGGGATTTATTCCGCGCGGCGGCGAGAGTTTCGATTACGGCGATTTCCGGTTCGCGGTTGTGGAAATGGACGGCCGGCGCGTGGCGCGCGTCAAGGTGCAGCGTTTGCCGGGGGCGGCGAGCAACGGCAAAATCCGTTCCAGCCAGGCAACCTCGGCGCGAGAATCGGATTCCGTCGCGCCAAACTCGTGAATTCCCATGGTGCGTCACCTCCTCAAACGATTCGTTCTGACTCTTCCGGCGCTCTGGCTAGTGCTCACACTCGTTTTTCTGTTGATTCACATCGTGCCCGGGGATCCCGTGGAGCAAATGTTGGGAGAGGGCGCGGCAGCGGGCGCCGCCGAACAGCTTCGGCATTCCCTGGGACTCGACCAGCCTTTGCGGGTTCAGTATTGGCATTACCTGCGCGACCTCGCCAGTGGAAATTTAGGGGAATCCCTCAAGTTTCAGGCGCCCGTTCGCCGCATCATCTTCGAGCGCTATCCGGCTACGATGGAACTCGCGTTTCTCGCACTGCTCGTTTGCATTGCAATTGCAACACCCGCAGGCATTATTGCCGCGCGCCGAAAAGGTCGCGCTGCCGACCAAGCTGTTGGACTTTTCACTCTCTTCGGCCTTGCGATTCCCAACTTCGCACTTGGACCGCTTCTCATCCTGCTTTTTTCCATTGAGATCGGAGTTTTGCCTGTTTCCGGCCGATCGGGCCCTGACAGCTTTATTCTCCCTGCTGCGACGCTTGGTGCGGCGCTGGCCGCAATCCTTACGCGAATGGTGAGGGCCTCGATGCTTGAGGAGCTCTCGTCTGATTATGTCCGCACCGCTCGCGCAAAAGGGCTTTCCACGCGCGCCGTGCTTCTCCGCCATGCTCTTCGGAACGCTCTCATTCCCATCATCACAATTCTCGGGCTTCAGTTCGGCACTTTGCTTGCCGGAACAATCGTAACGGAAACCATATTTTCCTGGCCGGGCATCGGCCGCCTTACTGTGCAGGCGATTTCCGCGCGCGATTATCCTTTGCTTCAGGGCTGCATCCTGGTGATCGCCGTCTCTTTCGTCCTCGTCAATCTCTTGACCGATGTTCTTTACTCTTTTATTGATCCGCGGGTGCGCCTCTCATGAGCAATAGCCTTGCCGCAACGGGGACTGCCATCACTCAGGGCACGAATGCACGGCTTTCCGGGCTGCGGTCGTTTCTTCGGCAGAGCATTCTGGCTCGCATCGGATTTGTGGCGGCTATTCTGCTTATCCTGGCGGCTCTTCTCGCTCCCTGGCTGGCTCCCGCAAATCCCGCCGCGCAAAATCTTCCTGCGCGGCTGGAATCTCCATCTTTTGCACACTGGATGGGCACGGACGAACTCGGGCGCGACGTTTTCTCGCGAACGCTCTACGGAGCACGCGTCTCTCTTTTTGTTGCGGTGTGTGTGGTCTGCGGATGCGGCTTGACGGGGCTTGCCGTCGGCACGCTGGCGGGTTATTTTGGCGGGTGGCTCGACCGCATCGTCAATCTTTTGCTGATCAACGCTTTTTTGTCGTTTCCGGGAATTCTTCTGGCGATCGCGTTTGCAGCTTTCTTTGGACCCGGAATCGGCAAAGTGATTCTCGCTCTCATCATTACAGGATGGGCCGGATATGCGCGGCTGGCGCGCGCGCAGGTTTTGAAGGTCAAGGAACTGGAGTTTGTGCTGGCCGCGAGATCACTGGGAGCGTCGCATTCGCGCATCATTGTGCGGCACCTGCTTCCGAATATTCTTCAGCCCGTGCTGATACAGGCGACGATCGGTATCGCTGGCGCCATTCTGGCGGAATCCACGCTCAGCTTTCTTGGTTTGGGAGTTCTAGCGCCGCTGCCGAGTTGGGGAGCGATGTTGAATGACGCTCGCAGCCACCTTTTCGATGCTCCGCACATGGTGGTGTTTCCAGCGCTCGCACTCATGACCGCCGTTCTTGCGTTCAATTTGCTGGGAGATGCTTGGCGGGATTGGCTCGATCCACGCACGCGCGCGCAAATCGCTGCCTTCGAGGCGACTCGGTAGGGGGGAGAAAGAAACCCAGGCAAGGATGGATGTAACCTGGCCAAAAAGCGAGTTAATCATGAGCCAGGTAATGAGCGGTGGGAAGCGGCGGCTACGGAGTAGCGAGCACGACGGGCGTGCCGCGCCCCAAACCCAGGGTTTTTGCAGCGCTGCCTTTGTTCACCGCAATCTCGACATAACCATTTGAACCGACAAACGCAACGGGCTCGCCCGCGTTTCCTCTTGCAAAAGTGTCCACAAGGCGGGTCACCGCATGATTTCCGACCTGAAGCTGAATTTCGCCCTTTTCCTGAGCTGTGGCAGGCAAGTCCGCTGCACGGAAATTGGTAACGAGATTCCCAAAACCATCAATGCGCATGACGATGCCCTTTACGACGCCATCCACCTGTTTTGGTTTTGGCAGAGCGAATTTCTTGTAGTCGGTGATTTCCTCGCCCATGCTGGCCGTCTGCCAGCCTTTGGAGAGCCACGCCGCCACCGGCGAGAAAATGTCCCGTCCATGAAACGTATTGCTGACAGGCTGCAGATAATAATGCTCTGCCGTCACGTGCCGCACGACGGCAGTGTGCTCGCGCTCGTAGACAAGGGAGAGCACGCCGTTGTCGGGAGCAATGAAATACTGGTTTTCGCCGCTAACGAGCAGCGGTCGGCGTTCCGTTCCCACTCCGGGATCGACGATGACGACGTGGATCGTTCTCGGCGGAAAATATTTGTACGCTGAGCCAATCGTCAGCGCTCCGTCCAGCAGGTCATAGGGGGCCACATGATGCGTGATATCCACAATCGTGACATCCGGATTGATCTTGAGGATGACGCCTTTCATGGTGGCGACCAGATGGTCGTTCGTGCCGAAGTCGGTCGTCAGAGTGATGATCGGATGTGTCACTGCGCCTCTGCCTTTGGGAGGAGTTCAGGTGCCGATTCCCGCCAGGTGGCGGCGATTTCGCCAATCCCGCTGGATGTACTTTATGACGCTATCCAACACAGTTCGCTGCGTCAACCGAGTGTCCAGAGCCTGCTGTCCAATTGGAAACTGCGTTCAGGGGAGCCTAGTATGGCAGGACGGACTGAAGAATCCACGGACACGGACGAATCGCCATATACTTTGGCTTCAACGGAACGCCTCCGGACAAAGAATTCATGTAACCGCACGGACAGCGAGCGACTCAAAAGCTCACCGAAAGGGAGCCGCCCTCTGGGAGCGGATGTCAGCCTGACAGCGAGGCGGAAGAGAAGAAGGGTGCGGAATGGCAATGGGGCCGCTATTTCGATGGAAAAGATTGCTTCAGTTCATTTTGGCGCTGGGTCTCCTCTTTGTACTCCTCCAGTTCGTCCGGCCCCGGCTAGGGAACTCTCCCGTGACGGCGGAGATCCAGGCGCCACCAGAAGTACGGCAGATCCTCAAGACCTCTTGCTATAACTGCCATTCCAATCAAACGAGGCTGTCGTGGTTTGACGAGCCTGTACCCGCGTATTGGCTTGTGATTCAGGACGTGAGGGAAGGACGAAAACACCTGAATTTTTCGGAAGCCGGGAAACTGCCGGTAGCGCAACAGCGAGCCATCCTTTTCGAAGCCATAAGTCAGATCGAATTGGGTGCGATGCCCTTGCCAGCCTACCAGCGGTTACATCCCGAATCCGCGCTCTCGCCGGAGCAGTTGGAAATTTTGAAAAAATATCTCAGCGCGGGCGTTTTGAACGAGCCGGCTACCGCTTCGGACGCCAGCGCCGCCGACGCTGAGTATGACCATTGGATTAAAGAAAGCGGCGCGTCCCCTGCTGTGGCGCCCGCGCCGAACGGCATCTCTTTTATGCCTGAATACAAGAATTGGAAAGCAATCAGTAGCACAGACCGATTCGATAATCACAGCATGAGGGAGGTTCTCGGGAACGATGTGGCCGTCAAGGCGATCGCGGAAAATCACATCAATCCGTGGCCGGATGGTACGGCCTTCGCTAAAGTGGCGTGGCTACAGGAACCAGACCAGGACGGCATGGTCCAGACGGGCGCATTTTACCAGGTGGAATTCATGATCCGCGACAGCAAGAAATATGCGCACACTTTGGGCTGGGGATGGGCAAGATGGCGCGGAACCGGCCTGAAGCCTTATGGAAAGGACAAGAATTTCACTCGCGAGTGTGTCGGATGCCATCGTCCCTTGAGCAGGACGGATCACGTTTTCACCGAGCCGATTCGAGGACAACTATGAGTTTGACGGGCAGGGGTTTGGCTTCTCTCGGAGTGCTAGTTTCGCTCGGCCTATTGGGGTGCTCCGGGCATGAATCTAAAATCACCGCGACCGCCAATCTGAGCGCGTCTCTCACGGGGGACCTGCCAGCGAATCCTCTCCAGTGGAAGGTGATAACTTCCACGATCGACAAGAAGAATTCAACTATGTCCACGCTGTATGGCAACGACCTTGCCGTGAGCTATGCGAGAACGCACGCGCGGCATGAATATCCTGCGGGCACAAGGCTCTCACTGGTGACCTGGACTCAGCAAGAGGACCCCCGCTGGTTTGGCGCGAAGATCCCGAATCAGGTGCAATCCGTGGAATTTGTAAGCGTAGGAGTCACTGTAGATGGCCGACAGTCGTTTTCATACCAGAAATACGAAGGAACGCCGCTTAAGAATGTGTCCTCTCAGGAAGAGGCGGCAGCAACGGCCCGCGAGGCCTATCTTCTCTCTCTACGCGCAGCCGTTATGCCCTGAGGAGTTCCCCGTCAAGTCCCTCGAAATTGCGCTCGAACCAAGGGAAACGACCGCTCCAGACACCGGGCCCAACATCCGCGATTCTGGGCGGAATCGGTATCCAGTGCCTTTGGAGCGCGCCCGGCGTGCCCTGACGGAGAATGCACAAGCAGGCCGTTGTCCCTGCGGGCCGACTTTGGATAGAATGAAGGCGATCTGAGCGGGCGTCGTACAATGGCAGTATAGAAGCTTCCCAAGCTTCGGACGTGGGTTCGATTCCCATCGCCCGCTCCAGAGTTCCTGGGGTCCAGCCCGGGGACATGGGTTACACAATGTACCTAAGACATGGGTAACACTTTTGGGCCGAACGGGTTTTCCAGAGGTTCGAGCACGCGGGTCTCCAGATCGAAGTATCCCAAATCATAATCC
>Ga0335079_10002623_pt1 | contig 20701 bp, 17 predicted proteins | sample Lox_Sample_33_FD_206719 | JGI IMG/M metagenome (GOLD analysis project Ga0335079, IMG submission 206719) | Soil microbial communities from Loxahatchee National Wildlife Refuge, Florida, United States - Lox_Sample_3.3 | ecosystem: Environmental > Terrestrial > Soil > Wetlands | place: USA... | reverse complement strand
GCAAGGGCCGCCCTAGCGGGTCCGGGGCAGATGCAACCGCTGCGCCCAGCCGGCCAGGCCGCCCCGTAGAGTGACCTGTGCGACTTTCGCACAGGGTCTAATTTCGAAGATCTGCGAAGGGTTGGCGTCCGGGGTAGGGGCCGACTTGAAAGGGGCTGAAATCGGCCCGCGATTCCCAAAATGGGAACAATGCCCGCTCCTACGCCCGCATCTTCAGCTTGCCATTGAAATACTGGGCCAGCGCCTGCCCGGTGTAGGACTTTTTCACCCGCGCCACCTGCTCGGGCGTGCCCTGGGCCACAATCCGCCCGCCCTCTTCGCCGCCTTCGGGGCCAAGATCAATGATCCAGTCGGCGTTGCGGATCACGTCCAGGTTGTGCTCGATAATGATGACCGTATTGCGCAGATCGGTCAGCCGGTGCAGAACTTCCAGCAGCTTCTTCACGTCATCGAAGTGCAGGCCGGTGGTGGGCTCATCCAGAAGGTAGAGGGTCTTGCCGGTCTGGCGTTTGCTCAGTTCGCGCGCCAGCTTGATGCGCTGGGCCTCGCCGCCAGAGAGCGTAACCGCCGATTGCCCGAGATGAATGTAGCCCAGGCCGACGTCCACTAAAGTTTGCAGCTTCTGGCGAATCTGCGGAATGTTTTCGAGAACCGGCAGCGCGTCGGCGACCGGGGTCTCCAGCAGATCGGCGATGGAATAGCCTTTGTATTTCACGGCCAGAGTTTCCTGGTTGTAGCGGCGGCCGCCGCAAAGCTCGCACACCACGTACACATCGGGCAGAAAATTCATTTCGATGCGGCGCTGGCCCTCGCCCTGGCAGGCCTCGCAGCGGCCGCCGGAAACGTTGAAGGAAAATCGGCCGGGCTTGTAGCCGCGCTCGCGCGATTCCGGCAGCATGGAGAAAAGATCGCGAATCTGGGTGAAAACGCCGGTGTAGGTCGCAGGATTGGAGCGGGGCGAGCGGCCAATGGGCGACTGGTCAATGCGAATGACCTTGTCAATGTTTTCCGTGCCGGAGATCGCCTTGTGCGCGCCCGGCTCTTCGCTGGAGCGGTAAAGTTTCCTGGCCAGGGCGCGGTAAAGGATGTCGTTGACCAGGGTGGATTTGCCCGAGCCGGAAACGCCGGTCACCACCACCATCACGCCCAGAGGAAAGGCGACATCCAGGTTTTTGAGGTTGTTCTGCTTCGCCCCCAGAATGGTGATGCTGTCGCCGTTGACCGGCCGGCGCTCGGGCAGCATCTCGATGTGCGCCCTGCCAGAGATGTAAGCGCCGGTGAGCGACTCGGGCGCGCGCATGATCTGCTGCGGCGTGCCATGCGCCACCAGGCTGCCGCCATGGCGTCCGGCGCCAGGACCCAGATCAATGACGTAATCGGCGCGGCGGATGGTCTCTTCATCATGCTCCACCACCAGCACGGTATTGCCCAGGTCGCGCAGCTCTTCGAGCGCCTGCAGCAGGCGGCTGTTATCGCGGTGATGCAGGCCGATCGAAGGCTCATCCAGCACGTAGAGCACGCCGCGCAGCTTGGAGCCGATCTGCGTGGCCAGGCGGATGCGCTGGCCTTCTCCGCCGGAGAGCGTGGCTGCGGAGCGGTCGAGTGAAATGTAGCCCAGGCCGACGGCATCGAGAAACTGCAGGCGCTCCACGATCTCATGCACGATGCGCGCCGCGATGATGGCTTCGCGGCCGGTGAGCTTGATACTCTTAGCCGCTTCCAGGGCCCGCGAAACCGGCAGCGCGGTGAAACCGGCAATGGAGAGTCCACCGACCTTCACCGCCAGGCTCTCGGGCCGCAGACGCTTGCCGTGGCATGCCGGGCACTCGCTGGCTGACATGTAGTCGAGCAGCCACTCGCGATAACCTTCGGAGGTGGATTCTTCCATCGCCTGCTTGAGATAGCCGATGATGCCTTCGAAGCCAGTTTTTCCGCCCTTGCCGTTTTTGCCTGGCTCGCCATAAAAGAGCAGGTTCTGGATCTTCTCGGGAAACTGCTCGACGGGGGTGAGCAGATCGAAGCCGTGCGCAGCGGCCACGATCTGCAGCTGATGAATCAGGTTCTGCGAGGCCGAGCCCGGCCCCAGGCCGCCTTCCAGCAGGGGCTTCGACCAGTCGTTGATCAGCTTGGCGGGATCGAAATCAAACTTGCTGCCCAGGCCGTGGCACTCAGGGCAGGCGCCATAGGCGCTGTTGAAGGAGAACGAGCGCGGCTCAAGCTGGGGCACGTTGATGCCGCAATCGGGGCAGGCCAGGCGGGCCGAAAACAGCTGCTCATCTCCGCCCACGATGGCCACCTGCACCAGGCCGCCCGCCAGCTTCATCGCCAACCCGACGGAGAGCTCCAGGCGGTGCTCAATCCCGGGCTTGACCAGCAGCCGGTCCACGACCACTTCGATGGTGTGGTTTTTGCGCTTATCGAGGGCGAGGTCGTCTTCCAGGCTGACCAGTTCCCCATCCACCCGGGCGCGGGTGAAGCCGTGCTGCACCAGCTTTTCCATCTCTTTCTTGAACTCACCTTTGCGGCCGCGAACGATGGGGGCGAGAATCATGACCCGGTCTTCGGGGGTCAGCGACATCACTCTTTGTACGATCTGCTCCGCCGACTGGCGGGAGATGGGGCGGCCGCATTGGGGGCAGTGGGGCACCCCGATCGAAGCGAAGAGCAGGCGAAGATAGTCATAGATTTCTGTAATGGTTCCGACCGTCGAGCGCGGGCTGCGGCTGGTGGTTTTCTGCTCGATGGAGATGGAAGGGCTCAGGCCGTCAATGGAGTCCACGTCGGGGCGCTCCATCTGGTCCAGAAACTGGCGGGCGTAGGCGGAGAGGGTTTCGACATAACGCCTTTGTCCTTCGGCATATATGGTGTCAAAGGCGAGGGAAGACTTGCCTGAGCCGCTCAGTCCGGTGATGACCGTGAAGGCATTGCGGGGTATCTCGACATCAATGTTCTTGAGATTGTGCTGGCGCGCCCCGCGCACTGAAATTTTGGTGATGGCCATGAAGCCGAGCCCGCGCTGCCCTTCCGTAATATGGACGGCCCCCCAGAAATGTCCGACAGTGGGAGTGCGCACCTCTACTCCGTATCTTAGTTGCTACTAGCGGGAAGCGTCAACGCGGGGCAAAGCGAGGTAGAGTGGAGGGTCGCCGCCCGGTCCTGAGGAGGATGAAAGGGCCGGCGAGGGGGCGGAGTTGCCGCAAGGCAGCTCTCGAAGGGGCCGAACCTTGGGCAGTTTATTTGCGGCTTTCATTCTTTCCTTTACCGTAGCGGTGGTGGTTGCTTTTGGGATCGCAGTCGCCTACGGCCTGATCAGCGGCATTCTCATTATCTTCCGGCAGCGTTCGCGCCCGGCATCACCCAGTGCTCCGGCATTGGTTCCCAGCCACACCCAGGCGGGCGGGGATTAGAGGAACCATAAGCGGGCGGCTCCCCAGCGGCGAAAGCCGCGTCCTTTTCCCTTCGCATTTCGCCGGGCTAAAGCCCGGCGCTTCCGCGGCAGCCCCGCGCTTTCCCGGTGGCGCGCTGCTTGGCGGCCAAGCTCCTAACCGCAGAGATCGCAAAGGAATCGCAGAGAGAGCAGAGTGATGCAGGCGTGTGAGCGGCCCGCCCGCGCGGCGCTATCTCTGGTCGCGGCGCTGGATTTGCTGAGGCTGGTCAGGCGGGGGGGCGCTCGAAGGCGACCCTCCCTGCTGCTGTTGCTGCTGTAACTGGCGCTGCAACTCTTCGAGCATCTGTTGCGGAGTCTTTACCGCGGGGGCCTGCGGTTGCTGAGGTTGGGGCTGCGCGGGCTGAGTTTCGGGCGGGTTATCGGAATCCGAAGTATCGCTATCGTCATCATCGCTGCTATCGGCGTCATCGCCCTGATTCTGAGCCGAGAACTGGGCGGAGTTGCCGGGTGAGAAACTGGACTGGTTGGCCACGGCAGTGCCGGGCGCTGGTGCGGCGGGTTTTACGCTCAAAATGATCTGCTTGACGCCGCCCGGATCCGCCACCGAGCCCAGCAGCACATAATTGAAACGACTTCCATCCAGCAACTGTGAGAGCACCTGGCGCGCCGGGCCGGGGCCAAGGTGCATCACCACGCGCTCGCTGGCGCCGGCGGGAACATCTATTTGCGCGCCGGTCTGATGAGCGACTTCGCGCAGAATATCGCCCAGCGTGGAATTCCCGGCAATGATGGTCAGCTTGTCGTCACGATAGACCACCTGGGGCGGCGATGCGGGCATTTGCTCGAGCGTAGGCGGCGGTGGTGGGGGCGCGGGCGCCGGCGCCGGCTCGGGAGTCGCCGCCTTGGCCGTGGCCGCCGGATGCTTTTTGTGGGGCGTGTGCTTCTGCTGGGCAGGGGCCGAGCCGGCGCATAAAACGCCAGACAACGTAGTCAACAGAATCAATCTGACCGGGATGCGCACCACCGCCATGAAGGGTCCTGAAGAACGGGCGCCACGGATGCTTTCAAAATTGTAGCACTGCAAACGAGGCCCCCAGAGCGGGAAATACAGAAAATAAAGGTGGAAAAATCGGCCCGGAAAAAGAAAAAAAGAAGCGCTAAAAGTTGAAGCGCGCGCGCTTGCGCGGGAATCAACCTACAACTGAGCCGGAATACTTCAAATTGTCGGGAGGATGTCATGCAAGCACGGGTTGAGTACGGCAAGTCTTCGGCGGGAGCGGTCCATGCCATGTTGGGGCTGGGAAAGTATCTGCATGAGAGCGGCCTGGAGAGCAAGCTGCTGAATTTGATCAGCCTGCGCGCTTCACAAATGAACGGCTGCGCCTATTGCCTGGACATGCACTGGAAAGACCTGAAGGCGGCGGGAGAGAGCGATCAGCGGCTGTATTCGCTCGATGCCTGGCGCGAGACGCCGTTTTACAGCGAGCGCGAGCGCGCGGCGCTGGCCTGGACGGAAGCGGTGACCAACATCCAGCAGGGGCATGTGGCGGATGAGGTTTACGAGGAGGTGCGCCAGCACTTCAGCGAAAAGGAGCTGGTGGACCTGACGCTCGAGGTAGTGGCGATCAACGGCTGGAACCGGCTGAACATCGCGTTTCGAACTGTGCCGGGAGCGTACCAGCCGGGGCAGTTCCGGGAGCTCAAGAAGGGCGCGTGAGGGCGGGCGGCCGCGGCCACAACGCGCTCACCACGAAGGTGCACGAAGGAAACTACCAATGTCACCTCAAAGGGGACGAAGGAAAGCGCTCTCGGCGGCTGGCTCTACTGGCGAGGGGCGTAGTAGCCCTCGCGCGCGCGAATGGTGAGATCTTTGCGGTCGCTGGTGATCTGAATGGCGCGGTAGCGGCCATCGGCATCGAAGTCGGCGGGGCGGTACGAAACCACGTACTGGCTGCGCAATTCATCTTCGATGGCCCCGAAGGCGCGGGTAATGTCTTTCATCTTGAAGGGGAAGAAGGCGCGCCCGCCGGTGGCCGCGGCCAGTTGGGCGAGAATTTTATCGCCGCGCAGAATCAGACCGCTGTCATCGGTTGAGATGGCGTAGATGATGACCTGGCCGCGCTGCGCCATCTCAATGGCCTGGCCCAGAGTGGCTTCACTCTGATTATCTTCGCCATCGCTTACCACGATGATGGCGTGGCGCACCGGCTGTTCGGTCTTTTCGCGGTTCAGCTTGTCGCGGCAGGCGTGATAGATGGCGTCGTAAAGGGCGGTGCCGCCGCCATTCTGCAAGCGGTTCACCCCGGCGGTCAGCAGGCCCAGATTATCGGTGAAATCCTGAGTGACCCTGCTGTGGCTGTTGAAGCCCATGATGAAGGCCTGATCGAAGTTGGGGCGCAGGGTGTGTTGCAGAAAGCTGAGCGCGGCTTCCTGCTCGAAACCGAAGCGGCTGTGCACCGAACCGCTGGTATCCACCAGCAGGCCAAGCTGCAAGGGCAGATCGGTCTGGCGGGTGAAGTTGACGATGGCCTGCGGGGGCTTGTGATCGTCAAGAATAGTGAAATCGTCCAAATTCAAGTCGCGCACGAACTTGCCGTGATGGTCCATGGCGATGAAGAGCAGGTTCACCTCATCCACGCGCTTGCGGATGGTGAGGACCGGGTTATCGGACTGGTCAGAATCGGGACTGGCGGAGACCGCCGTGACAGCCGCGCCGGGTGAGCTGTAAGGGGCCTGCGCGCAAAGCGGCCAGGCGGCCGCCAGCAGCAGCGCCAGCAGTGAAAGACACCGGTGCGTGTACTTCGTTCCCAGGACGTCCAAAATTTTCCTTCCAAACCACGGCCAGGGGTTTCCTCTGTTTACTAGATGCAACTTATGGGCCGAAGACTCCGCTGGACACAGTTTTGCTCAGCCGACTCTACCGCCGGGATAGCAGGGGGCCAAGTTACAAAAGGAGCACTCAGGCGGTCATGCCAGCCAACTGCCGTGCTTGCCATGATTTAGCTGATTTCGAGGAGGAGTGCGGTGTGCGACGGGCTGGGTTGGGCATACGCTGGCTTCAAATCGCTTTCAGGGCGCGTGGTTTCCTAGAACATCACCTTGACAGTGAAAGAGCCGATCAAATAGTCTCTGCATAACACCGCAAGGCGGGTGTTGCCATGAAACGCTGGCAGTGGGCGCTACTCATTTTTGAGTTGGTGCTGTTCGCAGTGATCCTGATTCTTCCTCAGGTTGACCTGCCCGAGTTTGCCTTCCACTGCGGGACTGCTCCCATAGCAGCGAAGTCACGCGTTTCCTCTCCACCGGTTCAGGGGTTTACGGCGCCTCTTAGCCTGCCTTCGACCAGCACTTCGCGGTTGCACGAGGCCGCGCCCGACGCGGATTCCGGGGCTGCTGTACCTGACAGCGACCTGCGTCTCTCCGTGTTGTGCGTCCGGCTTTGCTAGCAGTTCCTTCCGTTCCTGACTTGCGTTGATTCCAAGCCTGTGAACACATGAGTTTGCCCCGCGCGGGCGTGCCTGCTGATAATTTGCGGGTGCGCGGGGCTTCGGGGCAGCCGCTCCGGGTGGTAGCTGTGTACCGCATTTCCGGCAAAGGACACAGCCGCCGGCTGTCGAGCGCTGCCCCGACCTATCGCTACAGGTAAGAATGCCCGATCTAGCGCGGGCGCGCCAGAACCAGGGTAATGTCATCGGGCTGCTCGGCGGCGCCAATCCAATCCTGTACCGCGGAAGTGACGATCTCGGTAATGCGCGGCAGGGGCAGTTCGCGGTTCTCCCACACCAGGTCAATCAAGCGCTCCTCGCCAAATTCCCCGAAGTCGTTTTCCGGCTCGGTCACGCCATCGCTGTAAGCGAGGAAAATTTCGCCGCGGTTCAACTGGATGGAGTCCTCATCGTAGCCGGCCTGGTTGAAGAGGCCGATGACGGTGCCGCCGCAATCGAGCTTGCGCACGGCGCGACCAGCGCCGAGGATGAGCGGGGGCAGATGGCCGCCGTTGCTGTAGGTGAAGGTGCGCTGGGGCGCATCGTAGGTGGCTACGAAGAGCGTGGCATATTTTTCCGCCGGCGTGCTCTGGAACAGCTGGTAATTGAGCAGCGCGAGCAGGCTGGCAGGGGAAACCTCGGGGCCACGCAGGCGGCTTTCGAGGGCAGCGCTCGAGCCCACGCCGGCGCCCACCACCACCGGGTCATTGAGGACCGGCATGCCTTCCAGACTGTAAGCGCGTACGGCCGAGTGGATGGTGGCCATGAGCAGGGCGGCGGAAATGCCCTTGCCGCTGATATCGCCGACGGCCAGCAGCAGGCGGCCGGAATCGAGAGGCAGAAAGTCGTAATAGTCGCCGCTGACGGTGCGCGCGGGGCGGCAGAAGCCATGCAATTCCAGGGTGGGAAGCTGTGAAATCTCACGGGGAAACAACTGCGCCTGCACTTCCTGGGCAATGGCCAGTTCGTTCTCCATGCGCTGTTTTTGCTTCTGTTCCTCGATCAGCTTCTCGATGGAGGCGGTCATGAGGTTGAAGGATTTGGCCAGAGTGGCCAGCTGGTCGTTGGACTTGACCGGAATACGGTGGCTGAAGTCGCCGCGATTGATGTCGCGGGTGGCATCGTAAAGCTGGGCCACGGCGCTGGTGATGCTGCGGTTGAGGCGAATGCCGATGAGCAGCGCGATGAGTTCGATGATGCCGAAGACGATGGCGACGCCCAGCAGAGAGAACTCGACCGCCGGGGCGAAATCACCGAGCGAGGCGAACAGGCGCTGGTAGAGTTGCGAGACGCGGGTGTGAACGCTGAAGGCCACGGGATTCACGGTGTCGCCGGTCTCCCAGTTGACGACCGTGACCGAAGTGGGGAAGTTCACGTCGCGATCAAAGAGGCCGGTGGCGGCGGGGACGGCGCCGGCGGTGTAGGTGGGTTGCAGGCCGCTTTGGGTATCGAGGACGTAGCCGCCTTCGGCCTTGCGGGCCTCGGGCACAGCCAGGCTGCCTTCCGCGTTGGGGCTGGGGGATGACGAAGGGCCAGTGCGCTGGATGGTCAGCCCGGTGCTGTAGAGCGAGATTTCCCCCAGATCCACCGCCCAGCGCTGCAGCAGGCGCTGATCCAGCGGCTCGCTGGAGAGAACGATCAGAGACTGGCCCTGGGCAGAGAGAGTCTCTGTGGCGCGCAGGTAGAGCTGGCCGCGGTCGCGCACCACGCCGCGGAAAGAGTCTTTCAGGAAAGCGGGAAGAGCCGGGGTTTGCATCTCAGGCCGGGGCGCGCTGTTCAGCACCGGCTTTTGATCGAGCCAGGCGCAGACCTGGCGATCAGCCCAGGCGGGGCTGGTGCGGCGAAGCTTCTCGAGTACGGCCGTCTCCACGCTGTTTTCCCGCCGAAGCTGCGCCGCCACGTGGTGGGCGATGGTTGCATTGGTGGAGCTGAGTCTCTGCAGCTCAGACTCGAGATCGGTGGTCACGATGTAGGTGGCAAACTGCGCGGCGAAGAGATAAAACGATCCCAGGGCGAGCGCGACCAGGAGAACGACGGGAATGACTCCGATGAAGACGTAGGTGACGACCAGCCGGTTGCGCAGACGCCAGAGCAGGCGGGCCTTGAGCCAGCGGACGGCGAGCACGGCCAGCAGGATGATGACGACAAAGCTGAGCAGGCTGACCCACCAACTCAGGCTCTGGCTGGCGGAAACTTTCAGCGCGGAGAGCAGCTTTTGCAGAAGAAAGAGAACCAGATCGAGGCCCAGCAGATACCAGGCAGTCAGGCCCAGCTTGCTTGCGGGCAGCAGCCCGGCCTGAGTCAATCGCAGCCGTAGATACCGGTAAGACAGCGGCATGGCGAGAGATGATTATAGAGGCCCGGCGGGGGAGAATCGGGCACGGCCTGGAAGTTGCGCCGCTGTGGCGGCGGGCTTCAGATTTCGGGGTAGAAGTCGAAAAAGGCTTCCAGGCTGGTGCGAAGCTGCTTTTCGATTTCGTCTTTGCTGCCTTCGAGAACGTGCATGGTCACATGGGCGTCGCGGCCATTCTTCAGCTTGATGGAGGCATCGCCGACCTCAGTAACTTCATCGGCGGGGAGGAGGCGTAGGCCATAAACCAGGGTCAAGTTCGCCATAGGGATATTGTACGCGGGGAGGAGGCCGGCATCGTACCGGAAGGTTGCGCGCGGGCGAGGGCGCGCGCGCCACATTGGAGTTGACTATTGCAGGTTCACGGCGACGGCCTCGCGCTCGGCGTCGGAGACTTTGAACATGGCGCGCGGCTGCAGGCCGAGAAAGCTGGCAAGGAAGACTTCGGGAATCTGGCGGATGCGGGTGTTGTAAGTATTCACATCGTCGTTGAAAAATTCGCGGCGGTCGGCGATCTTCTCTTCCAGCTCGGAGATGCGGTTCTGCAGGCGCAGGAAATTCTCGTTGGCCTTGAGCTGAGGATAGTTCTCGGCCACGGCAAAAAGTCCGCGCAGGGCGGCCGTGACCAGAAGATCGGCATGGGCCTTCTCAGGGACCGTCGAGGCACTCACGGATGCTGCCCGCGCCTGGGTGACGGCCTCCAGGGTTTCGCGCTCGTGCTGCATGTATCCTTTCACGGTGGCGACGAGGTTGGGAATCTCATCGTGGCGCTGCTTGAGCAGCACGTCAATGTTGGCCCAGGCGCGGTCGTTGTCATTGCGCAGGCGGACCAGTTCGTTGTAAAGAATCACCCCATAGATCAGCACGCCCGCCGCCATCAGCAGAAGCGCTGTTCCCGCCACAATGTTCATGGTGAACTCCACCCCGCGACGCGGTTAGAGCATGCCTAAATGCGCCAGCAGCAAAGTCAAACATACCAGCAGCAAAGCCGCGCCGCCGAAGATCATGCCGACGCCGCTTTTCTTCAGCGACTTTCGGGTTTCGGTCTCACTCTGCCAGGAGATGAGAAAGACTTTCTCGTTCTGCCCCTGCCCGATCATGCTGCACGCTGCAGCGCCGGGGGCCGAGGAATTTTCCATGCAGGCGCCGGTCACGTTGTACTCTTCGCCGGGCAAAACCAGATATTCGTGGAGTCGGTAGCGTCCGGAGGCCGTGGCGGAAGTCCTTAGCGCCGCCGGCATGTTCAGAGGCTGACCGTCCATCTCGCGCAGGCGCGCGATCATCATTTGCCGGTTCTGTTCCTTTTCCGGATCGGCCAGGGGAGCGCTGGAGGTAAGAAAGGTTTCGAGCGCATTCAGATGCAGGGGCGCCTCGGGGTGGCCGGCGGCGGGGACGTTCTGCAACAGTTGCAGCAGGGCCTGGCGGCCCTGCTCGCGGCGGGGATCGGAGAGCGCGCCTTTTTTCTCCAGCCACTGCTGGGCCTTGTTCACGAAGCGGTGGCCGCGGGCATACTGCACGTACTGCAGCAATTCCTGATCGCTGGGGCCGGTGCCGCCAGCAGGATGCGGCTGATTGGAATCCACAATGCGCGGCGGGCTGCAGGGCAGATCGAACTGCGCTCCGTAGGAATCAATCAGCACGTCGCCGGTGTCATCCTGCAGGTAAAACTTGGCGCCATCGCTATCGGTGCCGCGCTGCTTCCAGCCGCCATCTTTGCCGCTCTCCCACTCTTCGATCTTCACCTGGTAAAAGCAGCACGGCGTGCGTGTGACGGGGCTGGTGACCGGCTGCCCGGTGTGGGCTTTGCCGCGCACATGCACCAGGCCCATGGCGATGCTGCGGATGGGCATGCGGGGCGTATCAGCCACCACCTCGTACTCGCGAAATTTGTGGAAGCCCTTGAAGAAGAGAAAGGCGCCGGCGCCTATTCCGAGAACCAGGGCGGCGGAAGGATCGTTGGATTTGCCGCTGAACACGATGGGCAAAATGCTACCCAAAGTGAAGGCGCGGGGCAACGGTGAGCAAAGAGTAAAGCCGGGCTACTTCATGTCAATGCGCAGGTCTATGTTCACCTGCGAACGGGTATCGAACTGGCTCACCGTCTTGGTGTCGCTCTTGTGGCCCTTGTATTGGGCATAGACTTCATAGTCAATATTGAGCGACAGCTCGGGAAAACGGTAAGCACCGTTGGGGCCGACGATGTAGGTCTTCACCGCGCGGGTGCGGGTGTTGGCGAGATAAACCACGGCGTCGGTCAGCGAGTTGCCCTGCTTATCCATGATCCGGCCGGTCAGCAAGCGGCCGGATTCGCCTTTTTCTTTTTCCCTGGCCTGAAGAACTCCCACGCCGGCCAGGCTGACAATCAGTAGAACCAGTCCTGCAACCTTACGAGTGCGCATAAGCCCCCAAGGTACAGCCAGTTTATTGGGTTAGATGCAGCCCGATATCGGCCCGCTCATCAAATTCAATATGCACCGGGACTTCTTTCTCCAGCCGCAGGGGCTTGCCGTTGAAACGGTCGCCCTTCAGGTCGGCACTGATGAAATAATCCATTTTGCCCGCGGGCACGCGTTGGGCAAACTCGCCGTGATGATCGGAGTAAAGCTCCCAGTGTGGCTTTTTCTGGTCGGCGCGGCGGATTTTGATTCGGATGCCGTAGAGTGGGCGGTCATCCGGCCCCCAGACCGTCCCGAAAATCAGGGCATACGGTTTTTCTTCTGTCCTTTGCGAAGAATGGCCCGCCACGGCGCTGAAGGGTACGAGGCAGAACGCGCCCAGCGTGAGCAGAGCGGCGAACCGGAAAAAACTGGGGGGAGAAACAGCAAGGCGGGATGCGAGGCCCGTGCCGCGGCCGCTAGGAGTAGTCACCGTCTTCGGCTTCCTCCTCCTCCTCGTCCTCCTCGTAACCTTCTTCTTCGACCGCCTTCAGCTCCAGAGGATTCACGGTGACGACTTCGAAATCGGTTCCGCACTCCGGGCAGGAAACGACTTCGCCTTCGTCCACTTCCTCCTCATCAATATCGAGATCACTCTCGCATTCAGGACAATAAACCATGATTGCCTCCGGATGAACTCAGACGCCTGCTGTTAATATTTAGTTTCTCCGGGTGCGGAGGTCAAGCCTTTCCCGCCAGGGACAGATTTGGGCGCCCGGCGCGGCGGGCCTGAGCGAATCGGGTAGGGTTCATCGGGTAGAAAGGGCAGGAATGAAGATAATTCTCGGAATGCTTGCGGCGGGGATGCTGGCGGCCGGGGCGTGGGCGCAGCCGGTGGGTGCCGGAGCCGTGGACCCGCGCATCGCGGCGGCGTTGCAGCAGGTTTCGGCGCAGCACATTCAGGCCAATATCGAAAAGCTGGTCAGCTTCGGGACGCGGCAAACGCTCTCGGCCCAGGACCCCGCATCCATGGCCGCGGGCCGTGGAATCGGCGCGGCACGGGAGTGGATCAAGAGCCAGTTCGAAAGCTACTCGCGCGACTGCGGCGGCTGCCTGGAGGTGAAGACCGACAGCTTTGTGCACGCCGCGGCGGAGCGAGTTCCCAAGCCCACCGAACTTACCAATGTTTATGCGGTGCTGAAGGGCACAGACCCAGCCAGCGCGGGCCGCATTGTGCTGGTAACCGGGCACTACGACTCAATCAACAGCAACACGCTTGATGTCACCGGCGCGGCGCCCGGCGCCAACGACGATGGCAGCGGCACGGCAGTGAGCCTGGAGTGCGCGCGGGTGTTGAGCAAGCTGAAGTTTCCCGCCACGATTATTTTTCTTACCGTCGCCGGCGAAGAGCAGGGGCTGTATGGCAGCGAGCACTTCGCGCAAATGGCCAAGAGGGAGGGCTGGGAGATCGAAGCCGTGCTTAACAACGACATTGTGGGCGGCGACCGCAGCCCGGGGCAGGATGCCAGCGTGGTGCGGGTTTTTTCCGAGGGCGTTCCCGCGGCGGCCAGCGAGGCGGAGCTGCGGATGATCCGATTGCTGGGGGGAGAGAGCGATTCTACTTCCCGCGAACTGGCCCGCTACATCGCGGAAGTAGGCGGAACCTATGATGCCGGCATTCACCCTATGCTGATCTTCCGGCAGGACCGCTACCTGCGCGGCGGCGACCACTATTCGTTCAACCAGCAGGGATATGCGGCGGTGCGGTTTACCGAATTCCGCGAAAACTACCACCACCAGCACCAGAGCGTGCGTACGGAAAACGGCATCGAATATGGCGACCTGGCGAAGTTTGTGAATTTCGACTACGTGGCGGCTGTGGCCCGGCTGAACGCCGCGACCCTGGCCTCGCTGGCCTTGGCCCCTGCGCCGCCGGCGAAGGTGCGCCTGGAAACGAAAAGGCTGGAGAACGATTCGACGCTCACCTGGGAGCCTTCGCCGGGCGGGCGAGTGGCGGGATACGAGGTTTTATGGAGAGCAACCACCGCGCCCGAATGGGAACACATGCAGAAGGTGGGAAAGGTGGCCCAGGCCACCCTGCCGCTTTCCAAGGACAACGTGATCTTCGCGGTGCGCGCCGCCGATGATGAAGGGCACGTGAGCTTGCCGGTGGTTCCGCTGCCCGAGCGCTGAAGCGGAACCTGCTAAGATTGCAGCAGCGGCCGCGGGTAAGAAAACCAACTTTCCATGTATCGCAGGGGATCCTTTTCGCTGAGCTTGCCTCCCTTCACCAAGGCGGTGAAGTGGCTGATCCTGATCAATGCCGCCGTGTTTTTTCTGATCACCCTGCTGCAGGCTTTTACTGCGAACCTGGGCAACGTCCTGTTCTATGTTTTGTCGCTGGTGCCCGCCTGGGTGGTGCGCGGGGGCGTCTGGCAGCTGGTCAGCTACTCATTCCTGCACGTCGGGCTCTTGCACATTCTCTTCAACATGCTGGCGCTGTGGATGTTCGGGGCGCAGCTGGAAATGGATTGGGGCCGCACTAAGTTTCTCGAGTTTTATTTCTTCTGTGTGGTGGGCGCGGCGCTCATCACGGTAGGCGTTTCCTACACCCACCTGGGCGGCGTGACGCCTTTTACCAACACGGTGGGCGCCTCCGGGGGGGTGCTGGGAATCCTGATGGCCTTCGGGCTGCTTTATGGGGACCAGGAAATTATGCTGTTTCCCATTCCGCTCTCCATCCGGGCCAAGTACTTCGTGGCCGGGATTGTTTTTATTGAACTGATAAGCGCCATCAATGCCGCCGGGCCCCGGCGCGGAGAGAATGTGGCTTATGTGGCGCACCTGGGCGGACTCTTGTTCGGATACCTCTACGTGAAGTTCGTGCCGCGAAAAGGATTGCTCTACGGAACTTCGGAACGCTACTTTGGGGTTCGCAATTCCTATTACCGCTGGAAGCGCCGCCGCGCGGCGCGCAAGTTTGAAGTCTATATGCGCAAACACAACCGCACCGTGGAGTTCGACGAGCACGGCAACTATATTCCCCCGGAAGAAGACAAAAAGAACGGCGGCTCGAAGTCGGGCTGGGTCAACTGACGGCTGGGGTTAGCTCACACCGCGCGAAAAAAAGTCTCAAGCTCCCGCACTACCGCTGCCGGCAATTCCTCTCGCCGGGCTTTCCCTTTGAACCCCAGGTCGTGGCCCGCGCCTTCCACCGGCAATAACCTCGTTCGACCCGGAATCAGCTTCAAGGCTGACTCCAGTTCTGCGATCGAGCCAAAGGGATCGCGCGTGCCGTGAACGAACAGGCTCGAGGTTTGCAGCCTGGGCAGGTGCTGAATGCGCAGCTGCCCGGGCTTGCGCGGCGGATGCAGAGGATAGCTGAGCAGAAGCAAACCATCGGCCAGCCCGGGGTTTTCCGCGCAGAGCATGGCTGCCTGACGGCCGCCGTAGGAGTGCCCGCCGAGGAACACGCGGCCGGAGGCCAGCTTGAGAACCGTCGAGAGGGCATGCCGCAGCCCTTCGCGGTCGCGCGCGGCATCTGCGGGGCGGGGCGGGCCGAAAGGCCGCAACTGCCGAAAAGGAAGATCGCAGCGCAAGACGGTGAGGCCGGCTGAGGCAAAACTTTCCGCCACGGCGGTCAGCAAAGCTGACTGGCAGTTGGCGCCGGCGCCGTGGGTAAGAACGAGGCCCTCGCGGGCCTGCTCAACCCGATGGAGAAATCCGCGAACCGGCGGGTCGCTGGAGGCATCGAAGAACGACGTAAGGCTCTCGGGCATTGCGATCTAAGCCTAACCCTCCATCACGCTCAGCGGCTTGCTGAAGCCTTTCGAGCGGAGCGTCTCTTCTGAGCTAGAGCCCCGTTTGAAGCAGTTGTCAGTTCCCGGTCTAGAGTTCTCAGCTGCGTTTGGCTGCGCGCTTGGCCCGTGCCCGTTCGGGCGCCACCACATGCAGTCGCATGAAATTGGTGGAACCGGAGGCCATCTGCGTGCCCGCCACCACGCCCAGCACGTCGCCGGTCTTGATTCGTCCCTGGCGAAACAGTTCCTGCTGCGCCGCCCGCAGCATGTCTTCTGAGGTGCGCGCCTGGCCGCGCTGTACCGGCTGCACGCCCCAGAACAGGTTCATCCGATTGCACACCGCTTGCACGTGGCTGAAGGCGTAAATGCAGCTCTTGGGCCGGTACTTCGAAATCAGCCGGGCGGTGTTGCCGGTTTCGGTGAACACCGCAATGGCCGCCATGTGCAGGTCTTCGGCGGCATGAGCAATGGATTCGCAAATAGCCTCGGCAATCGAAAGCCGGCGGCGGCCGCGCCTTCGGGGCGCAGTGAACTCGGCCATATTTGTCTCGGCCTCGACCACAATCTTCGCCATCATGGCCACGGCTTCGCGGGGATAGCGGCCGCTGGCAGTTTCGCCGGAGAGCATGACCGCGTCGGTGCCATCGAAAATCGCGTTGGCCACATCCGAGGCCTCGGCCCGTGTGGGCCGTGGGTTCTCGATCATGGATTCCAGCATCTGGGTGGCGATGATCACCGGCTTGCGCCATTCGGCGGCGCGATAAATCACGTGCTTCTGGATGACCGGAACCTTCTCCGGAGGCATCTCCACCCCCAGGTCGCCGCGCGCCACCATCACGCCATCGGCCGCCTCGAGAATTTCCTCCAGTTGCTCCAGAGCCTGCGGCTTTTCCAGCTTGGCGATGACGGGAAGGCTGCCGCCAAGCCGCTGAATCAACTGCTTGACGTTGGTAACATCGGCCGCCGAGCGCACGAACGACAAGGCCACGGCATCCACGGCGTGCCGCAGGCCAAACTCCAGATCAATCTCGTCTTTGGCCGTGAGCGCGGGAATGGAGAGCGCCACGCCGGGCAGGTTGATGCCTTTGTTCTCGCCAAGAATGCCGCCGTTGAGCACTTCGCATTCGACATCTTCGCCGCGCACTTTGATGACGCGCAGCTCAATGCGCCCATCGGAGAGCAAAACCCGCGCTCCCGGCAGCAACTCAGAGGCCAGCCCGAAAAAGGTGGTGGAGATTCGGGCCGCGGTGCCGGGAACATCCCGGGGAGTGATGGTGACGCGCGCCCCGGTTTCAAGCTCGACCGGCCGGTGCCCCTCGAGCGCTCCGGTGCGGATCTTGGGCCCTTGCAGGTCCTGCAGGATGCAGACGGTGCGGCCTTCCTTGCCGGCGGCGCGGCGCAGACGCTCCATGGTGCGGGCATGCTCTTCATGGGTGCCATGAGAAAAATTCAGGCGGGCTACATCCATGCCCAGCCGCATCAGTTCGCGCAGTGCCTCCTCGCTCTTGCAGGAAGGTCCGATGGTGCAAATGATCTTCGCCCGGCGAACCGCGGGAGCAACGAAGGTTGCGGAGGAGTTTAGAGCTGAGCGGGGCTTAGGCTTGCCGGGGGTCAAGGCTGGGTAGAATCCTCCATCCATGGGCGCAAATTTCTTGTCAAGGTCACCAGCAAGATTACCAAAAGAAGCCGCTGATTATCCCAGGCGCATCCGCGAAACTCTCAACCTTGGCTGGCATAGCGCGGCAGGCTGCGGTACCGGCGTGTGCCAGACTGCGCCAGGGTGCACCGTATAATGCCGAACGATGAATCGTTTTTTCAGGCTGATTCTGGTTTCCCTGATTGGGATGGGGCCCGTGGTGGGAATCCCGGCGCAGGCGCAGGTGGCCTGGAACGCACTCTTGCAGGACGATGCCGGTCAGCGGATCCCCGGGGCGATCATCCAACTGCATTCGCCTGCCGGCCTGACGTACACGGCCAGAACCGACGACCGGGGCATGTTTTCCTTTGCTGCGATCGCTCCCGGACCCTACCAGGTCAGTGCCACCTTGAAGGGCAAGACCTTCAAAGCCGCGGTCCCAGCGCTTGTCAGGGATGGAATTCCGCTTCGCGAAAACCTGCAACTTTCCCTTGCCCGGGGAGAACTCTGGCTGGCGCCGCCTGCGGAAGACTCGGCTCGTCAGGCCAGCGGGGGAGAGCATCTTTCCAGCGGCGAAGTCTCCAGCCTGCCTTTGAATGAGCGCGACTTCAGCAAGCTGCTGCTGTTGGCCGCCGGCACCATGACTGATACGAACGGCGCCGCCAATTTCACTCAGCAGTTTGCGGTGAATGGACAGCGCGGCTCAGCCACCGTCTTCGCTCTCGATGGCGCCGACACCACCGATCCGGAAATGGGCGGCGCGACATTTTCCAACTTCAACGTGGATGCGATCCAGGAGGTCGAATCCAGTTCGGGCGTGATGCCGGCGGAAATCGGCCATGGCGGCGCCAGCTACACCAACGTGGTCTCGAAGTCCGGGTCCGATCAGGTGCATGGCAGCGTTTTTGAATTCATTCGCAACGCCGCCTTTGATTCGCGGAATTTCTTCGACCACAAGAGCATTGCGGATGAACACCGCATTCCGCCTTTCGTGCGCAATGAATTCGGTTTCACTAACGGCGGCCCGCTGGTGCTTCCCCAGATTTACGACGGACGCGGCCGCACTTACTATTTCGGCGAGTACCAGGGCTTTCGCCAGGTATTGGGCACGACCCAGGTTTTCCCCGTACCCACCGCCGCCGAGCGCCAGGGCATTGACACGGCCTCGTTCCCAGGCGATACGCTCACGGTTCCGGTAAATCCGGCAATTGCGCCTGCGCTCGCCGGCTATCCCTTGCCCAACGATCCTGAGGGAGCGTATGGCGCCCGCACCTACGCGGCGTCGTCTAAAGTTTCTACCCGCACTGATCAGTTCTCGCTCCGCGTGGACCACCGGCTTTCGGGTAAGGCAACGCTGCTGGCCCGCTTCAGCCTGAACCAGGTCACCGGGCCGATCACCAATCCCGACCAAACCGCCATTGATCCCAGTTTCGGCATACTTTTCTTCGATCACCAGCGCAACGCGACCCTAAAGTACGCGCGAACCGTCTCTCCGCATTTCACCTGGGAAACCGGCCTGGGGTACATCCGCAGCACGCCGTTTTTCCCCGCCGGAAATCACACCCAGCCCGGAATCGGCTTTGGCGACGGCCTGTTCGAGGGATTTGACTCTCCCGGCGGCTCGATCTTCGGCTCCTTCGGCAATCTCTATCAGTTCCGGCATGCCATGGTCTATCTGCATGCCAGCCACGCCTTCAAGTGGGGAGTCGAGATTCGCTTCAACCGCGACGCTACCATTTTCGGAACCGCCCCAAACGGAGCTTATTCCTTTGGCGGAGGCACCGCGTACTCTCCGGTCTTCATTCCCTCGGCCAGCGGCCAGCACGACATTCAGACCGGAGATCCGCTGCCGGATTCGCTCACCGGGCTGCTCACCGCGACTCCGTATTCTTACAGCATAAGCGCCGCGGCCGATGTCACCCCGATTGGCGACCGCTTCGACGAAGCCGCGGTGCGGCGCGAGGCTTACAACTTTTACTTTCAGGACGCCTGGAAGGCCGCACCCAACCTGACGCTAAGCTATGGCCTGCGCTACGAAGTAAACAGCCGCATCCATGAAGCCGAACAACGAACTTCGTTGCCGGTATTTCTCGGCCCTGAGGGCAAGACCGTACCCTACTGGGACCGCAATGCCGCCCAGGTGTATCTCTACAATCCGCAGCCGCCTTACCGGCAGGACTGGAACGGCTGGGGGCCGCGGCTGGCGGTGGACTACGGGCCCGGCAAGCACACCATGCTGCACGCGGGCGGCGCGATCACCACTCTTCTGCCCAATCTCTGGCAGGATAACTTCCTCACCGGCTCCATCCCGCTACTGTTCAATATTTTCGTCAGCGCGCTGCCGGGCGCGCCGGTGCCCTTTCAGAACGCTCTGACTCCCGTCACTCTGCCCCAGCCCTACACCACTTCCGGCCAGCTTCTGTTTCCCACCGGCAAAGCCACCGGTGTCGCTCCGAACACTCCGCTTGATCTGGCCCGTTACCAGCGCGATTTGACCGCCCTCACGCCCGGCCACCAATTGCAGTTGCTGGTCCTTGCCGGCATTGCCGACGATTTCCGCAATGGCTACATCGGAACCTACACCCTGGGCGTGGACCATGATTTTGGCGACCTGAAGTTCACTGCCGCCTACGTCGCCACCACCGGCATCCATCTGGCCAGCGTCTATTCTCCGAATGGATATGGCGGGGCAGGCCCTGGTTTCGCGCCGTTCACCCAGTTCGACGCCATGGGCAATGCCATCAGTGGATTCGGCATGGAGAGCATCATCACCAGCAGTTCGCACTCGACCTATCACTCTCTGCAGACCGGCCTGAGCAAGAACTCGGCGCGGCTGGGGCTGGGGTTCCAGGCGAGCTACACCTATTCCAAGTCTCTCGACGATACCAGTTCCGTGCTGGGCGGGCTGTTCGGCGGCGCAGGCACGGTGCTCCAGACCCTGCCTCAGGACCCGTTCGATCCTTCGGCGGAAAAGGGCCCCTCGACCTTCGATGTGGCGCACGTCTTCGCCGCCAGCGTGATTCAGATGCTGCCTCTCGACCACGTGAGCCTTCTGCGCGGCCTGGGCCGGCCGCTGACCACGGGCTGGCAATTTCTCAATGTGACCACGCTGATGAGCGGCTCGCCCTTCTCCGTATATTCGGGAATCCAGCAGACCGGGGCGGGCGCGGGCGGAACCGACCGGCCGGATTTGGTGGAAATGCCGCATTTTTCCACCAGCCGCCCGGTTCGCCAGGATTATTTCGGGCGAGGCGCGGACAACGCTTCGTTCTTCAATATTCCTATCAATGTTCCGGGCGGGACCGGCCCCAACCAGGGGCGCTTCGGCACTCTGGGGCGCAATACTTTTCGCGGACCCGGCTTCCACGACTTCGATGTGGCCCTGATTAAAGACACGCCCTTCGGCCGCCGGGGAAACCGGGAATGGGGCACGGTAGAATTCCGCGCCGAGTTCTTCAACCTATTCAATATGGTAAATTTCGGCCTGCCTTCGAACATTGTGCGCGGCAGCGGTTTCGGCATCATCAGCAAGACCGCCGGTCCCTCGCGGCAGATTCAGTTTTCGTTGAAGCTGATTTACTAAAGCGGCAGGAGAGATGCGGAAAAGCTCTACAGTCGAGGCTCGGAATTCTTGCTGTTAGGGGAGGCCACCGCAATCAGCTCCTTG
>Ga0335079_10002622_pt1 | contig 20701 bp, 20 predicted proteins | sample Lox_Sample_33_FD_206719 | JGI IMG/M metagenome (GOLD analysis project Ga0335079, IMG submission 206719) | Soil microbial communities from Loxahatchee National Wildlife Refuge, Florida, United States - Lox_Sample_3.3 | ecosystem: Environmental > Terrestrial > Soil > Wetlands | place: USA... | reverse complement strand
TTGCCTATTCAGTGTGTCGCGGAATTGCGCGGTCAGCGGCGCGAAATTTTTACTATGCTTTTTTTGTTCTGCCGCGCCGAAAGCAGAATGCGCTTTGCGCAGTTTACGCATTTATGCGGCGCTGCGACGACATCACCGACGACGCGTCGGTGCCGCTCATGGAGCGCCGTTCCCGGCTGGCCGACTGGCTGGACGCCTTCCATCGTGCCCAGGCCGGCCAGAGCACCGACGATCCCATCCTGCTGGCTCTCACCGATGCCCAGCACCGGTACCGGATACCCGTGGAATTGCTGGATCAGCTGGCCTACGGCACGGCGATGGATGTGCAGGAATCCCGTGACCAGCCTGACTCCGCGCTGGCTGTCCAGTACAAGACTTTCGACGATCTCTATCTCTACTGCTACCGGGTGGCTGCGGTCGTAGGCCTGGTCTGCATCCGGGTGTTTGGCTATCGTGAGGCGGCGGCCGAGCCGCTCGCGGAGCGCTGCGGGCTTGCCTTCCAGCTTACCAACATCATTCGGGACGTAAAGGAAGACGCAGCCATGGGGCGCGTTTATTTGCCGGTGACTGACCTGGAGAAATTTGGACTAACCGCCGGCGAGCTGCAGGGTACAGTGGACGCCGTCCGCTTCCGTCCTTTACTTGCCATGGAAGCGGACCGCGCCCGCGAGTTCTATAGGGCCGCCGAGGATCTGCTTCCGCTGCTCGACGAAGACAGCCAGCCCGCCTTCTGGGTGCTGGTGAATATCTATCGCAGTCTGCTGGAAAAAATCGCGGAGCGTCAATATGACGTTTTCAGCGGCAAGATCCGGCTCACCGCGTTTGAAAAGCTCCGCATCCTGGGAAAGGGCTTGCTGAAGCGCCTCACCTGATGACGGAGCGCTGGACACAACCTCCCAATGTAGCCGTCGTCGGAGGCGGTTTGGCGGGCTTGGCAGCCGGTTGCGCTCTGGCCAATAGTGGATTCCGCGTCACCCTCTTCGAGAAACGCCCGTATCTTGGCGGGCGCGCTTCCTCTTACGAGCATCCCGGGACTGGCGAGGTGGTGGATAACTGTCAGCACGTTTTGCTTGGCTGCTGCACGAATCTGGTTCAGTTTTACCAGCGCCTGGGAGTAGAGGACAAAATCCGCTGGTATGACGAACTGACCTTCCTGGAGCCGGGCGGCCGTGCCTCGGTGATACGGCCCTCGACGCTCCCAGCGCCCCTACACACCGCTCCGGCTTTTCTGCGTGCTCAATGCCTGCAATTCACCGACAAAGTCGCGATCGCCAGGGCGATGGCGGCAATTGCCCCCCTGAAACTTCATGACAAAGGCGAAGCGTTCCTCGGTTGGCTAAAGCGTCATGGACAAACGATGGGGGCCATCGAGCGCTTTTGGAAGACGATCCTGGTGAGCGCTCTGAACGAGGACTTGGATCGCCTTTCTGTGCCCTATGCTGCCCAGGTGGTGCGGGAATCGTTTCTTAAGTCTCCGGGCGCCGGACGGATGGGTGTGCCTTCGGTTCCGTTAAGCACGCTGTATGGGGCGGCAGGAGATTACATCAGGGCGAACGGCGGCGACGTCCAATGCCGCGCCGGTGCCGATTCCTTCCAGGCCGGCCCGGCAGAGGTAAAGCTCTCCATTGCCGGCAGGGAACAGAAGTTCGACTTCATCGTTCTAGCCGTTTCCTTTGACGTGCTGGCGAATTTGCTTCCGGATTCCTCTGCTGCCGGTCCCCTGCGCCACTGCCTGGAGCAGTTTGAAACCTCGCCGATCACCGGCATCCATCTGTGGTTCGACCGGCAGGTCACCGATCTGGATCATGCTGTCCTGCTGGACCGCACTATTCAATGGATGTTTCACAAGTCCAGATTGCAATCACCGGAGCCCGGGGTTGGTGCAGGCCGAAACACGGATGGAGGCAGCTACCTGGAATTGGTCGTCAGCTCCTCGAAGACGCTGGTGAACCGATCCCGTGCCGAAATAACGGATCTGGCTCTGCGAGAGCTGTACGAGTTCTTTCCTGCGGCTCGCACCGCCGACCTCGCGAAATCCACGGTCATCAAGGAGGTTCACGCGACCTACTCTCCGCGCCCGGGCCTGGACATTTACCGCCCTCGTCCCGAGACCGTCTGGCCGCGCGTTTTCCTCGCAGGAGACTGGACGGCTACCGGCTGGCCTGCCACCATGGAAGGGGCGGTGCGGAGCGGATACCAGGCGGCGGAATCGCTGGCTCGCGTCGCCGGGGTGCGCGATGCCAGCTTTCTCGTGAAGGATCTGCCGCCGGCAGGTTTTATGAGGATGTTCGCTTAGGAAGAGTACTACCCCGCTAGCAATGCCACGCCGCCGGCCACCAGCAGCGCCGCCATCCAGCGGCGGCGATCCACGCGCTCGTGCAGAAAGATTCTCGCCGCGATCGCATTGGCCACAAAGGTCAGGGAAGCGGACGCCGGTCCAACCAGGCTAACATCTCCCCAGGAAAGCGCGAACAGCAGGCTATAAAAGGCAACGGTCATGCTCAGCACGCCGAACAGGAAGTAGGGATTGCGGGCCACGCGTCCTACGACCTTCCACAGCCCGCAACGATGCCAGAGCTCGCCCACGTCTCCCACCTGCTTCATAGCACGCGCCAGCAGCACATCGCCGGTGGTAGAAGCCAGCACGATGGCGGCGATGGCTCCCCAGGTGTAGAGATGCTTCACGATGCCCTCGTTTCCACTGGCTCGTCCAATACTGCGGGTTCCTGTTCCGGCGGAACATGAGTCAGGGCGGGCCCGCCCGCCACGAATCCTACTCCGGCTGAGATCAGAGCAATTCCGAGCCACCGCAGCGTGCTCACCTGCTCGTGCAGCAGAAATTTCGCAATCAGAGCGAGCAAAACATAACCCAGAGAAGAGGCGGGGAGCACGTAGGTGAGATCGGCCCAGGACAGAGCCGTCATGTATGTGGCAAAGAAGCCGAGAAGGAAGAAAATCCCCAAGGCTACCCAGGGATTCAGGATGGCAAGGATCAATTCCGGCAGATGATGCAGAGAGAGGTTGCCGATTTCGCGCATTCCGCGCGAAAGCAGGGAATCACCGGTTGCCGCAAACACAGTGACTCCCGCCAGCACCAGATACCTACGAAAGGTCACACCGTCATTTCCTGAGGCTTGGGCGGCTCGGCGGCAGCCACAGCAGTCTTGCCGTTGCGTTTCGCGTCCACCAGTTTGTGGCGCATGGCCCGGACCTTCAGGAAGGTTTTCGCTTCCTTGTACAACCGCTTACGTTCGCCGCTGTCAAAGGCGGCTTTTCTCAGGATGCGGAATACTGCCTTCGGGCGGAAATAGTATTCGTCGTAGAAGCGATGCACCGCAGACAGAATTTCATCCGCCGGCAATCCAGGGTATTGAATATGGGCAAGCTGATGGCCGCCTTCGTCGACCATCTTGTTGTCCGCGACCATGAAGCCGTTCTTGACCGCGTAGTCGTAAAGCTCGGTTCCGGGATAGGCATGTGCCACGGAAACCTGAATGGTCTCGACATCCAGTTCTTTGGCAAACGCGATGGTGTTATTGATGGTTTCCGGAGTCTCGCCAGGCAAGCCCATGATGAAATCGCCGTGAATCACGAGCCCCAGCTTGTGACAGTCCTTGGTGAACTGGCGGGCGCGTTCCACGGTTGCGCCCTTCTTGATATTCTTCAAAATCTGGGGATCACCCGATTCATAGCCCACGATCAGCAGCCGGCACCCGGCTTCCTTCATGGCTTTCAGAGTTTCGTAGTCGGTAGTGACTCGCGAAGTGCAGGACCAGGTCAGTCCCAGCGGCTTCAGCTTGGCGCACAGTTCGATGGTCCGCGCTTTCTGGATGTTGAAGGTATCGTCGTCGAAGAAAAATTCTTTTACCCACGGCCAGTATTTCTTGGCTTTGGCCATTTCCCGGGCAACGTCGTCGGTAGACCGCTTGCGCCACGGATGGCCGCTGGTGGTTTGCGGCCACAAGCAGAACGTACACTGCGCCGGACATCCGCGCGTGGTATACAGCGAAACGTACGGGTGCAACAGGAAAGGTACGTTATAGCGGCGCGGATCGAGATCGCGCTGGTACACATCCGTCACGTGCGGCAAGACGTCCAGATCGGCGAGTTGCGGCCTATCCGGGGTATGGACGATTCCGCCATTCTTCCGGAACGAGATTCCCAGGATTTCATTGAGCGGCTTCCCTTGCGCGAACTCCACCGTGGAGAAGTCGAATTCCTTGCGGCATACAAAATCGATGGCGGGACAGTCTTTCAACGACTTCTCGGGCAGCACGGTAACATGTGGACCCACAAACGCGATCTTGATGCCGGGATTGACTTCCTTAATTTTCTGCGCCAGACGGATGTCTCCGGGAAAGCCCGGCGTGCTGGTGTAGAGAACCAGGAATTCATATTCCCTGGCGATGTCGAGGGTCTCTTCTGCCGAGACGTGATGCGGTGGCGCGTCCAGCAACCGGGCGCCTTCCAGCATACCCGTGGGGTAGGCGAGCCATACCGGATACCAATACGACTCAATCTCGCGGGTAGCCGGCCAACGGGATCCTGCGCCCCCGTCGAAATTTTCAAACGAGGGAGGGTTCAAGAACAGTGTTTTCAAAGGCATAAGTTGAGTCCGTCTATATTAGCATTTCGGCGGTAGTTTCCCTAGACTTGGATGCCCGGATGTACCCTTTGATGCACCGGAAAGCCGCTATTTGCATGGGACAGAGCATCCATACAGTTTTGGGTGTAAGTTTGGCTTACAATCCGCATCCCGGAGAAAAATCATGAAATCAGGCTGGGCTGTCGCGTGTGTCTGCGGCTTCCTCTCGCTTCTGACGGTCTTCGCGGCGGCACAGGAGACCTTTTCCTTTGAGCGTGCCATTGAGCTGACGCTCTCCCACAGCACCGAGATCGCTCTGAATTACGCCGATGAGCGGCGCGCCTATGAGAGCTACCTGGAGTCGCGCGATGCCTACATTCCCCAGGTTTCCGTCGGGTCGAACGTTGGCTATGCGTACGGGTTTCCGCTCAGCCTGGAGGGGTCGGCGCCGACGCTTTTTAATGTCAGCGCCCAGTCGACCGTTTATAATCCCTCGCTCCGGGAGTTCACCCGAGCTGCCAGGACCGAGTGGGGCGCCAGCAAGACCGAGGGCCGCGACCGGCGGGCGCAGGTCATCCTGGATGCCTCGCTGGCTTATATCGAACTGAGCCGCTGGGAGGAGCGTCTGCCCCTGCTGCACGACGAATTGAATGTCGTGAAAGACGTTGAGTACGCCGTGGGCGAGCGCATCAAGGCCGGTATTGACAGTCCAGTCGAACAAACCAAGGCGGAGTTAGCTGATGCCCAGGTACGGGTTCACATCGCCGAGGCAGAGGGCGCGGTCGATATCCTCCGCACTCGGCTTTCCCAGTTAACCGGCTTGCCTGCCAGCTCCATCCGGACGGTTCGGGATACCATTCCAACCTTGGCGGAGAATCAGCCGCCAACCGATGCCGGCGCGCGCGCAGTGGAAAGCAGTCCGGCGGTCGAGAGCGCTCACCAATCCGCGCTGGCAAAGGAGTTTCAGGCCAAAGGCGAGCACCGAGCGTTGTATCCTGAGGCGGACTTTGCCGCGCAGTATGGCCTGATCAACACCTCGCTGACCGATTTCGAGAAATTCTTCGTACCGGGATCTTTTCAGCCGCACAACGTAACTTTCGGGCTGGTGCTGCGCTTTCCATTTCTCAATGCCTCGCAAAGAGCGCGTGCGCAGGCCGCCGACGCGGCCGCGCTACAGGCTCGCAAACAAGCAGAGCAGGTGAAGAACAAAACTGCGTTAGACGCGCTGCAACTGCAGCACAACGTCCAGCAGCTGGCAGCAGCACGCGACGTGGCCCAGCTTCGCTGCAAGCTGGCCCAGAGCCAGTTGGATGCCGCTCACGCCCGCATGGAAGCCGAGACCGCCACCCAGCGCGAACTTCAGAATGCCGCCATCGACGCGACCGAGCGCACGCTCGACCGCATCAATGCCGACTTTGAAGCGCAGCGCGCACAATTGGAATTGCTTCGGACGACCGGAGGTTTGGAGCAGTGGGCGTTGGCGAAGTGAAGCGAGCTTACCGGTTTAACCGGTCCAGGGCCTCTTGCGCGCGCACATACCCACCGGCCAGGGCCAGCGCAGCCTGATACTCCTGGGCAGCGGCCTGCTTGTCGCCCTGTTTTTCCAGCAGTGTTCCCAGAACGTAGTGGGCCTTGAAGGCCGGGGCGGTTTCTACTTTGGAGTCCATCGCAAGATAGCGTCGCAGCAGGCGGATCGCCTCGGGGAAATTACGGCCGGCGCGATGCAGGGTTTCAGCGGCATCCACTAGCACTTCGGGCTCGATGCGGTCTGCCGAGGCCGCTTGGCGAAGTGCATCTTCCATGTCGTCCAGGCGGTGGGCCCGGCGGTAGAAGAGCCCGAGATTCAACCAGGCGTTACCGTCGCCGTGGGTGACCTCGATCGCACTTCGGTATTCGTGCTCGGCCGTAGCTGGGTCTTTTCTCTTTTCCGCAATGCGTCCGTAAACCCAATGTGCCCGGGCAGGATCCAACTTGAGCAGGACTTCCGCTTGGGCCCGGGCTTTGTCCTGGCCTCCGCCGACAATCCCAGGCGCCTCCAGATAAAACTCGGCGAGATCGGTGCGCGCCTCTGCGCTATCAGGTGCCAGGCTGACCGCTTCTTCAAACTCACGACGGACTTTGCCTGCCAAACTGGCCGCGCTGAAAAAATTTACGTTGTCGGCTTTTTCCCCGTAAATCCGGCCGAGCCATAGGTGATAGCGACTGTTCTTGGGCTGGAGTCCGACCGCCTTTTCACAGGCGGCGATGCCACGATCCCAGCTTCCCAGAGCCAGGTAGGAGCGGCAGAGCAGGTTGTAGGCCTCGGCATTGTGGGGTGCGTTTGAGAGCTGAACTTGCAGCGTAGAAATGGCGTCATCCACTCGTCCCGATGCGAGAAGGCCGCCGGGGTTCTCATCCGCCGCCGCACTCACTGAGGCGACTACAACCGCGAGGCACAGAATGTTCCGTAACCGCGACATCACTTCAGCGCACCACCTTTACCTGCAGGCCAGGACGAAGCGGCTTGGAGTCGGCCGTGCTTAGCGCGACGGTGGCGTGCTCGGAGAGTCCGTTCACCTCGACGCGCGTGAGATTGGAGATTGCAGTTTGCACGTCGTGCCGGCGCAATTCGTTATCTACGATCTCGTAAACGTAGGCCTTACTGTCGTCCAGATGGATGGCCTCCCTTGGCACCGAGAGAATGTCCTTATGTTCGGCGGAGACGATGGTCACACTTACGTTGATGTTGGGAAGCAGTTTAAAGTCGCCATTTTCCACGTCGCAGGTGGTCTCCCCCACATTGCGGGTGCCGCGCAGCTTGACCGTGGCTGGTACCGAATTGAGCGTGCCTTTCCAGATTCGTCCGGGCATCGCGTCCCACGTGACTTCGACCGGCTGTCCTGGCGCCAGACGCCCGATGTCGGGTTCGTCCACGAATGCCCTCACCAGCACTTTGGAAAGATCAGCTTCCTGCAACAGCAGGTCTCCCGGATTTACAAACGCGCCTTCGCGTACCGGCAGGGAGTAGACCTCTCCGTCAAAGGGCGCGCGGATGCTCAATTGCCGTAAAACGTCGTCGGCCGCATCGTAGGCCGCCTGGGCCTGCTCCTTCTCGGCTTGCACTCGAACTTTCTCGGGCTTCGAGTAACGATCCTGCAGTTTCTGCTCGAGCAGTTTCACATCGGCATCGGCCCGCTGCAGTTCGCTTTCGGCGTCTTTCACCTCGCCCGGAGAAGCGGCCTGCTTTTCCTGCAGGCCGAGCAGCGCATTCCGATTCCGTTGCGCGGTATCACGCGCCGTGCGAGCTTTTACCAGGCTGGACTGAAGCGTAAGGATCTCTTCCTGGCTGCCACCGCTTTGAATGGCGTTGGCATCAGCCTGAGCCGTGCGCAGTTGGGTCATGGAACGTGCCAGGTCGCTGATCGCCTGCGCATCGTTCAATTCCATCAACAACTGGCCCTTGCGGACGTGGTCGCCTTCTCTCACGTGCAACCGCTTCACTGTGGTGGCCACGGGTGCGTGGGCCTCGTAGTTGTTGATTGGTTCAATCTTGGCGTTGGTGGAAATGACGCTGCGAATCGATCCTCGCTCCACCGTGGCCGCCCGCACCGAAACAATCTCGCCGCGCATAAACACGAAGGACGCTAGAATGACCACGGCGGCGATAATTCCCGTGGTCCAAACCAGCCAGCGATTGCGCTCGACAAAACCCATCTGGGTATTCGCGGTCAGTCCTTTCGTCAAAACTCCAAGGAATAATGTATCACCAGCATCGCCCGAGGCTTGCGAAGCCAAACTTAATCAGTTAGATGCACCGCAGTTCTGCTAAGAACGATAATCTGCGGCACTTTGGATGTCCCGCCGCCCCTCGGTACAATGACCCATGCCCAAAATACCCCGCTATACGGCCGAGCACGCCGAAGCCGGCCTGGATGCGAAGTTCCCCGAGATTGAGACCTGGCCCAATCAATTTCCGGGTTACGAGATTGTGATAGACGATCCGGAATTCACCTCGGTCTGTCCCAAAACGGGTCTCCCGGACTTTGGCACCATCACCCTGCGCTACACGCCGGATAAGCGCTGCCTGGAATTGAAATCGTATAAGGAGTACTTGCAGTCTTACCGCAACCTCGGAATCTTCCAGGAGAACATCGTGAATCGCGTACTGGAGGATGTGGTGCGCTGGGCCAAGCCGGTGTGGGCAGAGGTGAAAGGGGAGTTTCGCCCGCGGGGCGGGATTTCGACGGTGGTGATTGCGAGATGGCCAAGCGGAAGAAAGAAGAGGAACGGCAAATCGTGAATGGAGATCTGCATACGAGGAGCTATGAGCTACATCAAAGGCATTCTTTGCCTATTCTCTGCGGTCGTCATGCCGGAACTTCTGCCCGGCGTTGCCGGAGCTCTCAAGAGCATCAGTGAACAAAAGGCAACGGGTGTTGGCGTCGCCTCTTTTCGCCTCTATTCTCGTTTCTGACGCTTGTGTTTTCTGCGTCGTTTTTCGCGGCTAGTCACCTGCACAAGCGCCCTTGAGAGTTGTGTTGTTCTGGATTCCAACGCTGTTCTGCTCGGCGATCGGTGTCACTATTTTCTCTTTCTTTGCGTACATCTATATCCCACGTTGACGAGGGTTGAGAACGCAAGAGGATTTGTTCCAACGACCATAACGAAATACCAGTAGATCCTGCCGGTGTACGCGAGACGCGGCGCGCCGGGTCTCTACGGGAGGCTGTGCTATATTCTCTCGCCAAGTGACCCAACCCAAGCTCTATCCCCGCACCGCCCTCGCGTTGCTTACCGCGCTGAACCTGCTGAACTATATAGACCGCTCGGTACTCTTCGCGGTGCAGGATCTGGTTAAAGGTGAATTTCACGAGAGCGACGCGGCGTTTGGCCTGCTGACCAGCGTTTTTTTCATTTTCTACATGATCGCTGCTCCCTTCATGGGTCCGCTGTCGCAGCGCTACTCCAGGAAATGGGTGATCGTCAGCGGAGCGCTGGTTTGGAGCGGCGCCACGCTGCTGACCGCATTCACCCACACATTCAATGAGTTGCTGATCCGCCACACCCTGGTTGGCATCGGCGAGGCCAGCTTCGTCACGCTTTCCCCGACGTTTGTGGCCGACATGTTTCCCGAAGACTACCGCGGACGCGTCATGGGGATTTTCTACCTCGCGATCCCCGTGGGAACTGCGTTGGGGTATGTCATCGGCGGACTGCTGGGGCCAAGCTACGGCTGGCGATCGCCCTTTTATGTAGGTGCTGCGCCGGGCGTATTACTGGCGTTGCTCCTTCTGCTTATCCCCGAGCCGCCTCTGGGTCAATTCGATCCCGCCGAGATGAAGCGACCGGATCGCGACACGCTGCGAAGCCTGCTGCGCAACCCCGCGTTTCTCACCGCCACGATGGGGATGGCGATGATGACCTTCGCTCTGGGCGGCCTGCAAGTCTGGATGCCAACCTTCCTCCATCGTGCTCACGGTTACACGTTGCAGAACGCTAACAAGCTCTTCGGGCTGAGCACAGCCATCAATGGCCTCACCGCATCGCTCGCTGGCGGCTACCTGTCCGATCATCTTCTGCGGCGCACTAAGGCCGCGCATTACCTGGTGTCGGCGGCAAGTTTAGGGATTGCCATCCCGGCCATGTGGATGGCTTTGTACACGAACGGCACATGGATGGTCGTAGGCATCTTTCTCGCCGAGTTCCTTCTTCTGCTGAACACTGGCCCACTGAACGCCGCAGTCATCAACTCGGTCGGACCGCATGTGCGCGCCATGGCCATCGCGGTGAACATCTTCATTTTCCACCTGCTAGGCGATGTGCCCTCGGCCTACCTCATCGGCTACGTGTCGGATAGATACTCGCTGCAGTTAGCTTTCTTGGGGCCGGTGGTCGCAATCGCCCTGTCGTCTGCGATACTGTTCTACGGAATGAGATACGCACCTCCCGTCGGATCACTGGGTTCCCCGCAATCGGCTGGAGTTCACGCCGGATGATGTATTTCCATTGGATCGCAGGTTGTCTTCTAGCCCTGGCATGGTTTTCCCGCATCGTGGACGCGGCCTTCGGCATGCCAAAGATCGCCGATGTGGCGTTGCCTGAGTGGGATCGCCAGCCCAAGGGCACGCCGCGGGTCAGCATCATCGTTCCTGCCCGCAACGAGGAAGAGATGATCGAGCGCGGGCTTACTGGTCTCCTGTCGCTGGATTATCAGAACTACGAAATCATCGCAATCGATGATCGCTCTACTGACCGCACCGGCGAAATCATGGAAGAGGTCGCCGCCAGCCCCGCCGCGCATGGATGCCTGCGCGTGATTCATATCGAGAGCCTCCCCTCGGGATGGCTCGGTAAAACTCATGCCATGTGGACTGCCGCCAAACAGGCGACCGGCAATTGGCTGCTTTTCACCGATGCAGACGTGCTCTTCAAGCCTGACTCGCTCCGGCGGGCGCTGGCCTATGCGGAAGCGGAACCTGCTGACCACGTTGTGCTCTTTCCCCGCATGCTGATGCAGCAGCCCGGCGAGAAGATGATGATTGCCTTCTTCCAGACCTTGTTTGTCTTCGGCCACCGTCCCTGGAAAGTCGCCGATCCGGACACCGACGACCACATGGGAGTCGGGGCGTTCAATCTGATCCGCAGCAGCGTCTATGAGGCGGTCGGCACCTACGAGCGTCTGCGCCTTGAGGTGCTCGATGACATGAAACTCGGAAAAGTGGTCAAGAACGAAGGCTACGCGCAACGCAATGTTTTCGGCGAAGACCTGATCTCCATCCGCTGGGCCAAGGGCGCGCTTGGCGTGGTGGGGAACCTGACCAAGAACTTCTTTGCCATTGTTTCGTTTCAATGGCCGCGCGCCCTGATGTCGTGCGTTCTGCTGGTGTTTCTGAACCTGATGCCGTTTCTCGGAGTGTGGCTGGCGCACGGCTGGGCGCGTGTTCCTTATGGCGTCGCATTGTTCTCGATGTTTCTGATCTATTTCGGCATGTCGTGGAAATCGGCAGTTCCGGCATACTACTTTTTCCTGCATCCGATCAGCACCACACTGTTTGCTTACACCTTGCTGCGATCGATGATTACGACTCTCTGGCGGGATGGCATCATCTGGCGGGGAACGTTTTATCCGCTGGAGGAATTGCGGCGGGGAATGGTTTGAAATTTGTCTGGGCGAATGAGCTGCGGGCGGGACGCCCTCACCACAGCGGGCGCTACTCCGGCGGGGCTTCGCTTTCTTCAATTTCAATCGGCGGGCCCTGTTTCTTTTTGGCTGGTTTGCGGCCCGCCTTGGGATAGCTGAACGTTCCCGCGCTGAATTGGCCTTTCTTCTCGACGTCGTATCCCTTGGGCAGGGGCGGGATCTGGGCTGCGTCTCCGCTCAACTGACCGGCGCGGCGCAGGATGATCTCGGCGCGTCCATCGTACATCTTCACCGGCCCGTTCACTTCAATGGCCCGGCCCTGCAGCTGGCGCACGTCGCCGACGTGCTTCAGGTCGCCAGCGAATACTATGACGGCGAACGGGCACAGCCGGTAGTCCTCGCAGAAATTAATGTAAGTCACGCCTTTGGGTCCGTGCTTGACCTGCACGACCTTCCCGCTAATGCAGCGCGTCGTCCCGATGTGCTGCGCAGCCTCGGTGAAGGGAATACAGTCGGAAAGGGAAAGCGTTGAGCAGACGGAGAAGATCCCGATCATGCATGCACGAATCCACGGGAATGCAGCCCGCATAAGGCTCTCTCCCATCGATTGTGCAGGGGGCGGGGAGAGGTTAAGTGTGATGATCGCCGCAATGAGATGTGACACAGACCAAAATGGGCAAGCAGCCAGCAGGGTTCACGCCAGATCCCTCGCCCAGCTGGACCACGCCGGGCGGCGGGATGACGCTCATTTTGATGAAGGACAAACTTACCTCTGCTCGATCCTGAGTACGGGTGACTGAGTACCCGGTACTATCTAGCTGAACGACTTGACGGCAGCGGCCTCGTCGTCCTTCACGTCGAATACGGTGTAGAGTTTGGTGATTTGCAGCAGGTCGTGAACCTTCTTGGTCAGGTTCAACAGTTTCAGTTCGCCGCCCTGGTTGCGGACCGTGGTGAAGGCGCTGACCAGCTCGCCGATGCCGGAGCTGTCGATATAGTTAACGTCGCCAAGGTTGAGCAGAATCTTCTTTTGTCCCTTGGAAAGCAGGTCGCGCACCGCATCGCGCAAAATGACGCTGCCCTCGCCCAAGGTGATACGCCCGCTGAGATCCACGATGGTCACGCCATCGACCTGCCGAGTGCTGCTCTTCATGGTCACTGGGAAGCCTCCTTGCCGCCCGCGGCTGATCCGTGGACGTGCTTAACGAGTTTGATTTCGGTGCCCGTCTGGGTGGGGTGAATGTGCACCTCATCCATGAACGAGCGGATAAGAAAAATACCCCGCCCGGATGTTTTTAACAGATTTTCGGGTGCCAGAGGGTCGGGAATCTTGCTCAGATCCAGACCATGGCCCTGGTCCCGAATGGTGATTACCAGGTCACTGCCGATCCTCTCGAACGCCAAGCTAACTTTTTTCCCGGGATCGTACGCGTTTCCATGCAGCACGGCATTGACCGCTGCCTCACGCACTGCCATGGAGATCTTCATCACTTCTTCGTCTTCAAAACCGGCTTCCGTCGCCATGCGGCCGGCGGTTTCCTCGGCGCTGTTGACGGTCTCCAGCGTCGAATCCAGCGTGTAGGCGACCCGTTGTGCGCTCATGGTTGCTTGAATGACCCAGCTTGAAGACTCCCGACCCGATCCGCGGCTTGCCGGGCAAAGTCCTGGTAGGCTGCGCAGGAACCCCGGCGATTCGCGAATCCGGTAGTTTGCCCTTACGCTGTGCAAAAGTCAACGCAGAGACCCGTCGCTATGTCCGAAGGTCAGTCTGACATGATTTCCGGTCGTCTGAACGACTCCCGTTCTGTCTAGACACCGGACCCGAAGAAAAGGGTGAGCGGTTCTGGATTCCCGCACCGCAGTTGAGTATTCTCTGGAAGATGACCACGGTCGCCCTTTCCGAACTGCTGGGCTCTCCGGTGTTCGACCCGGCCGGGACCCGCTGTGGGCGAGTGCGCGAACTCGCACTGACCCCGCAGGAGGATCCCGCGCGCATCTCCACGGTCATCGTGCGAACCACGTCTGGCGACCGCCTGCTGCCCTTTCAGGCCGTGCTTTCGATTAACGGAGGCCTGCGTGCCAGCACGTCGTCTTCGGAGTGGTCTCCGGCCAATGGCGCCGAAGGGCTCTTTTTCCTGGAACGCGACCTGCTCGATCAGCAGGTAATCGACGTGCACGGGCGCAAGGTGGTGCGGGTCAACGATGTCGATCTGCATCAGGACATAGTGGCCGACCATCCCGTGCTGAAAGTCGGTTCGGTCGACGTGGGCACGCGCGGGGCGCTGCGCCGGTTGCTAAAGGGGGTGGTTCCCCTGTCGGCCCTGCGGGCTCTGCTGCGGAAGATTCCGCCCAAGCCGATTCCCTGGGAGTTCGTCGATCTCATCGAGACCGATCCCGCGCGCCGGATCAAGCTGAAGATCAGTCACGAACGGCTCGCCAAGCTCCATCCCGCCGATATCGCCGACATTGTCGAAGACCTGGCTCCGGACGAGCGGGAAGCGGTCTTCGAGACCTTGGACGAAGAAGTGGCTGCGGAAGCCTTGGAGGAAGTCGAGCCCAAGGTCCAGAAAGCGATTGTCGAGTCGCTCGATTCCGATCGTGCCGCCGACATTGTGGAAGAGATGCAACCGGACGCCGCTGCGGACCTTCTGGCGGACCTTCCCGAGGAGCGTACTTCAGAAATTTTGCTGGAGATGGAGCCTGAAGGACGCAAGGAGATGGTCGAACTCCTCGAATTTGGGGAGAATACCGCCGCGGGCCGTATGACCACGGAGTATCTGGCGCTGAGCCCGAGCGCGACCGCGGAAGAAGCTGTGGACGCGCTGCGCCACTTCGATGGCAGTGTGGAGACGCTCAGCACGCTCTTCCTAGTCGATTCGCGGGGCACCCTGGTGGGCACGGTTCCCCTGGCCAAGTTGGTCCTGGCTTCCTCGAGTACCCCGTTATTGGCACTGACGCAAGAGCCGCTGATTTCCTGTCACGCGGGCGCCAAGGAGAAGGAGGTCGCGGAGCTATTTGATAAGTACAATCTGCTCACGCTGCCGGTGGTCGACGATCACAACCAGTTGACCGGTGTCATCACCTCCGATGATGTTATCAGCCTGCTCCGCGCCAAGTTGTAGGTTTTCTTTCCAACGTGATTTCACCTGTTCAGAATTCGTAACTCCATTTATCCTAAACCGTCGTTTTGACTTTATGTCCGTGCACTGTGCCCATGAGGTTCCTGAAACGCTGGAAGACCCGGACTCTGCTCTTCCTCGCGGTAGTCGGTCCGGGGTTCATCACCGCGAACGTCGACAACGATGCCGGCGGCATCTGGACGTACTCGTCCGCCGGGGCGCAGTTCGGCCACATGCTGCTGTGGACTCTGATTCCGATCACCATCGCTCTCATCGTCATTCAGGAAATTTGCAGCCGCATGGGCGCGGTCACCGGCAAGGGCCTCAGCGACCTGATCCGCGAGGAATTCGGCCTGCGGATTACGTTTCTGATGATGCTCGGCCTGATTATCGTCAACTTCGGCAACGTAGTCACAGAATTCGCCGGCATCGCCGGTAGCCTCGAACTCTTCGGCCTTTCCAAGTACATCACGGTTCCCGTGTGCGCGGTCATTGTCTGGCTCATCGTCGTAAAAGGCCAGTACAAAACTGTGGAAAAGGTCTTCCTGGCGGCCTCGTTTTTTTACGTGACCTACATTCTCGCAGGGGTGCTGGCGAAGCCGGCGTGGTTGGACGCCATAGTGGCCACCGTAGTCCCGCCACACCGCGATGTGCTGATGCGCCCCGACTACCTGTACATGTTCATCGCCACCGTGGGAACCACCATCGCGCCCTGGATGCAGTTCTACTTACAGGCATCCATCGTTGAGAAGGGCGTAACCAAACGGCAGTACAAGGCATCGCGCCTCGATGTGATTACCGGATGCATCTTCACCGACGTGGTGGCCTGGTTCATCATTGTGGCCTGCGCGGCCACGTTGTACGCTCACGGCTTCCGCAACGTGAACTCCGCCAAAGATGCCGCCGAGGCGTTGCATCCCTTAGCCGGGGACTACGCCTACATCCTGTTTGCCATGGGACTGTTTAACGCGTCGTTATTCGCGGCGTCCATCCTGCCGCTCTCTACCGCGTACACTGTCTGCGAAGGCCTGGGATTTGAATCCGGCGTCGGAAAGAAGTTCCGGGAAGCGCCGGTTTTCTATTGGCTTTACACCATCCTGATCGTCGCCGGAGCGGGTGTGATTCTCACCCCGAACTTGCCGCTGGTAAAGATCTCCATTCTTTCCCAGGTAGTCAACGGTATCGTGCTGCCGTTTGTGCTGATTTTCATGATCCTGCTGGTGAACAAGAAAGAACTGATGGGCGAGTACGTAAACACCCCTTTGTTCAACGTCATTACCTGGGCCACCACCATCATCACCATCGCGTTGACCGTCGCCTGGTTCTGGACTTTGGGCAAGGGGGGTTAGCGCCGATCGCAGAGCTTTGCACCTGATTTCCCGTATCAAAAACCCTGGCTCGATCCCCCAATCGATACGTTTATGCAAATCTATGGACGGCGTCGCATCGCCCAGACGACCGTAAACCCAGTCTTGCGCGAACCTGGCCAATCGGCTTCCTGACAACCATTTGAGGCTCTCCCTTGCGGCTGGCTCCCTCAACCACGGGGTGCAGCCGGGTGGTTTGGGTGAGTTAGATCTTCATAAGGATTAAGGAAACCTTCAGACGCCCGCCATTGCCGACAGAGAAGCCATTAGGCACGATGCCGCCTGGGTCCACCGGGGCAGGGAATTCCTGAACCCGGGGGCTCAGGAACGGCGCAGACCCTGCGCATCTGCGGTGTTACCCGGGAGGAAAACTCGCTTATGTGGAACCAACGGACGCGACTTGCCCTTGCCTGCTGTGCTGCCTTGGCCATGCTGTCCGCCCAGGCGCAAGCTCAGATGATCGACAACACTCAAGCCCACAACAACCTCAATGCGGGAATTAACAAATCACTGTTGGACGAGACCGGCGCCGGGCGCGGCGACGTGTTGACCCCGGGATCGTCGATCTTCATCATTGATCGCGACCCTTTCCGCTCCATCCGCCGCGGACGGCAGCTGTTTCAAAGGAAGTTTACCCATGCCCAGGGCCAGGGTCCGAATGAGGGCGATGGCAGCGGCGATCTCAACTCTGACAACGCCATCGGCGCCGGCCTATCGGACAGCTGTGCCTCCTGTCATGGGCGTCCCCGTGGATCGGCTGGGTCCGGTGGTAACGTTGCTACCCGCCCTGACAGCCGCGATTCGCCACATTTGTTCGGCCTCGGATTGCGCGAAATGCTGGGCGACGAAATCACCACCGACCTGCGCGCTGCCCGTGACCTGGCCATCACCAAAGCCCAGCAACTCCATCACTCAGTCACGCTCAAGCTGGTCAGCAAGGGGATCAGCTATGGCAGTATTACCGGGAATCCCGACGGCTCAGCCGATACTTCCAAGGTGACCGGAGTGGACCCCGATCTCCGCGTGAAGCCGTTTTTTGCCGAAGGCAGCGCCTTTTCCATGCGGCAATTCATCGTCGGCGCGCTGCACAATGAGATGGGGCTGGAAGCATCCTCCGACCCCGATATTCTGGCCGCCAGTAACGGCTTCCGTGTGGTCACTCCGTCGGGCATGGTGCTGGACGGTTCGAAAGACAAGATTGCACCGCCTCCGGCGCCCGATCCCGACAATGGCAACGAAGTGGATCCTGCGATCGTCGACCATCTCGAGTTCTACCTGCTGAACTACTTCAAGGCTGGTCACGACGTGCAGACCGCGGTGACGGATCGCGGCCGCCGTGTGTTCAACCACTTGGGATGCGCATCCTGCCATGTGGCCGATCTCACCATCAATCATGATCGCCGGGTCGCGGACGTGGAAACTGTCTACGACCCAACCAAGGCTGGGTTCTTCAACAGCTTTTTCGCCACGGCTGCCCCGCTCGATTACCAGCAGGACGATGGCAGCGGCTATCCGACTCTGAAGCTTCCGTTGGGCAATCCCTTCGTGGTGAAGGATATCTTCAGCGACTTCCGCCGCCACGATCTGGGCAAGGCATTCTACGAGCGCAACTGGGACGGCACCATGCAAACCACTTTCATGACGCGTCCGCTTTGGGGAGTTGGCTCGACCGGCCCTTATGGACACGATGGCCGCAGCATGACCCTCAACGACGTGATTCTGCGGCATGGCGGCGAGGCGCAGGCTGCTCGCGATGCCTTTGCCGGGCTGCAGCCCGCTCAGCAGAATGCGCTGATCGGGTTTCTCAACTCGTTGATTCTTTTCCCGCCGGACGATACCGCCTCCAACCTGGACCCTGGCGATTCCTCGAATCCGAACTTCCCCCAGGTGGGACATGGCAGCATAAAGCTGACCGTGCTGTTCAACGATCCGTCTGACCCGGAGTAGAACGTCCCCATTCCGTCGCGGCCGGGGCAAGTTTTTTCTCCCGGCCGCATTTTTCATGACCCGGATAACCTATTGCTCTACTGTCCCAATCCAAGATTGTGGTAAAAGGAATCTAGTGGGGTGAGCGATGCACAAGCTTGTCCTGGTCGGGACCATTACCTGTCTCCTGCTTGCCGTTGCCCAGGCTGCAGCGAACCCTAGCGCGGCGCAGCCGGTGAAGGTCTATCACGACGGCAGCGTCCGCGATCTTGACGCGATTGGCAACCGAAATGTCGGCTGCGGAAGAGGTTTGGGCAACTGGTATAGCCTGGACAAGCAGATCGCCATGGGTCGGGAGTACTCCCAGCAGATCGAAGCCAGCAGCAAGCTGGTCACCGACCCGGTAGTCACCGAATACATCAATCGGGTCGGCCAGAACCTGGTGCGCAACTCCGATGCGCAGGTGCCGTTCACGATCAAGGTTGTCGATTCTGATGACATCAACGCTTTCGCCTTGCCTGGTGGTTTCTTCTACGTGGACTCGGGCTTGATCCTGGCGGCCGATAACGAAGCCGAACTGGCCGGAGTCATGGCGCACGAGATCGCCCACGTGGCTGCCTGCCACGCTGCCCGACAGAACACGCGCGGACAGCTGCTCAACCTGGCTTCTATCCCTCTTATCTTTGTCGGCGGCGGTGTCGGCTATGCGGCCCAGTCCCTGGCCAGCGTGGCCCTTCCCCTTGGATTCTTGAAATTCTCCCGCGCCTTCGAGGCCGATGCCGACTTCCTCGGTTTGCAGTATATGTACAAGGCCGGCTACGATCCGCAGGCTTTTACCGCATTTTTCGAGAAGGTAGAAGCGCTGGAGAAAAAGAAGCCGGGAATCCTGGCGAAGGCGTTTGCGACCCACCCGCAGACTCCCGATCGCACGGCCAAATCGCAGCAGGAGATCAATACCCTGCTCCCGGATCGGCCGGAATACAAGGTTGACACCTCGGAATTTGAAGACGTAAAGACGCGCCTGGGAGAGATCGAAAATCGTCACAAGCCAAACGACGGCAAAGCGGATGAGCCCACCCTGCGCCGAGCGTCCCACCCCACCAGTGACTCTGGAGGCACGAGCGATGATGATCAACGACCGCGGCTGACTCGCCGTGATGGCGGCGCTCCTAGCGGGTCGGCGGCCCCCGGAACGACCCCGAATTCTAACGACAATTAGACGACTGAGGGGAAAGCTGGCTGCTAGATGACCTTTCCTTCCGCCAGCTCTTTTACCAGTTCCCGGTCTGCTTCGAGAAAGTCGAACTCCGGCAACTCCGACCGTTTTGCCCAGCGCAGATCGCGGAAAATCCTGTTCTCGATTTCCCGCTGGTATTCGTGCACCACGAAGAACCGCAACTCCACCGCACCTCCGTTCTTGTACTCATGACGGATGCGCGCTACTTCCCCGCCAATCCGCGCTTCGATACCCAGTTCCTCATCCAGTTCGCGGCGCAGGGCATCCCGAGGCTGCTCCCCTTCTTCGATCTTGCCTCCGGGGAACTCCCACTTGAGTGGCATAGTCTGATGGCGGGTGCGCTGACACACCAGAATCTTTCCATCGCGGACGATCAGGGCAGCGACTACGCGCTTCATGATTGGATGCGTGTCGCCCTCACTCGTGGGATTTTTCCAGGCGTTTGCCGACCAGAGAGGCGCAATGCTCTACCAGTTGGCGGTCCGCATCCGTGAACGCAGCCGGAAAGTGGCTGTCGATATCCAGTTCGCCCACCACCTTGCTGCGCTCGAACACTGGCACCACGATCTCTGACTTAGTCTCGACGGAGCAGGCGAGGTAGCGCGGATCTTTGCTGACGTCGTCCACGACAACGGTCTTGCCGGTGGATGCCGCCGCCCCGCAAATGCCCTGGTTCAGCGGAATGCGGGTATGCGGCGTCATCGCCCCTTCAAATTTCCCCAGCACCAGCGTCGGCGTTCCGGAAACCGGCGCTTCCAACATGTAAAAGCCAACCCAGTTGTATTTCAACATCCGTTGGTGGAGGATTTTCACCATCGCCGCCATCAACTCGTCGGCCGACGAGGTCGCTGCCGCGGCGTGTTCCAGTTCCTGCCTGACTTCGTCCAGTTTTTCCGAACCGCCGGTTCGAGCCATGAGTTTAATCCTAAACCGCAGCGGACGAGCCCGCATGTCCGGCGATACATCTTAGCCCCGCAGCTTGTGGAAAAGATTCCGGATGAATCGCCGCCGCCAATGCGTGCAAGCCCGCGATCAGGGTCGGGGCCGGCGTGTTGAGATACTCGTCCCGGATGCAGTACACACGCTTTGCCTGGACGGCCCGCATCTGGCTCCAGCCGCGGTCGCGCACAATCTTCTCCAATGGTACGCGGTCGCCTGCTCCGCACCAGGCTGCAATAAGAACGTCCGGATTCTTCTCGAGCACGGTTTCAGCGACAATCTGCTCCCCCGGCTGCCCGACAAAATCACCTCCCGCAGCCTCCACCAGTTCCGCCACCCAAGGCTGCGAGGCAATTAGCGGTTTGCCCCACTCCTCGCAGAACACGCGGGGGCGCTTGTTGGTCTGCG
>Ga0335079_10002620_pt1 | contig 20705 bp, 15 predicted proteins | sample Lox_Sample_33_FD_206719 | JGI IMG/M metagenome (GOLD analysis project Ga0335079, IMG submission 206719) | Soil microbial communities from Loxahatchee National Wildlife Refuge, Florida, United States - Lox_Sample_3.3 | ecosystem: Environmental > Terrestrial > Soil > Wetlands | place: USA... | reverse complement strand
CTGCCCGCGATGTCGATCGCCCCATCTTTTATTCGGTTGCCGTCATCATCGCTGGATATCTCCCGATCTATGCCTTGAGCGGCCCGTCGGGCAAGCTGTTTCACCCGATGGCCGATACCATGTCATTCGCCCTGCTCGGAGCCTTGATCCTCACCTTGACGTTTGTACCGGTGCTGGCATCGTACTGGTTCAAGAGAGGTGTTAAGGAGAAAGTCAATCGCCCGTTCGAGGCAATCAAACGATGGTATGCCACGAAGCTGGACTGGTGCCTGGACCGTCCCTGGACAACGATGATCGCCGCGGCTGTTATCTTTGGCGCCACGCTCATCCTTATTCCATTCGTTGGCGGTGAATTCATGCCCCACCTGGATGAAGGCGCACTTTGGGTTCGGGCCACCATGCCCTACACCATCTCATGGGAAGAAGCGGCCAAGATTGCACCACAAATTCGTGACATCCTCATGTCCTACCCGCAAGTAACGATCGTCGGCTCGGAGTTGGGCCGACCCGACGACGGCACGGATCCTACCGGCTTTTTCAATTGTGAGTTTTATGTCGGACTCAAACCCTACAGCGATAAAGCCTGGCATGGCGACCTTCACACTAAGGAAGAACTGGTTGACTCGATCAACAAGCGCCTGATCACCTTCCCTGGAATTATTTTCAACTATACGCAACCCGCCGAGGACGCCGTCGACGAGGCGCTGACAGGGCTCAAGAGTTCTTTGGCAGTGAAAGTGTACGGCCCGGATCTGAACGTGCTGCAAGACAAGGCCCTTCAGATCAAGAAAATTCTAGAAGGCGTCCGTGGGTTTACTGAACTGACGGTGGTCCGAGAATTGGGCCAGCCGACGCTGGTCATCGACGCCGATCGCGAAAAGATTGCTCGCTATGGCATTAATGTCTCCGATGTGGAAGCGGTCATCCAGGCGGCGGTTGGCGGCCAGGCTGCCACACAAGTCATCCAGGGCGAAAAACTCTTCGATCTGGTGGTGCGCATGCAGCCACAATTCCGCAGCACTCCCGATCAGATCGGCAATCTGCTTGTTGGAGCGCCAGATGGCGAACAGATTCCGTTGAAAGAACTGGCCAGCATCCAGGAAAATAACGGCGCCTCATTTATCTATCGCGAAAACAATTCCCGCTACATCGGAGTTCAATACAGTATTGAACATCGTGACCTGGAACGCGCTGTGCACGATGGGCAAGAAGCTGTCAACAAAGTCGTGCGCCTGCCGCAAGCCTATTGGATGACCTGGGGCGGCGAGTACAGCCTGTTCCTGGCGGCTAAGCAGCAACTGACGATCATCGGCCCGATCGCAATTGTGCTGATTTTCATGATCCTGTTTGCCCTGTACGGAAATTTCAAGTTCCCGGTCACGATCGCTATCGGCGTGATCATGACCGAACCTGTCGGCGCCCTCATAGCTCTCAAGTTAACGCATACGCCATTCAGTGTATCGTCAGTCCTGGGTTTGCTGGCGCTGCTTGGCGTGTCGGTTGAAACCGCCGTCATTCTCGTTTCCTACATCAATAAGCTGCGTTTAGAAGGCAAAGACATTCGCACGGCAACCTACGAAGCGTCTCTCTTGCGGTTGCGGCCGATCATGATGACTGCACTGGTTGCCTGTCTCGGTCTGTTGCCGGCAGCTTTGTCCACTGGCATTGGCTCATCCACGCAGAAGCCGTTTGCGATTGTTATCGTGGCCGGCCTGATTTCGCGCCTGTTTCTTGGTTTTTTTGTGAATCCCGTGATGTACGAGATCGTGGCCAGGGATGGTGACGTCCTGCAGGTGTAATTCGAGGGCATGCTGCGGGTAAGTCAGAGAAACAGAACAGAGGAACGTTTTAGAACGGCGTCATCTTGTGATCGGAGCAATCGCTGACGAAGAACAGCAACCGTAAGAAAAAGTTCGATTAAAGGCAATTTGGGCTCGTGATCCTGCTTCGTGACAGCCCTTTCCCTACTCATGTTGGGGTTAGTTCTAAGATTTCCCATCGCTGACGAGTCAGGCGAAACTCTGATCCGGAACTTACAACAACGAAAGCAACAACCCGGCCAACACGTCGGCTAGCTTCCTGTTGAGTGTCTCCTAAAGGCCGGCAACATCAAAGAGAGCGAGGATCTTTCGAGCGATCATTTCTGATGTCACAGCCCTTCACCGATACGAAGCAGCAAACGAACGACAACTGAATAAGGTCATGCACCGACTCGACTATCTCCCCCAATGGACCCGGGGACTTAACTTGCTGACTGGCGATCACAAAAAACCCTCAAGTTTTCGCGTATCGACCTCAATCGCTTGGATTCACCATAGACTTTGAAGACACTAGAGTGTATTTCAAGCATGTAGAAAAGTTGCGACGAACTTAGCGATTCAACCCGCCACATTTTTCCCCTTGACAGCCGCCCCCGCAGGTAGCACTATTGTGTCGTTTCGGCCGGGCCGCCTTTCCCCAAGCCGGCGCTGGAAGCCCGTTTCCGGCCCTGCGAATTTTTCGTTTGGAGACAGCCAATGCAATCAGCCATCCGGGAAAGACTCTGCGCTGCCGTCCTGTTCTGCGCCGCCGCAGCTACGGGCGCCTCCGCCCAGACCACGTTCAAGAATATGTTCAGTTTCAACGGCAGCAACGGCGCCAATCCTCACTACGTCTATCTCGTGCAAGGCACGGACGGAAAACTCTACGGAACCACTTACGCCAGCACCGGCTCCGGCGGCACGGCCTTCAAAATCACCACGGCCGGCAGCCTTTCCACGATCTATACCTTCTGCGTGCACGGGAACCCTTGCACCGACGGCGCCCAACCCTGGGCCGGCCTGGTCCTCGCCACCAATGGAGATTTCTACGGCACCACGCAGAACGGCGGCACCGACGCATTCGGCACCGTCTTTCAAATTACCAGCGGCGGCAAGCTCACCACCCTGCATAGTTTCGACTCGACCGACGGCGCCGGACCCACCGTCGGCGTCGTTCAGGCCACCAACGGGCTGCTCTATGGCACTACCTCCAACGGCGGTACCGACAACGTCGGCACCATCTTCGACCTTAGCACTACCGGCACGTTCACTTCGCTCCACAGCTTCATCGGCTCCGATGGCGACTACCCCGATGCCATGCTCATTCAGGGCACGAGCGGAACCTTCTACGGCACAACCTATGAAGTAAGCAGCGGCGACGGCACAATCTTCAAAATGACCTCCGCCGGCAAGGTCACTACCTTTCACAAATTCATCGGCTCCGACGGGGGAGGTCCGACAAGCGCTCTTATTCAGGCCACCGACGGCAATTTTTATGGCACCACCAGCGGCGGCGGTACTCACACCAGTGGCACCGTCTTTCGGATCACGCCCGCCGGCAGGCTCACCACTCTCTACAACTTCTGCTCGAGCGCAAACTGCGCCGACGGGTCAAATCCCACCGCAGGCCTAATTCAAGCCACAGACGGGAACCTCTACGGGGTGACTTTCAACGGCGGCAGCAACACCACTTCGTGTAGCGGTGGCTGCGGCACCATCTTCAAAATCACTACCGCGGGCGTGCTCACCACGCTCTACAATTTTTGCTCCAAGAGCGGCTGCACTGACGGCAGCAACCCTGAGGAAGGTCTGGTTCAGCACACCAATGGCACCATGTACGGAACCACTTACTATGGCGGGACGAGCGGTCTTGGCACCATTTACAGCCTCTCGGCAGGACTGGGCGCCTTCATCAAGACCATCCCCACTTCCGGCAAGGCGGGCGTTAAAGTCACCATTCTCGGCACCAATTTGACGGGCGCCACTGCCGTCACTTTCAACGGTACCGCTGCAACCTTTACCGTCATGTCAAGCACCGAAATCAGAACTACGGTTCCAACTGGCGCAACCACCGGCACCGTCAAGGTCACAACCCCCGGCGGCACACTCTCCAGCAACATCGTCTTCACCGTGCCCTGATTGGTTCATTCCTCTGCGTTCCTTGCGAGAAGTGAAAACAACTCGTGTGGCTCGAGCATGAAGGCGGACACCAAATTAGAACATCAGGGGAAGGCGAGAGGCTCGGCGGCCCGCAGCCAAATGGTCCCCATTTGACTCGGGAAGTCGCATGCCTGATACTTGCCTGCGACTAATCGACCACTGTGAAGACGAATGACCGGCGAGATGATTTCGCACTATCTACCAAGTCGATAACCGCCAATGGAGTGGAAATCTGTTACTACGATTGTGGGCGGGGTAGTTCCGTTGTTCTGATCCACGGAATGTTTGGCGATTTCCTCGATTGGGAGCCGGCGCTTGAGCCGCTCGCTCAACACTACCGCGTCATCGCCGTCGATTTGCCCGGGTTCGGAAATTCCAGCAAGCCCCGGGAAGATTATTCCGCTGAGTTCTTCGTAAATATCCTGCATTCTTTTTTTCAGCAGCTTGAACTCAACCGATTTGCCGTAGCAGGGAACTCGTTTGGCGGGCAGATCGCGCTGCTCTACGCGCTTCGCTATCCCGAGGTCATCTCCAAAATTGTGCTGGTGAACAGCGGTGGCTTTCGTAGGTACAGCGAAGCGGAAAGGGCTGAAGTGGAGGCACGCTTCAGCGAAACCATTTTGGCCAGTCTGACTCCTGAGATCAATGCATTTTTGTTCTCCGGAGTGTTTATAAGGCCTTGCGAAGTCGGTGCCCGCTATCTGGAGAAGCAAAACCAGAAACTGACGCGACCGGACTACCCGGCTTATGCTTACGTTATTGCAAGAAGCATCGGGCTCTCCATGAACAGCTGCCTTCTCGACAGGTTGCCTGAGCTAACCTGTCCCACGCTTCTGATATGGGGCGAAAAGGACCAGGTCTTACCGCTGACCCAGGCGGAGCAGGCGTTGAAAAAGCTGCGTCGCGGGCAACTCAAAGTCATCGCCGAGTGCGGGCACGCCCCGCAATTGGAATGTCCGGAAGGCTTTTTGCAGGCGGTCCAGCCGTTCCTGGCCGATTAACCGCCCGCATACAAAACCAGGGCGCGGCCAGGTTCTGTCATACAAAACGCACAATTTCGTTGACAATTGCTGTGCTCCCATTATAAAAAACGAGCGTTCACTTTTATTTAATTGATGCCGAAGCTACGGCTCCAGGCAGTTGAGCGCAACCAGAAGAAAATCGAAGATGCCGCCCTTCGTGTATTCACGAGACTGGGTTTTCACGGCACATCCGTGCGCGACATCGCCAAGGAGGCGGGGGTTTCGATCGGCAATCTTTATAACTATTACCCAACCAAGGAAGAGATTTTCGTAAGCATTATCGGGCGCTACGAAACGCACATGGAAAAGCTTCGTAAGAAGGCGTTGGGATCCATCCAGGGCGTTTTTGAGCCGGAAGAGTTGCTCCGCATGGCGCATGTCATCCGCGAGATTGTTTATGACAATCCCGACTACTGGCGGCTCATGTACATCGACATCACCGAATTCGGCAACCAGCACTTCGCAGGGACTTTTCGCTCCCTCGCCAAAAACATGCAGGCACGCCTGGGGCGGCAGCTCGAGGCTTCCACGAGGGCAGGAGTATGGAACCGTGGCATTGACCCATCGCTCGCTTTCACCGCGATTTATCTGCAGTTATTCACCTATTTTCTTGTCGAAAAGCTTTTCGGTGGAAAGCAGCACCTGGGGATGTCGGATGATCGCGCCGTTGAGCAACTGATCAGGATCGCCACGGAGGGGTTGTGGCAGCGAAATGGAAACTCAAGCAAAGGTCGGGGGAGGAGAAAAAAGCAATGAAAACGAGAATGTCAAGAAGCATGGTTTTACTCGGATGTCTCATTGCAATGGCCGGAGCGGCATGGCCGCAATCGCCTACGACTGGCGAGATCGCCGGACAAGTTTCAGATCCGCAGGGCGCAGCCGTTGCCGGCGCAAGGGTCACCCTTAGTGGGGCGACCGGTGCGCCGCGCGAAGCCACTACTAACGCCAACGGTCAATATCGTTTCTCGCTGGTTGAGCCCGGCGCCTATGAGATAAAGGCGCAGGCATCCGGTTTCGCGGCCACTACCATGAAGGCAATCGCTCGCATTACCGAGACCACAACGGTAAACGTCCCATTAACCGTAGCCGGCGGTAACGAAGTGGTGAATGTCAGCGCGGAACCGACAGTGGTTCAGGAGAATGCCGCCGAAGGCCGTGTCATCGGTGAGACCCAGGTGAATCAACTCCCCCTGCCGACCAGGAACTACACGCAACTGCTGGCACTTTCTCCGGGCGCAGTCAGCAGCCTGCCCAACAATGCGGAACTAGGTCGTGGGGACGCTGATATCAATGTCAATGGGCAACGCAGTACCAGCAATAACGTCATCCTTGATGGAACCGAGATCAATAGTCCGGGCACGAACTCTACGCCGAGTCTTTCCGTACCTGCCCCTGACGCGATCGATCAATTTATTGTGCAGACTTCGATGTACGATGCGACCCAGGGCCGGAACAGCGGCGGCAACGTCGCCGTGGTCACAAAGTCCGGCACCAACAGCTGGCATGGGGATGTTTACGAATATTTTCGCAACGACGCGCTGAATGCAAACGATTTTTTCCTGAACCGTGCTGGGTTGCCTCGCCCCGAGCTGAAGCGTAATCAATTTGGATTTACGCTCGGCGGGCCAATTTTCAAAGATAAGACTTTCTTTTTCGCTTCCTATCAGGGGACCCGCGAACGCAATGGTACTTCGCCGACCTCGAGTCTCAGTTTCCTGAACATGCCGTCAGATCTGACCAACGATCGTTCGACCGCAACTCTCGCCGCTTTGGCGGGTTCGTATGGCGTCGCGCTGGACCCGGTGAGCCAGGCAATCCTGCAGGCGCGTTTGCCAAACGGGCAATATGCAATTCCGAGCGCGGCTGGGGGCTCACCCGCAGCGGCTCCCGGTACGGTGAGTACGACTCCTGTAAGCGGAGTTTCGCGTTTCACCGAAGACCAGGTAAACGCCAACATTGATGAGCAGATTACCGCCAGCAATAAGCTTTCAGGGAAGTTCTTCTTTTCGAACGACCCGGAGTACCAGGCAATCTTTAGTTTCCTGGGAGCAAATGCCTTCGAGGTGCCGGGCTATGGCGGCGATATCACGTTTCACAACCGCGTATTCAGCCTTGATGACACCCATATCTTTAACCCACACCTTATCAATGATGCTCACTTTGGATTCAGCCGCATCCATGCGATCTCTACGCCACAGGAACCGTTCACGAATTCGGAGTTTGGCATCACAAATCCCTTCGCGGCGACATATCCAGGAATGGCGACAATCGAAGTTGCCGGTCTGTTCACGATCGGCTCGTCACCCCTCGCGGATGAAAAGTCTGTCACACAAACCTGGCAGGCGAACGACACGCTCTCTTACATCGTGGGAAAGCACTCGTTGCGCATCGGCGGCGAATTCCGCCGCTACGACATCGATTTCTACTTCCACTCGTTCTCTCGCGGCGAGGTGCTGTTCAACTCCTTCGCTGACTTCCTTGCCGGTGGAGGCGCACTCACCGCGCCCGATGTGACTCTGTTAGGAGCCGGTGTACCGGATCGCGGCTTCCGCGCGAGTGACGGCAGTTGGTATGTGCAGGACGATATTCACGCTACTTCCCGACTCACAATTAACGCAGGCATTCGCATCGATCATTTTGGCGGTTACAGCGAACTTCATAATCGCTTTTCGGAGTTCAACCCAGCATCGTTCCCGCCGAATCCCGCTTGTACGGCCGTGACACCATGCGCTGGCGTATTTACCCTTGGAACGCCCGGCGGGCAGGTCAATCCCAGCAAACTGGATGTTTCTCCCCGCGTCGGTTTCGCATGGAGTCCGAGCGAGAAGAACAACATTTCGATTCGCGGCGGGTTCGGGATGTACTATGACCGCTTCTCCGATCGCTTTGCAAATTTGCAGGTCTTCAATTACCCGTATGACACCGTCGCAGCGGGCTTAGTGAGTGCCGGATTCTTTGCTACTCCTTTTCCAAATCTCGCGGGATACTCATTCCCGCTGGCTGCACAAGCGCCTGCCCCTATACCGTTCTATTTCGATGGTGTCGCGTTTCCACTTATCGGACAAAATCCTATTAACGGATTCTTCCCGGCGCCGAACATGGTGACGCCATACACCCTGGCCTACAACTTCGATGTGCAGTGGTCTCCCGCGCCCACGTGGCTGGTGGATATCGGCTATCTCGGAAATCGGGGCGATCACCTGCTCAATTTGTACAACCTCAATCAGGGACTGCTGCCCGCAACCGCTCCATACAGCGTTGATGGATTTTCCACGAACAAGGCGCTGTTTGGAGTCGATCAGGTGCAGACCGAAGCGGAATCGGAATATAACGCGTTGCAGGCGAGTTTGACCAAGCGCTTTGGGCATGGCTTGCAGTTCCTGGCCTCGTATACATTTTCGCGCTCGATTGACAATGCTTCGGCAGATAACAACGTTGGGGCGGAGAGCGAGCTGGCGCCGTTGCCCGGCGACCAGCAAAATCTTGCTACTCAGATTGGTCCGTCGGACTTCGATCGCACTCACCGGTTCGTGTTCAGCGGAGTCTACGATTTGCCAAAGTTTTACCAGGGCAGCTCTCACATCGCGCGCGGTGTAGCCAATAATTGGGAGACTGATGGCATCCTGACACTTCAGACCGGTCTGCCATTCTCCATTATTTGTTCTGACGGCTCCTCACTGAACAACTACGGGTATGTCGTACCCGGGCAGCCGTTCGTGACTTCCTCCGGCTCAACCGTCTCCCGGTTGAATGACTACTTCAACACTGCGGCGTTTGGCGGTTGTAGCGAACTCGCCAATATCGCTCCATTCGGTGACGCCGCCCGCAACCTGCTGCGTGGCCCTGGCCAGAAAAATGTGGACTTCAGCCTGGTGAAGTTCTTTCCGATCACGGAGAAATCGCAGCTTCAGTTCAGGGCGGAGTTCTTCAACATCTTTAACTTCGTGAACTTTGCCCAACCGAACAACAATTTGTTCGTGCCGGCGACATTCGGCAAAATTAGCGCGACCAGTGCCGGTCCGCGCATTATTCAGTTTGCGATGAAGTTCAGCTTCTAAAGTTTTGGTTTGGTGGTATGGCGAGTCTATGCGGCTGGATGGAAAAGTAACACTCATCACTGGAGGCCTGAATGGCCTGGGCCGAGAGGCTGCTCTCGTTTTTGCCCGCGAAGGCGCGAAGGTGGCGATTTGTGATCTCGAGGCGGATGCGGGAGAGTTGTTGGCTTCCTTGAATTCTCCGGAACAATCTTTCTATCGGGCCGCAGACGTCTCGCAGTTCGGTCAGGTGCAATCCCTGGTTGAGGCAGTGCTCGAGAAATTCGGCCAGATCGACGTGCTGATCAATAACGCAGGCATTACCCGGGATGCGACGTTGCTCAAAATGACTCCCGAGCAGTGGAGTCAGGTGATCGCGGTAAATCTAACGGGAGTTTTCAATTGCACGAAGGCAGTGGCACCACACATGGTCGAACGCCGCAAGGGCAAGATTATTAATACTTCATCCGTCGTAGGTATCTACGGGAACTTCGGCCAGACCAACTACGCCGCAACCAAGGCTGGTCTGATCGGAATGACAAAGACCTGGGCCCGCGAGCTGGGACCGAAGGGAATCACTGTGAATGCCGTCGCACCCGGATTCATCGCCACTGACATGGTGAAGAAAATGCCCGAAAATGTATTGCAGGGCATGCGAGATCGCACTCCCTTAAAGCGCCTCGGAGAGCCACGAGATATTGCCAACGCTTATTTATTCTTCGCCTCGGATGAAGCCAATTTCATCAACGGTGCCGTGCTGAGTGTCGATGGGGGACTGACCCTGTAATCTTATAGACGGCCATGGCACGCTTCGCAACCATTATCGCCACCGGCAGTTATTTGCCTGAGATCGAAGTCAGCAATGACGTTTTGCGGAAGCGCTTTGGTGCCGACGCGGACAAGATCGACAAGCTCGAAGCCTCCACTGCGATCCGCAAGCGCTGGTACGCACCGGACGGCTGGGCCACGTCGGACCTGGCGTTGCGCGCCGCTCGCCATGCATTGGAGCGTGCAGGACGCAAGCCGGAAGATGTGGACCTAATCATCCTGGGAACTGATTCGCCAGACTTCGTCACGCCGGCGACATCAGTCGTTATCCAACACAAGTTGGGTGCAAAGAACGCCGGCACCTTCGACGTGGGCTGCGCTTGCGCATCGTTTCCCACCGGGCTCGCTGCGGCCGCCGGACTCATCGCCAGCAACCGGTCTCTACGGACGGTGCTCGTGGTTGGCGCATATCTCATGCATCGGCTGGCCGATCCAAACGATCCGACGATTTTCTTTTATGGCGATGGCGCGGGAGCCGCCGTGCTCGAGGCATCGGACCATCCCGGCTTCATCGCCGCAGCCATGCAGGCCGATGGTTCATACAATCGCAACTGGGGCATTTATTCCGGCGGAACGGCGGAGCCCGCCAGCGAGGCATCGGTTCGCGAAGGCAGGACGAAAGTAAAGTTCATTGAGCGCTATCCCCCGGAAATCAACGAGCAGGGCTGGCCGAATCTCGCCCGGCGTCTGTCTCGCGATGGCGGCTTTGCATTGAAAGATGTCGATCTTTTCATCTTTACCCAGGTGCGCAAGCCCACGATCGAGAAAGTCATGGCAGATCTTGGGATGCCACTCGAGCGCGCACACACCATCATGGAGGAGAGCGGCTATACCGGCTCGGCCTGCGTTGCCATGGCCTTTCATGATGCGATCATGAAAGGCAAGCTGCATTCAGGCCAACTCGCCCTGCTCGTCGGCTCCGGAGTGGGCTATAACCAGGCGGGGGTTGCGTTCCGCATGCCATAGCGCAATCACAATGCTTTACGGCGATATTCTCGGTGAACGCGCTCGGCTTACCCCAAGTGACATCGCCGTCATCTGTCATCCTGGCGAGCAGCGATTTACCTACGCTGAGCTTAATAATCGTGCGGTCCGTTGTGCTCGCCTGCTCCTCGATCGGCTTCATCTCAGCAAAGGTGATCGCATTGGCATACTCGCACGCAATCGCGTCGAGTTTCTCGACGTGTTCTTCGCCGCAGGAAAAAGTGGAATCATCTCAGTGCCTCTGAATACGCGCCACACTCTGTCAGAATTAATTGCTGTTGCCAGTGACAGCGGAATGAGGGTTCTTTTCTACGACGGTGAATTTGCGGAACAGATACGTGAGCTGAAACGTGCAACCTCCATCGAGTTCTTGATCGCTCTCGATCCGATCGATCGTACCGAATTGGATTACGCGGACAGCGTGACCAGTCTCGACGCAACAAACTGGGTTGCTCCTGCCCATCACTCGGAAGATCTTCATTGCCTGCTCTACACCAGCGGAACGACCGGGAAGGCCAAAGGCGTGATGATCCCGCATCGCATGGTCGCGTGGAATGGATACAACACGGCCATCTGCTGGCAGCTCCGGAAAGAGGATGTCAGCCCGGTGTTCACGCCTCTGTACCATGCCGGCGGGCTGTTTGCATTTCTCATCCCCATCTTTATTGCTGGCGGCACGATTGTCCTGCACCGGGAGTTCGACGTGCGCGAGATTTGGAACTCGATTGAACAGCACAAGTGCACCGTGGTTCTTGGAGTTCCAACCATTTTCAAAATGCTGATCGAGGCTTCCGAAGCTGCCACGGCCGATCTGCGCCACGTGCGCTGGTTCATCAGCGGCGGTGCACCCCTCCCGGTCGATCTCATCGATGCCTACCACCGGCGCGGCGTGATTCTCAAACAGGGCTATGGGTTGACTGAGGTTGGCGTCAACTGTTTTTCGATGACCCCGGAGGAAGCCCTTCAAAAGCGCGGGTCGATTGGCAAGCCAATGATGTTCACCGAGGGGCGGCTGCTTGGCGCCAATAATGAAGACGTTGTTTCAGGCGACACCGGCGAACTCTGTCTCCGTGGTCCTCATGTCTGCAAGGGCTACTGGAACAATCCACAAGCGACGGCTGATGCAATCGATCGTGACGGCTGGTTTCATACGGGCGATCTTGCGCGCTGCGATCAAGACGGGTTTTTCTACATCGTGGGCCGCGCCAAAGATATGTTTATCAGTGGCGGCGTGAATGTTTACCCGGCAGAGATCGAGTCTCTCCTGCTTACCTGCCCCGGTGTTCGCGACGCGGCTGTGATTGGCATTCCTGATCCGAAATGGGGTGAAGTTGGAGTCGCGTTTGTTGTGCGCGTCAGTGACCAGGACCTTTCAGCCGAAAAGCTAAAGGTCTTTCTCGCGGGCAAAATTGCAAAATACAAGATTCCACGCGACTTTTGCTTTCTCGATAGTCTGCCGCGCACTCCATATGGCAAAGTGTTGAAGTCCGAGCTGAGGTCGCGCATCGAACAGCGGGACGGCTCCATTAATGGAGTTTCCCGAACTAGCTGAAGGTAGTGCCGAAGCAGAGCGCGTCGAAATTCAAAAACAAAAGGCGATCTCGTTAGAGATCGCCTTCGCGAAGTCCGCGCCTTAGACCGCTTGCACGTTCTCGGCTTGCCAGCCTTTGGGTCCCTTGGTCACGTCGAACTGCACGGTCTGGCCCTCTTGCAGGCTCCTGAATCCGCCGGCCTGGATGGCTGAAAAATGCACGAAAACGTCTTCGCCATTCTGGCGGCTGATAAAGCCATAGCCCTTGGCGTCGTTGAACCACTTAACTGTTCCTTGTTCCATGTGTTTGTACTCTTGTTCCTTTTTCTGTTTTTATTGTTACGCTGGAAAGATTCGGAAGAAACCTGCGCAGATTACTTGCTGTTAAGGCGAGAGCTGCTCACGACCGATTCGGTCTAACGTACAAACACATCTTACGCATAAGATCAGCAACTTGGCAAGCTAAATCGGGACACATGCTGGAGCAGCACTTTGCGGATATGACGGGCACGCGTGAATTCGTGGGTGGATGCGCAGGAAAAACGCCGCAATCAAGCACGATGTTCGCCGATAGCGTACACTGAAGATACCAACCTCGAAGAAACGACGTCTGTTCACGCCTTCGGATTGAGAGATCGAGAAGCGTAATCCGTGCGCCGTTTCTCTAGACTATTCCGCTTAAAGTACTGAGTCGGTCACAGATCGCAGTTCCTGAACACTGAAACCCTTAACCTCTTTAACTTAGGAGTGGAGCATGTCCGCACGGAACGGTGACAAGTCCCGATTCAATCGGGAACGCAAGCAGAAAATCGCGCGTCGCAAACGTACGCAGGAACTGCTTGGGCGAGCAGCCAAGCCGGCGCAAATGACAGCCGCTGCGCCGCCGAAGTCGGTGACGGCATGAACACCCCGCTGCCCCCGGCATTAGCAGCCTCCGCAGTTACCCCCGTTGCAGTCAAGAAAAAACGAGTGCTGCTGGTCGACACATCCCACGCGAAGCGGGAGTTGCGTGCTGAGGTGATGAGAAAGCTTGGTATGGACGTCGATTGCGCCGCCGACCTCGCCGAAGCCCGTTCCTGGTGGAAGGCAGCGCTCTACGATCTTGTCCTGATCAATATGCAAAACGAGCGGGGCCATCGCGATAAATTTTGCGATGACATCCGCGGCGCGACCCCTCCGCAGCGAGTTGCATTCCTGGTCGGAGTGCCGGATTATGTTGCCGATTTGCCTGACATCGATGACGCGACCACAGTGGATCCACTCGACGACTCCAGTGCGTTGAAAGTTGCCCCTTCTGCTGATGTTGGACAATCGCCTCAGCCCTGGGGCATTCTAGAAGCTTCACGGCGAATATCGGCGGTCCGTTCTGCGTCTGCGGTTCGCGCGCGGGCCATCCGAGCCATACCCGCTCCGCCACGAGATATCGAAGAACGTCACAAGAAACGCGCCGGAGTTTCGACTACTCTGGACGAGTTGCTGAGAGGGGAATTACGATGAAAAATCTGTACGTTGGAAATCTGCCGCACAGCACAACCGAAACCGAACTCCGCGGTCTTTTCGAGGCGCATGGCGCAGTGGAAAAGATCACGCTTGTGACCGATCGGGACACGGGACGATCCCGCGGTTTCGGGTTTGTAGAAATGACCAATCCCAATGAGGCTGATAAGGCAATCGCTGCCCTGAATGGGAGCGATTTAGGGGGACGGACACTGACGATCAACGAAGCCAAACCCAGGCCGGAGCGTTCCAGACGTGGAGGGCGTGGTTTTGGCGGCGGAAGTGGTCGTGGGCGCGACGACTACCGTGGCCATCCTCGGCAGCCGCGCGAACCGCGCTGGTAGCCTTTTGAAGGCACAAGGTCCTGCGTCGCCAGATACCTGCCGACGATGACCAGGGAATGCTGAAGCAAATCTGAGGAGACACAAATGCCAAAAGGCAGATCCACATTTACCAAGCGCCAGAAAGAACACACCAGACAACAGCGACAGCGGGACAAAGCCGAGCGCAGAAGTCAGCGAAAACAGGAGAAGGGGGTTGCGGGCAACCTCGACGATATGGCTGAACTGCGCGAACATGCCGAGCAACAGGCGGCGCTATTCAACATTGGTCGAGACGACGCCGATATCGACCAATCAGTCCCCGGCACCAGCGTCGTTCGGGAGCCGTGATCATAACTCGTTGGTTTCCCGGCACTACTATCGAGATGTGAGAGTGAGCATCGGCGCATTGAGAATAAATGACAGCAACACAGATCTAGGAGGTGAGTGTGGCAGAAGTTCGATTGCAAGACGGTGAATCCTTGGAGAACGCGCTCCGTCGATTCAAACGTAAGGTTCAGTCGGAGGACATCATCAAAGAGGTGAAACGTCATTCCTATTACCTGAAGCCTGGAGAAAAGCGCCGCGTGAAACAGGCCTTAGCACGGAAGCGGGCACGGAAAAAGATCCGGCGAGAAGGTACATCTACCAAAGACTCGCACCGGGATAGTTGATCAATTGGACTCAAGCCGCAGCTCTGACCGTTAGGATGGCTTCTCGTATGAAAAACCATCTCCCGCTCATCCTGCTGCTGACCCTCCTGCTTGCCGGATGCATCAACAACTCATCTGCGTCGCAGCGCTTTGTTCCGGTTTCGTCTCTTCCGGCTAGTCAAGGCGCTACAAACATTCCGTGGACGGGATTCTTCGCGCTGGACACAGAGACAGGGCAACTTTGCCGGACGGTAGAGGGAAAGCAATTTCCAGACGCGGACCACGTCAACAATGAATGGATAAACAAGCTGCCGCTCTGCGTTAATTTGTTGCCGATAGCCGGAAAGAGATAGACAGCCCTCGACCCTTGTCTTCCCCGAACGAGATTAGGACACTACCGTTTCGGGAGCCACTGCTGGTGGTCAACGCTTTTGAAGCCTCGCGAAGGACCAACGGCCCCACACGTTCGGAAACGGCATTCCCAGCCACCGGGCCATGCCGGTCTCGGACGCGAGTTCCTCTAGGTTCACCGTCAGCGAACTGCGGCTTGTTGCATCCGGCAGGGAATGGACACGGTACAATTCCCGCATACACAGATTTCAGGGTCGCTAACCGCAGCAGAAGATTATGCCGCAAACCATTGAGTATCGGAGAGAGCGTTCACCCCGCCCGCGCTGGTTGTTCTTGATTCTGTTTCTGATTGGTTTCGTGATCTTTAGCAGCCGGACGACATTGTCCTATTACGTCGATGCCCTCTGGTTCGGCTCGCTTGGCTACGGAGACGTGTTCCGCAAAAGCCTGAGCCTTCAATGGATAGTGTTTGCCGCATTTCTTGCGGCCACATTCCTGATCCTGTACGGCTGGTTTCTGGCGCTGCGGCGCGCGTATCAGCAGGATTTGTTGAGCGGCAGCATCATCTTCATTGGCCGGCAGGCGATCAAATTGCCGGTCGAGCGTGTTCTGACGGTGATTGTCCTGGCTGTGTCGCTGGTTATTGCCGCCATATCCGCGGCTGCAATGATGGCCGAGTGGCCAACCCTTGCCCTTTATTGGTATGCCCCCCGCAACAGCGGCGGGATGGTGGACCCTATTTTTGCCAGACCATTGCATTTTTATCTTTTCACGCTACCCGCCTGGCAGCTTCTCACAGCCTGGTTGCTGGCAATGGCCGTCATCGCGTGCATCGTCGCTTTCTTCTTCATTCTCATCACCGGCAGCACGCACATTTTCGCGAGCCGTGAAAGGCAGTCCCTGCCATTGCCATGGCGCGGGCTCTCAATTTCTTTTGCCGGTCTCCTGCTCGTCCTGGCGATGCACGTCTATCTCAGTCGTTTCGACGCCTTATTTCAGGCCCATACCATCTTCAACGGCGCGACCTACACGGACGTGCACATCATCTTGCCAGGCCTGCTTGTGGTCTGCGCTGCGTTAGTTGTGGGCGCCATGATTGCGCTGGTAAACACGGTCACTACGCCGCGGGTGCGCTGGCTGGCCGCCTCCGTAATTCCGGCGATTCTCATTTATCTCGGAGTGCAGATCATCGCCTGGTACGTTGGCAACTTCATCGTCAAGCCCAATGAGTTGGTACGCGAGCGGCCTTACATTGAAAACAATATTCAACTGACCCGCAACGCTTATGGCCTGGATCAAATATCGCGGCGAGAGTTTCCAGCGGAGACGACGGTTGCGGCGACCGATCCCGCAGATAATCAGGCCACTTTGCAAAATATCCGTCTCTGGGATTGGCGCGCCTTGCAGGATACTCTGCGTCAGATTCAGGAAATCCGCACCTACTACGATTTCCCCGACATTGACATCGATCGCTATGAAATCGACGGCAGCCTGCGGCAGGTCATGCTCGCCGCACGTGAACTGAGCATCGAGAAGCTGCCGGAAAGCAGCCGCAATTGGATTAACGAAAAACTCATCTACACCCATGGCTACGGGATCACGATGAATCCCGTGAACGGCTTCACGCCGGAGGGGTTGCCCACCCTGATCCTCAGCAACATGCCGGTCCAGAGCACCGTGCCGGGCATCAACGTCACTCGACCCGAGATCTATTTTGGCGAACTGACGGATACCGATGTCTATGTGAAAACCCGGCAGCAGGAATTTAATTATCCGCAGGGCCAGTCCAACAATCTGACCTCTTACGAAGGCACAGGTGGAATTCCCCTCGGCGGATTCCTGCGTCGCATTCTCATTGCCTTCAATGAAGGTGATATCACCAAGTTGCCTTTCAGCGACGACATCAATCCGCAAAGCCGCTTGCTGATGCGACGAAGCGTGCGCGATCGCGTGCAGGCGCTGGCGCCGTTCCTCACCTATGAATCTGATCCCTACATCGTCATTGGCAACAATGGCCGGCTGTCGTGGATTCTGGATGCCTTCACCACCTCGAACAGCTATCCCTATTCGACGCAGTACACCATCGGCGACACCCAGCTTAATTACATGCGGAACAGTGTCAAGGTTGTCATCGACGCCTACGACGGAACTACAACATTCTATGTGTTCGATTCCCAGGATCCGATCATCGCGGCCTATCGCGAAGTATTTCCGTCCTTGTTTAAGGATGCTTCGGCTATGCCGCCCGGCCTCCGAAAACACGTTCGCTATCCCGAGTTCTTGCTGAAGTTGCAGGCGGTCGTCTATGGCCTTTATCACATGACCGATCCGGAAGTGTTCTACAACCGCGAGGATTTGTGGACGGTGGCTTCTGAAGTTGGTCTGGGCGATAGCGGCGAGCAGCGCACCATGGGCATGGAACCGAATTACGTTCTGATGAAATTGCCCGGTGAGACGGCAGTGGAGTTTGTCGCCATCCTGCCGTTCACGCCCGCTAATCGGAACAACCTGATCGGGTGGATTGCCGGCCGCAGTGATGGCCAGCACTATGGCACATCGATTGTTTACGACTTTCCCAAGACACGGCTGGTGGATGGTCCTCTGCAAATCGAAGCCCGCATCGATCAGAACGCGCAATTGTCTGGACAATTGACGTTGTGGAATCAGCAAGGCTCGCATGTGCGGCGCGGAACGCTGCTCGTGATTCCCTGCGGACGCGCATTGTTATATGCCGAACCCATTTACCTGCAGGCTGAGCGCAGCCCGATGCCGGAACTGCGTCTCGTCGTGCTCGCGCTACAGGACAAACTTGCCTACGGACCGACTTTCGAATCGGCAATGAATTCTCTATTTGGTGCAGCGGCGCCCTCATTGAGCGCAGCTGTTCCCCCTGCTCAAGCGCCCGCAGCGACGAGCAAATCCGCGGCAGATTTGAATGGCCTTATTTCGGGAGCTGCTCAGGACCTGGCCGATTATCAGAGACTCACCGCGGAAGGGAAACTCGGCGAAGCCGGACAAAAGCTCGAACAACTGAAGCAGAAGCTTGATCAATTGAAGGCACGTTGACTCATTTTTGAGCGGCGGGTCACCTAGCTCTTGCTCTGTGTCCGTTGCAACTGTCATCTCCTCTGCTAGCCGGACCGCGCGTTGACTCGTGTTCTCCAGCTTCGTAATATTGAGTCGCCTCCCAATCGCAGTTTCGGGTCTGCCTCACTATGATCGGTCAAACCGTTTCGCATTACCGGATTCTCGAAAAACTGGGCGGCGGCGGAATGGGAGTGGTGTACAAGGCCGAAGACACAACTCTGGATCGATTCGTCGCTCTCAAATTCCTCCCCGACGAAGTCGCCAAAGACGATCAGGCTCTGGCGCGATTTCGCAGAGAAGCGAAAGCGGCTTCCGCCCTCAATCACCCCAACATTTGCACCATTCACGAGATTGCCGAAGAAGCTGGACAGACCTTCATCGTCATGGAGTATCTGGATGGCGTCACGCTGAAGCATCGCATGGCCGGCCAGCCGCTGGACCTCGAGACTATGCTGTCGCTGTGTATCGAGATCGCCGACGCGCTCGATGCAGCTCATTCAGAAGGTATCGTGCACCGGGACATAAAGCCGGCAAACATTTTCATCACCAGGCGTGGACACGCGAAAATTCTCGATTTTGGTTTGGCGAAGGTCACGCGGCTCACCAAAGAGATGGCTGGTGGCCCCACAGCCGCCACCGCCGTTGCCATCGATTTCTTAACCAGCCCCGGTTCGGCGGTTGGAACCGTGGTTTACATGTCGCCGGAGCAGGCCAAGGGTAAGGAACTCGACCACCGCACCGATCTGTTTTCTTTCGGCGTGGTGTTATACGAAATGGCAACCGGTAGATTGCCTTTTCATGGCGATACCTCGGCAACAATTTTCGACGGAATACTCAATCGCACGCCGGTTCCGCCGCTGCGCCTGAATCCCGATCTTCCTCCCAAGCTCGAAGACGTCATCGGAAAGCTTCTGGAGAAAGATCGCGATCTGCGATATCAATCAGCCGCGGAACTCAGAGGCGATCTCAAACGGCTGAAGCGCGACACCGAGTCCGCAAGGTATCCGGCGGCAGACTCATCTCCCATCGCTAGCACGTCTCAAGCCATTCCGCATGCCGACCATCCATCCAGCAGTTCCGTGCTGGCCGCAGCCGCACGACAACACAAGGCGGGTGTCGGCGTAATGATGGCGCTCGTGTTGCTCCTCGTTGCAGCTGCCGGATTTGGTGTTTACAGTCTTTTCTTCTCGGCTCGTCGTTCGCCGTTTGAAAGCATAAGAATCACCAAGGTCACCGGCACTCACAACGCGCGTCTGGGAACGATGTCACCTGATCAGAATTATCTGGCTTACGTCGTGAGCAATGAAGGCGACGAATCTTTGTGGCTGCGGCACTTGTCAAGCGAAAGCAATGTGCAGATTCTTGCGCCCCAACGTGTTCGTTTCAACGCCTTGCGTTTTTCGCCTGACGGCGGTCACATCTATTACTCGCACACCAACCCGGCGAGTGGTCCGGCCGCACGCGAATTCGATCTTTACCGCATACCCGTGCTAGGCGGGTCTCCGCAACTGCTCACCAAAGACATTGATACCGATCCCAGCTTTTCTCCTGACGGACAGCATTTCGTTTTTGTGAGGGCGAATGATCCCGAGCCGGGCAAGTATTTTGTGATCATTGCCGATGCCGATGGTAGCGACGAGAAGACCATCGCCACCGGACCAATGAGTCAGCCAATGGGCGAGGTAGCCTGGTCGCCCGATAGCAAGACCCTCCTGGGATTTGCGTTCGTACTGTCCAAGGACAGTCTCATGTCTCTAGTTTCGATCGATGCGAACACCGGCAAGCAGCGTGTAACGCCTGGTTCTCCATATACCGGATTTGGCAACATGGCTTGGCTGCCGGATGGAAAAGCGCTGGCAGTTACATTCTCGACGCCCGAGACCAACTTCATTCGCCAGCAGATCGCGATCATCAGCTATCCCGAAAATAAATTTCGTGCCATCACTGCCGATACCAATGACTACGCCCAATTGAGCATCTCGTCCGACGGCCGGACTATCGCCGCTATCATGCGTCAATCCGTGCGCGACCTTTACCTGAGTTCTGGGCAGAAGGCGGATTACTCCGACGCGAAACAGATAACCTCTGGCGATCCAATTCAATCCGTTTCCTGGGCCAGCAACGGCAATCTGCTCGTGGAGCAGATGCCCATTACCCAGATTATGGGCACTGACGGCTCCGAGAAAGGCCAGATTGGTTTCCCTAAAGAAGGTGCATCCTTTCAGCCTGAGGGGTGCAGCGATGGCCATGTAGTGTTCACGCGCGCACTGTTGAGATCGATGTCGTTGAATGTGTGGCGCAGCGAGGCGGATGGTAGCGGTTTGCACCAGCTCACAACCGGCAAGAACGATCAATTTCCCGAGTGCTCTCCGGACGCCAAGACGCTCTTTTACATTGACGTGACGGCCGACGCATATATGAAGGTACCTGCAGCGGGAG
>Ga0335079_10002619_pt1 | contig 20708 bp, 21 predicted proteins | sample Lox_Sample_33_FD_206719 | JGI IMG/M metagenome (GOLD analysis project Ga0335079, IMG submission 206719) | Soil microbial communities from Loxahatchee National Wildlife Refuge, Florida, United States - Lox_Sample_3.3 | ecosystem: Environmental > Terrestrial > Soil > Wetlands | place: USA... | reverse complement strand
TCCTGGTTTCTTCCCGCAAGTTCCGAATAAAATCCGCCGCCACGACCGCCTGTATGTCTGCCGACAAACGTCCGCCCCGCGTATTCATGTCGAGGCTTTCGTTTGCGAAATGTACCTCTACTCCGATGTCCATGAGGTCGGCGAGGTCGGCCCAATCCTTCAGATTGCGCGCGCTCCGATCGATCTTGTGGATTATCACGCCCTGGGCGATACTCCGACGGAGAAGCCTGAGCATCTCCAGAAAGACCGGACGCCCACGCTTCGCCGCAGTTTCGCGCTCTTCGAAGGATCGCGTGATCCCGAAATTATGCTTCTGTGCATATCGGACAATCGCATCGCGTTGCTCTTCAAGCGATACCCCGCGCTCGCCCTGCTTTCTCGTCGAGACCCGTATGTAGGAGAAAAAACACTTCTCCATTTTCTGTTCGGTGAATTATGTTTTGTTGAGGAATCGACCTTTAGAGTCATCTTAGGAAGTTCCGTGAAGGTCGTCAAAATTACCGAGCTTTTCATTTTCAAGCCGCTCGAAAATACGCAGGAGAAGTTCGCAATATCCATCGAGGGTGTCTTGCACGGCGCGCTGCCGATCGGGTGGAAGATCGGGAAAAAGCTTGGAAATTGCAACTGATTCGGTTTCGGATTTTGTGGCGAAGAGTCCTGGCATATTGAAACACCGTACTGCGGAACGAGAATTGCGTGTAGGGGCCACAATGAGTCATAGATCAGTAACCTATCCAGAAACCGATCCGCAGGATATCCACCGGATGTCCACTGCCGGTTGTTAAGGAGAGCGCATTCTTTGGGAACAGATGAACGAGGGACGAAATGCCAGTACACAAACCCTGCGCGCGGCGCATGTTTGTACACCTTGAGCTTAGGGTGCTGGTTGCTAGGCTTAGAAAAAGGTCGTAACCGCACCCTGTTACTCATGGAAACGGAAGATATACGGACGCTCTCGAACTACATACGAGTCCATCGGAAAAAGTCAGGCCTGAACCAACACGAACTTAGCATGCTGCTGGGGTACATCGGCGACGGACAGGTGGCACGTCATGAACGGTCATTGTCGCTGCCGACGTTAACTACGGCATTGGCCTACGAAGTCATTTTCCGAGTGCCTGTAGCCGATCTTTTTCCCGCTACTCGTGAACGCGCCCAGCAAGATATCGACGAACGCATTCAAGCGTTGAAGGGAGCCTTGGAGCAACGAAGCGGGAAAGGGCGTTATGCACCAGTGACTGCGCGTAAGTTGGAATGGATCGCGATGCGTTATGAATCGACATGAGAATATGCGGGTCATCGCACTTGATGTGAGACCACGCCGGCTCGGGTATGTGGTTTTCGAGGGGCCTACCCGGTTAATTGATTGGGGCGTCAAGCGCTTTGAGGTTGAGGTTCGCCATGTCGAGCGCATCGTACGCCTTGTTGCGGTATATCATCCTTCCGTGATTTTGCTTCGAAATGTCAGGAAGAACAGTTCGCGCCATACCCCGGCATTCCGGTCTGTCCACCGCCGCATTGTCAATTGGGCAAACTCTGTCGAACTTCCGATAGCCTACGTAACTGAAGCAGCCGTGCGGCAAACGTTCAGCGCATCCGCCAAGGCAACAAAAGAGAGAATCGCGAGGCTCATCGCAGGATGTTTCCCAGAGCTCGCATGGCACGTACCGCCACCTCGCAAACTGTGGCAATCAGAAAGCAGGAGTATGCCGATCTTCGATGCAGCAGCATTGGCGCTCGCATACTTCGCGAAGAAGGATCCGATGGCAGTGCGCAAATTTATAGTCGAGTCGGTGTCTTTTCATCGGCCTCTCGGTGGCGTAGCCAGATAACGGGCCGCCATCTCGTGAGAGGCCGATGAAAGGACGGCGTCGCGAATCGTCTTTATGACTTTCCATTACCCTGCGTCAACAGGGATGGCAACCCGACTCTCCGGGCAAGCTGTGGACCCACCGCCCAAGTTTCGTACGACCTCACAGAAATAGCTAAGAGCCTTCAGCTCCCTGGCCGTCTGAGTGAACCAGGAATCGTTCTCGTAGAAGGAATACGACGGGGTGACCGAATCGAGCAGCGGTGGCAGAAGGTAGTACCCCAGCGCCCGCCAATTCGAATCCAGGGTACAGATCAGAATGATGTTCTGCCTGTCTACCGCTGAGGTCCGCAGCAACCAGGGAGCCTGACCTTTGGCTCCGTGAGAGTGCTTCGCGCAGACAACCACGGAAACACGATATCGTCCGTCGACCTCCATGAACTGCTTCTGCCACCTCGCATACCGAGTTACACGCACCTCGTCCGGAAAAAGTTCCTGAAGGCTTAACAGGATGCTTTTGTACAGCGATTTCGAGCGATGGATGTGTTCGCTGACAGTCCAAAGGCCCCGTCGTGTCTTGCAGCCGACGAGCTCGTAGGCCCGCAGCATAGAGCCAAATCGTCTGATATAGATACCGCTACCGTACGAGACTCGGCTGCGATCGATAATGTCACAAGTCAGACGCCCGTTTCGCTTCAGAACCTGCTTCAAGCCGTTGAGTAGTGCATCGGGAGACGCGTAGGTGATTCGATGCCTGGTCAGCGCTTTCTGTGCCCGGTCAAACATGGCCTGATCAATGATCGGCCTGAACCGCGCCTTGCTGGTGACCCAGAGTTCTTTCGGTTTGCGGGTGCTGGGCCCGTGTCCCTTTTGACTTCTGCGGGCCCAGACATTTAGACCCAGGTAATGTGGGGTGCGAAGCACCCGCAGGACCCTATCGGACGTCCACGGTTGGCCGCGATAGGTAAAGCCTTCAGAGTTCAGCCGCCGGGCAATTTGACCGGAATTCTTCCGTTCGTCTGCGCACATGGAGAAAATCCGGCGGATTAGACGGATCTCCTGTCGATTCCCCCGAACCAGCACCACTTTGTCCGTCTTCAGGTTCTTGATTTCTCCAATCCGCAGAACGCCTTTCTTTTGTCCTGAAGCGGAGATGAGCATCCGATCCAACCCATAAGGTGGAACTGCACCTGCATGGAAGCCGTCAAGGACCAGACGCTTCAACCCGTCGAAGACCTTCACGCCCAGTTCCCGGCTGAACTCGCCTGCCATCGTTCGTTTGATGGCTTTCATCAGTGAGCTCTGCATACTGCCGTCGTTCGAGAACTGCTCGGCACAATAGTGCACGGGAATGCCGGCGTTGGTGCAGATGAAGTCGTAATGCGCGGCCTCGTCGGGATTCTGGAATCGTCCCCATCGACTCACGTCGTAGACCAGGATCGCCTTGTAGTTGGCATTTCCTGAGACCACGTCCTGTAGAAGATGGCTCAAACCCTCCCGGTGCTTGATCAAAACTCCACTCCTTCCCGGATCTGCGTAGGTTCGACAAACGCAGAAACCGTGCATTGCGGCGTACTGGCGAATGGCATCCTGCTGATTGGGGATGGAATATTTCTGGTCTTCGGTCGACATCCGAACATACTCAGCAACTGGAATGGGGCCCTCTGATTTCATGGGAAGCGACCTCCTCTCACGGCAAGAGCATTGTTGACCACGGTGTAGTAAGTGCAACTTGTGCATGAGACGGATAGGGGAACTTATACCCTCCTGTAAAAGCGTGTTCTTAGCATTTGGCAAGGAGTACCACATTTTGGAGTAGCACTTAGAGTCCGCTATGTAGCGGTGGTGATCTAGATCACTGCGAACTGTATCGAAGCTATTCAAGAATCGCTTTGGCACACGGTTGGTCGAGCCGCTTGCTAGCACAGATAGCGCCGTTCCCGAGGTTTCCTCAGGTTAACTTTGGAAAGTAGGATCTACTTCAGGAAGGACCCGTTATGAAACTCGCCACTGCCAGCCGCCTGCTAGCCTGACGGTCGCCCTCGCGCTTGCGTCCCATACGTGGGGCGAAACAAAATACAAGATTCTGCACGGTTTCACGGACAAAGATGGCGACGGTTCCGGACTTTGGGGCAGCCTGGCATTGGACGGGCAGGGCAATCTGTACGGCACCACGGGCGGTGGCGGAGCTTATGGCTTCGGAACCGTCTTTGAACTCACCCCCAATCCCGATGGCACCTGGACCGAAACCATTCTGCATAGCTTCGAGCAATACGACCCGGGCGGGAACGGTCCCGTCGGCGGAGTTGTGATCGACAGTGCCGGCAAGCTTTACGGTACCGCCGAGAACGCTGGAGCCCATGGCTACGGAACGATATTTGAGCTGAGCCGGGAGAACGGCGATTGGGTGGAAGAGCCGCTGTTCAGCTTTGACTTTACCGATGGGGCTTCGCCGTATGCCGGGCCGACGATGGATTGGCGCGGGGAACCTGTACGGAACCGCGGAAGTGGTTTACAGCCTGACACCGGGCATCAGCGGCTGGACGGAACAGGTACTGCACAGCTTTGACTGGAGCCAGGGTGACGGCTACGGGCCGTTTGCTGGGGTGGTTCTGGATAGGGCCGGTAACCTCTATGGCGCCACGGAATACGGCGGGACATACAGCGGCGGCATCGTGTATGAGCTGAAGCACACCCGCATGGGTTGGAAGGAATACATCCTGCACACATTCGGCAGCTTCCAGTACGACGGACTAGGTCCGGGCATCGGCGCTTTGGCCTTCGACAACTCCGGGAATCTCTATGGCACGACGGCGTCGGGCGGGACCAACATCTGCTTTGGCGGTTGCGGGACGATCTTCGAGCTCACGCCGGAACCGAACGGACACTGGAAGGAGACGATCCTCTACAACTTCGAGAAAGGTGCGCAAGGGTTCAGTCCCGGTGCAGGAGTTGTGGTGGACGAGGCGGGAAATCTGTATGGGACGACCCTGTATGGCGGGTCGCGGCAATGCGGCTGCGGCGTCGTCTACAAACTGGCGCGCACTTCACCGGTGGATGGGCAATGGACGTACACGGTGCTGCATACGTTCTATGGGCCGGATGGAGCGCAACCGGACGCCAACCTGATCCTGGACGGTCAGGGCCATCTCTATGGCACGACGGCAGTCGGCGGACCGGGCGGGGCGGGCGTGGTGTACGAAATTATTCCGTAGCTCAGGGCTTGATCAGTGCAGGAGGAGTCATGCAGTTTAGAGAGTTGCGCGTCGTCTGGTTTCTTGGCATCGCAGTGATCGCCATGGTTCTGGTGCTCTCGTCCCATGCCTGGTCTGAAACGAAATGCAAGATTCTGCACGGCTTCACGGGCAGAGATGGTGACGGTGGTGGACTGTGGGGCAGCTTGGCCGTGGACGCGTAGGGCAATGTCTACGGTGCCACCAGTGGCGGAGGCGTCTACGGCTACGGAACCGTGGAATCTGCGGGAATTGCTCTCGCCCAACGGCAATAACATACTAGGCTAACCACAAGTTTCTTAGCGGTCGCAAGACCAAGACTCTCCGGGATGGCTGACTTTCCGATTTCGGATAAATTTGTAGGCTGCGGCCACTGCATCGGCTTCGCTGTTGTAATGCTGTGGCAAGCTGATCGGTGTAACCTCTGGCCGCTTAATTTCCAGGAACCAGTAATCCCCAGTCTTGCAGACGGTGATCTCGCGCCAGTTCATGAGGCAATCCAGGCTACGTGTCAGCAGTCATGACGATTTGACAGCCGGGATTATCATAGCCTCAACCGGGGATGGAATACTCCGGACGTTCGCAGAGACACCCCTCCGGCGAATGTCCGTGAGGGGGATTTCCATCCCGGGCCGCCGCACCCATCAACGCAACTTTAGGACACTACCGGAGCATTTCGTAGATTTACACACCTGCGCCGCGTGCAGAGGAAGTATGCAGCTTCAACAGTTGCGTATCGGGTTCGATTTGCGTGCAGAATGTTGTTGCAGCAGCCGAAGTTCGGTTAGGATCTCTGCCCGCCGAAGTTGCCGGGCTCTGACTCCAACTAGTCTGTCCGATACAGCGCCGGGTTCAGCGCCGAAACGGAGTTCCCATACGGCGATGAGAGCAAGTTCCTCTTCCAGCCTTCTCATTCGATCCGCTCTCTCAGATGGATTCACGGTTGCACCCTTCTCCGCATCTCGGACTCGGCAGTCCGAAGCGCGTTACTCTATGTTGCTATGAGCAGCTAGTTCACAGCCAATAAGTTGCCACGGGTGCCTGCTTCTAGCGACGGTGGTTCCCCGTCGCGGCCCATCGCAGTCCCAAACCAGCGCATGTGTTGTGCCGTTTCATCAGGGTAGCAGGCTCAGTGGTTTACCAAGAATCTGAGTTCATGTGTTGCTGCCGATATGTCGTTGCGGTGCCTAACGGTCGTCACATGATGTTATGGCTGATTCTCCGCCGCCGAAGCTAAAGACAGTTCTCTTGCAACTTGACAGAACTGTTCCAGCTTATCCAGCGGCGTGCCTGTGCTTAACCATGGATTGTTCGGCCCTAAGCTGAATATGTCTGGGCGTTGAACTCGTGGGAAAAGATAAAAATCACGAAAGGTAATGCCATCCGGTTCCAGACGCGCCAGCATGGCCATCAGTCCCCTCTCGCTGGGGCCTTTGGTAAACCTCCACATGCCCCGGGTGTACCTTCCAACCAGGACTGCGACGGTGGGTCCGTCTTTGATCTGTAGGCGACTCCTTCTAAGTCCTCCGTGAATGATGGAGATCTCATCCGGGGAAATCTGTTGAATACGTGAAAGCAGACTTTCCCGCATTATGCGAACGGTTGGAACGGTGCCTATATTCTCGACACTGCCGTACCCGACCAGTCGATACGCGTTTCGTATGCTTCCAAATCGGCTTCTTAGAGCCGCAAGGGTTACGATTTCTGGTGAGCGGCGAATGATGGGGTAACTCAACCTGCGGTGCTTCGCCAAGAGAAATCTCAGCCCATCCAGCAGTTGCTTATCTGTCTTGCGAACCGTGAGATTACCGAGAATCTCCTGCGCCTTGTTAAAAGTCGCTGCGTCGACAATGCCTTTGTGAGCACCGGCCGCGATCACCCACTCATTTCGGGGTCGCCGCTTTGGTGGGCTGCCAAGCCTCCCGGTTGACTGGTTGAATACATTGCAGCCGATGTACTTAGGGTGTGAAAGCATCCTGGTAACTACACTATGGGTCCACCGTCCACCAAGCTGACTGGCAACACCTGATCGGTTCAGTTCTCGGGCAATCGCCTTTAGGCTTTTCCGCTCGACGGTGAACATGCGAAAGATGCCCTGCACGGCCTTTACCTCATCGTCAGGTCCTGGAGCCAGGATTACGCGGTCTGTCGATATGCTCTTCCTTTCACGTGTCGCCAGCAGTTGCTTAGGATTGCGATCCGAGGAAATCAGCATCCGCCGAAAACCGTAGCCTGGGGGACCGCCTTGTTTGAAGCCAAGCTCCGCCAGGCGTTTCTGACCCGCCAAGACCTTAGTTCCCAACTCGCGACTATATTCGGCAGCCATCAACCGCTTGAGGTTTTTCGTAATCAGGCTGAATGCCGAGCCATCGTTTTGGAACGGTTCAGCGCAGTAGTGCACGGGAATGCCAGCCGACTTACACAAGAACTCGTAATGGGCTGATTCGTCGGTATCCTGAAAGCGACCCCAGCGGCTCACGTCATAAACAAGGATTGCGCGATAGGGTGTCTCACCCGTGGCGACATCTTTCAACAGTTCGCGTAGACCGAGGCGGTTCTTTAGCATCAGTCCGCTTCTTGCTGGGTCTGAGTACGTACGAACAACCGTCAAGCTGTGCGTAGTGGCGTATTGCGAGATTACAGCCATCTGGTTCTCGGTTGAGTATTGTTGATGTTCGGTGGACATCCGTAGGTATTGAGCGGCCGGGATGGGTGCATTGTCTGACATACGGTACCTCCTGAGCGGTACCATCGGCCGAAATCAGAAATGAATTACTCGGAGTGTTTTCGAATCTCTGTACGCCCTCTGCTGTTTGCAGTCAACCGGTTGCGAAAATGGTCGTGCTTAAGGCTAAACAGCCCGGCTTCATTAGGATGTCCTTGCCCGTACTTCGAAAAAACCGCCCAGGGATGGGAACCTACGCCGCCACTCTTGTCCTTCTTCGCGTGCCGGATAATTGAGTTGGAACTTGCCGCGCTGTGAACTTGGAGAACACAAAGACGCTGAAAGCGCTGTTCTTACCGGGAGGAATCCTGCTGCTGTGCACGGTTGGCGCGCTTCAGGGCGGATGGATCGCAATCACTCGTCCGGCGGTGGATTCCTACTACCTCGCGGTCTTCATAGCGGGCATCCTGCTGGCTTGGCGTTTTCGCTCCTCGCGCATCTTGTTGACGTTTTTAGTGCTGCTGCTTTCGCATCGAGCAATGGAGTTTTTCTCACTGGGGAGAACAGCTACTGTGGGCCCAGGACGGGTCGCCATGGAAAGCGTGGCCTTCTTGCTGCCTCTGAATTTTATGGCTATCTCCTTGGCCCGTGAGCGCGGTGTGACAGTATCGGCTGCCGCTCCCCGTCTCATGCTCATCTTCCTGCAGTCAGTATTCGTGGCTGTAATCTGCCGTCCCGGCGTGTCCTCCAGCCCGAAAATTCTGCACGCCGCGTTGTTGGGCGAAAATCTTTTCCGCTGGACCAGGATCCCGCAGCCTGCCCTGCTTCTTTTTGTCATCGCGCTCGCCGCCCTGCTGGGCCGGTTCCTTCTGTATGGCAAGGCGGTGGATTGTGGCCTGTTCTGGTCCCTGGCATCGGCGTTTTGCAGCCTGCAGAGTGGCGGGATCGGCCGCCGCGCCAGCGCATATTTTGCCACCTCAGGTTTGATATTGATCGGTTCGATAATCGAAACGTCCTACGTCTTGGCCTATCACGACGAGTTGACCGGCCTCCCCGCGCGCCGTGCATTCAACGAAGCAGTGCTTCGCCTGCAGCATCCCTATTCGGTTGCGATGGTGGATATCGACCACTTCAAGCGTTTCAACGATAGCTTTGGCCATGGCGCCGGGGACCAGGTGCTGCGCATGGTGGCGGCGAGATTGGCGCGAGTGCGCGGCGGAGGCAATGCCTTTCGAGTGGGCGGCGAGGAGTTCTGTATCCTGTTTCCCGAAAAATCAGCCCCCGAAGCCGCTCCATATCTCGAAATGCTTCGCCAAGCCGTAGAAGAATCGGCGTTTCGGCTGCGGGGAGTTCCGGAGCGTCGCAATGCTGCCCGCGGTCCGGATCGCCGAGTTGCGACTCGTGGAAGCAGGGCCCAAAGGTCAACAACTCCCTTGTTACTTGAGAAAAGGCTGGCGGAGGATGTCTCGGTTACGGTAAGCATCGGGCTTGCGGAGTCGGGCGCTCGAACCGCAGAAGTCGAGCGAATAATACAAGCGGCAGACAAGGCGCTCTATCGTGCAAAGAAGGCAGGCCGCAATCGACTAGAAGTAAGCGGCAAGGGAAGCGCACGGCGTGCACGGCGCAGCATTGCGTAAGATACGTAAACAACTACTACGTGCCTCACTCAGAGTTGTCGAGAGAGATCGCCGGTATGTACAACCCCTCGCGCTCCCGGTTCCACCACTCTCCCGTCGATTGTCTTTCCGCGGGCGTGGTGAAACGATATTCGAACATTGTGGCGCGCACATAGCGCGGTGGCCGGTCGGGAAAGGGATTGTGACCGAGCAATGCCGTAACTTCGGGGGCGCCTTCCAGCAGCCGCACCATGAAGCGAATGATCCAGGGGTTGGTCTGGTAGTTGCCCAGGGCAGCAAACCACATCTGCCAATCAAGACGGGGTTGATGCGGTTGTACCCAGCAAGGGCGTCGCGCTGGATCTCCCGGTTTGTATTTGAATTCGTAGGGCAGCCAGGTATTTCCGTCGCTCGAGCCTTCAATCACAATCTCCGGTCGTGACGTGGTCATAACCGCAAACAGGCCATAGCTGTTGACGACCTCGAACGGGGAAATAGTACGAATCACAACATCGGCTGGAACCCAGTGCACACCAAAGGCGTCGGCCACTTGAAAGCTGCCCACGAAAAGAACCAGGGCCGCAAGCGCCCGGCAGATTGCGCGGGACCACGCTTTGTCTCCCGGGTGAGTGATCGAAGCCTCTGCCGGCTTGCGCCACTTCCGCGGGAGCAGACGTTGCAGGAATTTGTCGTCACACAGAAAAAGGCAAAGGGCGACCGTCAGCAGATTGAAAAAAGCATAGTTCCCAGTCAAAAAGATCAGAAGTTGTAGAGTCGCAATGGCGCCTCCGGCAACATGCCGGACGCGCCGGGGCGCAAAGATCAGGAAGGGCGCCACGAGTTCGACCGAAAACACGAACCTGACTGAAAGGCGCTGAAACCACATGGGCAGTTGATATACGTACCAGGCCAACGGAGTCGGCAAGGGTTGAGTTTGATAGTGCACGGGCAAAGCCTTCAATAAGCGCCAAGCCGTGTCCCCGCTCGCCAGTTTCACCACCCCCGAGAGAAACATCAGGCGGAACAACAGCCAGCGGTAGAGCCAGATTACGACTGGTGAACTTCCCAGGAGGATTGCCAGGAAACCGGCTTCCAGCAGAAGCGCATCCCACTGGAAACTCAGAAACTCCTGCCCGGCAGCGACGAGTGACAGATAGAGCACGAACAATAGAACCCGCACGAGGCGCCACCGCACGCCGACAAGCAAGAGTCCCGAAAGACAGAGTCCCGCAATCCACACGATTCGAATCGCTACATCACTGGCATTCAGCCAAAATACGGTTGGGACAACCCAGTACCCCGCTGCTCCGGCATATTCGCGCACTGCATGCAGGAAGTCCGCGGCTGGTGAGATACCATGCGAACCGATCAGACCGGCAGCCTGCACGCCGAACGACGCAAAAGCGATCAGGTAGATGCCCCCGAGTACCCTCAAGAAGAACCGGCTTGTGAGGTGATAGCTCGGATTCTGGATTGGGATGCCCCAAAGGACCTTGGTAAGCCGGTAGCAGACGGAACGGTGACGCGCAACTACGCGGTAGAACATTTCCGAGAGCAGCGCAAAACCTGGGAACTGCAGATACAGCCAAAGCATCTGACCCTTGCCAGGGACGAGTGCAAGCAGACTGAAGACGGCATGCGCTCCGCGTTGAATTTCGCCATCGGGGAGGACCAGGCGGATGGCAGATGCCCAATCCTCGGAAGGAAGATGCTCGAACCGCTCGCCGATATCCTGGTAAGCGATGTAGCTCACCCGGTCGCCAGTCAATTCCTTCCAGTGCTCGATCCAGGCGCAACAGAACGGACAATTTCCATCAAAGACTACCAATGGCCGGTCGAGCGGTCCGTTTCTTGACTCAATCTCCATCATGATTAGAGATGATCCCTCGAGGACTGGGATGCCAGCTTATTTCAACGGACGATGATCCGCCAAGTTCTAGGGCGCCAGGCTAGATCGGCGTGAACGGGCTGCCTTCGCAAGCCATGTGGCGAGACCGGAACTGTGCTGCAAACCGTCGCTTGGGCCCGCATCCCGGCTTCTGATATGAAGGTGATAAACTGTAAACCTGCCCGCCGGAGAGGTGGCCGAGTGGCTGAAGGCGGCGGTTTGCTAAACCGTTATACGGGCCAAAACCTGTATCGAGGGTTCGAATCCCTCCCTCTCCGCCACAGTCTGGACTGCAGAGAATTCCCATCGCGGTTCACCCAGAAAGTCGCGAAATACGGCCATTTTTCACTGACTAACCCTCATGATTACCATAACCATTCGCTATGACGCATGCGAAGAACCTCGAACGCGTAGATGGTTTAGTCTGCGGAAGAATCATTTTGATGAGGCATCTTGCTTCGGCCGCTGCCAGACCAGGCAGTTTCGGCAGGAGCACCGATACTCAGGCTCTTCGAGCTGGACGGTGTGGGAACAATCGTCGCAGATGAAACGCCCGTCGCTGTACACTCTCAGCGGCTTCGAGTCGCACTGGATGGTGCAGGAGGGGCAACGCAGGATAAGGATCGAGTCCTGGGACACGAGGCACCGCCTTGTCTCACCCTCGCAGGCTGATTATTGTAGTCCAAAATCACCTTCACTTTTCAACTTTGGGATAGTGCCGCATTTGCGTTGCGCGGGATGGAAGTCCCCCTCACAGACGTTCGCCGAGTGGTGCGAGCTAACGGCCGGAAGTATTCCGTTCTCGGCTAAAACAATGATAATCGCACCGTCCAAATTGTTATGTCACTCGATGATCTGAGTAATCGCCTTGCCCATGTTGGGATTGAAGTTCGGGTCGCCGGAGTATTTCGTGCGGATGGTGTGTGTGCCGGTGGTTAGTCCTGAAGTCGTGTAACTGGCAACGCCGTTCTGATCGAGAGGCACGGTCGCTAGAATCGTTGTGCCGTCGGCGAACTGAACGCTGCCAGTCGGAATCGTGGAGATCAGGCTGGGTACGACTGTCGCGGTGAAAGTTACCGGCTGGCCTGCCGGCGCGGGGTTCTCGGAACTGGTTGCGGTGACAAACGTTCCGCCCGAGTTCATCAGAATCGAGACGCTGGCGCCGGCTTCATTCACAACAGCGAGGTCGAGCGCGCGGTCATGGTTGAAGTCGGCAACCGCAACAAACCAAGAAAACCCGGTCGGGCCACCAGCCAGGAACTGACGCAGCAGAGGAAACGTCCCATCTCCTCGGCCGTACATGACGGTAACGCTTCCAGGCCCGCTGACTACCACGGCTGCATCCAGGGCCCCATCTCCATTGAAATCTCCCACCGCCACCGATCTTGGCACTTTACCGACCGTGTAGATGACGCCCGGTTGAAACGTGCCGTCGCCATTCCCTAAGAACACGGTTGCCGTATCCACAGAATCCGCCAACACGGCATCGAGAATGCCGTCACGGTTAAAATCTCCGACGGCGACAGATCTGGGCTGGGAACTATCCGAAAAATAGATCGGGGATGCAAATGTGCCGTCGCCGTTCCCGAGCAACACGTCCATGCCGAAATAGACATCTGCCGCCACCAGATCAAGCTTGCCGTCCTTGTTCAGGTCCGCGACCGCCAGCGATTCGATACTCCCGCCTGCGGTGAACAACTGGCCCGATTGGAAGGAGCCATCCCCGTTGCCCTTCAGAAAGCTCACAGCGTTGCCCACCGCGGCGATTATGTCGGGGATCGCATCCCCGTCTATATCAGCCACGGCAATACAACTTGGCATGAAGCCAGCTGAGTAACCTTGAGGAGGCAAGAATCCGCTTGCGCCATTGAGGAACACTACTATGTCGAGGTCACGGCGGACCGTCACACACGCCGCAACCAGGTCAACCTTCCCGTCTCCATTGAGGTCGGCTGCCACGATCTCTTGCGCCGCTCGACAGGGATAGGTCTTTGCGTCCACGAATGTTCCATCGCCCGTGCCGAACAGGATGCTTATGCTGTTGCCCGACCTGTTAACTACGGCTAGATCCAGCTTTCCATCCCCATTAAAGTCGGCAACGGCTGCCGCGTACGGGTTCCCGCCGACAGGGTAGTTGACCGGGGGCAGGAAGCCGCGCGCCTGCGTGAGACTGCTCAGGACGAGTACGAGTGCCAAACAAGCGGCGGGCCTGTGGACTGAAAACGAAAAATGAAGCATTGAGACCTCCTGGCGAAACACCGCCGTTCGTAGGCCAAAATCGTGCCCTAAAGGGGATACTGGGAGGAAGAGCGCCAAAACTTCTCACTTTACATCTAACAGTTACTAAGACAAATGTCAAGGCGGTGCAATGGATTAGTGTCCAGGTACTTTGTAGCAGATAAATGGAGCCTCCTACGCACTGGTGGTCACTTAGCATCGGTCTTATTTGCACTCGAAATGAACACCTAAAGTAGAAAGTCGCATTTGCAGCACCGGGTCGAGTCATTGGATCAAGGTGACCACAAATGACTTCGGTGTTACCCACTCGGTTGATCCGGCGCTGAACGTAAATGCCAAGTCAGTGCCCCCGGCCGTGGTCGTCGATACCGTCGTGCCACCGATTCCAGCGGAGCCGCTCGCATTGCCGCTAGCAAAGATTGCGTATTTCTGATAGAGGGATTGGCTCCCAGTGCCTACCCCATCATTGCACACAGAAAGCTCCTCCTGGCCGAAAGTAGCGGCATTCTGCCCCCAAGAAATTCCCGAACTGGCGAGTGCTGAGCCGTGCAATGTGAACGACCAGTTATAAGTTACCAAACCAGTGCCACTTGTATGTTGAAACTGCACTTCCGCCCTTATACATTTACCACCCCCCGGCACTCCTGCGGGAATGTTACACGTATATACGGCCTGCGGCGATCCATTGCCCTGGATTGCCGTGGTGCTCGCCGTAAATTGACACAGCAACGTTACTTGGTTACCACTGCTTGCAACGATTAGATTCTTGTTTGTTAGATCGTCCGCGGTAGCCTTGCCAATTAGGGTATCTGTCGCTGCTGGCAACGTGAGCGTACCCGTAGCGCTGGGAGATGTGGCCTGTACGGTCGTCGTTCCGGAAGAGCCCGCAAATTGTAGTCCAGCGCTACCCACAGTCTTATTTGTGAGCGTGTCTGTGGTGTTTTGACCAACCAGGGTGTCGGTTGCCGCGGGAAGGGTTAGAGTAACCGCCGTAGTACCAGACGGAAATAACTCGGTGACCCCGCCGGAGCTGCTCGCCAGTGCAATGGCAGGAGCAGGGAACTGCACCGGCGGATTGCCTCCAGTGCCATTGTGTATCTCGACATAGTCGGTTTTCCCCTGTCCGCTGACGTCGTGGTTGTTCGCGTTGTTTACCATTTCAACGATCCTATTGTTCATGCTCCCGGTATCAACGATAACCGCATAGTCTTCACTGTTGAAGATGGCGTCTACCTCTGTCCCGCTTGTCCCCGTAAGTTCGACGCCGGTCCCCTGGCCTGATCCGCCTGAAGTGGAGGCCTCAAATTTTCCTCGGATCTGGCCACCGACTGCCTTGACTCCGACGCAGTCGTGAGTGGATCCTCCAACCGTACCCACGTCGAAATGCGTCCCTAGAACCTGGATCGGTCCGACTGCATTGATCCCGTAACAGTGCGGAGCGGTATTGTTGTAAAAGGTTAGCACGAAGACGTCCCCACCAATGACTATGGGGCCATCCTGAACCGACGCCGAGCAAGGAGTCCCGTCGTACCAAACGTTATTGTCCTGGCCCTTATCGTTCAGCAGGAGCACGTTGTTGATCGAGCCTGCGCAACCCGTGACGGCTCCTGGATCGGCCTGCATGGCATAGGCGTTCAGAGCGTTAAAGTGCTCAAAGTCGGTGTCCGCGATGAGTGCCGTACTGCTGTTAATGATGTGTAAGGCCCCCTGTGCATTGCCGGAGATCGGTGTAGTGAGGCCAACAGAGCTTGTGTCCATGAAAGCGAGGTTCCAGAGCTCAAATCCGGCCGAATTACTAACGGATGAATTTCCCAAAGTCATAATCACAATCTGCATTGCTGTGAGGAGCCGCACTCCAGCCTGGGGAGAACTTACCATGCCGCGTGAGTCTTCTTCCCGTTGAGCATTCCCTTGGCCAATGATTTCGAAGCTCACCTGGTTCGCCATCGACACACCTGAGCCGAACATATAGTCGCCAGCCGGAAAATAAATGACGCAACCTTTGGCAGTGGTGAGGTAATCCTTGGGACAGGCATCCATTGCCGCCTGAACTGCCGTATTATTATCGGTCCCCCATGTGACGGGCACCGAAACCGTAGTAGGTACGGGTGCCGCGGGGTTAAGCGTAGCGCGAGCGCCACCGAAAGTTACGCCAGTAATCGTTGTCAAGAACGTGCTTCCGCCAGTACTCGCCCCTGGGATCTCTATCGACTTTCCAATGTCCGTTGCGAGAAAGGTGCTGACTGGGCAGTCGACAGTGTCTAGGTGGCCAGACAAAATAGAACAGGTGTCGCCAGACACGGCCTCGGTAGACACCTTGGCATCTCCTCTGGCACCGTAAGCGGTTACGTCAATCCAGGGATCAGGGCCGCTCATGACGGTTCCCAAGTACGCGTTTCCCAAAGTTTGACCATGTACAAGTGCCGGAATAGTGAGAATACCCGCCAGCGCAATCACGGTTTTCCAGTTCATCGGTGGTTCTCCCGCAGTAGTTATTGGAATAGAGCAGCATTGGCCTGTCGTTCTTTGTGGCTACCACTAAACGCGCCGTTTCCTTTATTCTCATAACGGTGAGTGTTTGTCTTGATACCTAAGGTAACAGTCACGACTAATACGTCGCCTATCATAGTGCGGCGAGATTATGACTGAATCTTACCGGTTAGAGTTAGTGAACGCCTTGGTACGAGGAATGCGCGGTGGTTTGCAGAAGTAGCGTCGCAATCTTGGATCGGAGCCGACAAGACAGCACGTCAATGGCAAGAGGGCACTAACGAGAAAGGTTGCTTGGGCTTGGCGACAAAGGAAAGCATTCAATCTGCAATTCAAGCCAAAGTAGGGTTAAACTACCACGCGTACAGAATGGGACTCACGCACGACCTTGCTGAGCGCAAGGCCTATTGGAAAGATGTCAAGAAACAAGACATCACTTACTGGAGCGATTGGCCGGCCGATTCCTTATCCGATGCCAAGGACGTCGAAAGTCATTTCATCGACCGAGGCATGAAGGGCGCAATCGCCGAACAATTGTCTGCCTGCAAAACCGTGCATGTTTACGTCTTCTAGCCTGGCTTCCCGCTGAGTTGGAACTGGCACATGTGCGTTCGAGGGAAATGAGCGCACCAACCGGTGCGCTCTCTGGTCCCCCCACCTGACTAAGCCGCTTTCTTGGCGGCCCTGGCATGAAACTTCGCCCATCTTGCCCGTTGTGCCGCCGCTATTCTCTTGCGAGCAGCGGTCGAGAGAGAACGCCTCGGACGTCTAGTGTTTGAAGATCTATGGGAACTGCCGCCTGTGACTCTGGCTAGTGCCTTGATCGCCTGATTCAATTGCCGAAGCTCACCTTCCAAACGCAAACGTTCTCGCTTCAACTGTTCCAGTACTGCCCCTAGTTCGGCCATTTATGTATCTCTCTCATGAACAGGATTGACTGACAGTCCTAGAGGATAGCTGATTTGCCGACAGAATGCATGTCGCGGCAACCTACCCTGCTGAGTAAGGTTGACCAATATGAGCTTCTGACACTCGGCAAAACCAATTCGAGGCCCGAAGGCGTCGTTCAAGTTTCTCTGTTTTCGTCAGGCACTGTCTTCCTGTATTGACTGGTTGATACGCCTGGATGATCGCGTGAAGGGTAGGATTCGCGCATTTCTGGCCCTCACTCCATCTTCCGCTTTGGCTCTTTCTTGCAATCGGCTCTGCGCTGGTGAAACACCGCGACCGGTTTGGCGTTTTCGAGTTGCAACCTCTCGCGTTCTCTTGCTGGCCGACCCTCGCTTGAGAGCTTCCAACGCGGTGATCGCCCGGTCGATCCGACGCCGTTGCTCTTTGAGTTCTACAACAATGAGATCGAGGTTCATGTTTCACCGCCCTCCCCAAGCGGTGAGTTTCAGCCTTGTATGTGCAAACGGCTAGCCTGTTGCACAGGGTTGAATTGTGTTCGGTTTTCGTAACAGGAGCCCTATGCCCAGTTTTGTGCCACTGCGGATGAGACAACTCCCTGGCATGAAAGGTGAGATGACGAGGTGATTAAGACTTCCCGTCATTCAATAAGCTTCCCGCCCGACTCCGCAAGGCACACGTACACGGGTCCGCCTCCATTTCGAGGCAAACTTCTCGCCTAGGTGTTACGAGGGGAAGCATGGAGAGAGAAGAATCTAGGTTCGCCGAACCCCCTTCGGGAACCAGCCCCCTCCAACTGGCCACGAGCCTATGCCATGCCTTTTGTGATGTCAAGAGGCAGAAGATGACAAACAGAATACAGTAGCGCAAAAGGCCTCGTAACGAATTCGTGGCATCTAACTTTGGCTTCGAATTTGGAGGCACGAACCCGCCAATCGGACGGACAGTGTTCCGATATGCTTCCCCGCCGGAGTGAAGGCCCCCTCAAACGAGCCATGTAGGGGGTCTCAGCGCACAGCTCGGATAAGGCACTCCACATCCGGCGAGATCAATCGGCAGGGCCCTTTGGTGATTCCCGCGAATGTTATTGAATCGTATTGTCCAAACCTACTTTTGCAGAGGAGACCTTCTGCACCGTGGGACCCAGCGCTTTTCGGCCCGCACTCGACAGCCCCATGGAACTCCACGGGCTCAACTGTCCCGCAATATAGAAATCGGCTGTCGAGACCAAATGCAGGGTTGTGTCTCCCTTCCAGTCTGCGCTGAGACCCGCTCCCACCTTCCCCGTTCCCAAGGACCCGATTGGTCCGCTGTATTTCGACTTTAGGTTGAGCCCATCATCGTGGGAGAACTCTAGATCTGCTGTCATGCCGTTGATTTTCAAAGCGCGTTCGATGACGAACCGATTGCCCGTACCCAAATCCATCTTGACCGCATTACTTGCGTCAAGTGAGCCGACCTTCGTCTCATATGGCCCCTCAACAAGCTCCGCCCATTGCACCGAGTTGATTGTGACTGTGACCTTCTTCGCTTTGTCGAAATCAGCGGCAACGCTACCTGTCAGCGGCGACACTGAGCTTTCCAGGGTAGCGCTCGGTGAAATCTTGCTCGAGGATGTAACCTGGCCGGAGCAGGTGAAGGTTTGTCCGGAATGAACGAGAGACGTGTCGTCTGTGCTTACATTACTGAGTAGCCAACGGACGTTGTAGCCGCCGTCGGTGTTCTTTCTCCAAATCGAACCCGGTCCAATGTCGTTCGACGGTCCAAAATAGAGAACGTCGGATCCCAAAAGGTCGCTTGTAGCACACTTCTTTACGATATCTGCCCAGATGGAACGTGCATCGCCTCCATCGCAGGACGGGATAGTCAGCATGAACAGCAGAAGAAAAACCAGGATCACACTGTGTAGCTTCATAAGGCTTCTCCTTGTGGACAGAACACAAACAACGCACAGCAATAGTGCTGAGTTATGGCGGTTGGGCTCCCGACAGAAAGCGATGGCTGTCAAACCAGAGTTGCTGTAAAACTCCTGCGGCGGTTCTTCCTGCGGTAATTCTCTGATAGAGGGCGTTTTCCCACGTGGGAATGATGTACCCGCTGTCCTTGGTTTCGGCTGCCGCCAAAAGCCATGCAACGCGAGGGGTTGCGAAGCTGGTACCGCAGACTCCCGTCGTCACTTGCCCGTCAAAACCCACCGCCATGACGGAATTCAACATCCCGGCGGTAGCTGAGCTATCGCATTGCAGGTTGCCAGATTGGTCCAGGCCGATTACCGCTATCGTGTCTTTGTGACGAGCACAGCGCTCGGCGAAATCGCGCTCGTTCGTAACGAAGTCCAGCCCTCTCTCATTCCCGGCGGCAGCCACAACCAAGCCGGCGAGGGGGTCTGGATATTGAACGATCAATGCACGGTTGGGCAAGGTCCACGACTCACTCAAGAAGGAAGGCCGGTTCGTCTGCTGGGAATACAGATTCAGAAGAGATAGATACGCCGATATGATCGCTTCATCCGAAGTCACGTCCGAGCTTGTCCAAGATGGCTGCAGCTTAGAGACGATTCGAGCGGCCTCCTTCTTGGCTTGAGTTCGAACGTCAGCGGGCAGACTATCCACGCTATCGAGACCAAGATTGGTGCCCATCTGATTCTGCAAAAAATATATTTCCAGAAGCTCCCGCAGCAAGGCGGCTGAATCCTGCTCCGGCAGCAACGGGACGTAGATGACCTTCACTTTGCCAGACCTATCCAGGTTTCTGAACTCAGTTAGCGCCTGTGAAATCTGCTTGCAATGCGGGTTGATGGGCTCCTGAAATGCCTTATCTGGAGGTCGCCATGATGAGCCAAGCTTGTTGGCTGAACGCACGACGTCAAACATGTGACGCAGAGCAGTTCGGGACTCGCGATAAGTCGCGTCGTCCGGCCATCCGGTGTCTGCAACCAGCAGAACGACTTCTCTTGCAGCCGAATCCGCAAGAAAATCTCTGATGAAAGCGTGTTCGCTATCAGTCAGCACCTGGTGCAGGCTACTGGCGGGCTGTTGGCCATCACTCGCCGATCGGGACCCGTCCATCGCGGACGCGAGCCGTACCCTCATTCGGTAATCGAACGCGGAAGCCACCTTAAACTTCGCCAAGAAGGCAGGCAGCACACTCTCGGGAACCCGAAGTTCTTCTATGACTTCTCGTGCGGCGCGGCGGCCTTGATCCAGGAGTTCAGGAAATCCCGTCACCGTGAAGTCCGCTGCAATCGAACTCCCATAGGCTGTCCGCTGTCCTTCTGCGGTACTTGTCACCTTCGGTGCAGCCCAAAGGTCTTCGGCGATACCGGCCCTCTGTGGCCGACTGTAGGTATTCCAGATCTCCAGCTTGGGCACGTAGTTCAATGACTTGCTCGGGTTTGGCTTTGCAAGGGCCCATTTTGGCAGGAGGGGTATGAAAAGCTTGCCGGGCCTTAACTGGACGGGGTTGATATTGCCATTTCGGCGCAAAATGTCGGCTTCTACAATGGCGTAGGTGCGGGGAAGATCACTCGCTCCAAATCCGTACTGGAAAGCGATGACGCCGCTCACCGTGGTTCCTGAGGAAACCGTAATCTGGCGCGAGGGCAGGTACGGCAGCAGTTCCCGGAGTTGAATGGTGCCTTCGTAAGAATCGTCGTAGGCGGCATTAATCCGAATCTGGACTAGCGCGGTCGACTGCGCCGGTAACCTCTCCGACAATCCAATCAATGTCAGGAGCGACAACACGCATATCGCACTCAGCCTACTCTGCACTCTACACCACCTACTAAATCCAAGTGACCTGCTTCATGACGAGATACGGTCACGCAAGCATACACTTACTTAGTCCCACCTAGCCATGT
>Ga0335079_10002618_pt1 | contig 20709 bp, 18 predicted proteins | sample Lox_Sample_33_FD_206719 | JGI IMG/M metagenome (GOLD analysis project Ga0335079, IMG submission 206719) | Soil microbial communities from Loxahatchee National Wildlife Refuge, Florida, United States - Lox_Sample_3.3 | ecosystem: Environmental > Terrestrial > Soil > Wetlands | place: USA... | reverse complement strand
TTAGCCCTCGGCACACCGGCGCTGCTGGTACCGTTTCTGTTCGGTCCGCTCGGCGAGGAATTCGGCTGGCGGGGATTCCTTCTGCCGCGATTTGTGGAACGTTTTTCTGCGTTGCCCGCCTGCTTTCTCGTGGGCGTCATTTGGTCCGCCTGGCATTGGCCCTTGTTCTATAAGGGCATCATCCAATCACCGGCCCAGGAAATATTCTTCCTATTTTCAAACATCACTGGGTTGAGCTTCCTGGTCGGCACGGTATACCTGCGAACGAGAAGTCTTCTACTGGCGATGCTCATGCATTGGAGCAGCAATGCCGCGCAGAGCCTGATCGGCAAGCTGCTGCCCGGCCTTCCCGACGATGCGCTGAATAGTCTTGCCTTCAAATGGTGTTCGTTGGGCGTGCTGGCAGTGTGCGTCCTGGCGAGCGTTCCCATCCTACTGCGAAGCGATCGGCGGAAGTCCGTTGCAGTTCAGTCGTCTTAAGGCTGATTGGAAGGAGTCGCTGGTTTGTCCGGGCAAATGGCGACGCGGCGAAACCAACTCACCTCGAACGCTCCTCTGTGCAACGGGATGCACACCGGATCGCCGACGCGGAGCGCCCGATACAACTCGGCGGAGACCTCGATGCTGCCGCCATGAGGCTGTCCGTTCCACGGCCGCAGTGTGAAGAAATATCGGCGTGATCGATACCACCTTCCCCAGCGCGTCACGTATTGCTTCTGTTCGATGGTGACCTGGTGGGTGATTGCGGCGGAACGGTCCAGGGCAGCATTGGCGAGCCCAATGGAGCCGAGGATATCCACCAGAACCATAGCGCCAAAAACCGTCAGTGGAAAGCGGGTCCGAGCGCGTGTTGAGAGCAACAGACCAATCACAAGGTAGACCAGCACAATCGGTAAGGCCACCCGCAGGTCTGCCGCCGTATCGGGAAACTCGACGATTCCAAAGTTTGCCAGTGCCGCGAGCGACGCGACCATCAGGCACCGGACACCCGGACGCGAGAAGACCCCCATGAAGGGCGCCTTTCGCGATGCGTGCGGCGCGGTGAGGTCCCCGTTTTCGCGCGTCGCGGCCCGGCTCAGTGACATCCCTGCGAAGATGACCACCATGATGAATGCCGCACCGAAAATTTCGCCGTTGAGCAAGCCCCAGGTTTTATGAGACCAGTAGAAGACGAGAAAGAAAAATACCGCGGGGACATTCCACCATTCGCCCGAATCCCACAACTGCTCGATGAAAAAACCTACTCTGCGACGTCGCGTTGATGGATCCGATTCGATATCGAGAAAGAGCGTGTTCCGCCAGCGGTCAATTTCGGCCCCGGTGTTCATGCGAGCCTCAGGGTCCGGTTTGCGATACAAAATCTCCGCGCCAGTCAAGGTTCGGACTTCGGCGAAATCCGGATCCAGAGAGAGTCGGGCCAGGAGCACATCCAAGATTCCGCAGACCCCGAGAACCACAACGGCGAAATTCATGACGGCGCCGAAAAAAGAAGGCCCCAGCGCATCAAAAAGTGAAAATGTCATACCCGCGGACCCGACGGCAATCACAACCAGCGCCGGTATGAGCTCACGCGTTACGCATCGAAGGGTGGGACGGTAGATGACCGGTTGCCCAGGCTCCGCCGAGCCCTTTGCCGCAAGAATGTCCTCTTGTGCGCCCAATTCGCGGTTCGAACCTCAGGGAACGATTCTACTGCAAAGCGGTCCCGGCTACTGGGAGAGGACCCGCACAAAAAAAGGGCAGGCCGACAGCCTGCCCTGGAGGAGTCCGCATGTTGTGCAGAGAGAGTTTTAGCTGCAGCCGCCTAGCTACAACCGCTGGTGCCGCCGCAGTTGCCGCATTTGTAGCAACTGCCGTTGCGGGTCATGATGCTGCCGCATTCGGCGCACAGCGGAGCGTCGGCGACCACCGGAGCGAACGGCAAGGCTTGCTGCGGGTCGGGTTCGGTGGCGCGCAGGGTGGGAGTTTCGCCGGCTTCGGTGACGGCGTATTCGTCGCCGAGGAATTTGGCGCCGAGCCAGCGGAAGATGTAGTCGATGATCGATTTGGCGTAGGGGATCGTCTGGTTGCCGGTCCAGCCACTGGGCTCGAAACGGACGTGCGCGAATTTATCGACCAGGAATTTGAGCGGGACGCCGTATTGCAGGTTGAAGCTGATGGCGGTGGCGAGCGAGTCCATCAGGCCGGAGATGGTCGAGCCTTCCTTGGCCATGGTGATGAAGATCTCGCCCGGCAGGCCGTCTTCGTACATGCCGACCGTGATGTAGCCTTCGTGGCCACCAATCGAAAACTTGTGCGTGATGGAGCGGCGCTCGTCGGGCAGCTTGCGGCGGACCGGACGGTACACGACCTTTTCAATGGTCGCGGGAGCGGCGGTGGTGACGGCGACGGCTTTCTTTTCGCCTTTGCCGGAACTGGAACTGAGCGGCTGCACCTTCTTGGAGTTGTCGCGGTAGATGGCGACAGCCTTCAGACCGAGCTTCCAGCTTTCGGTGTAGGCCGTCATGATGTCTTCCACCGTGGACTCTTCGGGCATGTTGATGGTCTTCGAAATCGCGCCGCTGATGAAGGGCTGCACGGCGGCCATCATGCGGATGTGGCCCATGTAGTGGATGGAGCGCGTGCCATTCTGCGGGCGGAAACTGCAATCGAAGACGGCCAGGTGCTCGGGCTTCAGATCGGGAGCGCCTTCAATGGTGCCGGTGGAATCGATGTGGCTTACGATCTTTTCGACCTGCGCGGGCGAGTAGCCGAGCTTGATGAGCGCGGCGGGCACGGTATTGTTGACGATCTTGATGACGCCGCCGCCGACCAGCTTCTTATATTTAATGAGCGCGAGATCGGGCTCGATGCCGGTGGTGTCGCAGTCCATCATGAAGCCGATGGTGCCGGTGGGCGCGATGACGGTGACCTGGGCGTTGCGGTAGCCGTAGCGGCGGCCGGAATCGTAAGCGTCGTCCCAGCACTGCTGCGCGCCTTCAAATAGCGCAGTCGGCAGGTTGTGGCGGTTCAGGCGGCCGGAGGCGTCGCGATGCATGCGAATCACTTCGAGGAACGGCTGCTCATTGACGATGTAGCCGGGGAACGGGCCGGTGGATTCAGCGATCCGCGAGCTGGTGAGATAAGCCTGGCCGCACATGACGGCGGTGATGGCGCCGGCGAAGTCGCGGCCCTGGTCGCTGTCATAGGGGACGCCCATGGACATCAGAAGCGCGCCGAGATTGGCGAACCCGAGGCCGAGCGGGCGGAAGTTGTGCGAGTTCTCGGCGATCCTCTCGGTCGGGTAGCTGGCGTTATCGACGATGATTTCCTGCGCCAGGATCATGGTGTCGACCGCGTGGCGGAAGGCCTCCACATCGAACTGGCCGTCGGGGCCGACGAACTTCATCAGGTTCAATGACGATAGATTGCAGGCCGAATCGTCGAGGAACATGTATTCGGAGCAGGGATTCGACGCGTTGATGCGCGCGGTGTTCTTGCAGGGATGCCAGCGGTTGACGGTGGTGTCGAACTGCATGCCGGGGTCGCCGCACTGGTGGGTGGCGTCGGCGATCTGGCGCATGAGCTCGCGGGCTTTATACCGGTCGACTGGCTCGCCGGTGCCGACGCGTTTGGTCCACCACTCGCCGTCGCGCGTAACCGCTTCCATGAAGTCGTCGGTGGCGCGGACGGAGTTGTTGGCGTTCTGGAAAAAGATGGAGCTGTAGGCATCGCCGTCGAGCGAGGAATCGTATCCGGCCTCGACCAGGGTGTGCGCCTTCTTCTCTTCCTTGGCCTTGCACCAAATGAAGTCCTCGACGTCGGGGTGATCGACGTTGAGGATCACCATCTTCGCCGCGCGACGGGTTTTGCCGCCGGACTTGATGACGCCGGCGAAGGCATCGAAGCCCTTCATAAAGGAGAGCGGGCCGGAGGCACGGCCACCGCCGGAGAGCACGGCATCTTCTTCCCTGAGCGGGGACAGGTTGGAGCCGGTCCCCGACCCCCACTTGAACAACATGCCTTCGGTTTTTGCGAGATCCAGGATCGACTCGAGCGAATCCTTGACGGAGACGATGAAGCAGGCGGAGCACTGGGGGCGGGTTTCGCCGGTGTCGAGCTTGCCGATTTTACCGGCGGCCTGGTCATAGACCCAGCCGTAGCCGCGGGCGTCTTTCACGCCGACGTTGAACCAGACGGGCGAGTTGAAGCAGGCCTTCTGGGTGAGCATGAGGTGGGCAAGCTCGCTGCGGAAGTTCTCCGCGTCCTCGGTGGTCCTAAAATAGTGATCTTTTGTCCCCCACCCGGTGATGGTGTCTACCACGCGCTGAACCAGTTGGGCCACGCTGGTTTCGCGCTCCGGGGAGCCGAGCTTGCCGTAAAAATACTTGCTGGCGACGATGTTGGTGGCCGTCTGGGACCAGTCGGCAGGCGCCTCGACGTCGCGCTGCTCGAAGATAACAGAGCCTTTATCATTGCCGATGGAGGCCGTCCGGGTCTCCCACTGGATCTCATCGTAAGGGGTTTTGCCGGCCGCCAGGCGGGCGGTAAAGTACCGGGGGAAAGCGATCCCCAGCCCGGCTTTAGCGGTAATTTTGGTCTTCAATACTTCTATTTTCGCACTCAGATCAACGGAAAGCTGGCCCATCTGTCACGCTCCTCAGGGTTGGTCATTTCGGGGGACTTCGTCATCTTGCCCCAAGATCTAGGGGGTCGTCAAGAAAAATATCTATATGAAGGGTGTATAGGTTACAGATGGGAGTCGGTCGGTCGGGGTTGGCAGACTAGTACGATTTTTCCCGTTGACAGCACGACTTTCGTGTGGCAGAGTAACACTGTTCTAGTTCAGTAGCACAGTCGCAAAATGCTCTTTCGTCCCAATCCGTCGCTCGGCGTTCCCATCTATCTCCAACTGATGGATCAGGTGAAGCATGCGATCGAGACCGGCGCGCTGCGGCCGGGGGAGCAACTGCCCGGCATCCGGCCACTGGCGGAGGAACTCGTGATCAACCCCAACACGGTAGCGAAAGCCTACCGCGAACTGGAACATGAAGGCATTATCGAGCTGCGGCACGGGGCGGGGGCGTTTGTTTCGCGGAATTCCGGAGCGAAGAAACTGACGGACAAGCTGCGCGCGGCGCAAACGACGGTTGCCGCGGCGGTACAGCAGCTCCGCGCGGAAGGGCTGAGCGAAGAAGAGATCCGGCGGCTGTTCGAAGCGGAATTGGCGGGCCTGGGGCGGAGCGGAGGGAATCGTGAGTGAGCGTTTGAGCATTGAAACCAGCGGGCTGCGGAAGAATTACGACGGCGTGGAGGCGCTTCGCGGGCTCGACCTGCAAGTGCCGGCGGGCTCGATCTACGGATTTCTGGGGCGCAACGGCGCGGGCAAAACGACCACGATGAAGGTGCTGTTGGGAATGGCGCGGCCGAGCGCCGGAGCCGCGCGCGTGTTCGGGCTGGCCTCCGACGACCCGGGCGCCAGCGTGGAGATCCGCAGCCGCACTGGTTTCGTCAGCGAAGAAAAGAGCTTGTACGGATACATGACGGTGGAACGGATCATCGGCTTCACGGCGGCGTTCTACCCGAAATGGCGGCGCGACCTGGAACAGCGGTATATCCGCGCGTTCGAGTTGCCTCTGGATCGCAGGGTGAAGGCACTGTCGCTCGGGATGCGCTCGAAACTGATGCTGCTGCTGGCGCTGTGCCGCGGGGCGGAGCTGCTCATCATTGACGAACCGACGGCGGGTCTGGATCCGGCGGTGAACGAGGAAGTGCTGCAGGCGCTGGTAGCGTATGTGAGCGGTGAAGGCGCCACTGTTTTTTTCTCCTCGCACCAGATTGGGGAAGTGGAGCAGATTGCCGACCGGGTTGCGATTATTCATCGCGGACGCGCGGTGGTGGCGGGAGCACTCGACGACCTGCGCGAACGATTTCGCCGCGTGCAGATGGTCTTCGATGGAGAGGCGCCGGCGCCGGCCTTCCGCGCGCCGGGCGTTGTGCGGGCACAGCGCAACGGCCGCTCGATGACGGTGCTTTCGAGCGCGGGAGCGGACGCGGTCATTGAAGAGGCGCGCGCGTGGAAGCCGGTCTCGGTGGACGTGGTTCCGGTGACGCTGAAAGACATCTTCCTGGAAACCGTGCGAGAGGAGCAGTGAATATGCCAGGGCACAAGTCGCTTATGGAAATAGGGCTGTTCCTCATCGGGCTGCTGGTGGGGAGCTGCGCGACGGCGAGCGTGTTTCTGGTTTGGCCGGAAGTGATGGGGCCCGGTCCGCTGGCGGCCACCATCCATCCGAGCGGACATAGGGAGATTCGAGAATCGGCGGCACCGCTTGCCGACGGCAGGACCGACATAAAGTTCCAGTGGTTCGAAACCCACCTGCGACAGATAACGGCGGCGCTCCGTCCGGAGTGGTGGCGCGACCTGAAGCAGATGTATGTCTGCGTGTTCGAGTTGCCGACGCTGGGCAAAGTGAGGGCGTTGTGGCGCGACGTGCGCGCGAAACTGACGTTCCTTCTCACCCTGTGCCACCGCGCGCAACTGCTGGTGAGTGACGAATTCCTGCAGGCGCTAGTAACCCTGAACGACGTGTTGCTGGAAACAGTTCGAGAGGAGCGGTAAATATGCTTTGGTACAAATCGTGGATGGAAACCCGCTGGATATTCCTGATCGGTCTGCTGGTGGCAAGCTGCGCGGCGGCGAGCGTGGTTCTGATTTGGCCGAAAGTGATGGGGTTGCTGCCGCTGGCGGCCAGTTTCGATCCGAACAGCGACATCGGACGGAAAGTCCGGGAGTCCGCGGATCAGTTCGCCACCTACCACGGTTATGTCGGGTCACAGTGGTTCGGAAAAAATCTGCGGCAGATGGCCTCGCTGTTTGGGATTTTGCTTGGAAGCGGGGGGCTCCTTTCGCAGGCAGCCGGAGGCGCCGCCTTGTTCACGCTCTCGATGCCAGTCTCGCGAACAAGACTGTTGGCGACGCGAGCCGCGGCGGGCCTGGCGGAGTTATGTGTGCTGACCGTAGGCGCTTCGCTGATGATTCCGCTGCTGTCTCCCGCGGTGGGCAAAGGCTATGGCGCCGGCGAGGCACTGATCACGAGCCTGGCACTGTGGATTGCCGCAACGGTCTTCTTCAGCCTGACGTTTTTTCTGTCCACGGTATTCACTGACATGTGGCGGCCGCCGCTGATTAGCGTCGGTGTGGCGATCGGGGTGAGCGTGGCGGAGCAGTTCATTCACGGCTCCTCCCCGTACCTGATCTTTCCATCCTCGACCGCCGGTTACGCCAGTGTCGGGGACGTGCCGTGGGCTGGAATTCTTCTGCGGGTGGTTCTTTCGGCGGCGCTGTTGTATGGAGCCGTGGTGAACATCCATCGCCGCGACTTCTAATCGCGAGCTGATTCTCAAATCGTAACCTTCTAACAAGTCATTAAGGAGAAGTGTATGCAAAAACGAAATCGCCTATTCGTGTGGAGCGCGTTGCTTTTTGTACCGGCGGCGTTGATGTTGGGTCAGCCGGCGGTCGATCCGTCCGGCCACTGGACAGGAACCATTCAGATTCCCGACCGGGAAATCCGGTTCACGATCGATCTGGCGAAAAATGGCGCGGGAGAACTGATCGGGACGTTCAGCAATCCGGGCGAGAACGTGAAAGGACTTCCGTTACGAAAGACTTCCGTCGAAGGGAGATCGATTCGGTTCGAAGGCCGCGCCGATCAACCGTTCGCCGGTGAAATTTCGGCGGACGGGCAAGAGATTCTGGGCGGGTATACGTTCGAGAACTATTCGATTCCATTCAGTATGAAGCGGGAGGGTCCGGCGCAGATCGAAGCGCCGGCGCGGATGGCCCGAATCGGTAAGGAACTGGAAGGAAGCTGGGACGGGACGGTCAACGCCGGCGGCCGGGCGATCCATGTGATTTTGGCGCTGGCCAACGGCACGGATGGGACGGCGAACGGCAAGCTGGTGGACCTGACGGATGGAGAAGTGGAGATCCCGGTGACCGCCATGACACAGACAGGCGCGAGCGTGGCGATCGAGTTCAAGAATTTGGGCTCGTCGTACAGCGCGACCTTGAATCCGGAGAAAACGGAGATGGCCGGAACGTATCGGCAGGGGGAATTGAGCACGGCGTTGACGTTTCGCCGCAAACGCGGCGCCGGGGAGTGAGGGGTTCGGCATATAATGGTCGCTCGCATGAGCGTACCGGTTTCGAAGGCGCAGGCGGTGGGCGTGGAGACGCAAACAGGCACGCGCTACGCGTGGTACGTGGTTTTCGCGCTCACCGCGATTTACATGCTGTCGTATATGGACCGGCAGATTCTCAGTTTGCTGGTGGGGCCGATGAAGCGCGACCTGGGGATCAGCGATACGCGGGTCGGGCTGCTGCAGGGGCTGGCGTTCGGGCTGTTTTACACCTTCATGGGGCTGCCGCTGGGGCGGATCGTGGATACCAAGAGCCGGCGCGGCCTGATCGCGGTGGGCGTGGTGCTGTGGAGCTTTTTCACCTCGGCGTGCAGCGTGGCGCGAAGCTTCTGGACGCTGTTTCTGGCGCGCATGGGTGTGGGAGTCGGCGAGGCCAGCCTGTCGCCGGCGGCGTATTCGCTGATCTCCGATTATTTTCCGAAAGAGCGGCTGGGAGTCGCGATCAGCGTGTATTACATGGGCGTGTTCTTCGGGACGAGCTTGTCGCTGCTGGTGGCAGGCGGGGTAATCGACGCGGTGTCCCACACACCGGTGATCACGGTGCCGCTGCTGGGGGTAATGGCGTCGTGGCGGATCACTTTTTTGTTCATCGGGCTGCCGGGGCTTTTGTTTGCGCTGCTGGTGTACACAATCCGGGAACCGCTGCGGCGCGAGGTGCTGCGGGCGCGTGACGGGCGGGCGACGCAGCTCAGCTTGCGCGACGCGCTGGCGGAGATGGGAAAACGGCGCGGATCGTTGGTCGGGATTTCGATTGGCGCGATCTTCCAGGCGGTGCCCACGTACGCTCTGATTTCTTGGACGCCGGCGTTTTTCCAGCGCATGCATCATTGGGGCGCGGGGCAATCGGGGCGCGGACTGGCGCTACTGCTGCTGGCGTTCGGCTGCACGGGGATGTATGCGGGCGGGCGCCTGAGCGATTACTGGCAGAAGAACGGCATCGTGGAAGGGCCGCTGCGGGTCGGGGTGGTGTGCGGGATCGGCGCAGCGCTGCTGCTGCCGCCGGCGTATCTGCTGACGGACGCCACGTGGACGCTGGTGTTGCTCGCGCCCGGCATCTTTTTTCTCTCGCTGCCGATGGGGACCTCAGCGGCGGCGCTGCAGCGCATCTTTCCCAATCAGATACGCGGGCAGGTGTCGGCGCTGTTTCTGTTTTTGCTGAACCTCGGCGGACTCAGCCTGGGGCCGCTGATGCCGGGGCTGCTGAACGACCGGCTGTTCCACAATGAGAAGATGCTGGGAGCGTCGCTGGCGATCACGATTGGGACGGCGTCGGTGCTGATGCTGGCGGCCTTCCGGGCGAGCTACCGGGCGTACCGGGCGGACGATCGGCTGCTGGCGGCACAAGCGGGCTAGCATGCTCGGCCTTCGCCGGCGACAAGATCGGCGGCGCCACTGGAGATAAGATGGATCTTCGCGGCCAAGGCCGCGCCTCCTTATGACAAATCAGACGGAGATGGATGCCAGCCGGCTGGTGGCCATCGATACGCATGTTCACATTGAGCCGGATGCGGCCGGAAACGACGCCGACCAGGCGGCGCGGAAATATTTCGGCGAGACCGGGGCGCCGCGCGATGCCGAGGGGCTGGCGCAATATTACCGTTCGCGCAATATGGGGTGCGTGGTGTTCTCAGTGGACGAACGGCTGACCGGGCGGCCGCAGGTGCCGAACGATCACGTACTGGCACTGGCAGCCAAGCACGCGGACATAATGATCGGGTTCGTAAGCGTGGATCCGACGCGGGAGTTCGAAGCGGTGGCCGAAGCGCAGCGGCTGATTGGCGCAGGCGCGCGCGGGTTCAAACTGCATCCGCCGCTCCAGCAGTTCCGGCCGAACGATCGGATCGCGTATCCCTTTTATGAGGTGGTCGCGGCGGCGAAACTGCCGGTCATCTTTCATACGGGGCACAGCGGGATCGGCACGGGGATGCGCGGGGGCGGCGGAGTGCGGCTGAAGTACGGCAACCCGATGGACATCGACGACGTGGCGGTGGATTTTCCGGATATGCCGATCATCATGGCGCATCCGTCCTTTCCCTGGCAGGACGAGGCGATCTCGGTGTGCCTGCACAAGCCGCAGGTGTATATCGATCTGTCGGGGTGGTCGCCCAAATACTTTCCGGCGAATCTGATTCAATACGCGAATACGCTGCTGAAGAACAAGATGCTGTTCGGGTCGGACTTTCCGCTGATTACACCGGACCGGTGGATGGCGGATTTTGAGAAGATTGCAATCAAGGATGAAGTTCGGCCGTTGATACTGAAGGAGAATGCGGTGAAGCTGTTTGGGTTGAAAGCGGCGTGAGGACGCGGCAGGCCGGAGACCTGCCCCACCACTATGTACAGACAGATATTGCTTTTGATTGGATTGGCCGGATTGGCGTTCGCGCAGCTTTCGCCTTCGGCGACGTGGGCGACGCATGCGGCCAATGAATACCAGGTGTTTCCGAACCTGACTTATGTTACGGCCAGCAATTTCGAGGCGAAGCTGGACATTTACAAACGCCGCGACGCGAACGGACCGCAGCCCACCCTCATCTATTATCACGGCGGATTTTGGGCGGCCGGCAATAAAGAAGGCGCGCTGATGTCGCTCATGCCCTGGATGGAGATGGGCTGGAACGTGGTCAACGTCGAATACCGGCTGGCGCGGGTGGCGCCGGCGCCGGCGGCGGTGGAGGATTGCCTGTGCGCGCTGAAGTACGTGGTGGCGCAGGCCAAGACCTACGACGTGGACGTGAACCGGATCGTGGTGACGGGCGAATCGGCGGGCGGCCACCTGGCGCTGACCACCGGGATGATCCCGGCCAGCACGGGACTCGACAACGAATGCACCGGGCCGCGCGTGCCGCGGGTGGCAGCGATTATCAACTGGTTTGGGATCACGGACGTGAATGACGTGATCGACGGGCCGAACCGGCGCGACATCGCGGCGACGTGGCTGGCAGGGCTGCCGAATCGCGAAGAAGTGGCGAAGCGCGTTTCTCCGCTGGCCTATGTGCGGCCGGGGCTGCCGCCGATCCTGACCATCCATGGCGATGCGGATCCGACGGTGCCGTATCCGGAAGCGGTGCGGCTGCACGAGGCGCTCGATAAGGCGGGCGTGACGAACCAACTGCTCACGATTCCCGGCGGGCACCACGGCAATTTCACGCCGGAAGAGCGGACAAAGATATTCCTAACCATTCGCGAATTTCTCGCGAAGAATGGACTTGGATCGAAGTAATAAGTCTCACCTAATTAAAGTGAGCATTGACGGTTTTGCGCGGTGTGCTCGATTCTGAGTGCATGGACGCTTTGCTTGTTCCCGCAGTCGCACTGAGTTTCGGAGCCACTTACTATCTCGGCAAAGCGTGTTTGAAGCTGTTCATCAGCTCGCTCGAGCAACCCGGACGCGCACGGCAAAAAGGTCCGGCCGGGCAGGAAATGGCAGCGCCCGCCGATACTATCGTTAGTTAATTCCCCGTTACGATTTAAGCTTTCGTGGCCAGTTCGAGGATCGTGCGCCGCACGACTGCCTTGGTGAGCGGCACCTTGTAGGCGTTCTTAGCCAACGGGTTAGCGCCTTCGAGCGCGACTTCACCGGCCTGGGCCGCCAGCTCGGGCGTGATGCGCTGTCCGGCGAGCAGGGCGTCAACCTTGGGCAGCGGCCAAGGCACAGGAGCGACTCCACCCAGGACGACGCGGGCGCGATTGCAGACCTGCTGATTCATTTCGAGCACGACGGCGACGCTGACGACGGCGTGGGTCCAGGCTTCGCGGTCGAGAATCTTGTGATAGGTGCTGCGGGCGCCGGTTCTGGGGAGCGGCAGGCGGATGGATTCGAGGATTTCGCCGTGCGCCAGCACGTTTTCGCGCGCCGGATCGACGCGGGGGAGGGCAAAGAACTCGGCGGCCGGAACCATCCGAGTGCCGGAAGGCCCGGTGATGGTGAACTCGGCGTCGAGCGCGACCAGCGCCGGAGCGGTGTCGGACGGATGAACGATGAAGCTCGGACCGCCGCCGAAAATAGCATGAAACTGATTTTCGCCAGTGATGCTGAAGCATTGTTTTCCGCCGGCTTTGAAGCAATTGAAGCCGTTGCGGTAATACCAGCACCACGGACGCTGGCAGACATTGCCGGCAATGGTGCCGGCGTTGCGGATCTGCGGTGTGCCGACGCTTCCGGCGGCTTCGGCGAGGACGGTGTAATTTTCGCGGACCATCGGATGTTGGCTGATGGTGTCGAGAGTGGTGAGGCCGCCAATGGTTGTGTCGCGGCGCGCGCGGGAGGTAATTCCATCGAGGCCGCGGATCGATCGCAGATGCACCAGCACATCCGGCTCGACCAGGTGCTCTTTGACCATGCCGAGCAGATCACTGCCACCGCCGACCGGAACGGCGTTGGGCTGGCGAAGCTGCGAGACCGCATCCTTAAGATCGCGCGGGTTGACGTTGGCGAAGGCTTTCATGCGAGCACCCCCAGGATCTTGTCGCGCGAGATGGGCAAGTCTTTCACCCGTTTTCCGATCGCGTTGTAGATGGCGTTGGCCACCGCCGCCGGTGACGGGATGATGGTCGGCTCGCCCAGCGTCTTGGCGCCGAACGGGCCGTAGGGATCTTCGGTCTGGATCCAGAGCACTTCGACTTCGGGAGTGTCGAGATGCGTCATGATGCGCGCGCCGTAGTAGCCGGTGTTCAGCGCGATGCCGGAGGCGCGGTCGTAGAGCAGTTCCTCGTGCAAGGCCATGCCGATGCCCATGGTGGCGCCGCCCTTGACCTGGCTTTCGGCCGTCAGCGGGTTCACGATGCGGCCGCTGTCGTGCGCCGCCACATATTTAGTGACCTTGACGTGGCCGAGCTCGGTGTCGACCTCGACTTCGGCGAAATGCGCGACAAAGCTGACGCGCGCCTCGCCCTTCAGCGGGTCGGGGTTGGCGTTGACGGTCGCGGTGAGCAGGTCATTGCCTTGCGGCATGCCCTTTTCGGCGATCTGCCGCTTCAAGTCGGCGGCCGCTTGAACCACGGCCCAGCCGGTCTGAGTGGTGGTGCGGCTTCCGGACTCGCCGACCGAAAACGGGCAGCGGGCGGTGTCGCCCCAGATCAGATCGATTTTTTCGAGCGGCACACCGAGCGCTTCGGCAGCGATCAACGCCATGGTGGTCTTGGCGGCGGTGCCGATGTCGGTGACGCCGACGTGCACGTGATAAATGCCGCGCGAATCGACGTCGATGACCGCGCTGCTGCGCCCGAGGCCGGATCCGAAGGAACCCATCGCCATTCCAGCGCCGCGCTTGATGGGGCCGGAACCCTGGCCGGGCTGCGCGTGCCACCGCTTATTCCACTCGAAAGCTTCCGCGCCGCGGCGGAGGCAGTCTTCCAGGCCGATGCTGGTGTAAGGAAGCTGGTCCTGGAACTTCCGCGTCATATTTTTCAGACGGAATTCGAGCGGGTCCATCTTGATCGCATAGGCGATGTCATCCATCAGTGATTCAATGCCGAAGACGCCTTGCGGGTAGTCGGGACCGCGCAGGTTGGCCGAGACCGCCTTGTTGGTATAGACCGGGTAAACCGTGCGCTCGACATGCGGGCATTGATAAATCGCCATGCCTTCGATGCCGCCAGTGCCTTTGCGATACGGGCCCATGCCGCTGTAGCCGCGAAGCTGCATGGCCGTGAGGGTGCCGTCGTTCTTCACGCCTACCTTGTAATACTGCTTGGTCGGCCAGCGGCCATGGACGGCGAGGAAGTCTTCCTTGCGCGTGAACTCGAGTTTGACGGGCGCGCCGGCGTTCTTGGCCAGCATCGCGGCCATCAATTCGAAATCGTGGTCCTGATTCTTGTTTCCGAAGCCGCCGCCCATGTACTGGCAAACCACGCGGACTTTTTCGGGGGCAAGCTTGAGGTCGCGCGCGATTTCGGTGTGGCAGTTGGAAATGCCTTGGGTGGGCGTGAAGACCGTAAGGCGGTCGCCTTCCCATTGCGCGATGGCGACGCGCGGCTCGAGCTGGGCGTTGTTGATGTGCGGCGAAGAATAATGATCTTCGAAGACGTGGTCGGCGGCGGCCAAGCCTTGGTCGATGTTGCCGCGGCGGTACGTTTCCGGCTCATGCGCGCCGCGCGCGGTCGGCGAGAGATTGCCGCCGGGCTGAATTTCGGGAGCGCCGGGCTTCAGGGCGTCTTCGGGATCGAGCACGAACGGCAGCTTCTCGTATTCGACCTCGATGAGCCGGGAGGCATCCTCGGCCGTATGGCGATCGACTGCCGCCACCGCGGCGACGGCGTCGCCGGCAAAGCGCACCGGATCATTAAATAGGTAGCGCTTGTTGCGCATGTCCCCGCTGCCCCAGATGACGTCACAGTTCTCGTGGGTGAGAATCGCCTTGACGCCGGGCAACGCTTGTGCTTTGGAGAGGTCGATCCGGCGGATGCGCGCGTGCGGATGCGAGCTGCGCAGGACGCGCGCGTAGAGCATGCCGGGAACCCGGAGATCGCCGGTATAGGTGGCGGTTCCCGTGACCCGCTTTTGGGCGTCGATGCGGCTGGTGGGATGCCCGACGGTGTTGAGCGAGTTCATGCTTTCCTCCTCGCGTCAGCCGACAGCGTGCCAGCCGCGGCCAGCACCGATTCGACGTAGTGATTGTAGTTGCCGCAACGGCAAATATTGCCGGTCATGGCGTGCCGCACCTCGTCGGCGTTGGGATGCGGATTGTGGTTGAGCAGCGCGCGGGCGCTCATCAACTGGCCGGAGGTGCAGAAGCCGCATTGCGGTCCATCATGCTGGATGAAGGCTTCCTGCAGAGGATCGAGCTTGCCGTTCTGGGCGAGACCTTCGACGGTCTGGACGGTGCGGCCATCGGCCCATACGGCGAGCTGGCTGCAAGAGTACACATTCTTACCGTCGAGGAGCACGGTGCACGCACCGCACTCGCCGCGGTCGCAGCCGATCTTGGAGCCGGTGAGGCCGAGGTGGTCGCGCAAGACTTCGGCGAGCGTCCACCGGTCTTCGACTTCGATGCGGTGCACGGAGCCGTTGACCGTAAGCTTGATGGTGGTGCGCGGCACAGTGGGACCGGCCGGGGCCACGGTTTGTCCCTTCATCGGGACGGTGGTGGCCACGAGGCCGGCGCCGGTGCCTTCGACAAATCTCCGACGCGAGATTTTGCTCATTCGATGTTCCCTCCGCGTGGGTATCTGGGGGTTATCGTATCGTGGCGGGGCAGAGGGGGTCAACGCGGCCTCCCCCGGCCCGGCTGGCAGATCGGAGGCCTGCCCCACGAGTGACAGGCATCCCGCCTGCGAATGGGCCTTCAGGCGTAAAGTAGAAGGCGTGACCATCAATCCTGACAAGTGTGTGGCGTGCGGCAACTGCACTTACGTTTGTCCGATGGGGGCGATCTATATCGATCCCGCGGTTAAACGCGCCGCCATCAACCGAGATGAGTGCGTGGAGTGCTACGCGTGCTACCAAGGCATGAGCCAGGAGCACCTCAATCCCACGTTTGTGCGCACCATCCGGCGAATTTTTCAGATGATGCGGGTGCGTTTTGATCCCGAACCGGATGTCTGTCCGACTGCCGCATTCGAACCCGATGAGCTGACGTGGCCGCGCCTGGTGCGGCGGGCGTTCTCGGATCCACGGGTGCCGCATGAATCCACCGGCGTCGAAGGCCGCGGCACCGAAGAAGTCAAGACGAACGACGTGACCGGCCGGGTGAACGTGGGGGAGGTTGGGTTCACGATCGAGTTTGGCCGGCCGGGGATCGGGGTGCGAATGCGCGAGATCGAGGAGATGTGCCGGGCGCTGGCCGCGGCCGGCGTCAGCTTCGAACGCAAGAACCCGATCACGACCTTGATGACCGATATCGCGGCGGGGACGCTGCGCGAAGAGATTCTCAACGAGAAAGTGCTGTCGGCGATCGTCGAGATCAAGACCCAGGTCGAGCGCACCGAAGAAATCATCCGGTTGGTGCACGAAGTCGAGAAGCGAATCAATACGGTGGTGGCAATCGGGGTGGGAACGCGGTGTGATGCCGATGGCGAGGAACGCGTGGTCGCCCCGATTCTGGAGCGGCTCGGCTACCGGCTGGAACGGGCGAAGACCAATATCGGGCTGGGCCGCGCGAGCAACCAGGCGGCGCCGTCAGTCGCCGAGGAGGTGGTCAACCGATGACCAACACGCTGCACCGGTTCGGCGACGCGGCCAGTTTCCGCGATGATTATGTTGTATTCGCCATACCCAGCCGCGGCAACAACGACCAGGACTCGGTTCCCAAGCTGCGCCGGTTCCTGGAAATGGCGGTGCCGTTCCGGCCGGTGAATCTGGGCGATGCCCGGCACGGCGGAGCGCTGCGGCCGTCGCGCTCGATGAATCCAACCGCGCACTGGAATCGGGAGACCCAGCCGGATTTCGCGGCCGTTATCGCCGGGCTGAACGCCCCGACCACCGCGGCCGCTGTGTTCGATAACCGGCCGGCCGCGGAAGATTTCGTGAAGGCGGTGGTGGCTGCCGACCTGGGGTTGAGCGTCAACATTTCGACCGCGATCGACGGCGCGGAGCAGTGTTGCGACACAGCCGGCATCTGCCGCCATAGCGTGGGGTATTCGCTCGGGTTCGAGGGCAAGACCGAGTACCTGCCCGGTTCCGACGTGCTCCAGATCTCGACCATGTGCGGTCATGGGATGGTCAGCGCCTCATTGGCGAAGAAGATGATCGATTGGGTGAAGGAAGGCCGGCGGACGCCCGAGCAAGCTGTCACCTATCTGCAGCGGTTCTGCTCCTGCGGAGTGTTCAATCCGTCGCGCGCCTGCCGGATTCTGGAACAAGCGCGGACGGGGACGCGGTAAGCGCGGCACCGCTCAGGCGATTTTCCAGCCACGCTAGGGCCGAAAGATTGACAAGCCGCGGGGATTTCCTCGATTGAGCCGCGCCCTGAGGCATGGTACGTTTAGTACCTCTCCAGGTTGTTGTTATGACCAAACCGGCCCGTCGACTCCGGCTCCCCTCCAGAAAATCTACATCCGACGCGTGGTACCGCGTCGATGCCGCCGCCGAGTTCGCGGTGAAGCGCGGCCGGCGAATCGTGGAACTGGGCCACGGTGAAATCGTGAAATTGAGCCAGCACGAACTGCTGTTACAAACCCAGACGCGCATTCCTGCGCGTACGGAAATTCAGTTCGACGTGCCGTGGCCGGGATGCGAGCGGGCACTGGTCCTGAGGCTGACGGGACAGACGATCCGGAATGAAGGAAACCAAATCAGGGTGCGGCTGGTGGGATACAAGTTTCAGACGCCTGGAGGCCAGTCGCGAAAAGCGCCGGAGCGGCCGGCGAAGCGTTTGCCCCAGGCTGCGCCCAACGCTGCTCCCGTGGTTCCGTAGCCGGAACGAGAACGAGCGCGTAGTCGCACGCTCGCTGGACCAAAACGGATGCGAGCTCATGCAAATGGCATGCGGTACGGCGTGGTGTGGGCGATTGCGGCGCATCGCGCAGGGTCGGGAGCAGCGGAAGTTTTAGAACGGACAGAACCGAATTTCGAATTACGCCACTCCAGAGTAGTGGCAAACGCTGTTAATTTGTGGTATACGTAGGTTTGTACTAGTGGGTGGAGGACGGGTAGCTTCGCACCGGGTCTTCCACGCCATCCCTTCGGTATCCCACAATAACCGCCGTCGCTATGCCCGCTGGACGGCTGGCATGGTCGTTGATGGGCTACAAAGTGCGGGGACGCTTTGTTGATCTAGCCGGATTTTCGAAAACGACTTCTTTCGCCCGCTAAGATACGGAGCATTTTTCCCATGGACAGCGATCGCAAGTACCGACAGCCCGGGTACATGGACTCGGACCGCGACGCGAGGGGCCCTCGCGAGGATCGTCCGAAAGCACAAGGGCCGCGACCTCCCATTGATGTCACCGGACCGCGCTTGCCGCGGCTCGTCCAGCACGTGGCGGCATCGCGTTGCTTCAACTGTTCCACCACTCTGCCGGCCGGAACCGATCTCAACGGCAACTGTCCGAAATGCAACGCGGAGTTGCACTGTTGCAAACAGTGCTCGCATTTCGAGCCCTCGACGCGGTTCCAGTGCCTGAAACCGATCCCGGTCCGCATCGCCGTAAAGGACAGGGCCAACACCTGCACCCTGTTCACGCCGCGCGTGACGGTGGCCCGCGAAGGCACCACCAACGGGCCGTCGGTAGTGCCGCCTGTTCCGGATAACGGTCCCGCGCCTCGAAACCCGGAAGACGCCCGGAACGCCTTCGACCGGCTTTTCAAGAAGCTATAACGAGCCGGCGGCGGCGATTCAATGGGCGACGGGGCCCGGCTAGTGGGCGTGTCCCTCGTGCTCTTCGGAGTGCACCGGAATGACACAGCCGTTTTCCGAAATGACGCACGAGACATGCTCAAACTGCACAGTGGTGTGGTGAATATGGAAGCGGCTGGCGAGCAGCGCGTTCAAGCGTTGCAAAATGGCGTCGCTGGCTGACAGCGGAACGTCTTCGATCTGTACGTGACAGCTCAAAGCGTGCGTGCTCGATCCCAAGCTCCAGATGTGAAGATCGTGCACGTCGAGCACGCCTTCGACGGCGCGCATCGAGCCGATCACGTCCTGCAGCGAGATGCCGCGCGGCAGCCCTTCCAGCAGAATATTCAGCGACTCGTGAATGATATCCCAGGCCGTCCAGACGATCAGCAGACCGATCGAAATGGAGAGCAGAGCATCGATCTGCACCCAGCCGGTGTACACGATCGCCACGGCGCCGGCGATGATCGCGATGGATCCCAGCGCGTCGCCCAACATGTGTACGAACGCGCTGCGCACGTTCAAATCGTGATGCCGCGCCGCGCGCAAAGACCACATGATGCCCGCGTTTAGCAGCAGCCCGAGGCTGGCGACCGCAATCATGACGTCCTCGTGCACGGTTTGCGGGTGCCGCAGCCGGCCGGCGCTTTCGTAGAAAATCCAGGCCGACAATGCGACTAGCGTGAGCGCGTTGACGAACGCCGACAACACGCCGGCGCGCTGGTAGCCATATGTCTTGATTTCGTTGGCCGGCTTGGATCCGAGGTAATTGGCGATCCAAGCCAGTAGCAGCGCCAGAGCGTCGGTAGAGTTGTGGCCGGCGTCGGACAGCAGGGCCAGTGAATGTGCACGGAACCCGGCGACCGCCTCGACTGCGACGAACAGCAGAGTCGCCACCACCGACCAGCGGAGGACGCGGCCCGTAGCCCCTTCGGAGCTGTGCGTGTGCGCGTGCACCTCCCTTCAGTTTACCTGCGATCGGTCCCGGGCGCGCGAGGTGCGATCCAGGGGTGCGAGCCAGGGGTTGTGACCGCCGGCCGGGGAATATATATTTGATGTCATACGAAATCAGTCAACCGGACCCTGGACGGCGATCTTATGCTCGAATTCATCCGTAAACTGTTTTCCTCCGATTTCATGCCGCACGGCATGTGCTATTTCTGGAACCCCGCGGTGCTGTGGCTGAACGTCACGGCCGATTCCGTGATTGCCGCGTCTTATTACTTCATTCCCGTGCTGCTGTTTTATTTCGCGCGCAAGCGCCGCGACATCGAATTCAAGGGAATCTTCGTGGCGTTCGGCCTCTTCATCCTGGCGTGCGGCTCGACGCATGTGTTGGCCGCTCTGACCGTGTGGGTTCCGGTCTACCGGCTTGACGGCGTGGTCAAGGCCGTGACGGCCGTCGCCTCGTTCGCAACGACGATGATGCTGATTCCTCTCTTGCCGGCGCTGATCCGTCTGCCAAGTCCGTCGCAGCTCCAACTAATGAACAGGCGATTGGAAGTCGAGATCGGGGAGCGCCGGACGGCCGAAGAACGGGTCCGCCACTCCAATGACGATCTGGAGCGCCGGGTCGCGGCACGCACGGCCGAGTTGGCGCAGACCGTCGACGAACTGCGGCGCGAGATCGCGCGCCGCGAGGAAGTAGAACGGGAGCTGGTACAGTCGCAGAAAATGGAGGCAGTGGGCCGGCTGGCCGGAGGAGTGGCGCACGATTTCAATAACCTTCTGACCGTAATTCTCGGATACGGCGAGCTCCTCCGCGAGCAACTCCGGAACGACCCGGAAGCGCTCGAATCGGCCGATGAGATCCAGCGCGCCGGCCAGAGAGCTTCGGCATTGACCAGCCAGCTTCTCGCGTTCAGCCGCCGGCAGGTTGCCGTTCCGCGCGTGATCGATTTGAACCAGACGGTCGAGCACATGGAGAAGATGCTGCGGCGGGTGATCGGAGAAGATATCGAACTGGTCATTCGAACCGCTCCCGAGGTCCATGCGATTGTGGCGGATCCTTCGCATCTCGACCAGATCATCATGAACCTCGCTGTAAATTCCCGGGATGCTATGCCGGATGGCGGCAAGCTCATTCTCGAAACCACGAATGCCCACCTCACTGAAGAGTACGTTGGCAAGCACTTGAGCATTCAGCCCGGCTCTTACGTCATGCTCGCCGTGTCCGATACCGGGACCGGCATGGACGAAGCCACTCAGGCACGGATCTTCGAACCGTTCTTCACCACCAAAGGCCAGG
>Ga0335079_10002617_pt1 | contig 20713 bp, 23 predicted proteins | sample Lox_Sample_33_FD_206719 | JGI IMG/M metagenome (GOLD analysis project Ga0335079, IMG submission 206719) | Soil microbial communities from Loxahatchee National Wildlife Refuge, Florida, United States - Lox_Sample_3.3 | ecosystem: Environmental > Terrestrial > Soil > Wetlands | place: USA... | reverse complement strand
AAAGTGCCGATCTTATCGGTCGAACACAAGCCGGAAGTGCTCCGGTTTGGCGGTGGGACCGATGCCGATCTGCGGTTGGCCTGGCAGGAATTTCTGCTGCGAGTGATTGCGGATGGGTTCGATTTGCCGCCGCAGTTTTTGGGCGTGGAGCGGGATGTGAACCGCTCCACGGCAGCAGAGATGAACGAGCAGGCTTTCCGGTCGGCGATTGTGCCTACGGCCCGCCTGTTTGCCGAGCATCTGACTCATGACGCGATCAGTAAGCCGCTGGGCTGGGACGATCTGGAATTTGTGTTTACCGATCTGGATGCGCGGAATGAGTTGGAGGAAGCGCAGATCCAGGAGATCCTGTTGCGGAATGGCGTCCTTACGGTGAATGAAGTGCGGCGGATGCGGGGTCTGGCGGAGATTGGGCTGTAACTGCGGGCGTCGGATCCCGGATCTCGGACCTCAGCGCCGGCTTTAGCAGAGTGCAGGTTCAGCAAGAAAGGTTAGTCGCCTTACGCTGGCCGCATGCGAAGTGTTTGAACTCAAACGGTTCTTTCGCGATGCGAAAGGGCCATTTTCATTTCAGGATGACAAACACAATGAATATTGAATTGGAATCGATGGCGATTGAGATGCCGGCGGTGGAGGGACATCCGAACCGGGAACCGTTTCGCGGAGTGCTGACCTGGGTGGATGTGGCGTCGGACCGGCCGCCAGCGGGGTCACGCGGGCACCGGGTGGTGCTGACGCGAGCGGCGGCGGAAGGGGCGTTAGCTTCACTGCTGGGCATGGCTCTGGATTATGCGCCATCGCTGGACCGTCACGATGTTCGGCGGAAGGTCGGCGTGATCACGCGCGCGGAGATCGTGGGGCGGAAGCTGGAGCTGGGGGGATATCTATTCGCCAAAGACTTCCCGGAGATCGTCCGGGAAATCACGCGGGCGAGCGATGGCGTAGAAGCGCGAGGCGGGCGCGTCACCGCAGACGCTCTGGGAATGTCGTACGAGATTACGGATGCGCGCGTGGCGGACATGCGGGCAAGCATCTGGACACTGACGCAGGTGACGTTTACCGGTGCGGCCGTTTTGAGGCGCGACAAAGCCGCATACCGGGACACCTGGATTGCGCTGGAGTAATGACTTTCTGGTGCTGAGCAGATCGGGCTCGCTGGCGAGCCTTCAAATCACTTTTATCAAGGAGAATTTATGGACGGAGAAGCAAGCCAACAATTGACGCTGACGGCGGAGCGGCTGGCGAGCGCGGCAGAGACGCTGGACCGCGTTCTGGCAAAACTAGACGCACAACAGGAAGCATTGAACGCGAAAGTGGATCGGATTGTTGCCGCGGTGGAGGAACGACTGGCAGAGAGCCAGGAAGAGACTCGGGCGGAGGAACCTGCTGGGCGTGAAATGCGGGAACGCATCGTGGAACTGGAGAAGGCAAACACCGATCTCAAGGCACAGACCGCGCGGCTGGCCCGTAAAACGCTGCCGCCGCTAGTCACGGCACTCCTTAGCAAGACCAGCAGCGAGGTGGTGGAGAAGCTGGACCCGTCAGTCTTGGAGCAAACGCTTCAGACTCTGACGGTGGAACAGCGGATCGCGGTGAAGGCGGAGATGGCGCGGGCGGGGATGATTGAGTAGGCGGCTATGAGTTCTTAGCTCTTAGCTAGAACGGGGACGCTGCTAAAACGGCGCTTCGGCTGAAGACTGTTCGTCACCTCACTGGAGGGCACGACTTGGTCGTGCCCTTTGTTCTTGGGAACAAATCCTTTTAGGGCATTGCCGGCTGTGCCGGCGTGATGGGAATCAGGGAATCAAATCTTTCATTCAGGAGAAAACATGAACGCACAATTTATCGACCTGCACGCGGCAGCGGATTTTCTCGGGCCGGGTGCGGTGGAAGTCAACCGCTATCAATCGGAAATTACGGATATCGTGCGGCGCCGCGGAATTTTCGGACAACGCATCCGCCAAGCACCGGCGACGGGACATCCTTCACGGTTCTTCGAGCAGACGGCGATTCCCGCGCTGACAGCGGCGCAGGCTTTTGTCGACCCGCGCACCATCTCCGCCAACACTGTCAGTCCGACTCGCGTGGAGCGCAGTGTGCCCTTGAAGGCGCTGGTTTCGCAAATCAACTACAACCTGTTCGACATCGAGGTCGGATCGCAGCAGAGCCAGTTCGCGTTTCTGCAGGCGAAGGACCTGGCGGACTCGGTGGAAGGTCTGATGCGGACTCACGACGTGGCGTTGTGGAATGGCAACGACACGTCGCTGAGCAATCCGACCACAACGCAGTACTTCGGCGCCATCGGCCAGATTTCGGCGGGGAGCAACAGCACGACGCTGGCGACTACGGATCCGATCGTCGACTCGCTGAAGAGCATCATTGCGAAGATGGTTGCCAGCTCGTCGTACGAAGTGCGGCCGACGGCGATTTATGCGAACCCAGTGCTGCTCGACCTGATCGATCGCGAGATCAAGACGCAGTACAACACCGTGCTCTCCACGACCGAAGTGGCGGGCGGGGTACGCGTCAAGACGCTTTCGACCCAGGCGGGCGACCTGCCGCTGATCCCGGAGTGGTCGATCAGTTACACGGGAACACCGGGCAGCGGGACGGCAATACTGCCCTGCTACATCGTGACCGAGGACCTGATCGAGTATCACTGGTTGACCGACGCCAATCCGCGAGTATTCCAGCTGGGCATGTCCGGCTCACTGGCCTCGCAGATGGTAGTGGTGAAGTTCGGCGCCATCGTGGTGAAGGGGGCGTCCTATGCCCACACCGAAGTGAAAGTAACCCGGTAATCCATCTGCCAGTTGCCGGTTCGCAGCTCTCAACCGGCAACTGGCAACACAGGTGATTGGCTATGAACTATCTGTCTCCATCGGAATACGAAGCTTATGGATTAGAGGCGACGACGCCGGGCGCATGGGTGATGGCGGCGTCGACGATTGTGGATGCGCATTGCCGGCGGGCAACGTTGGCAGTGGCGCAGTACCAGGAACGTCTGCGAATGGCTGCGGGACGAAACACGGTGCGAGTGAGCTACGTTCCGCTGGCGGTGCTGGAGCCGGCATCGAGCGCGATTGTGTCGGCTCGGGGACGATATGCCTTGCCGCGGCGCGGAGAATGGCCGTTTGACGATCTGAGTTCGGATGTGGCGTCAGTGTTCGGGTTGCCCGGAACGTGGGCGGAACTCGACCCTGCGGACATCGACATCTACGCCGAGACCGGAGAACTCACTCTGCCGCTTAACGCGCTGGGGCTCGGATTCAGCGAAGTCGAGATCACCTATACGGCGGGATGGGCAACGCTGCCGGACGCAGTGAAGCAGGCCTGCGCGCAGGTAGTGCGCAACGCACAGGCGACGCCGGCATTGAACGTTCGCGCCCAGAACCTGGACCGGATGCATCTGGAATATTTCTCGGACACGCTGGTCGATCAGATGGTGCGCTCGTTGCTCGCGCCGTATGTGGCGCAGAAGGTGGGATGAGCATGCCGGATTCAGGGATTCGCTATGGAGTGAGCGGCGTAGCGCTGATGCGCGCAGCCAACGCGATGCTGCGCTCGCTGGGCGGGCAGGAGATCAGCCTGCTGTTTCCGCTGCTGGGGTTGCCGGATGATCCCTCGGCACAACTGGGCCTGGTTGATCCGGGAGTAGAAGAAGTCCGACTCTCACCGGTGGTGGTACGCAGTCTACCGACCGCGAACAGCGGGCCAAGACGGCGGGTTGAGTTTCTGGTACCGGCATCGGCGATCACGGCGGAATTGAGCGCACGCAGTGGAGGATCGGGGCAAGGCTTTTTCGAAATGGCTCTGGGCGCGGTTCACGATGGAGAGCTATTTCACATCGAAGGAATCACCACGGAATATTTTGCGGATACCGCATACCTCTACCGCGTTCAGGCGGTGGATTGAAACCCGACACCGGACTTCAGACGACAGACCTCAGGCTGAGGCGAGGAGCTTTATGCAATTTGCGAAAGACAGTTTCTATATGGCGATGCGAGAGCGCTTGGCGGCGCTGAACCCGGCGCGGACGGTGACGCTGAATGGGGCGACACGGCCAGCAGTGATCGCCGGCGAGAACGAACCCGTCGGATTTGCCGAGCGCCTGCCGAACGCGTTCTATCTGGACTGGGGAGCCACGCGGCCGATAAAGAGTCATCAGGACGGCACCATCCTGGTGGAGATGGATTGCACCATTTGGTATCACACGCTGGGGGCGAGCGACAGCGGTGTGGACCGTGGGCGGGCACTGGGAGAATTGGAGCAGGAATTGTGGAACATCTGTCAGCCCCCACGGACACCGAAGCGTGATTTCACCCAAGCGCCCAGCCAAGATCTGGGGACAATGATTTTTTGGAGGATGCCCCAGAACGAAGACCTCCTGGGCAGCGACCGCGTCGCGTTGCGGCAGAACCCGGGGGCGCGGCTGGAGCGGAGAGCGCGGCTCAGCATTTTTTTCTTTCCTGAGGTGCAGCCATGAGCTCACAAACGCTTCGTGCTGGCATGGTTCCGATTGCTCGACGAGTGCGAGCCTACTTTGCGCCGGTAAACCGGGCAACGGAGATGGCCAGCGTTTTCGATCCTGCGAAGCATGGCGCGTTTCTACTGGATGCGCCGCCACCTCCGTGGATCGACCTGGGATGGATTGGAAAGTTTCAGCGCAATTGCGGGACGAGCTCAGAGATTGTTCGCGCGGGAAGTCGCGGGATTCCAGTTTCGCAATTTCGTGGTCCGCTGGAGGCACGAGTGGACTTCGATTTTCGCGAGTGGGGCAAACTTCAAATGGCACTGGCGGGCGGCGCTGAGCACATGAATGTACTTTCTGCGACGCCAAGCGCGGATGCGCAGCCATCTGGGGGTACGCCAGTGGCGGCGGTGGCAGTTCTGCCCGGGTCAACGGCCAGCGAAGTCGTGCTGGGAGCGGGCGCGGTCGATGGCTTTGCGATTGGCGATATCGTGGCTGTGGATGCCGACTATCATCAGCAAACTGGTTATGTAGGAACAGGCATTTCCGCAGCCTACGTGGCTGATTCGGCGGACGTGAATCATGATGTGAATTATGTCCGGCGGGTGACCTTCAATATAGGGCGAGTGGCCGAAAAGACTGCTACGTCCTTGTTACTGGCACAGAATCTTCCCGGCGGCGCGCCAGCATCGGGAACGGCGGTGCAGAAAGTGGTGGCATTCGTCGATCGTGAGGGCGGGTCCTTCTTTCAGGAGTGGTCAGCGCTATTTGTACTACAGGAAGAATCCGGCGGACGCGTTTGCTTTCACTATCCGCGGTTGACGCCGCACGCGCAAGCAACGCCCGGCGGGTATAGCAAAGAGGGCACGGTCGAGATTGAGGAGCCGCTAGTTTCAACCGTGCTGCACGCATCGTTTGTTGCGCTGCCGTACACCGATGTGAACGACGGAGCGCAGGTACTGTGTTTTCGAAGTTACTTTCCGGCGGAAATGACGGCGATGTACTAGAGCCGATCTCATCCATGGCGCGCATGGATCGAAGAGCAAAACCTGAGCGGCTAAAAACCAATGGTTAGGGGGTCTAGGCGGCCCGGCGGTAGGGTCGAGTCCCCTTCAGAGCCAGATGTTCACAGCAAGGTCTGGATCACTGCCAATCCAAGTTGGTAACTCTGATCTCGTTCCAAAAGCGTAACAAGAAAGCGAATTTCGATCTTCTGCCGAAAAGCGCAGGAGAATCTTCTGTCGTGATCCATATATGAAACTCACAATCGACAATCTGGATGGTCGAGGGCCGCGAGACTACACCTCGGTCATCGATAGCCTTCGTTTGCCACGGGTGAAGCGATCGCTGAACAAGCCGGCCGAGTTGCGTTTCAGTCTGGTTGGCAGTGGGCCGGACTTTGTGGTGCCGCGAAACGGCGCGCGGGTCACTCTGGGCAAGATGAACGGGCAGGATGTGTTCACCGGTTATCTGACGTCTGCACCCGAGTTCGAATATCTGGGCTGGGGCGAGCGCGGTCCGATCTATCGTTACAACCTCGTCGCCACCAGCGATGAATTGCTTCTCGACCGCAAGCGGTCCCCACGCCGTCCCCCTTTCGTTGAACGGAGCGCGGGAGATGCGCTCCGGCAGTTGACGGAAGACCTACTTCCGGGATTCTTTGACCAGAGCGCAGTGCAGGATGTCGAACCGCTTGCCTTCTATGCGCCTGACCCACAGAAGAGCTGGTCGGAACATGCGGCGGAAATCGCGCAGAGGGTGAGAGCGTGCTATCGAGCCCTGGGCGGCAAGTTGTTGTTCGGGCCGGTGGGTGGGATGGCTTGGTCACTGGATGAAAGCGATGCCCGCTTCTCACCGTCGGGTTTGAAGATGCGGTCCTTCGACCGGCTCTTGAACGACGTGACCATTCTTGGGCGAAGCGAGCCCTCGACCTATGTGAAGGACTATTTTGTCGGCGATGGTTACTCGCTGCGCTTTTATCTCTCGCAGCTGCCGTTTTCGCAAAGCGCCCGCACCCTGTTGGACGAGGAGTACGCCGGAACCGCTCCCGACCCGACGCACTGGACTGTAAACGATACTTCGCGGGCGATAGAGGTGAGCGGGGGAAAACTGCAGGTCTCGGGAGGAACCGGAACCGATGGTCAGGCGGCTGTTTCGTTTGTCGAGAACTTTGAACTCGGTGGCGCGGTAGAACTTCAGCACGGAGACGTGATCTTGAGCGGCGCATCGGATGGCGTGTTGGGTGGACTGTTTCCCGATACGCTCACCGTAGCCGGATGCCTGGCGGGATTTCGCATCACGCCAAACGGAAGCCAGTCGAAAATTCAGGCTCTGATAAACGGGGGAACAACCGGACCCGCGATCAGCACGGTCGCGGGACATCACTATAGCTTTACCACCCGCTTTTACGCGACCGAGGTTCATCGTTGCCAAGGCACATTTCATTCTTCGGCAAAACCTGGAGGGCAAGGGAGAGGCGGCGCCGCCATCGCGGCCGATGTGCGATTCGTTCTCGAGGTGCATGAAATCGATCCGTCCGATCCAGGATCGCTGGTGGCGCCATCCACGGTTCTCTATGACGATGTGATCAAGAACGCGCCGGCATTTTGCGCATACGCATTGATCAACGCGCGCCACATGTACTGCAGTGTGGCGTTTACGCGTTTCCTGCAGGCCCCGGACACGGAAGTGCGAAGCGCGCTGCCGCAATCAGGCTTTCGTACGCGGCTGGTGGGTTCGATGATTGAGGGAGCGGAGTGCCTGGTCACCCAGGATCCGGCGTTGCAGTTTTTTCCGCAATCGCTGCCACAGGCGAATGAGTTGATTGAAGTGCGGTATCGTGGCAGCCAGCGGTCGGTAGCGCGCATCGCCAATGCGGCGGACATTGCGGCGCGTAAGAACGGCAGCGATGACGGTGTGCGGGGTCTGGTCCGGTACATGGTCTCACCGCCACCGCTCAGCTCAGTGGACTGCGAGAACGCAGCCCTGGCGGTGTTGGACGACGCGCTGCCCACGGCATGGTCCGGCGAATACGATACCTGGAGCGATTTTCTGCCCGGGAACGCTGCCGACATTTTTCCCGGAGATGCCATCGAAGTAGCCGCGCCCTCGCGCGGCGCATCCTTTCGGGCGATTGTGCGGGCAGTGGAAATAGACGCGGCGGACCTGGCTGGGGACCGCAGCCGCTACAAGATACGGTTTGCCGACGATGCCGCCGAGAGTCTTGCGCCCGCGCTCGAGGCTGCGCGAGTCTCTGCCCTCTTCGAGATTCCGGCTACCGACCTCACGGTCGTTGGCCGCAACTTTCTTCCGGCGCTCAGCAACGCCGAAGTCAGCGACGTCACTTCGACCACCGTTTCTGTCGACGCGGGAATATCCTCGCCCGCGGGAGGAGGCTTCGAAGTGCGGCGCACGGATTATGGATGGGGACAGGACAATGACCGTAATCTGATTGGACGCTTCGGCACGCGCAGCTTCACGTTGCCGCGATGGGCGCGAGTGCAGGATTATTTCTTGCGGCAGTACGATAACTCGAACCCGGCGAAGTACTCACGTTACTCCACGGCGCTCCACATTGATTATCCTTTATGACCCAAGTTGAGAATGATGCTCGAAGCACGATGTGGCTTTCCGACCGCACCGAGAGGACGGTTGTCCTGCGGGTGACCGACCACGAGTTCCAGCAGGAAGTACTGGAGAAACTGGGACGGCTGGAGACCAAAATTGACATGCTGGTCGGCAATGGGCAGCCCGGGCGCATGACGCTTGCCGAACAGAAGATCGCACAACTGGAACGCAGCGACATCCGGCGTAGCGTTTACGACCGGCTGGTCAACGCGACAATCACGGTGCTGATCAGCGCCGCCATTGCCATGCACGATCACCTGGGAATTCGGTAGAAGCCGCTGTCGGCTTTCAGTCTTGAGATTTCGTTTCCGCCAACCGGTCAAACCTCTTTTTCCAAGTAGTCCGGTATAAGACCAAATCAATCATAGGAGAAAACCATGAACTTTTTATCGAAACTGCTGCAGGGAATTGCCTTCGTGCCTGCCGTGGTGAACGGGATTGAAGGCTTGTTTGGAAACCGCGCAGGCGCAGACAAGAAGGATGCTGCGCTGTCTTTCGTGGGAGCGGCCCTTTCCATGGCGGATGCGGTGAGTAGCCGTCAGATCGTCGACGAGGACAAGTTCAAGGAAGGCTTGTCGAAAGTCATCGACGGGACGGTGGAGTGTCTCAACGCCTCGCTGTGGGCGAAGGCGAAGTAAATCTTCCGTCGGCCGTCCGGGACGGCCGACGGCTCATCCTACTTCTTCGCCCCAGTTCTCGAGAGTTTTCTTGACCAGCGCCATGAATTGATCGGCGACGGCTCCATCGATCAGGCGATGGTCGTAGCCCAGCGTCAGGTGAACGATAGAGCGGATCGCGATGGAGTCGCTGTCGTCGGCGTCGGTGACGACCATAGGCTGTTTGGTGATTCCGCCCACGCCCATGATGGCGGAGTTGGGCTGATTGATGATCGGCAAGCCGAAGACCGCGCCAAACTGGCCGGGGTTCGTCACTGTGAAGGTTGAACCTTCGACGTCCTGCGGCATGAGCTTCTTGTTGCGAGCCCGCTCACCCAGGTCGGTAATGCCGCGCTGCAGGCCGAGGAAGTTCAGTTCATCGGCGTTTTTCAGGACGGGAACGATGAGGCCCCAATCGAGCGCGACCGCGACGCCGACGTTGACATGACGGTGATAGCGGATGTTCTCGCCTTCCAGCGAGGCATTCACGATGGGGAACTGCTGCAGCGCGATCAATGCGCCGCGCACGAAGAACGGCATGAAGGTCAGGCGAGCCCCGTTGCGCTGTTCGAATCCTGATTTCAGCTTGTTGCGCAGGTTCACGATGCGGGTGAAGTCCACTTCAAACATGCAATGGACGTGGGCGCTGGTGCGACGCGACTCGATCATGCGTTGAGCGATGATCTTGCGCATCTGGGTCATAGGCACCAGGTCGCCGGGAATTGCGACGGGGGCAGGGAGCGTTGTGGGTCGGGCGGTCGAAGCCGGCGGCGCAGGAGCAGAGGGAGCGGCCGGGGCCTTCTCCAAGAAAGCCATGATGTCCTGCTTGGTGATGCGGCCACCAATGCCGGTGCCCGGCACCTTGGCGAGATCGACATCATGCTCGCGAGCGATCTTCCTCACCAGCGGTGAAGAGCGAACATGATCGCCTTCTTCCGCTTCGCCAGGTTCTGCCTCCTCCGCGGACTGAGGCCTGGCGGGCTCCGCTGCCCTTTTTTCTTCGGGTGCGGGGGCGGAAGGGACTGGCGCAGGTGTTTTCTTGGGTGCGGCCGCTTCGCCATCCGCCGCAATGGTGCCGACCACGGTGTTTACCTGGACGGTGGCGCCTTCGGCGACTTTGATGTCCTGGAGAACTCCGGAAGTGGGCGCGGGAATCTCGGCATCGACTTTGTCGGTAGAGATTTCGAACAGTGGCTCATCGCGCTGCACTTTGTCTCCGGGCTTCTTCAGCCACTTGGTGATGGTCCCCTCGACGATGGACTCGCCCATCTGGGGCATGATGACGTCTGTCGGCATGTTCCCTTCCCTGTGGCCCCGAACGAAATATCGGGGCAAGTGCAAACCATCATTATATATAGCCGCACTGTCAGGCAGCGACTCTGGCGCGGTGGCTGCCAGGCAAGTCGGCAAATTGAACTTTGCAGGGCTGAACAAACGTCCGCGTCGGCGGAGAGCAGGAGTTTAGAAGCATGCATTGGGAACTGCGTTCGGTTGACCGACAGGACCCGCTTAGCCGTGGTCCGGCGGCATTCGGCCACAGCCGCATTCGGGGAGGCCGCAACCGAATCGAGAAACTTCACGGCGCGGAAATTCCGTGGCGCTCGGAGAGTGCCGCCGGGCCGCGCGAGGTACGGCTGGCCCCGCGTCAGGCCAGACTGGTCGAGCTTTTACTGGAAGGCGCTGGTAATGCTGAGATCGGGCGGGAGATGCGGATCGCGGTTCGGACCGTGAAGGCGCATCTGAATACTCTGTTTGCAAAGTTTCGGATTTATGGCGGAGGCAAGCGGGTGAGGCTGGCGATGGCGTTGTATCGCAAACCGCCTGGCGTGGGACCCGCCGGAGTCTCCTATGCCGCCCTGACAACGCGCCAGTGGCAGGTGACGGAACTGGTTTCCCTGGGATTAAGCAATGGGGAGATCGGGGCGCAGCTGGGGATTGTCCCAGGCGTTGTCAAGAATCATCTCCGATTGATTTATGACAAGATCGGAGTGTGGAACCGGCTGGAACTGTCGCTATGGCATGCCGCCAGAACGGGACACAACGGGCGTATGCCTTAAAGGCTGTGTGCCTCAATCCTCATGCTTGTGATCGCCTTCGGATGGCGTTGGCGGAGCCACGCCGAAAGATTTCTTCCACTGGTCCTGAACCTCGGGAGGAAGTTTCTGCAGGTGGGAGAGAAAAGCCGTCACCTTCCAGATATCGGTTTCGTTCATGGTCTTGCCCCAGGCGGGCATTCCGGTGTAGCGAATGCCGGTGCGGATGGCGTAGAAGATATGCCAGTCGGGATCATCGGGCGGGTCGAGAACCAAGTCTGGGGCAGGTGGATAGAATGATGCGCCCAGAGTGTTCGGCTTCTGATCGAGCGTGCCATGGCACAGGGAGCAATTCATGGTGTAGATCTTCATGCCGTCAATCAGGTTTTCGGCGGTGGGGGGGACGGGATTATTGAGCCGCGGGGCGTGCCGCTCCATCGAAGCATCCAGCGCGCTCATGGCCATGCGGCGTTCGAGTGGCGAAGGATCCGCGTCCGCGTTGGTTGGAATCCAGCCCAACCATGCCGCGGCCAGTCCGGCCAGGCCGAGCACCAGCAATACCGCAATCACGCCCAGAATGAAGTTTTTCATCCCCGCATCCTTTCGCTGTTTAATGTTACCAGTTAGTCTTCCCCGATGGGGGCGGTGTTGCGGAGAATGGCGAGCGCGTCCTGCGCGTCGTCTTCCCGCACTTGAAGCCGAATGCCCCCGAATACATGCGAATGCCATTGCGCGATGCGCAGCATGTTTTCATCCAAGGCAAAGCATTCAATGTCTGCCGACTCCAGGCGGGCGCGGGCCAGCAGGAATTCCGGTTCACTGTGGTAGGTGGCGATGGTCACGAGTTGGGGGTCAGAGTCAAGCATCGGAATCGCCGGGCGAGACGCCTCGCCTCCACGATCTAGTAGGACTTCAACTTTCTCGCTTCCCGCACCACGTCTTTCACCTGCGGCAGAAAATATTCCTCTTGCGGCGGCGAGAATGGCACCGGAGAATCCTGCGCGGTCAGGCGCACAATCGGGCCATCCAGATCGTCGAATGCTTCCTCGTTGATGATTGCGCTAATCTCACCGGCCATGCCGCCGGTACGAACGTCCTCATGCAGCAGGATGACTTTGTTTGTCTTGCGTACGGTTTGGGCGATGGCGTCGCGGTCCAGCGGCGAGAGAGTGCGCAGATCGATCACTTCAACTTCCGTTCCTTCTTTGCCCAGAATCTCCGCCGCCTCCAGCGCTACTTGCACCATGGCCGCGTAAGTAATGATGCTCAGGTCACGGCCTTCGCGGGCGATTCGCGCCTTGCCCAGGGGCACGATGTAATCTCCGCCGGGCACCTCTTCTTTGATTCGCCGATAGAGGTATTTGTGCTCGAAGAAGATGACCGGATTGTTGTCGCGAATGGAAGCCTTGATCAATCCCTTGGCATCGTACGCACTCGCCGGACACACCACCTTCAGGCCGGGCGCGTGTACGAACCACATCTCCGGATTCTGCGAATGAAATGGTCCGCCATGCACATTCCCGCCGCTCGGCCCGCGAATCACCAGGGGGGCGGGGGCGCCCCAGCGATAGTGAGCTTTCGCTACCATGTTGACGATCTGGTTAAAGGCGCAGCCGATGAAATCCATGAACTGGAACTCGGCAATGGGACGCATTCCGGTCAAGGCCGCGCCAAACGCCGCGCCGACAATAGCCGACTCGGCAATAGGCGTATCGATGACGCGCTCGGGGCCGAAGCGCTCGATGAAGCCGTCGGTGACCTTGAAGGCGCCGCCGTAGATACCGATGTCTTCGCCCAGGCAGAAGACGGTAGGATCGCGCTCCATCTCCTCCCAGATTCCCTCGCGAATCGCCTCGAGATAGGTGAGTACCGGCATAGTGTTTCCGCCGCGCATGCGGGCGAGTGAATTATCTTACACTGCCACTGGACGTGCGGGGACACTACCGAATCTCGCGTGACGATAGCCAAAAGAGCTACCAGATTCGACACGCGTTTTCGCGGACCATAGGCGCGCCGGGCTTGCAGTGGAAGGCCTCCTGAAACTGGGGCATGTTAGAGACCACACCGTTGGCGCGGTATCGTTCCGGGGAGTGCGGATCGACGGTGGCGCGGAGGCGCCGGGTCTCATCGCGTTCGTTGGCGCACCAACTCTGCCCGTATCCAATAAAGAAGCGCTGCTCCGGAGTGAAGCCCTCAACCGGCGGCAGACTCTTTCCCTGGGATTCGTCCTGCCACGCCATGTAGGCCAGGATCAAACCGCCGAGATCGGCGATATCTTCTCCCAGGGTGAGTTGGCCGTTGATTTTGATGTCGTCCACGATGGTGTAACTGGAGTACTGGGTGGAGATGCAGGCGGCGCGCTTCTGGAATTCGGCAGCGTCGGAGGCGGTCCACCAGTTTCGCAGATTGCCTTGAGCGTCGAACTGCCGGCCCTCATCGTCGAAACCATGGGTGAGTTCGTGGCCGATGGTAGCCCCAGTGTCTCCATAATTCGGCGCATCGTCGGAACTCAGATCGAATAGCGGGGGTTGCAGCACGCCAGCGGGGAAATTGATGTCGTTGCGCTGCGGGTCGTAGTCGGCATTCACCGTGGGCGGCGTCATGTCCCACTCGCCGCGGTCAACCGGCTTGCCGATTTTTGCCAGCCGCCGGTGGAGTTCGAACACTCGGGCGCGAAGCACATTCCCCACTTCATCGTTCCGGTCAATGAGCAGAGGGCTGTAGTCGCGCCATTGATCCGGATATCCCACTTTGTTAGCGATGGCGTTCAATTTTTCGAGGGCGCGCTGCTTGGTGGCATCCGACATCCAGGAAAGAGAGTGAATGTCCCGCTCCATGGCGGCTTCAATTTGCTTGACCATCTGGCGGGCGCGTTGCTTCGCTTCCGGACTGAAAGCGCGGCGCACGTAAGCCTGGCCTAAAGCCTCGCCAAGTTCGTCGTCCGCATAGCTCACGCAGCGCTTCCAGCGGGGCTCGATCTGTTCCGCCCCGGCCAGGGTTCTCCCGAAGAAATCAAAATCGGCATTCACAAAAGCAGCCGGCAAGTAGCGGGCGTTGATATAAAGCAGATGCCAGCGAAGATAAGCTTTCCAGCTGGAGAGGTCCTCGCTCTCGATTTCCTGGTTCAGGGTCTGAAAGAAGGCGGGAGTGGCCACATTGAGCGATTGCAAGGCGGGCAATCCCGAGTTTGCAAAATAATCGTCCCAGCGAAAAGCCGGGTTCAGCGCGGCCAGTTGTTCGCGAGTCATTTTGTGGTAAAGCTTCTGGGGATCACGGCGCTCCACCCGGGTAAGAGATCCCTTGGCCAAGGCGGTTTCAATGCGCATGACCGCGCTGGCCTCGTCCGCCGCCTGGTCAGGCCGGTCTCCCAACAGCGCAAACATCCTCTGCACGTGAACCAGGTACGCTTTTCGCAAGTCCACTGATTTCGGATCTTCTTTCACGTAGAAGTCCCGGTCGGGCAGGCCCAGTCCGCCCTGATCGACGGCAGCGATGACCTGGGTCGAATCTTTGGCGTCCTGTTCCGAGCCAAAACGAAAAAGCGCGCTGCGGTAGTAGGAACTATCTCGAAACAGGCTGGTCGATTGCGCCAGCAGTTTGGCCAACTCGTCCTTGGAGCGCACGCCGGCAATCTCATCGAGGTCACGCTGGAGTGGTTTGAGACCAGAGGCCTCAATCCCCGGCTCGTTCATGCAGGCTGCATAATAGTCGCCGATTTTCTGCGTGATCGCATCACGGCTGGGTTCGGGGGCGGCTGCTTCTTCCAGGATGCTGCGCAAGGTGGTCAGAGTCTCATCCTGCAGCTTCGAATAGACGCTCCAGTCACTCTGATCCGGCGGGATAGGGTTCTTCTTCATCCAGCCGCCGCAAGAATAAGTGTAGAAATCGACGCAGGGGTCAACCCCTCGGTCCATGGAACTGATGTCCAGAACAGGTTGAACTCTAAGCGGAGCGTTCTGGGAAGACGCAGTGAGCAGAGCGGTGAAGAGCAACACTCCAAGCAGCAAACGATGATGCATAGTAGATGTCCGGGACTGGGCGGAATGCCATCGTGAGTCTAACGCAGGTCAAAGGCTGCGAGTAGTCGGTTTCATATCCGCAGTCTCTCTGGCGAGCGTAGGGCACTCTGCATCCCAGTCCCCCCTCGTGTCAGACGCGGATCCCCGGTTTGGGTGAGCGGCGCGATGGCCTCGAAGCAAAGAGCATGAGCCTTTGGGTAGCTACTGACGACGAGCGAAACCGGACGTTATTCGGAGGCCGCGCTCACCTGCCCAGCCGTTTTCCGGCATCCTCCTGAACGTACGTGGACATTGGTTAGGTGTGCAAATCTCAAGGTTTCAGCGAATTCTACCGACCGGAGATTTACTTTTTTGTAACCCCGGCTGAAAGTGACAAACCCTTCGGAATGTGTCGATTACGCTAGAATTGGCGCGGACTGCGACGACTAGTGGAGCTCGTTCAGGGAAGCTCACGGCCAGCCCGGCTTGGGCTTCCACAAGCTTTTCCACAGAATCGTGTGACCCTAATCACAGCCGGAAGTGTCGTCCTGGAAGGCTTTCACTCAGAGGATTCGGCGTCGTCGGCGAGTGACTCAAATCGGGTGCAATTCTTCAGAAATGCCAGCATGACCTTGCCGGTTGGGCCATTGCGCTGCTTGGCAATGATGATCTCCGCCTTGCCTTCCAGCTCGGGGTCGTCGGGTTTGTAGACTTCTTCGCGGAAGATGAAGGCCACCAGGTCGGCGTCCTGCTCGATGGAGCCGGACTCACGCAGGTCAGCGAGTTGCGGACGGTGGTCGCCGCCTCGGCTTTCCGGAGCGCGACTCAGCTGCGAGAGAGCCAGGACCGGCACGCTCAGTTCCTTGGCTAAGGCTTTCAGGCCGCGGGAAATTGCGGAAACCTCCTGGGTACGGTTCTCGTAGCGCCGGCCTCCGCCGGACATGAGTTGCAGGTAGTCGACCACCAGCAGATCGAGCCTCCCCAGCGATTGTTGCAGGCGCCGCGCCTTGGCCCGCATCTCGCTTAAAGAGAGCCCCGGGGTATCGTCGATGTAAATGGGGGCATTGGCCAGCTGTTCCATGGCGCGAACGACTTTCTGCGTGTCATCGCGCCACAGCGATCCGGTTCGCATTTTGTGCGAGTCCACCCGCGCGCAGGAGCACAGCAGACGCTGCAGCAGGGCTTCGCGCGACATTTCCAGGGAGAAGATTCCCACCACTTTCTGCTCTTGAATGGCAGCGTTCTCGGCGATGTTCATCGCCAGCGCCGTTTTGCCCATCGAGGGCCGTGCCGCCAGGATGACGAGATCTGCCTTCTGTAGCCCACTCGTCTTCTCGTCGATGCGGTGATAGTGCGTTGCCAGGCCGGTGATGCGCTGGCCACGCTGCAGCAGGGCGTCGACCGAGCCGAATGATTCCTTGACGATCTCCTGCACTCCCATGAAGCCGCGCCCAATGCGCTTCTCGGAGAGCTGGAAGATGGCGGCTTCGGCATCGTTGAGAATTTCCTCTGCGGGATCGGATTGCTCCGCGGCGCGGGCCATCGCCGCCTGCGCCGCATGCATCAGACCACGCAGCAGCGCCTTGTCGCGGACAATCTTGACGTAGTGCTCGATGCTTGGCCGGTCGGGCACGCCGTCGAGCAGGCTGGATATGTAGCCGATGTCCCCGACCGGTTCGAGTTCCTTGTGGCGGTCCAGCTCCGCGGTAAGCGTGATCAGATCGATGGGCCGGGACGACTCCGCCAAATCCATCATGCGGGTGTAAATCCGGCGATGCGAGTCCAGCGCGAAGTCTTCCGCGCGCAGATGTTCGGCGGCTTCGTTGTAGGAATGATTGTCGAGAAGAATCGCGCCCAGGATGGAGCGTTCGGCGTCGACATTCGCCGGCAGCGTGCTTACCAGATTGTAGTCAGTGGTCGCCAAGATCGTCCCAGAACTCAAGAATAATATTTTCTGAGCCGCGTGATCCTACCCACTCTTCACCTGTGAATGCCATGCAGCCCTTCGGAAAACAAAATCGAAAACTGAAAATTTCCGGACCCTAACGTGCTGCCAGTATAGGCGAACAAATAGCGAATCACCAGTAGCGGCAGAATCCCGCCCGTAGAAGATGACTCTCGAAAGGAAGGCACGAGACTCCTGAAGCCCTGTGCTGGAAGTCTGGAGCTGAGAAGCTGCCCGCAAAAATACGACCCCGGCCAGCCACCGGGGTCGTATGGGGCGCGAAAACGTTCTGCCTGCATTTTCCCCGGCCGAAGCGGAGGAGGTGTACGCCCCCAAGCTCATCCCAGAGGAACGAGCCTGCTGCGCACTCTGCAAGTCGCGATCTGAAGACCACTCACTCGCAGTCATCGCGTGGTCAGCTGCCCCGTCCCGCCAAGTAGCAAGGACTCTCTGAAGAGGCCGCAACCCCCGGGCAATCTTGCCGCGTCCGAAGACGCCTCCGAATCTCCCGCCGATTCACCCTCGAGAACCGCCGGGAAGCGCTCACCCTTGCGATGTGCCACAGGCGCTCAGAACATCCCGCGCATGCACTGGGAGCACTTTGCGTCAGGCGCGCTGTGGCTGCAACTGAAAATTCATGATCGGTTGTGCAGAAGCTGTGGAGGATGCCAAATCTTTGTGGAAAGCCGGGGAAAAGTTGGGAAATTTGCGAGCATCCGGGTGGTGTCATCGCTTGACGGGTACCCAAGGGCGCCGCGAAGAAATTGTTGGCGGGGATTTTCCCGGTCTTTGCCCAGACGCTGAGGGGCCGCAGGTTTCAACCTGCCCCACTTCTCGCGCGTTGCTGCGCGAGAAATGGGGCGCCCCCTTTGGATGACGCTACGTCCCCACCAGCACCAGATTCCCTTCGCTGTCTTTGAAAATCGCGTGCTCTCCCCAGTGTTCTTTCTTTGGGGGCTGAGTGAACTCGATTCCCTTGGCTTTGAGCTCTTCGTAGGTGGCCTGCACGTTGTCGGCGACGAAGACTACGGCGGGGACCGGCCCCGGCTGATGCTCCGGCTGGCTGAACAACACCAACAGGGTTTCGGCGCCGGGCATTTGCAACTCGATCCAGCGCATATCTCCCATGGTCTGATCGGTGAAAATTTTCAATCCCAGTTTCTTGGTATAGAACTCCAGCGCGCGGCTCTGATCGTGTACCGGCACCGTGGTGAACTTGATGCGCTTCAACATCCGTAGCTCCTTTCGCCGGGAATCCTGACATGCCTGGGCAAGCCTGTAAAGGCGCTTGAATATCACTATATCTTTAGAGAATATAGTGCGATGCCAACCTTCCGGCTCGACGAGTATGTGGTGGACGTCCTGCTGCGCGACCTGGTGGGGCACGATCACAGTCCGGCGGCCTTCGTGGTGTACTTGTTTCTCTGGAGACGCAGCCTTGGCGAACGGCTGAAGCGGGTGCGCCTCAGCCATGCCGGGATCGCCCAGGAAACCGGCCTGTCAAAGAGCGCGGTGCAGCAGGCACTGCGCATCCTGCATCGGCGGGGCTTGGTACACTCTCGCCGTCGCCATCAGACCGACATCCCCGAGCACGAGGTGGAACGCCCCTGGATGCGGCGCGGGTGAGTTCAGATTAGAAAAAACGGATCTCGCGCGAGTGCATGTACCTCGGTGATCCGAAATTGTGTCGTGCGTCACAATGCGGCGCGGCGGGAACCGGTAGGCTACGGTTCAGCAGCCTTCCCATCGAGACAAAGCCGGATCATCCAGTCCGGCTTTTTCTTTGCGCCACCACTCGATGTGCCACCACGGGCGGCCGGCGCTCACGCCGTCTTGTGGTCATCCGTGGCCAGAGCCGCAGTCTGTCGTTGATGTGCCCTGATATTGCTGGCCATGATCCGCACGGATTCCCGGATGGTCCGCAACAGGCCCGCGATTTCAGAGTCTGCCGGCACCTTGTCATCCATAAGGTCTACGCAACCCAGTATGACCGACAACCGGTTGTTCAGTGTGTGGGCTAACGGACATCCTTCTCCGCAGGGCGGTTTCGGAGAGCCAAAAGGGCTACGCATGTTTCTTCCTTTCACACCTGGGATGCAAAAGGGGGAGAATCGCCAATATTTCATGCCGCACGCCACGCGCGACAGGAATCGTATTTTTGTTACAAATTCAGAACAGACTGAATTGAACAAAAAAACCGCCGGGGATCAACCCGGCGGGGGTTTAAGGATTGATGAAACGTGCTGCATCAGGCTAGTCGCTGGCAGCGTCTGAGGCTATACGGAATCACCTGTAGTAAGAAAGTCCCATGAGCGACGGCTACATTGCACAGCTCCAGTGGTATCGGAACACCGAGGGGGCCCCAGTCAAGCCGGTTTTGCTTGGGTGGGGATTTTCCCAATATCCAGTCCGATCTCCGAGTGCCATCCTGAGCGAAACAGGTGCCCCAGAGCCTGCCCTGAGCGTAGCCGAACCTGGGGCAACAGATTCAACAAATGCTCCGCGTCCCGCGCATCGGTCTTCTGCTTGCGAATCACCGACGCCCGAATCCTGGCCGCATCGCCCCCCCACAGTTCGTGCCCCAGCTCTGCCAACATGGCCTCGAACCAGTGGGTGTGCCCCGTGGCCTCAATGCCCACTCGTACCGCAAGGCGCTGCGTAGCGAGCCCTCGCCTCTCCGTGCTCGTGCTCCAAACGCCGTTCCACCAACTCTCCCGTATCTGTGTCCAGAATCGCAATGTGCTGGTAGCGGGTGTGTAAATCGCAACCTATAATCATCATTGCTCGGCTCCTTTCCTCCGAGCCTTGGTCGCTTGAGCGCTTCCCCGTCTACTCGCCCGACAGGAGCCGACACTGTTATCTCATCAGGCGAGCAGTTTCCGCGGCTACTTCTTTGCGGAGGCCGGACTGGTGGCGGTCAACCAGTGGGACGTCCTCAAGATGAAGATTCGAGCGCCCGCAACCTAAGAGCGAGTCGATCGGTGCTGGCGGTGGGCACGGGCCACTTCTCGAAACCCGCGAGAAGTGGCGCACCCCCAGTTCTTTCGGGTCAGCATCTAAGACCGACCCAGGTTACAATTTCCCCGGAGATGGGGCCCACCCGCCTTGTAATGAGCACCGTATCAAAAGGAGCCATCAAATGAGCGGCGTACAAAAGGAACCAGCAATGAACGCGGTACAAATCGACCAGAAGAGCTATGAGATGCCCCCGCGGGAGGGGATCAGCATCGCGCATTTTCTCACCGTCGCCGACGTCGAGCGATCGGCTCGCTACTACGAAAAGGTCTTCGGCGCTCGCATTCTGAGTATGGGTGATGGCAACGCGCCCCCGTACCTTCAGCTTGCGAATATCTGGATGATTCTGAACGTTGGGGGCGGGCCGACCCCGGATAAGCCGACGGTAACGCTCAGCGTCCCCGACCCGAATCACATCAGCAGCTTTATGAATTTCCGCGTTGCAGATATTCAAGCGTGCTACGAACTGTGGAAGAGTCGAGGAGCCGAGTTCATCACGGAACCGATACCGAAGTACGGCGAGATCCGCTGCTACATACGCGATCCTGACGGTTACATCATCGAGGTCGGGCAGAGCACTACCCTCACCTACGGTTAACACTCGGGCCAGACGGATGCCGGCTCTGCGCCACATCGTTGCGCTTCTGCCGATTGTACTTTGAACAGTCACTCGCTCTGACATCGAAAGGAGTACGAGATGGCCGTGGCAAACGAACTGAAAGAGACCACGCGCGCGACCGCGGCTGTCACCTTAAACACGCTTAGTGTGAACGTTTTTACCGCCCCGGGAAAAACTATGGTCGGCGAGCGGCCCAGGCCCTTCGGCGAAGCGCTTGGTTTTGACCCAATCACTTCGACTTTAATCTTCGGCGAGTACGACGCGGTACTCGTGGATGCAATGGGGACAGTGGCTGAGGCCGAGGCTTTCGCGGATTGGGTCGCTCTGCACAACCGCAACCTGGAGACTA
>Ga0335079_10002614_pt1 | contig 20718 bp, 20 predicted proteins | sample Lox_Sample_33_FD_206719 | JGI IMG/M metagenome (GOLD analysis project Ga0335079, IMG submission 206719) | Soil microbial communities from Loxahatchee National Wildlife Refuge, Florida, United States - Lox_Sample_3.3 | ecosystem: Environmental > Terrestrial > Soil > Wetlands | place: USA... | reverse complement strand
GCGCCGATCTTGATCACCTTCTGCTGTGCTTGCGCGGATACGAAGAATACGAGGACCAGCAGCAACGATAATAAGGCGACAGATACAACTTTGATAAGATTCTTCGATTCCATCATGTTCTTCCTCCTGTCAGATCTTTTTATTTCCCTACCTATGTCCCGGGCGGACACTCCCGCCTGTTATCACCGTTTTACCTCAATGCCGGCCAATTTTTCATAAAAGCGGACCACGCTTCCATGATCCGCATTACCCAGGCCGTCGACTTTAAGGGCCTGCATAATCTCCATAACGGAGGCGGTAAGCTGCAACGGCACTCCGATCGAGTGCGAGGTCTCCAGGACATTGTTGAGATCCTTAATGTGCAGGTCGATCCGGAACCCCGGATTGAATTTACGGTCCATCATGAGCGGGGCTTTGGCATCCAGCACAGCGCTGCCGGCAAGTCCGCCGCGGATGGCCTGATAGACAAGGTCCGGGTCCACACCAGCTTTGGCAGACAGCACAAGGGCCTCGGACACTGCGGCGATATTGAGCGCAACGATGACCTGGTTCGCCAGTTTGGCGATATTGCCGGCTCCCGAGCTTCCGACAAGCACAACGGAACCTGCCATGGCTTTCATGACAGGGTAGCACTTGTCAAAAATCTCTTTCTTGCCGCCCACCATCACGGAAAGCGTGCCCTCGATGGCCTTGGGCTCTCCGCCGCTCACGGGAGCATCAAGCATTTCTATGCCTTTCTCAGCAAGCCTGGCGGCTATTTCACGGCTCACCAACGGAGCTATGGAGCTCATATCTATAACAACAGAACCCTTTGCTGCGCCTTCGATAACACCAGCTTCCCCCAAAACCACTTCCCTGACATGGGGGGAATTGGGCAGCATCGTAACGACGACCTCTGCCCGCTCCGCCACTTCCCTGGGACTCGTTGCAGCGCTTGCCCCGGCAGCGACAAGTTCATTCATTGCGCCCTTGCTTCTATTGAAAACGACAAGCTGATAGCCGGCTTTCAACAAATTTCTGCTCATGGGTTTCCCCATGATCCCAAGACCTATAAAACCGATTTTCATATTTTTACCTGCGTCTTCCTTAATGATTTGATTAAGACGGATTAAAGGCCTCTACAGTCCAAGTCAGAGTTTGTAGCCGAATTCTGTTATCCAGGCAAGAGAGGACTTGCTGTCAGGAATAGGCACATATTCAAGGCCGACATGTCCGCGGTACCCTGATGCGTCGATTTCTTTTAAAATAAACGGATAGTTTATTTCCCCCGTACCGGGCTGATGGCGCCCGGGATTATCGGCTATCTGGATATGGCCGATTTTATCGATATGTTTTCGTAATGTGGCTGCCAGTTCGCCTTCCTCCCTTTGAGCGTGATAGACATCATACTGCAAAAAGACGTTCGGCATCTCCGCATCGTCAATAAGTTTCAGTGCCTGCTCGGTCCGGTTAAGAAGAAAACCGGGAATATCGAAGTGATTAATCGATTCAACCATCAGTCGCAAACCTTTTTCTTGCATCACTTTTGCCGCAAAGCGCACATTCCCGACCAGTGTCGACCAGTGTGTGTCGTCATCATACCCACGTATTCTCTTACCAGCCAGACAATTCAGACCGCCCACCCCGAGTTCAAGAGCATACTCCACTGCTTTTGCAACTCCGGCACGAAATTCTTCGACTCGTTCCGGATTTGCGGCAATTCCCCGCTCACCTTCCTCCCATTTTCCGGCGGGGAGATTAAACAAAACTTGTGTTAACCTGTTTTGCCTCAGCCGAGCTTTCAGTTCGACCGCATCGAATCCGTAAGGGAATAAATATTCGATGGCTGAAAATCCTGCGTCCCTTGCCGATGCAAACCGCTCCATAAACGGGACTTCGGTAAAGAGCATCGTCAAATTCGCTGCAAACTTGGGCATTATTCCTTCCTTTTATGAAAAGGCAAGCTTAACCACTCTTGTATCAGCAGACGTACCTGCATCTTCAAAGGCAGTTGCCTTTCCTTGATCATGCATTAAAATTATGGGTACACCTCTGCAGTAGTGCAGACACGCTTGATGAGCCGGCTTCAGGAAGAGGCAAGCGTTACCCACGAAGAAACACGTCGTAAGGTCGATCGTTCTAACGCGATCCCCCTGTTATTATATCATAGCAAGTTTCCGAGGTATTGAGCCAGACCTGCCTCTTTATTCAGATTCCGGCGACCCTCATCCTGACATTTTTCAAGGTAATGCAGCAGCTTTTCCCTCTCTTTATATCCGTTCGATCTCTTTCTGAAACAACCCGAACGCCTCCTGATCAAATATGCAGAACTCGACGATTTCGAGCGAGGTCTCCGGGCTGTTCCTCAGGAATGCCGCAGTCTCTCCCACGAGGATCTGCGCGCACCGGTCCTTCGGGAAGCCGAAGATGCCGGCGCTGATGGCGGGCACTGAGATACTCGTTAGCCTCCTCCCGGTTGCGAGATCCAGCACGCTGTTGATCGCCTTCTTCAATTTACTGTCTTCATCGCCGTCTCCCATCCGCGGCCCCACGGCGTGGATAACGGAGCGGGCCTTCAGTTTACCTCCCGTGGTCATGGCAGCGCCGCCCACGGGAACGTAGCCGATCCGGTCGCTCTCCTCCTGGATCACCCGGCCGCCCTTTCTCACGATCGCGCCGGCCACCCCGCCTCCGTGCTGGAGGTGGCTGTTCGCAGCGTTCACGATGGCGTCCACGTCGCGCTCGGTGAGGTCGGCTGAAACAAGGCGCATTGTCGTTCTTCCGATCTTCTTTTCAATAGACTCCAAGCGACACCCCCCCTCCCGTCATGACCACGGAAGAACCCGCTCGACATTTTAGAAGTCTCATCTGTGCAGCGCAGCCCGCGTGAAGCCCGTGATTGAATGTGTCCTCACTTCCTGTGATTGGGACAAATATCTCGCTTGGCCTGGCCCGGTTTCCTCTGCGACCTCTGTCGTTCAAATGTGCCTCATATCTCTTTCCGGTACGGTGTGTAAAGTATATCAAAGGATGCAAAAAAAGACGAACTACCAGAAACCTGCATATGCTATAATGATTCACTATGAAAAAACCAGACTTGAGCGGACTCATCCCTTCCGTTGCCCAAAAAATCGCGCCCATGATCGATGACATGCTGCGGGAGCATGGAGCGAACATCCATTCCTTCCATGTCGTAGGGAGCGCCGTCATCCCGGACTACGATGAAAAGCTCTCGGACATCAACTCCGTCGTCGTGCTGCAGGATATGGACCTGAAGTTCCTCCATTTCCTCGCGCCCCTCGGAAGCAGGTACGGGAAAAAGAGGATCGCCGCTCCGCTCGTCATGACGCCGGAATATATCCGCGACTCGCTCGACGCGTTTCCCGTCGAGTTCCTCGATTTCAAGCTGATCCATAAAACAATCTTTGGCGACGATGTTTTCGCGGGACTCGAGTTGAACAGGACCCACCTCCGGCTGCAGTGCGAGCGCGAGACAAAGACCAGGCAGATCGGCCTGCGGCAGGGATACATTTCGTCGCTTGGGGAAAAAGATCGTCTCGCATCGATCCTCGTCAAGTCGTTCACCGGCTCCATGGCGTTCTTCCGGGCCGTCATCGTGCTGCTCGGCAAGGAGCCGCCCATCGCGCGGACCGACGTCATTTCCGGGTTCGCCGCGTGCTGCGGGGTCCAGACGGTCATCTTTGGCGACCTCCTCGCCTTGAAGAACGGTCGCATCAAACCGTCCGGGCAGGGGCTCCGCGAGATGTTCGAGCGGTATTATCAGGCACTGGAAGCAGTGAGAAAGATGATCGATGATCTCCCTTCGTAACAGGCTTCTCATCCTCATTCTGGTCCTGGTTCCGCTGTCCGCCTCGTTCTCCGCGGCTTCAACGCCCGAGCCCCCCGCCGTGCCCCGGGACTACGTCGTCGATCTTGCTGGGGTCGTGGCTGACAACGTGCAAGTCCGGCTGAACGCGCTGCTGCAGGAGCTTGAGCGGAAGACCGGCGCACAGGTCCTCGTCCTGACCGTCCAGAGCCTTGACGGCCAGGGCATCGAAGAGTTCGCCTTCACCACCAAGGAGCGGTGGAAGCTCGGACAGAAGGGCAAGGACAACGGGGTCCTGCTCGCTGTCGCGGTGAAGGACAAAAAGTACCGCTTCGAGGTCGGCTACGGGCTCGAGAGCGTGCTGCCGGACAGCCTCGTAGGGACGATCGGAAGGGAATATCTGGTCCCCTATTTCCGAAAGGGCGATTACAGTACCGGGATCTTTGCAGCAACACAGGCGGTGATCGGGACCATCGCTGGCCATGAGGGCGTTGAGATCACCGGGCTGTCGCGCATTCAACAGCCACGCACAGCGACGGGCAGACCGCTCGGGACCCTGAATAGCGTGATCTTCGGCATCTTTATCGTGGTCGGCTTGATCCTTTTCATAACCCATCCGCGTCAGTGCTTGCTCATGCTCCTCGCGGCCAACATGACCGGCAGAGGCGGCGGCTGGTCCGGAGGCGGTGGCGGCTTCGGGGGCGGGGGCGGCAGTTTTGGCGGTGGAGGCGGTGGCTCCGGAGGCGGAGGGGGCGCCTCGGGAGGATGGTAGGGCCATGCAAGTAAGACCCTCCTTGCCGATTCCCTCTCTCCGTGCGGAAAAACCATGATGGGAAGTTTCCGGGAACAGGAGACCCATCCTCACCCGTCCCTCTCCTTGAAGGAGAGGGTGAGTTTTCGAGCAGTCTTCTCTCTTTCGCAAAGGAGACGGTGAGTTTTCGATTACTTTCCTCCCTTTCAAGGGGAGGACCAAGGTGGGGATGGGTTGTCTTGCTTTTAAAGTTCCCTCTCCTTTCTGCCGAGAAGACAGCGGGAGAGTGGCTGGACAAAAATATATTTTTATTCTTAAGGAGGTTCTCATGAACAGTGGAATCAAGTCTATGCTCATTCTCCTTGCGGTCATCGCGGTCATTGCACTCGGCGTGATCTTCTGGGGCGTGGGCCAATACAACCGGGTCATCGCCATGGACGAACAGGTCAAATCCCAGTGGGCGCAGGTCGAGAACCAGTTGAAGCGGCGCTACGACCTGATCCCGAACCTGGTCGAGACCGTGAAGGGGTACGCCAAACACGAGAAGGAAACCTTCGAGAACATCGCGAACGCGCGAACGAAATATTTCCAGGCGCAGACCGTGAAGGACAAGATCCAGGCTTCGCAGCAGCTTGAGGGTGCGATCTCCCGGCTCCTCCTGCTGCAGGAGAGCTTCCCGCAGCTCAAGGCGAATGAGTCGTTCCTCAAGCTGCAGGACAGTCTGGAGGGCACCGAGAACAGGATCGCGGTGGAGCGGAAGCGGTATAACGACGATGTGAGGACGCTGAACACCTACCGGCGGTCGTTCATGGGAAGGTTCATCGCCGCCTTCGCCGGGGTCAGCGAGGCGCAGTACTACGAGATTCCCCAGGCGGAGAAGGAAGCTCCGAAGGTGAAATTCCAGTAGAATATAAGGTTCTCGAGCAGTATTCCGGCTGCGCGGGTTCGCGCGGCACTCGTTTCTTTCTGCTTTCCGGCACAGAGTATGCTCGATCAATCGCTCCTGGTTGTGATGATCATACTGAGGAGGAGTGGATACCCATGGATCAGACCACTGCTGATGCGGCAATCAAAAAGGCCTGGATGGCGGGCATCATATCGGGCGTCCTGACACTGATCGTAACGCTCGCGGCGATGTCCGGACACAGCATCATGGGGTTCACGGCCTTGAACCTTGTCGATGCCGTGTTGATATTCGGCTTGTCCTTCGGAATCTATAAAAAAAGCAGGACTTGTGCCGTCATTATGCTGATTTATTTTATCGGCAGCAAGATCTACCTCTGGAAGGAAACCGGTTCGCTTGCGGGATTTCCTCTTGCTGCGCTCTTCGGATATTATTTTTATCAGGGTGTGACGGGCACCTTTGACTATCACAGCAACGCCGATGCTCCGGCCACGCCCGCCGCCAAGAGCACTCCCGCCCCCGTACCGAAATTCAAGACACGCGAAGAGTATGAGCAATGGAAAGCCGAGCGGCTGACGCGTCCCCCGGGAGCTTCCCCGGTCAGTGATGGCGCCAATGTGCAGACAGCGGAAAAGAAAAGTTCATCCTTCGGATGGGCGATCGCCGTTGTCGTTGCGGCAACCGCAGCCGCAGTTCTTCTCTTTTCCGCACCCGGCAAAGCGCTTCTCAGCAAAGCCTCTATTCCGGAAACGCCTTCGTGGGCGGAGTTTTCTTCGCCGGAAGGAAATTTTTCGATCCTGATGCCCGGAACACCAGCACAGGAGAAAAAACAAGTGAGCACCGCCGCCGGCCTCCTCGACATGCACATGTTCTCGCGGGAAGTCCGGAACAGAACGGCATATATTGTCATCTACACCGATTACCCGGATGCCATAACCCGCGTTTCGCCGGACAAGGTCCTCGATGGCGGCCGGGACGGCGCCGTCGCGAACAGCAAGGGGAAGCTGCTGAGCGAACAATACCTGTTTCTTGAGGGCGGTCACTCCGGGAGGGAGATCACGGTCGAAGTCCCCGAAAAAGGGATGTTGAAGGTTCGTGCCTACCTGGTCCGGCAGCGATTGTATCAAATCATGCTCATCGCGCCAAAGGAGCTCATCGATTCCGAGGACAACGTCAGATATTTGTCATCGTTCAAACTGAAGTGAGCATAAGAACCCGACAACTGCCGATCGCCGGGCTTTGCAAAAGCATCAGACTTTTGTCAGGACGCCGCCTATCGTTCCTTCTCTTCCTGCTCCTGTGAAGGAGAGGCTGGATATGTCCTCAAAGGCGCTCATGGCCGCCATCGATCCCTGCCCCACGGCCACCACGATCTGCTTCATGCTTCCGGTGATGTCGCCTGCCGCATACACGCCGGGCATCGTTGTCCGCATGGTGGTGAGGTCCACCTTGACATATCCCTCGGCCGTGAGCTCCAGCCCGAGCGCCTTGGCGATCTCGTTGTTCGGCACGTAGCCGATCGCGACGAACACGCCCTCGGCAGGAAGTTCCGTCACGGCTTTCGTCTTGTTGTTCTCGATCACCGCGGACCTGACGGTCTTGTCGCCGACGATCTCCTTTACCTCGCTGTTCCATAAGACCGGGATTCCCGTCTGCTTCAGGCTCTCCTGCAGTTTTGCCTCGCACCGCAGCAACTCCCGCCGGTGCACGAGGGTGACCTTCGCGCCGATATTATGGAGGTAGAGCGCATCGGTGACAGCCGTGTTGCCGCCTCCCACGACGATCACCGGCTTCCCTTCCTTGAAGAAGTAGCCGTCGCAGGTGGCGCAGTAGCTGACCCCCCTGCCGTACAGCCTCTTCTCGCCGGCCGCGCCGAGCGCCCGGTTGCCCACGCCTGTCGCGAGGACGATGCCCTTGGTGATGTAGACCGCCCGGTTGGTCTTGATGTGCAACCTGCCGTCCTTCTGCTCGCGGCTGATCTCTTTCACCTGCTCTCCCACATGAACGTCAGCATACTGGATCGCCTGCTGCGATATCAGGTCAACGAGGCTCTTGCCGCCGATCCGCATGTAGCCAGGGTAGTTCTCGACCACGGGCGTGATGGCCACCTGACCGCCGATCATCTCGCGCTCGACCACGACGGTGCTCAACCCGGCACGTACCGCATAGATCGCGGCGGTGAGGCCAGCGGGGCCCGCGCCGACGATCACGAGGTCCCGCTCGATGGGTTCCGTCGAGATCTGTTCCGTAACATATTCGGGCTCTTTCAGGGTGAGGAGCGATTCGACGAACAGCTCCTCGGGCTGCAGGCCGATGCCCGTGAACGTGCCGTTGATGACGGTCTGCGGCACCGACATGGATCCGAGGCTCTCGGCAAGGTCCGGGTTCTCGTAGAGCTCCACGATCTCCGCCGATACCAGGTCGGGCTTCACGATCGCGGCAGAAAAGGCGGTGAGCGCCTGCTGCGGGCAGTAGGGGCAGGTCGGCGTAACGAATACCTGGATGTCCCTTTTTTCCTTCAGACCCGCGATCCGCTCCATGGTCGGCGCGGTGAGAATGCTCTTGCCCGTGGAGGCCATCAGGATCGCGATGAGCAGCGACCGCCCCTCCTCGCCGAGCGGCGCTCCGGAATAGCGCATCCGGTATTTGTCGGGTGCGATGAGGACCGTCGGGGACCGGTGCACGTCCCGTTTGATCGAGAGGTCGTCCCCGACCTGGTGAAATGAAACCGCTAGCTTGTCGGACAGCATTGACAGGGCCTTCATGAGCGAAACGGCGGCTTCATTGAACTGGTCGTTCATCCCGGTCTTGGTATAAACCTCTACCATGACCTTTTCCCTGAGGTCCTTGAAAAAGGTGTCCTTGATGACTTTTTGTACTTCTTCAGGAAATTGTTCTTCAGCCATGATGCCACCTCTGGATCAACCACCGGCTTCGCACACGGTTTAAGAAACGGGGTCCTGTGTCAGGTCAATTTTTTAACCATGTTCATCCGTGGTCAATAACCTTATTTTATTCTCTGCGATATTTTCTTGAACTCCTCGGTACCCGCAACTTTCAAGAGTTGGAACAGTACCGTTTCCGTGCAACTGATGACCGCCCCGACGTCTCGCATATACTCCAGCCCGGCCTTCCAATTCTCTGTGGTCCGTGAGCAAACCGCGTCCTGGACCACGTGAGGCATGAACCCGTCCTGCAGCAACCCTATCGTTGTCTGGAGGCAACAGATGTGTGTCTCCATGCCGGCCAGGACGACCTTCTTTCTCCTGAGCTTCCTGACCGCCTCGATGAATGTCGGCTCGCCGCAACAGTTGAACGACGTCTTCTCGATCGGCTGATATGCCGGCAGAGCTGACTGGATCTCGGCGACGGTATGTCCCAGCCCCTTGGGATACTGTTCGGTCACGACAACCGGCACGTTGATCATCTTCGCCAGCTCGATCAGATTCAGGCAATTCCTGACCACCCGGTCCCGCTCCTGCATGACCGTCGCAAGGCGGTCCTGAATGTCCACAATGAGGAGAACCGAGTCGTCTTTCTCAAGGAAATACTTGTTGTCCAATCCACCCATCTCCTTTTAAAAGAGGAATTATTAATTCAGCCGCCCGGATGTATATTATACACCTTCCGGCAAACTGCCGGATCTCATATTCCTCACGATCCTCCGTAGCCGACCGCTGTCTTTCCGTCCTCGACAATGACCGGAACGTTCCGCACACCCTTGGTAATTTTGAGCATCTCATCAAGCCTGGCCTTATCAGCCTTCACGTCGAAATAAACCGCCCTGTCCCCGAAGGCTTCACGAGCCTTGCTGGTATAGGGTCAACCCTGCTTCCCGTAAATAACGACTTTGTTTGTCACGGCAGACCTCCTCTTACCGGTTTAATTAATTATATATTAGCATTTTGCTGATGCAAAAGTAAACTTGTTGGGCTAGAATCGTTTTTATCATGGTCAATGAAACAAATCCCCTCGCTGGATTGTCTTATAATAATGGTGTAACCGGCATGCCGACGGCGGGTGACGATGCCGAACTCGTCGCACAGTCCCGTCAAGGCGACCTGGACGCTTTTGAACAGCTCGTGACTAAGCACCAGAAAAGGATGCTGAACATCGCGTTCAGGCTGATCGGCGACTACGACGAGGCGTGCGAAGTAGTACAGGATGCTTTCGTCTCGGCCCACAGGAACATCAAGACGTTCCGGGGCGATTCGAAGTTCTCGACCTGGCTTACGACAATAACGCTGAACCATGCGAAGAACAGGCTGAAGCAGGTCAGGGCCCGGCAAAGGCGCGTGGCTTTCTCCCTGGACGATCCTGTGCAAACCGATGACGGAGAAATGTCCAGGGGTCTGCCATCAAATGAGCCGTCCCCGCTCGACCGGCTGGAGAATCAGGACATCCGGAACAATGTGCAAGGGTGCATCGAGGCCCTGGACCCGGAATTCCGGGAGGTAATCGTGCTAAGGGATGTGCAGGACTTTTCCTATGATGAGATCGGGAGTATTCTGAAAATACGCGAGGGCACGGTCAAGTCCCGCCTCTTCCGTGCGCGCGAGGCAGTTAAGGATTGTCTGAAAAAGGCAATGGGAGATTTGTAATGGATCACAACGATATACGACATAAGTTGTCAGAATATATGGACGGTGCGGTCACGCCCGAAGAGAATGCAGTGATCGAAGAACACCTCAAGACCTGTCCGCTGTGCAGCGAGGCCTTGAGAGAACTTGAGACGACCGTCGAGCACATGAAAAATATAGAAGAAGTGGAGCCGCCTGCGTGGATGACGCAGAAGATCATGGCAAAGGTACGCGCCGAAGCGGAGAAGAAGTGGTTCATCCACCGGCTGTTCTTCCCGCTCCACGTCAAGTTGCCGCTCGAAACCCTGGGCGTTATGCTCCTTGCGGTGATGGTGTTCTTTATGTATCAAAACAACCAGCCGGCAAAATACGCCGAGTCGCCTACCCAGGAGTTCTCTCCAAAAGCGGAAACTTCTCCTCCGGCAACTGCTAAGGACGAACTTGGCAAAGCCGATAATTCCACCCACGGGAAACAGGTGCTGCAAAAGCCGGCGTATAAGGCTCTGGACATGAGGCAGGAGTACGAAAAACCCGCGCCGCCGGTACCCGAAGGCCGGACTGCACCTGCTCCTACTCCAGCGCCATCAAAAAATGAAGCTCATCCGGAAAGACGCGCAGCATCACCACAAGCCGCTGGGCCGAGCGTCGCGCGAGAGCAGTCGGTACAATTGGCTGGCGCGGCACCTCAGGCGGAGGCGAAACTAAAATCCGCTGCTCCGGCGGGGCGGAACATGGCCGCAGCAGGAGCGGATAAAGATGCGGAATGTCTCCCTTATGAGCCGAATATAGTTTCGCTTGCCGGCATCATCAACAAAAAAGACTTTCCAGGGAAACCCAATTATGAAAGCATTGGGTCAGGCAATGAGCGGGAGACCTATTGGATATTGAAATTGGACAGACCAATTTGCTTATCCGCAGATGCGAACAATGAATTGAATCAGCCGGAATTCGGCATAGCTGAAATGCAATTGGTGTTGGATTCAGCAAAATATGATGAGTATCGTTCTCTCCTCGCGAGACAGGTGACCGTGCGAGGCACACTATTTCATGCCCATACGGGGCACCACCATACAACCGTCCTCCTGAAGGTCCTTGATATTACTGCAGGAACAAATTAACAAGCCAGCCATTCCCCCGCCGGGAACTTTTCCCGCACCTCCTTTGTCTCATTCGCCAAGAGCGGTTCAATTCAGTAACAAAGGAGGTTCATCATGCAAATCAAAAGATTCATTGCGGTTGCAGCGGTAATGATCCTGCTCGGTGCCGGTTATGGTTCGGATTCATCAGCAGAAAATAAGGAAGCAAAAAACGGGGCAGCAACAAGCACTCTGGACGATCAGACCGGGATGGCGCTGACCATCTACAACGTCAACCTCGGGCTGGTGAAGGACCAGCGGCAGATCAAGCTGTTCAAAGGCGCAGGGAACCTGCGGTTCATGGATGTGGCTTCGCAGATCATGCCGACGAGCGTACATATCAAATCGCTCGTCAATCCCGAGAGCCTTCAGGTCCTCGAGCAGAATTACGAGTACGACCTCCTGAACCCCCAAAAGCTCCTCGACAAGTACGTGGGCAAAGAGGTGAAGCTTTTTACGATAAATCCGTACACCGAGCGTGAGGAGATCGTTACGGCCACACTTCTATCGAACAACGGCCAGCCCATCTTCAAGATCGGCGACGAAATCACCTTCGGCCATCCCGGCAGGATCATCTTCCCCGGCGTGCCTGAAAATCTCAACGCCAAGCCGACCCTCGTCTGGATGCTCGAGAACAGCCTGCCGACAACTCAGAGGATTGAGGCGTCCTATCTCACGAACGGCATCAACTGGCAATCCGATTATGTGGTCACGCTGAACGACAAGGATGATAAGGCGGCCCTGGCGGGATGGGTGACCATCGACAACAAGAGCGGAGCAACGTATAAGGATGCCAGGCTCAAGCTCGTGGCTGGCGACGTGAACCGCGTGAAGGACAAACACGTGTATGAGGACAGGATGATTCTTGCCGCCGAAGTGGCAGCGAAAGCTGCGGCACCGCAGTTTAAAGAGGATTCGTTCTTCGAGTACCATATATATACTCTTGAACGACCCGCGACGGTCAAGGACAACCAGACCAAACAGATCAGCCTGGTGGCTGCCGACGACATTCCGGTCAAGAAGGAGCTTTTATACTCCGGCGCAAACTATTATTACTACAATCGCTTCGGCTATGTCATGTCAAACCAGAAGATCGGCGTGTTCGTGGAGATCCGGAATAGGAAGGAGAACAATCTCGGCATACCCCTGCCCAAGGGCACGGTGCGGGTCTACAAAGCCGACAAGGAAGGAAGTCTCCAGTTCGTAGGTGAGGACTCGATCGACCATACGCCCAGGGACGAGAAGATCAGGATCAAGCTCGGCGATGCCTTTGACGTGGTCGGAAGCAGGAAGCAGACGGACTGGAAAAAGATCGCCTCAGACACCTATGAAGCGGCCTTCGAGATCTCGCTCAGGAACCATAAGAAGGAGGACGTGATGGTAAAGGTCGTGGAACCGGTCCCCGGGGACTGGATCATGCTGAACTCCTCCCACGAGTATAAGAAGACCGAGGCCTTCGCAGCGGAATTCAACATCCCCGTTCCCAGAGACAAGGAAGTAAAGCTCACCTACCGGGTGAGGATGAGGTATCAGACGGGATATTGAGAACGGTGTTCCCCTTCCCCGGCAGGAAGGTTTGACCTCTCACAGCCACTTCTTGCGTTTGAAGTAAAAGAACATCGAGACACCGATGCCGAGCATTACCAAGAGCGTGAGAAAATACCCGTACCGCCACTCGAGCTCGGGCATGTATTTGAAGTTCATCCCGTACACGCCGACGATGAAGGTGAGCGGCATAAAGATCAACGAGATCGCCGTCAGGACCTTCATCACCTCGTTCAGCCGGTTGCTCACGCTCGAAAGGTACATGTCGAGCATGCTGGAGATCATCTCCCGGTAGATGTCCACGCTGTCGATCACATGGATCACGTGGTCGTACACGTCCCGAAAATACGGGACCGTCGCCTCCCGGATGAGCGGCGACTCGTGCTTCCCCAGGGCGCTCACGACCTCCCGCAAAGGCCAGACCGCGTTATGCAGGAATATCAGCTCTCTCTTCAACTGGTAGATCCGCTGCACGGTTTTCTGTGTCGGATTCTCGATCAATTCCGTTTCGAGCACCTCGAGCTTCTCGCCGAACTTTTCGAGGATCACGAAGTAGTTGTCCACGACCGCATCGAGAAGCGAGTAGGCCAGATAGTCGGCGCCCATCTTCCGTATACGGCCCTTGCCGCTCCTGAGCCGTTCGCGGATCAGGTTGAACACATCGCCTTCGATCCCTTCCTGGAAGGAGAGGACGAAATTTGCGCCGAAGATGATGCTGATCTGCTCGGTGACGATATCGCCATTCTTGCCGCTCGACAGCATCTTGAGCACGACGAACAGGTATTCGCCGTAATCCTCCGCTTTCGGACGCTGGTCAATGTTCACGATGTCTTCCATCACGAGCCGGTGGAGCCCGAAGCACTCGCCGAGTTTTTCGAGCACCGGGATATTCTGGACGCTGTCGATGTTGATCCAGGTGACGGTCGGCTTGTTCTTGTAAGGCATGCACGCTTCGATGGTAGAAAGCTCTGTTTTGAGGAAGTTCGACTCGTCGTAATCGATGACGTGGATCTTGACCGCCTCTTCCTTCCTCTCTCCGGTGTACAACAGGGTCCCGGGAGGGAGGCCGGCTTTCCTGGTCTGCTTTTTGTTGAGCTTGCGCATAAGCGGTTGTTAATAAAACTCCTTGATCGTCGTCCGGATCTTTGTTGCGTCGAAGGCCTGGTGCACAAGCGGTTTGCCTGAGATCATCGGCAGCCGCTCCTCGAAGGTCTGGCGGTGATTGCGGTAAATGACGCCAAGCGGGATCCGGTCCCCCCATTCGAGGGCTTTCGTGAACGCGGCGGCACGGTCTCCGGGCTCGTAGCCGGGCTCGATGTGATAGACGCGCCTGCTGTACCATTCGTAGGTGTTGACCCTGTTGAAGGTCACGCAGGGCTGCAGAATGTCAATGAGAGCGAACCCGCGGTGGTTCATCGCTTCCTTCATGAGCCCCTTCAAATGGCCGGTGTCTCCGGCAAAGGCGCGTGCCGCGAAGCTGCAGTCGAGGGCCACGGCGAGGGCCATGGGATTGAACTGTTCCGACAGGACGCCGAGGGGAGCGTTCTTCGCGACAGTGCCTTCCGCCGTCGTGGGTGAAGGCTGACCCTTGGTCAGACCGTATATCTGGTTGTCGTGAACGAAGAGCTTGATGTTGATGTTCCGGCGTATGGCGGCAAGGAAATGGTTCCCGCCTTCGCCGTAGCAGTCGCCGTCGCCGGTCGTGACGATGACCGGCATGGCATGGTTCGCGAGCTTGATGCCGGTAGCCACCGGCAGCGCCCTTCCGTGAAGTCCGTTGAAGGTGTTGCATCTCGTATAGTGGGGAAGTTTAGCGGCCTGGCCGATGCCCGAAACAACGGTCACCTGGTGGGGCTCCAGGTCCAGCTCGGCCATGGCCTCATTGAAGGCTTTGAGGATCGGGAAATTTCCGCATCCCGGACACCAGGCGGGGGTTTGGCCTTTATATCTTTCCAAGGGCGGCACGGATCTCTCCTACCAGTTCTTCGAGCAAAAACGGCCTGCCGTCGAACTTATGAATGTGCGTCGTAAACTCATAGCCGGTCTCTCCGCGGATCAGCCGCTCGAACTGTCCCGTTGCGTTCTGTTCCATGCATATCGCGACCTTCGCATCGGCGAGGAACCGGACATAATCGAACTTTTCAAGAAGCGGAAGCGGGTAGACCTCGCTGAAATGAAGCATGGCGATGCTCCGCGACTTCGCAATTTCGTCCACGGCTTCCCTCAGCATTCCGTAGGTCGACCCCCAGCCGACGAGGACGGTCTCGGGATCGTGATCGCCGTACAGGAAGGGAGGCGCGATCTCCTGCCGGATCAGGGGCAGCTTGTTGAACAGCCTCTTCTGGACCATCTTCACCCTCGTCTCCGCGTCCTCGACGATATGGCCCTCCTCATCGTGCTCATCGCTGTCCGTGACAACGATATGTTTCGCATCGCCCGGAACACCGAAGGGGGATACGCCGCTCGCGGTGAAGGCATGCCGCTTGTAGTCGGCGACATTCTCGAACGCGCCGCCCCGCAGCCGGTAATCGGTATAAACGGTCCTGTCCGTGTCGATCCCGTCCATGGTCCACTGGCTGTCCGAGAGGTAAGTGTCAAAAAGAACAAAAACGGGGATCTGGAACTTTTCCGCAAGATCGAAGGCCTTATTCATGAGCAGGAAGGCCTGCTGCGGCGTTCCGGGTGCGAAGATGATCCGGGGGAACTCGCCATGCCCCGCGGAAAGAAGGAACTGGAGCTCGCCCTGCTCGGTCCGCGTGGGAAAACCCGTTGCCGGTCCCGGTCGCTGGCCCATGGCGATCACGACGGGCGTCTCGGTCATGCCGGCGAGGGACAGCCCCTCGGCCATCAGGGCAAACCCCCCGCCCGAGGTCCCGGTCATGGCGCGGACGCCGGCGAAGGACGCGCCCAGGGCCATGTTGATCGCCGCGATCTCGTCCTCGGCCTGTTCGACGATGATGCCGTACTCCCGCTCCTTGGACGCGAGATAGTTCATGATGCCCGTTGACGGGGTCATGGGGTAGGCCGCGTAGAACCTGCAGCCCGAGGCAAGCGCGCCGAGCGCTATGGACTCCACGCCGCCGATCAGCATCCGTGGCCGCGGAGAAGCGACGTCGCCCAAGGAGAATAAGCACCGGGTGCAGTTCTTCACGGCATAGTCGTAACCGGCGATGGCCGCCTTCCTGTTCCCGGCAACGATCTTCTCACCCTTCCTGGCGAACGTCTCGCCTATGTTCGTGAGCAGGTAATCGATGTCAAGGCCGAGCATCCCGAGCACAGCGCCCGTCGCCACGGTGTTCTCCATGATGCGTTCACCGCCGCTCGTGACGGCAATCTCGACAAAAGGGACATCGAAAAAGGCAGGGCCTTCCGGTTTCATTTTTAATGTTGAAGAGTCGTAAACGACGCGCCCATTCTCTGCGAGCTCCTGCTCATGACGCAGGATGCTCTCTTTGTCCAGGGCGATCAGGATATCGACGTTCTGACGCGACGCGGCGATCGGCCGTTCGGAAATTCGTATCTGATAAAAATTGTGGCCGCCGCGGACCCTCGACTCGTAATCCTGGTGGCTGAATACGTGATAACCCGCGCGGGCAAAGACCCGTCCGATCGTGTCCCCGATGGTCTGTATTCCCTGGCCGGCCTCGCCGCCGATCTTTATGGTATAGTCCATGTGCGTTCTCTCTCTGGTGGGAATGATCGCGAGCGTCACTCCATATCGTCCGGCGTGATGATGCCCGCTCTCAGAAGCTGACCGAGGAGCAGAAAGCCGCCGCAAGGCTGCGCCTTCCGGTCCATCGCGAAATCGCAGCCGTCCTTCCTGAAATCACAGGCAACGCACAGTCTCCGGATGACCGCGTCATCGGTCATGGCGTCGCGTTCCTGCTCCTTCCGCTCAAGGGGGATGCGCCTGCCCTGCTTCGTAAGGCGTTCTATGACCCGATACCCCCGGCAGGCAAGCTCTTCATTCCTGCCCGGCTTGTAGTAGGCACAGAAATTCAAACACAGTGTTTTACCGATACCCTGATCTTTTCTCATCCCGCCCATTATAACAAATTCACCTGCCCGGTGCTATAATAACCCCATGACCTATCATCTTTCGGGCCGGGCCGTGCTGAAATGGCTGGAAACACCGGCGATCTATCACATCGACAATGACGAGCTGTACGAGCTCGATGCCGATTCGTTCCGCTTCATGAAAGGGTGCATGACCGGCGAAGGCTGCCGGTCAAAGGACGGGGCGTTCATCGACTACTGCATGGATGAGGATCTTCTCACCAAGAAAAAAATCGTTTCACGGCGACCCGCGCTCCGGCAGGCCCCTGTCCCCTCCCTGCGCTATCTGGAGCTCCAGATAACCGATTCCTGCAACCTGCGATGCAAGCACTGCTACAGCGGGGAAGGGGCGGGCAATGAACTTTCGCCTGAACAGATACGCGGCATACTGGCCGAGTTCGAGGAGATGCAGGGGCTGCGCCTCCTCCTGTCCGGAGGAGAACCTCTGTTGCACAGCAGGTTTAGCGAGATCAACGAAATGCTTCCCGACTTCTTCCTGCGCAAGGTGCTGTTCACCAACGGCGTGCTGCTCCGGAAGGAGTTGCTTAAGTCGCTGAAGACCGACGAGATACAGGTCAGCATTGACGGGCTGGAAGCGGCCCACGATGTCGTCCGGGGCACCGGCATGTTCACGCGTACCCTGCAGGCGATCCGTCTCGCCCTCGATGCCGGTTTCGATGTATCGGTCTCGACCATGGTGCATCGGGCCAATCTGAAGGATTTCGATGCAATGGAAAAGTTGTTCCGCGACCTTGGGATCAAGGACTGGACCGTTGACGTGCCCTGCGCTGTAGGCCGGCTGAAGCAACACACCGAGCTTGTCGTCAGTCCCGAGGAGGGCGGCAAATACCTGGGGTACGGATTTGGCGGCGGCCTTCATTCCTCAGGCCAGGGCTTCGGATGCGGACTGCATCTGATGGCCGTAATGGCAGACGGAAAGGCCGCGAAATGCACCTTTTACGGTGATCGTGCGATCGGCACTATAGATCAGGGACTCAGGCCGGCCTGGCAGAAGATGAAACCCGTCCTCCTGAAGGACCTTGCCTGCGACTGCGACTATATCGAGGTGTGCCGGGGAGGATGCCGTTACCGTGCGGAGCTCATGAGCGGGGAGGGAGGAAAAGACCCCTATCGCTGTACTCTCTATGGTATACTTTAAGCACTGACTGATGCCCATATACCATCGTCACGCGAGAAAGGAGGAGGAATAGAATGACGATCAAGAAGGTAACGAAAAAAATGGCGCTCACCTGCAAGTGCAAAAGCTCCTGCTGAACCGTCGACCGGATAGAAACAACACGAGCCCGGACCTTGTCCGGGCTCTTTGTATTTCCGGCAGAGAGTACCGACTGCGGGCCAGCGTTATGCCGCTTCCCGTCCGAATGCCTCCCGCTCGTCAAAGTTCCTGATGAACTGCCCGATCTGAACGCCGAGATACACACACTTGAGTCCGTTCATGCACTCGTCGGCGTCCTTCTTTTCCAAACGTGTCGTCAGGGCCTCTTTCCCCCGCTTCACCGTGATCAGGTACGCATTCTTTTCCGCATCGAATTCTACGGCCGGCAACAGATGATGTTCCCCGATCTCGGGATACATCTCCATGATCTTATCCTGCAATGCAACAGTGGTATATGCCATGATCGCTCCTCCTCTCGTGGAGCAACGCTGGACGGACCCGGGACGCGCAATACCGGTCATCCGCCCTCGACAATGCCCCGTTCCTCCCACATGAACCAGTTCCCCGTATCGGACAGGAACTGGTAGGTATTGGCAAAAATGTCGTAGTGCTGCTGCTCTTCCCGGATCAGCTGTTCCAGGAACGTCCGCTCCAGGTCCTTGGTGGCGTGCGCGAGGGTCTTCTGATAATGCTCCATCCCTTCTTTTTCCATCCGCATGGCGATCCTGAACGCTTCGAGCTCATCCTGGGTCGCTTCGGCTTTCTGCATCATTTCGGACTTCATCGCCTCGAACACGGTCTTCACATTCTGCAGGGGGGTCACATCGCTGTGGGTGATATGGAGGCCTTTCACGAGCTTTGCGATCATTTCCAGGTGACGCCGTTCATCCTGGGTGATCGCTTCGAACATCTTTTTCCCCGCCGGGTACCTGGTCTTGCGAGCGGCCTCGGTGTAAAAGGCTATTGCGTCCGTTTCCATCCTCATTGCCAGTTCCAGAGCATCCATGAGAGCCTCCCTTTGAAGTTTTGAGCAGCACTCCGGGCAGTCATAGAGGACATCAGGGGTCCTCTTAACCGCCTGGTAATTCTTAGTATACCACAAGGGAGCGCTCAGGAAGGCGGCGCTTCCCGATGCGACCTGAAGTACAGCAGCACAATGCCGGCAAGGACCATGCAGGCGCTGAGCGCCTGTCCCATGGTGAACGGACCGGCGATGTAGCCGAGCTGCGGGTCCGGTTCCCGGAAAAACTCCCCGACGATCCTGAGCATGCCGTAGAGTGAGACGAACAGTGCAATGACAACGCCTGTTTGACGCACCCTATCCTTGATCGTCCACAGGATCGTGAAGAGGACCACTCCTTCGAGACAGAATTCATAGAGCTGCGACGGATGGCGCGGGAGCGGGCCTCCGCCGGGAAAGATCATGCCCCAGGGAACGGCAGTGATCCTGCCGTAGAGCTCGCCGTTGATGAAGTTCCCAAGCCTGCCGAACCCGAGCCCGATCGGAGCCGTGACCGCCACGAGGTCGGCCACCAGCCAGGGGTCCGTCTTGAACCGCTTGCAGCACCAGACTCCAGCCAGAACACTCCCGATGAACCCCCCGTGAAAAGACATCCCGCCGTGCCACAGGGCGAACACATCGAGAGGATGCTGCAGGTAAAAGGCCAGGTTGTAAAAGAGCACATAGCCCAGACGGGCCCCGATGATCAGGCCGAAGATGAGGGAGGAGTAGAAGGAGTCGAGAAAGTCGCCCGTGAGCGGGAGACGCCGTTTCTTCACTTGATGGCGAACAAGCACGTACGAAGAGACGAATCCCAGAACATACATGAGTCCATACCATCGGATCGCAAAAGGTCCGACGCGCAGGATTTCGGGATCTATGGAAGGATAACGGATCATGAATTACCATTCCCGCGACATGCCGCCGTGCTGGGCTTCCGCGGGGTGCTCGATGAGATCAGGGTGGGGAGAAACCCGGGGGATCATTTCTTCGCCTTGTCGCCAAAGATCTCCTTCACCTTGTCAAAAAATCCCGTGGTGATCGGGGCCGAATGCTCGCCGTTCAGGCGATCGAATTCCAGGAGAAGCTCTTTCTGCCTCCCCGTCAGCTTGGCCGGCACCTCGACCATGATCCTGCAGACCTGGTCACCCGTTCCCGAGCCGCGGAGGTGCGGGACGCCCTTGCCTTTTAGCCGGAATACGTGCCCCGGCTGCGTGCCCGCCGGTATCTTCAGCTTCATGGGACCCGTGAGCGTGGGCACTTCGATCTCGGCGCCGAGCGCCGCCTGCACGAACGTAATCGGGACCGGACAGATGATGTCCAATCCCTCCCGCTGGAACAGGGCGTGCTCCCCGACGGCAAGGTACACATAGAGATCGCCGGGAGGCCCTCCGTAGGCGCCCAGTTCCCCCTCCCCGCTCAAGCGGATCGTGGTCCCCGTTTCAACGCCTGCAGGAACCTTGATGGAAAGCGTCCGCTCGCGCTCCACCCGTCTCCGGCCCTTGCATGTCTTGCAGGGTTCGGTGATGATCTTTCCTTCACCGCCGCAACGGGGGCATGAACGGCTGATGCTGAAGAAACCCTGCTGCGTCCGGACCTGGCCGGACCCGTGGCAGTAGGAACACGTGATGATCTTATCCTTCGAGGCGGCGCCCAATCCGTCGCACTCGGGGCAGCGCTCCCAGCGGGGCACGCGGATCTTGGTCGCGGTCCCGAAGGCGGCGTCCTCGAAGCTGATCTTCAGGTTGTAGCGGAGGTCGTCTC
>Ga0335079_10002613_pt1 | contig 20718 bp, 17 predicted proteins | sample Lox_Sample_33_FD_206719 | JGI IMG/M metagenome (GOLD analysis project Ga0335079, IMG submission 206719) | Soil microbial communities from Loxahatchee National Wildlife Refuge, Florida, United States - Lox_Sample_3.3 | ecosystem: Environmental > Terrestrial > Soil > Wetlands | place: USA... | reverse complement strand
TCGTCCGGTTCTCATTGGCTCGGTGCTCATTCGGTTCAACCCCTTTCGGCTGCAACTCCGTACAAGGCACTTATCAGGCCAGCCTGCGGCAGCCGGCGAACCACGGTGGATCGTCAGGTCCGGGTAGATTGCCGCGGCCGGGATTTTGCGCCGGCTGGGTCGCCGATTGCAGATCTCCCGGCCTGGGAGCAGGCACAAGTGTAAAGGGCGCGAGTGGCTTTAGTTACCTGAGTTTCCGCGGGCGGGTTTGCGTTGGAATTTCCGTTGTAAGTCCGGCCAAAACTCTTTGAGGATGTTGCCGAACATATCGACGCCGAGTTGCATGCCGAGTTTAGACACGGCGTTTCCGGCGGTGCGGTGACCGGAGTAGTACGCGTTCGAAATTGCGACTGCTGCGGAATTTCCTAGCAGCTCCGAGTAGTTGAATTGCGTGCCGCCGGAATCGCGATGAGTCCGGAAGATCTGGCTCGCGGCATAGCCGGCTCTCGACCACCCGCTTCCCGAGCCGCGCCGGAAGTAACGCGGATCCTGGTGCAGCAGCGTGGGGAAGATCGCTTCAGTCATGTAGTCGCCAATCACGAGGTCGCCGTACGACGCTCCGAAGTATCGGCTGTATCCCGCGACGCCCTGCCCGAAAGGACGATTCGCATTCGTCAATTGACCGAGGCCGCCGAATGCCGCACCCATCAGCACGGTGCCCCGGTCGAAAGCGTCTTCGGAGGCGATTTTGAATTTCTCGCGGGTGGTCAGGGGCGTGTAGTTCTTGAGGCTGGGGAACGTGCGGTAGTTCGGAATGATGCCCAGAATCCGCCCATTCTCCCGCGGCTGCGCGGCGGGACCGGCGTCCGCCGCGGGTTTCGCAGGGTTGAGAGAGGTCTCCTGGCAAGGAGATGATGAGGCGCAGATCGCCAACAGAAAGACGGGCACTAGGTTTCGGTGATTCAAGTAGAAAGCCTCCACTATTAAGGAGGGCGCAGCGCCGCGATTTGTTGACCTTCATTTGCGGAGGAGCCAGTTCAAGGCCCCGTCGAAGGTCCGAAATACGCCCACGGACGGCCCTCCTTGCAAGTCGGACAAGATAGCGAGCATGTTGGCCATGCCAAAGAGTGTGGGGTCAACGGTCACGAGCGCGGTGGGCCCAAACGGACCCTTCTCCATGAGACTGCGCAGGCGTTCGACAACTCCCCTTACCTCCTCAGCAGTCAGGTTGGTGGTGGCGGCAGACGCATCCACCAGTTCCCGGTGCGCCAACGCCCGCTCCCGGTTCTCATCGGTCAGGTGTGTATCGATATCGCGGAAGGACACGAGGCCCTCCGCGGTAGAGAACACGGTTCTCAGGTAGGGGTCGTATATGAACCGGATCGGCATGCGAACTCAACCCTGCCGAGGCATTCGGAGTTCCAACCGAGATACAGCAGCGCGGGTGCGCGGTTGGACGGGCTCATCGCGCCGGCTCCGCAGGGCAAATGCCGGACCTCCGACAGAAGCCCTGGGATAACCGACACTCCTCTAGCGTCGCCGCACGCCTAAACCGCGGATTTGACGCCACGGTCTAAATGGAATCCGGCCTGCTTCACGTCTGACGGAAGGGCAATCTCAAGCAGGAGCACACGAGAGAGATTCGAATGGCCACTGCCGCAAAATTTCGTATTGACGTCGATATTCACGACCTTTTGAACAAGCCGGGCCAGCAGGCACCGTCCCCCGCACGGCCGAAGGGGTTGGTGTTGCCTCAACCCGTTTACCCGCAATTCCCCGAGCGGCTGGGCGACCCGGGCCCGGAGGTCCCGCCGGAAAAACGAAAATGGGGCTCCAAGGATATCTACCGGATCGCGCGAGGGTGGCTGTCACCGTATGTCCGGTCGCGCGTCATGCCGGGCGAGTTCCATCCGATTACGGCGTACTTATTCATCGAGTACAAGTGCAATCTCGATTGCTGGTACTGCTGGTCGTACAACAATGCGGTCAAGGGCATGACCGAGGATGTCGCACGGCGTTCGATCGACTGGCTCCACGACAATGGCTGCCGGGTGCTGGCATTGATGGGAGGCGAACCGCTGCTCCGGCCGGACTTCGTGCACAAGGTGGTCTACTACGCGGCCAAGAAGGGCTTTTGGGTTTACGTCGCAACCAACGGGCGCCTGCTCAAGCCCGACTTCGCGGATCGACTGGGAGACGCGGGCGTCTCGGCATTCAACTTCGCGCTGGATTCCTGGGACCTGAAGCCGAGCCTGCCGAAAGCGCTGGTCCCCGCACAGAAGAACCTGGAGCACATCCTGCGCCAGCAGTACGTGCACGGGTACGTCGTCTTCTTCAATATCAACATCTGCCGCAACAACACCGAGGATGTCCGTCTGCTGACCGAGTACGCCCACGATCGTCGCGTTGCCACCGACTATCACATCAACGAGACGCCGATGCTCGAGCAGGACGATCACTTCAAGCATCTCTACGACAACCCGACCTACATCCGCCCCGAGGACTGGCGCGAGATCGATGCGCTGGTCGACTGGCTCATCCAGAAGAACCGCGCCGGCTACCAGATGGTGAACTCGGTGCAGCGCCTGCAGGAGATCAAAGCATTCGTGCGCATGTCGTCCGGACTCGATCTGGCGGAGTACGGCTGGAACGGCGATGGCAGCCGCGAAAACGGACACCGGGCCGAGGTGCTGGCGTCGATGCCCGGGGTCGTCCAGAGTTCGGACGGAGAACTGCAATTCGCTGAGTGGAACTGCCGCGCCGGGCAGAACAACGTCATCATTCGCACCGACGGCACCGTGGCGCCCTGCTTCCCCATGTATGGCGCGACGTATGACTGGGGCAATATCGACCGGCCGAAATTCGACCAGAAGCAACTGTCGGACATGAAGACCACCTGTCAAAAGCACTGCTTCTCGACGTTGAATCACAACCTGGCCTATTGCTACAACGACTCCCGCGTCATCAAGTGGCTGTGGTCGAACGTGGTGAAAAACAAATTTCAAGGCGGCGTTCGCAGTTTTGAAGATTAATAACGGAGCGAATATGGACAAAATGAGAAGCCTCGCACTCCGCGGCGCACTGGTGTGGCTCACATTGATACCGGCGATGAGTGCAGCCGGTATCGATGAGCAGCAGATCTTCGCCGAACTGCAGGCCCGCAACAGTCTGCGCAGCGATGCTCTGCAGGAATATACCGCCAACCGAACGTATCAGGTCGCCGATCTGAAGGGTAAGGTCCACGCGCAAGAGAAGGGGCGCATGGAATTCCGCGCTCCCGATCAAAAGACGTTTACCGTCACATCGGAGGAGGGCTCCGCCCTGATTCGCCGGCTGGCGTTGAGCCCGCTGATCGCGAGCGAAATCAAAGCCGCATCCGGCAAGGACCGTCACGATAGCGCCATCAGCCCCGCCAACTACACGCTGGGACTGATTGGCGAAGAGGATGTCGGCGCTTACCATTGCTATGTCCTCCACGCGGTGCCGAAGCGACCGGACAAGTATCTCTTCGCCGGGAAGGTGTGGATTGACGCGCAGGACTATGCTGTGGTGCGCATCGAGGGCCACCCGGCCGCAAATCTCTCGTTCTGGATCAAGCGAGCGGATTTCGTCCGTGAGTATCAGAAGGTGGATGGGTTTTGGCTTCCTCAGAAAGACACGACCGTTGTACAGGTGCGGCTATACGGCAAGAAGGTCCTGACCATCGATCATCGCGACTACGCGGTAAAAGGCAAAGGGTGAAGCCTGCCGCCAACAAGGCGGGCGCTTTTGCCAATCCTCTCCTGTGTAGCCATGAAGATTCTTGTTCTGAACTCGGGCTCCAGCACCCAAAAGGCCTGCCTGTACGATATCGGTGACGCTCTCCCCATTCATCCTCCGGCCTGTCTATGGGAAGGCCGGATCGAGTGGGGCGGCGACTTGGCCGAAGGGGCTGTAAAATCGCGCGGGGCCGCTGTGCGACAGCGCGTGGCGGGGAAGGCCCGGGACAAGGTTCTGAAGGCCCTGCTGGGTACAATGTGGAGCGGCACTACCGCGGTGATTGGTAGCGCTTCCGACATCGATGCCGTGGGACACCGCGTGGTCCACGGCGGACCGCACTTCGAGGATCCGGTTGCCATCACTCCCGAGGTCGTCTCGGCGATTGCGGGCGTGTCAGCGTTCGCGCCGCTGCACATCCGGTCGGAGTTGGAAGGTATCCGGATGATCGAGGGCCTGCTGGGCGCGGTTCCGCAAATGGCGGTGTTCGACACCGGCTTTCATCGTCAGATGCCGCTGGCAGCGGCGGTCTATCCCGGTCCGTATGAGTGGTTTGAAAGCGGAATCCGGCGCTATGGATTCCACGGAATCAATCACCAATACTGCGCCGGGCGCGCCGCGCAGTTGCTGGACAGGGACGTACGCTCGCTCAAGCTGGTGACCTGCCATCTGGGAAACGGGTGCTCCATAGCGGCGATCGACGGCGGGCGCAGCGTGGATACCACGATGGGGTTCACGCCGCTGGATGGTCTGATGATGGGCACGCGATCGGGCGCGGTGGATCCCGGGATTCTCACCTACCTCATGCGCGAGCATCAGCTCGACGGTCCGGAGATCGACAGGGTTCTGAATCAAAGATCCGGCCTGTTGGGTATCTCGGGTGTTTCAGGCGACATGCGCGAAATCCTGTCCGCCGTCAATGACGGGCACAAACGGGCAAAGCTGGCCTTCGATATCTACGTGCACCGCATCCGCTCGGCGATCGGTGGAATGATCCCCGTCCTGGGCGGCATCGACGCGCTGGTATTCACGGGCGGTGTCGGCGAAAACTCGCCGGATGTGCGAGCCGTGGCGTGCAGCACGCTCGGCTATCTCGGACTGAATCTCGATGCCCGCAAGAATGCTCACCCTTCGCTGGATGAGGAAATCTCGGCGCCGGGATCACTGGTCCGTGTCCTGGTAATCCGCGCGGAAGAGGACTGGACGATCGCCGCCGAATGTTGGAAGCTCTCGCGCGCGGCCTCACCGGCTGTAAAGGTAAACGCATGAGCCAGGCACTTCCGATTGTCTATCTGGCGCGGCACGGTGAAACCGCATGGAGTCTCACCGGGCAGCACACGGGGCTCACTGACCTGGCGCTGACTCCGAGGGGCGAGCGCAACGCTCGAAGCCTGGGCCAACGGCTGAACGGGCTGAAGTTCGTCAAGGTGTTCACCAGTCCGCTGCAGCGCGCCGCGCGAACCTGCGATCTGGCTGGATTCGGAGTTGTGGCCGAAGTCGATCGCGACCTGATGGAGTGGGACTACGGCCAGTACGAGGGCCTACGCTCAGCCGAGATCCTGGCGGATCGCCCGGAATGGGATCTGTTCCGCGATGGCTGCCCGGGCGGTGAGTCGCCGGAGCAAGTGGCCGCTAGGGCCGACCGCGTGATCGAGCGCATTCGTGCCATCGCGGGAGACGTCATGCTTTTTTCCAGCGGGCACTTCATTCGTGTGATAGCCGCCCGCTGGCTGGCGTTGGGACCGGGCCTGGCGGGCAGATACTTTCTGCTCAGCACGGCAAGTCTCAGCGCGTTGAGTTACGAGCACAGTTTTGCGCGCCCCGTCATTCGGCTGTGGAATGACGATCACCACGTGGCCGACTAAAGCCTTAACAAGGAGACCCTAGTGAGCACGAAAGAATCGACGTACGCTGGATCCGCGGCTGTCGCACAGCCCGCCACAGAAGCGAATGTATCCGGACTGCTTCAGCAATATGGGTGCGGCCCCATTCCCTTCGCCGGCACCGAAAACGCGTTTTACGAACGTCATCTGATCTTCGACCGCGTGATCGATCCCAAGGTGGCTACCGCGCGCGAACGGTTTGAGGCGTTCTCACGATCCATACGCGACGTTCTGGCGCAGCGGTGGGTGCTGACCAGGACCACGTACGAACTCCAGAATCCCAAGCGCGTTTACTATCTTTCCCTGGAGTTCCTCATTGGGCGATCGCTGGCGAACAACCTCACCAACCTGCTGCTCGACCCGCTCGTGCGGCACGCCGCGCAGGAACATGGCCTCGACCTGCCGGCACTGATCGAAGAAGAGCCGGATGCCGGGCTCGGGAACGGGGGGCTGGGGCGGCTTGCGGCGTGCTTCCTCGATTCGATGGCAACGATGCAGATTCCGGCCACCGGTTACGGGCTGCGATATGAGTACGGGATGTTTCGGCAGTCCATCGTGAACGGTTGGCAGAAGGAGAACCCCGACAACTGGCTGCGCGTTACAGACCCATGGGAGGTCGCGCGGCCGCATGAGAGGGTGGAGGTGCGGCTCAACTGCACCTTCCAACTCAGGAACGGCTGCTTCCAGGTGATTCCGGGCCGGCCATCGTGTCTCTTTGGCATCCCCTATGATCGGCCGGTGGTGGGTTACGGCGGCAAGACCATCAACACACTTCGTCTTTGGGCTGCGGCGGCGCCGGACTCTTTCGATTTTCAGGAATTCGGCACAGGTGATTTCGTGGGCGCGTTGAGTGAGACGCTCGAAGCGGAGTCACTGACTCGCGTACTCTATCCGGACGATTCCACGACGATCGGGCAGGGACTGCGGTTTGTGCAGGAATACTTCCTGGTGGCGTGTTCGGTGGCGGACCTGGTGCGGCGGTTCCGGCGATTCAACGTCGATTGGGACTTGCTGCCTGAGAAGGTGGCGATCCAACTGAACGACACGCACCCATCGATAACGGTGGCGGAGTTAATGCGGGTCCTTTTGGACGATGCACACCTCGGCTGGGATGAAGCCTGGGACCTGACCCGAAGGACGCTGGCATATACCAACCACACGCTGCTGCCGGAAGCGTTAGAGAAGTGGCCGGCTGGATGGTTCGAGATCATGCTGCCGCGACACCTGGAGATCATTTACGAGGTCAACCGTCGGCTGCTGGATGATGTGCGGCGCCGGTATCCGGGCGACGAAGGACGCGTGCAGCGGGTGAGTCTGGTGGAAGAGGGAGTGCTACGCAAGATTCGCATGGCCAACCTGGCGATTGTGGGGTCGCACAGCACCAACGGAGTAGCGGCGGTCCATTCGAAGCTGTTGCAGACGACGACTGTCAAGGATCTGGCAGAGATCTTCCCCGAGCGCTTCAGCAACAAGACCAACGGAGTGACGCCGCGGCGCTGGTTGCTGGAGGCGAATCCCGGTCTGGCTCGTACGATCACGGAGGTGATCGGCGACCGGTGGATTACGGACCTGAGCCAGTTGAGCAACCTGAAGCCGCTCGCGGGGGATGCGGCCGTGCGCGAAGCATTCGCCGCCGCCCAACGCGAGACCAAAGTACGCTTCGCGGATTGGCTGAAGTCAACGACCGGGCAAGCGGTGGATCCGGATTCGATTTTCGATTGCCAGGTGAAACGCATCCACGAATACAAGCGCCAACTGCTGAACGCGCTTCGGATAGTGGTCAGTTACAACCAGCTGCGGCAGAATCCGGATCTGGCCGTGCCGCCGCGGACCTTCTTTTTCGCGGGCAAGGCCGCGCCCGCGTACCGGCTGGCCAAGCTGATTATCAAGTTCATCAACAACATCGCCGAGACGATCGATGGCGATCCTGCTGTGAGAGGCCGGCTGAAAGTGGTCTTCTTGCCCGAGTACAACGTGTCTCTGGCGGAACGGCTGATTCCAGCCGCGGATGTTTCGAACCAGATCTCCACTGCCGGATACGAAGCCAGCGGGACCAGCAACATGAAGTTCATGATGAACGGAGCGCTGACCGTGGGCACGCGCGACGGGGCCACCATCGAGATGGCCGAGGAGGCGGGCGAGGAGAACATGTTCCTGTTCGGCCTCACGGTGGAACAAGTGGAAGGCAGCCGCGGCTGGTACAGCCCTTATTGGCACTATGACCACGATCCAGAGACCAGGGCCGCGCTCGACCTGATCTTCTCCGATCACTTCAGCCGTAACGAGCCGGGCATCTTCGCCCCTTTGCGCGATGTTCTCCTGACGCACGGCGATCACTACATGCACCTCGCGGACCTGACGTCGTACTGCGGCGCGCAGGATCGGCTCGGCGCGCTATACGGCAATGCCGGCGAGTGGTCGCACAAGGCAATCTTGAACGTGGCGAGTTCGGGGAAGTTCTCGAGTGACCGCACCATCGCGGAATATGCCAACGAAATCTGGAAGGTGAGGCCATGCCCGGTTCGGTAGAGATGCAATCGTCGTTGGGCGAGCCCGAACTTTCACCGCTGGCAGGCAAGCCGGCGCCCAAGGAGCTGCTCATCGATGTGGCGCGCCTGGAGCGCGAGTACTTCGAGCGCCATCCCGGCCTGGATGACCGCAATCAGCTCGTCAGCTTCGGCACCAGCGGGCACCGAGGTTCGCCGTTCCACGGTAGCTTCACCGAGTCGCACATTCTGGCCATCACGCAGGCAATCTGCGACTACCGCAAACAGCGCGGCACCGACGGCCCACTCTACATGGGCAAGGATACCCACGCGCTCTCGGAGCCCGCGGAGCGAACCGCGCTCGAAGTGCTCGCGGCGAACGGTGTGGAGACCGTCATCCAGGAAGGCAATGGCGTCACTCCCACGCCGGTCATTTCGCGCGCCATCCTGGTCTATAACCGCGGCCGCCGCGAAGATCTCGCTGATGGCATCGTCATCACGCCATCGCACAATCCGCCGGAGGATGGCGGATTCAAGTACAATCCGACGCACGGCGGTCCTGCCGATACCGAGGTCACGCAGTGGGTCGAAGCACGTGCGAATAAGCTCCTGCGAGCTGGAAACGCGGGTGTCAAGCGCATTCCCTTCGCCGAAGCGCTCGGCGCTTCCACCACGCACCAGCAGGACCTGATGCTGCCATACGTTCGCGATCTCAAGAACTTGGTGGATATGGACGCGATTCGTGGAGCGCGGCTGAAACTCGCCGTGGATCCTCTGGGCGGAGCGGCGCGGCCATACTGGGAGCCGATCAATTCCATCTATGGCCTGGACATCGAGGTGGTGAACCGGGCGATCGACCCGACGTTCTCGTTCATGACGGTGGATCACGACGGCAAGATCCGCATGGACTGTTCCAGCCCGTATGCGATGGCCAGGCTGGTCGGGCTGAAGGATCGATACCAGCTCGCGTTCGCGAACGATCCCGATTCGGACCGGCACGGAATCGTCACGCCGGGTGCAGGTCTGATGAACCCGAATCATTATCTCGCGGTGGCGATCCGGTACCTGTTGACGCAACGGCCCGAGTGGTCGCGGAATTCGGCTGTGGGTAAGACGCTGGTGAGCAGCAGCATGATCGACCGCGTGGTTCAGAAGCTCGGCCGCGAGTTGCGTGAGGTGCCCGTCGGTTTCAAGTGGTTCGTGGCCGGGCTTGTCGACGGGTCGTACTGCTTCGGCGGCGAGGAGAGTGCCGGAGCAAGTTTCCTCCGCCGCGACGGCTCGGTATGGACCACCGACAAAGACGGGCCGATCATGGACTTGCTTGCCGCTGAAATCACCGCCCGCACGGGCCGGGACCCGGGCGAGCACTACCGCGAATTAACGGCCGAGTTCGGCGACCCGTGTTACACACGCATCGACGCGCCGGCCACTGTCGAGCAGAAAGCGAGACTCCAGAAACTCTCGCCTGACGCGGTTCCGGAATCCGAGTTGGGGGGCGAGCCGGTCCTCGCCAAACTGACCAAGGCGCCGGGCAACGACGCTCCCATCGGCGGATTGAAGGTGGTCGCATCGAGCGGGTGGTTCGCGGCGCGGCCCTCGGGCACGGAAGATATCTACAAGATTTACGCAGAGAGCTTCCAAGGCCGCGGTCATCTCAACCTGCTCCTGAGCGAGGCGCGAGAGATCGTCAGCAACGCGCTGGGGTCGGGCGAATGAAGATTCCCCCGTTTCCATCGGACTACCGCGCGTCCGGGTTGCTGCTGCACGCGACATCTTTGCCTTCGCCATATGGGATCGGCGACCTCGGATCGCCGGCATTCTCCTGGGTCAACCGCCTTCACGACGCGGGACAGCAATGGTGGCAGTCGCTGCCGGTCGGTCCGACGGGGTACGGGAACTCGCCGTATCAGTCGCTTTCGTCGTTCGCGGGCAACAGCCTGCTGATCAGTCCTGAGGGCCTGATACTCGATGGGCTGCTGAAGCCGGCCGAGTGCGAGAAGCGCTTCGCCTCGGGTGCGGTCGATTTCGAAGCGGTAATTGCGTTCAAGCGGCGGCTTCTGGAGACCGCATGGGCAAGGTTTCACCGCGGCGAGCGTAGAGATCTGCGTCCGGCATATCAGGAGTTCTGCTTCGCGCACGCGAGCTGGCTGGAGGACTACGCGTTGTTCCGCGCGTTGAAGGCAAGGTATAACGGGGCGCAGTATCTTGCATGGCCAGATGAGCTGGTTCAGCGCCAGACGGGCGCGCTCTTGCAGGCGAAACGTGAACTGGCGGACGAAGTGGATCGCGTCTGCTTTTCGCAGTTTCTTCTTTTCCGTCAGGCCGATCAACTCAAGGAGCACGCACATTCCAAAGGCATCGGGCTGATCGGCGACCTGCCATTCTTCGTTTCGCCCGATTCCAGCGACGTGTGGGCGAATTCCGAGCTCTTCCTCCTCAATGAGAGACGGCGCCCGCGATTCGTTGCCGGCGTTCCTCCCGACTATTTCAGCGCGCAGGGGCAACTCTGGGGGAATCCGGTCTACAACTGGGATGCCCTTCGCGCGACCGGCTATCGCTGGTGGATCGACCGCTTGCGCGCGCTGCTGTCGCATGCAGATCTGGTCCGGCTGGACCACTTCCGAGGGTTTGCGGCAGCCTGGCATGTACCAGCGGGCGCGCAGACGGCGCAGGAGGGGCAGTGGATACCGGGCCCGGGCGCGAGTCTCTTCCATGCCGTCCAGGCGGCGATCGGCCGGCTGCCGTTCCTCGCGGAGGATCTCGGGGTGATCACGCCCGATGTGAAGGCCTTACGGGATGACTTCCGCGTGCCTGGCACGCGCGTGTTGCAGTTCGCATTCGACGGGCACGAGGACAATCCGTATCTGCCGGGTAACTTCGTCTCCAACACGGTTGTGTACACCGGGACGCACGACAACGCGACCACCCGCCAATGGTACGAGGAACTGCCCGAGGATCAGCGGCAGAATGTGTGTCGCTATCTGCCACTGACGCCCGACGATGGCATGGGAGCGGCGCCGGGATTGCTGCGGCTGGCGTGGTCGTCGGTGGCCGCGCTGGCCGTCGCGCCCGTGCAGGACCTGCTAAATCTGGGCCGCGAAGCTCGCATGAATGTGCCTGGCCATGCCGAGGGGAACTGGCGCTGGCGTTGCCCGGACGACATCTTGTCCTCGCCGCGGTTCAGGTGGCTGCAGGACTTGACGGAATCGACCGGCCGCGCGTACTCCCGTCAATCGGCCGGCTTTTGTGTACCTGGCGGAGAATGCGCCGGAGCGGTCAGTCAGTGAGGTTGACGATGTCTGAGAATGTGGAGGAGCTGATTAAGCAACATCACGCGTTCTACGAAGTATCGCCGTATTACGTCGTGATAGAGCAATCACACGGGAGGCCATCGCCCTCAACCAGGCGGATTCTGGCGGGCTTTGATGTTGACGTCTACGGTGCAAGAACCAACGGCGAACCAGAGCCCTCTCCTGAGTACGCGCAGGCCTACGCAGCCTTGCAAGAGGTAGCGGAGACAACAAAGCGTCAGGCCAGCGATTCCTGCTCCGTCGAAGTCATCGCATTCCCTTCGACAGTCCGCCTCGATACCCAGAACCACTTACAGGAAGAAGCGATATTGCGAATCAGGGTTTCGCACTACCGGGGTCTTGATCAACCGGCGGGCCACGCGGAGCAACGCGCCCTGGATGAGATCGAAAAGCAACTCCAGGGCCTGGGTGTGGCCCGCAGATGATGTCAATTGCTGTGGCAAGGGACATGCTCTTAGCACGTCGCATGATTGCCAACCCACTTCGTCGTTGGAGACGGCCAATCCGCATATTCGCCTGGTTGACCGCAGCGTGCATCCTCGGGACAGTCGACGCTTGCGGTCAACCGGTCGACCAGTTAACACAACAACTGCAGGATCTCAAGCGCGAATACGCTGAGACTACCCGGGCGCTGGAACAACGAATCGCCGCTCTGGAACAACAGATCCAAAAGCAGACGGCGGCAGCCGCGCGGCCGACCGAGGGCACGGTATCGGCAGCCGCGCTCGTTGCGGAGGCGGCCGAAAAGGCTGCTACCGGGCAGTCCGATCAAGTGGGCGCGCAGTTTCAGGGTGCGGTAGCCACGGCGCCGACGTATGAATTTCTGCGCGATGCGGACCAGGAGATCAAAAAGGTCAAGGAGCAACTGTCCGCTTTCGAATTTCACGGGTATTTTCGCTCCGGGTATGGCGGAAACAGCGCCGGCGGGCAGCAGGTAGCGTTTCAAGCTCCCGGCGCGGGAGCTAAGTATCGTTTGGGAAACGAAGCGGAGACTTACGGCGAGTTCATCTTTGTCAATAACTGGCTGAATCCCGACCGCCACACCGACAAGGCCTGGATGAAGACGGAAGTGATGCTGGAGGCCAACACTACCAATTCCGCCAGCTATGCCAACTTTCCGAACGGAGCTGGGAATGACCAGATCCGGCTGCGCGAAGCATTCGTCCAAGCCGGAAACGTCCTGGAGAGCCAGCCGAAAGCCAAATTTTGGGCAGGCGAAAGGTACTACCGCCGCCAGCACATCGAGATCGTCGATTTTTACCCGCTGGATATGAGCGGCTACGGCGCGGGTGTCGAGGACCTGGACACGAGAGTCGGAAAACTGGCAGTCGGTTACCTGTCGGGTGCCCGACCCGATGTCGTCACGCAGAACGGCTACCTTGCCAAAAACAACATCGACGTGCGCCTGTACGACATGAAAGGTCCGGCGGGCCTGTGGGCCGGATGGTTTGATTTCGCGACGACCAAGGGCGGCCAGACCTTGAATGGTGTTGCGGTCCCCACCACAGACGGATATGCCTTCGGTTTGCGCCACCAGCGTCTGGAGTGGCATGGCGGATTTCACGCGCTTTCGATCCAATACGGCACCGGGGCAGCCAGCAACTTCAGCACGTCGCTGGACGATCCCACGCCGTATCTCCACGGCTCGGCGAGATTGTTGATGACGGAACAGATTCTCTTTCAGCCCGACAACAAATTCGCCATCATGCCCATCCTTATTTTCCAGAGGGCCAAGGATGGAAACCCGCGGCATGACTGGAATCAATGGGTGTCGTTCGGCGCGAGGCCGGAGTACTTCTTCACCAAGTACCTCTCGCTGGCGGCGGAAGCGGGTTTCGATAAGGTGCACAGTCCCAGCGGGCAGTACGAGGGTTGGCTGCGGAAGGTCACGATCTCTCCGCAAATCGGGGCGGGAAGACAGTTCTTCAGCAGGCCCGTGCTGAGAGCCTTTCTGACGTATGGAAACTGGTCCGACGGGCTCCGCGGATTTGTCGGCGGCGTCCCGTTCCTGCACAGGACCAGCGGCCTGACCTACGGAGTTCAGGCCGAAACCTGGTGGTAGGGAGGGTTGTGGACTATGGCAATTCGAGAACTCAGCGCCGATATCATTTCGCCTGCTCCCGCGGCGACTCAGGACTATTCACGCCCGCTCACCATCGTCACCACCCTCTTTTTCATGTGGGGCTTCCTGACGTGCCTGAACGACATTCTGGTACCCCATCTGAAGGCCATCTTCGACCTGACCTACACGCAGGTGATGTTGATTCAGTTCGCGTTTTTCTCGGCGTATTTCCTGTTTTCCATTCCCTGGTCCAGAATCGTGAACGCAATCGGCTATCAGCGGAGCATGGTGGTGGGTCTCCTGACCATGGCCTGCGGCGCTTTTCTGTTCCTGCCGGCCGCGTCCGCCGCATCCTACCCTGTGTTTCTGACCGCGCTCCTGATCCTGGCGGCCGGGATTACCGGCCTACAGGTAGCCGCCAACCCTTACGTGGTGGTGTTAGGGAAGGCTGAGACCGCCTCGAGCCGGCTGGATCTCACGCAGGCGTTCAACTCGCTCGGCACGACGATCGCACCGAAGCTCGGCGGCCTGCTGATCCTGAGCGCCGCGCCCCTCGCGATGGCCCAGTTGAGTCAACTGACACCCCAGGCATTACACGCTTACCGCGTGCAGCAGGCGGCCTCGGTCAAGCTGCCGTATGCCGTGATCGGCGTCGCCCTGGTGTTGTTGGCGGTCTTGATCGGCGCCTCCAGGCTGCCAAGGATCGAGACGGCGTCGAATCGCCCCGGCGATAAGCCCGACGACTCGATCTGGAAACATCGCAACCTGGTCTTCGGCGCACTTGGAATCTTCGCCTATGTGGGAGCGGAAGTCTCCATTGGCAGCTTCCTGGTGAACTATTTCGGCATGCCCGAGATCGCAGGTCTTTCCGCCAAGAGCGCCGCCGGTTTTGTGTCCTTCTACTGGGGCGGGGCAATGGTCGGGCGGTTCCTGGGCGCGGGCCTGCTGCGCCACTTTCGAGCCGGGCATTTGCTCGGGCTCTGCGCGATTGTGGCCGCGGTTTCGCTAACGACCTCGATGATGACCAACGGCGCGACAGCGATGTGGACGATTCTTGCGGTGGGATTCTTTAACTCCATCATGTTTCCCACGATCTTCAGCCTGGGCGTGGCCGAACTTGGCCCGCTCACGGGAAGCGCATCCGGCCTCCTGAACATGGCGATTGTGGGCGGCGCGATTCTACCCGTGGCGCAGGGGATGATCGCGGATCAAGTGGGCCTGCATCACGCGTTCCTATTGCCGGTGATCTGCTACCTCTACATTCTGTACTACGCCCTGAGCGGATCGAAGCCAAACAGCGCACGCTATCAGGCCGTGTGACACACAAGGAGAAACGCAATGTTAGTTGCAGGCGACATCGGCGGCACGAAAACCGAACTGGCGATTTTCTCGACCGAAGCCGGGCCGCACACACCGATCGCGCAGGTCCGTGTCCACAGCGCGGACTACCCGAGCTTGCACACGATCGTGAAGGAGTTTCTTGCGAACGCCAAGCAGCCAGTCGACCGGGCATGCTTCGCGGTCGCGGGCCCGGTTATCGGCGGCCGGGTGAAGGCCACCAACCTTCCCTGGGTCATCGAAGAACAGTCGCTCGCTCAAGAATTGAACTTCAACGCGAAGCTCGTTCACCTCATCAACGATCTGGAAGCCGTTGCGCGCGCGGTTCCGATTCTGCGGCCGAGTGACCTGAAGACCATCAATTCCGGCGAACCGGTTTCCAAAGGCGCAATCGCTGTGATCGCGCCGGGAACAGGACTAGGGGAATCCTTCCTGACCTGGGACGGCACGCACTACCAGGCGCACAGCTCCGAAGGCGGCCACTCGGATTTCGCGCCCACCGATGCACGGCAGATCGCGCTACTCGAGTACATGCTCAAGAAGTCCGACCACGTCAGTTTCGAGCACGTCTGCTCCGGCATCGGAATTCCGAATATCTATGCATTTCTCCGCGACGTCGAGGGAGTCCACGAGCATCCCGACGTTGCGGCCCAGATTGCCGCGGCAGCCGATCCGTCCGCCGTGATCATCGGTCACGCGGCGAGTTCGGACAACCGGAGCGAGCTGTGCGCCGCGACGATTGAGATGTTCGCCGCAATCCTCGCCAGCGAGGCGTCCAATCTCGCGCTGAAAGTTCTGGCGACCGGCGGCGTGTACCTGGCCGGCGGCGTCGTGACGCACGCCATGACAGCGATTCAGGACGCGGCCTTCATGCGCTCGTTTACACGAAAGGGGCGATTCGCGGAGTTGATGTCGCGCATGCCGATACATGCCGTGGTCAGTCACGCCGGGCTGGCGGGCGCCGCGGCATGTGGTTTGGAGAACTAACGAATATGGCAGCTCTAGCAGAGACAATCACCGAACAGACCGCCTCCCGGGCGACGTGGCGCGAATTGCGAGCGCATCACAAGAAGATTCGCGGCGTGCATTTGCGGCAGCTCTTCGAGAGCGATTCCCAGCGCGGCGAGCGCTTCACCCTCGAGGCCGAGGGTCTATTTTTGGATTACTCAAAGAATCGCATCACGGATGAGACCATCCGGCTACTCTTGCGGCTTGCCACCGAATCGCGCCTGCCGGAGCGTATCGAGGCCATGTTCGCCGGCGAGAGGATCAACTTTACGGAAGGGCGGGCGGCCCTGCACACAGCGTTGCGCTCACTCCAAGGGACGTCCGTGTCCGTCGACGGTGAGAACGTGGTGCCAAAGGTACACGCGGTGCTCGATCGCATGGCAAAGTTCGCGGCTTCAGTGCGCGATGGCGAATGGAAGGGCCATACGGGGAAGCGCATTCGAAACGTGGTCAATATCGGGATCGGCGGCTCCGACCTCGGCCCGGTGATGGCGTACGAAGCGCTGAAGCACTACTCGCAGCGCGACATGAACTTTCGCTTCGTCTCCAACGTCGATGGCACCGATGTCGTCGAGACGCTTCGCGACCTCGATGCGGCCGAGACGCTGTTCATCGTGTCCTCGAAGACATTCACGACGCTCGAGACCATGACCAACGCGCAGACCGCGCGCGTGTGGCTGCTCGGTGCTTTCGACAACGATCCTCAGGCCGTTGCGAAGCACTTCGTGGCCGTCTCGACGAACGCCGCCGAGGTCACGAAATTCGGTATCGACACCACGAACATGTTCGAGTTCTGGGATTGGGTGGGCGGCCGCTACTCGATGTCGTCCGCGATCGGGCTTTCGACGATGATCGCGATCGGCGACGACCATTTCCGCGCCATGCTGCGCGGGATGCACGAGATGGACCAGCACTTCCGCACCGCGCCCCTGGAGCAGAACATGCCCGTGCTGATGGGGCTGCTGGCCGTCTGGTACAACAACTTCTTCGACGCGCAAACCATCGCCATCCTGCCTTATGAGCAGTATCTGAAGCGCTTCCCGGCGTATCTCCAGCAACTGACGATGGAGAGCAACGGCAAATCGGTGACGCATCGCGGAAGGAAGGTCCGGCTCGACACGGGCCCGGTCTACTGGGGCGAGCCCGGCACCAACGGCCAGCACTCGTTCTACCAGTTGATCCATCAGGGAACGCGCCTGATCCCCTGCGACTTCATCGCGTTCGCCGCGCCGGTGAACCCGGTGGGCCGGCATCATGACCTGCTTATCGCCAACGTGTTCGCGCAGACCGAAGCGTTGGCGTTCGGGAAGACCAGCGGGGAAGTGGCGGCCGAAGGAACGCCGAAGTGGCTCGTGCCCCATCGGGCCTTCAATGGCAATCGTCCCACGAACACGATCTTCGCGGAAAGGCTCACACCGGAAACGCTGGGAAGGCTCGTGGCGCTCTACGAACACGCCGTATTCACGCAGGCTGCGATGTGGGACATCAATCCGTTCGATCAATGGGGCGTCGAACTGGGCAAGGTTCTCGCGCAGCGCATCGTACCCGAGCTGGAGAGCGGGACGGAGCCGCCGCTCAAGCACGACAGTTCGACTAACAATCTGATTCGGCGCTACAGAAAACACAAGGAGACCGCATGAGAAATCCCGGTTTTGACCAACCCCTGTACATTCTCCCATTTGATCACCGAGGCTCGTTCCAGAAGAAAATGTTCGGCTGGGACGGCGCCCTGACGGTCGAGCAGACCGCGGAAATCGCCGGCGCCAAGCGCGTCATTTACGACGGCTTCCTGGCGGCGGTGGATGCCGGCGTGTCCAAGGACAAGGCAGGAATACTCGTGGACGAGCAGTTCGGCGCCGCGATTCTTCAGGATGCCGCCGCGGCAGGCTACTCCACCTGCTGCCCGGCCGAAAAGAGCGGCCAGGACGAATTCGACTTCGAGTATGGCGAACGATTCGCGGAGCACATCGAGGCCTTCCATCCCACGTTTTGCAAGGTGCTGGTCCGTTACAACCCGGAGGGCGACCCGATCCTGAACCGGAACCAGGCCTATCGCCTGAAGCGGCTCTCGGATTATCTGCGGAGCAAGAAGAGCCGCAGCCTGTTCATGTTCGAACTGCTAGTGCCTCCGGAGAAGAATCAACTGAACCGGCTGAACGGCGACAGGAAAGCTTACGATCTGAAGCTGCGCCCGGGCCTCATGGCCGGTGCAATCGAGGAATTGCAGGAGGCGGGCGTCGAGCCGGATGTCTGGAAGCTCGAGGGGCTCGACCGGCGGCAAGACTGCGAGCGCATCGTGGCAGTCGCGCGGCGAGAGGGCCGGGACAAGGTCGGCTGCATCATCCTCGGCAGGGGCGAGGACGATTCGAAAGTGCGCGAGTGGCTCACGACGGCATCCGCCGTTCAGGGCTTTATTGGTTTCGCCGTTGGCCGTACGACGTTCTGGGGACCGCTAGTCGATTGGCGAGCCAAGAAGATCACGCGGGATGAGGCAGTAGCCGAGATCGCGCGCCGCTACCGGGAGTTCGTGGAGATCTTCGACAGCCAGCGGGACGCGGTCCCGGCGTAGTGGAAGCGAGGAACTGGAGATGCCGATAGACGCGAAACTAGCGCCCTCGATTCTCGCGGCTGATTTTGCCAGGCTGGGCGACCAGGTGGCCGAGGCGGCCCGGGCCGGTGCGGACCGCATCCATGTCGACGTGATGGACGGGCACTTTGTCCCCAACCTTTCGATGGGCCCGCCGATCGTGGAGTCGCTGCGGCGCGAGACCACTCTGCCCATCGAGACGCACCTCATGATCACCGAACCGGATCTGTTCCTCGACGAATTCGTGGTGGCCGGCTCGGATTCATTCATCGTGCATTGGGAAGGGAACAACAATCTGAATCGCACAGTGCACAGGATCAAGGATCTCGGGAAGCGCGCGGGTGTGGCAATCAATCCGGCCACGCCCGCCTCCGTCCTGGAGGAAATCTTGATGGACGTGGACCTGGTTCTGGTGATGACAGTCAATCCCGGATTCGGGCATCAGCATTTCCTCCAAGGTATGCTGCCGAAGATCGCCCGCGTCCGGCAAATGATCGAGCGCGCAAGGGTCCGCTGCGAACTGGAAGTGGATGGCGGGATCGACCCCTCGACGGCGGTGCTGGCGTCGGCGGCGGGTGCGGATGTCTTTGTCGCGGGGTCTTCCATTTTCGGCAGCACAGAGGGAATCGCTGCGGCGATGGGGCGGCTGGGTACCGCCGTCGCTCGCGAGAGTGCAAGTGTTCTGTAAAGAGTGTTCGAACAGGAGACAGGGATGCAAATCGGAATGATCGGTCTGGGCAGAATGGGCGCCAATATGGCGCGGCGCTTGATGAACAAGGGACACAAGTGCGTGGTCTTCGACATGTCGCCAAAGGCGGTTACGGAATTGAGGAAGAAAGGCGCTGCTGGCGCCACGTCGCTGATCGAGTTGATTAAGAAGCTCGAAACGCCACGCGCAGTCTGGTTGATGGTCCCGGCCGCTGTGGTGGACAAAACCATCGGCGAGCTACTGCCGCATCTGGCGCCGGGGGACATTCTCATCGACGGTGGGAACTCGTACTACGTCGACGACATCCGCCGGGCGAAGGACCTGGCGCAGCGATCGATTCACTATGTTGACGTGGGCACCAGCGGCGGAGTATGGGGTCTGGAGCGCGGCTACTGCATGATGATCGGCGGCGAGGCCGGCGTCGTGCAAGGACTCGATCCGATCTTCGCCGCTCTCGCCCCGGGAAAGGGTGAGATTCCGGAGACGCCCGGCCGCGAAAAGATCGGCGGCACCGCCGAGCAGGGCTACCTGCACTGCGGCGGCAACGGTGCCGGGCACTTCGTCAAAATGGTGCACAACGGCATCGAATACGGCATCATGGCGGCTTACGCAGAGGGCCTGGGCATTCTGCGATCGGCCAACGTCGGCAAGCAATCCGGTGAAGGCGCGGACGCCGAGACCACTCCATTGCGCAATCCGGAAGAATACCAGTACGACCTCAACCTGCCGGACATCGCCGAGGTGTGGCGACGCGGCAGCGTAATTGCGTCGTGGCTGCTGGACTTGACCGCGTCCGCGTTGATCGAAGACCCGCAGCTTTCGAAGTTCGCCGGCCGGGTCTCCGATTCCGGCGAAGGGCGCTGGACCATCAAGGCCGCGATCGACGAAGCGGTGCCGGTCCCGGTTCTCGCGAGCGCCCTGTTCGAGCGGTTCACCTCGCGCGGCGAAGCCGATTTCGCCGACAAGCTCCTTTCGGCGATGCGATATGAGTTCGGCGGGCACCTGGAGAAGACCGCTGAGAAAGCGAAGGTGGCCTGATCAATGTCCAACCTTCATGCTCACTCGGACGCGCTGGTCTTCTTCGGGGCCACCGGCGACCTGGCATACAAGAAGATCTTTCCCGCGCTGCAGGCGATGGTGAAACGCGGGCACCTGGATGTACCGGTGGTCGGCGTCGCGAAGGCCGGCTGGACACTCGATCAGTTCAAGGCCCGTGCGCTGGACAGTCTAGAGAAGCACGGCGGCGTGGATGCGGAGGCCTTTCATAAGCTCTCGGGCCTGCTTCGCTACGTCGACGGCGACTACAGCGATCCCGCCACCTTCGAAGCACTCGGCCGCGAACTCAAGGGCGTGCGCCAAGCGGCGCATTACCTGGCGATCCCGCCGGTGATGTTCGAGCAGGTGGTGGAGCAACTGGTCGAATGCGGCGGTTGCATGATGAATGCGCGCATCATCGTGGAGAAACCATTCGGCCGCGATCTCGCCTCGGCGCAGGAACTCAACAAGGTGCTTCTTCGCCATTTCGATGAGGCCTCCATTTTCCGCATCGACCACTACTTGGGCAAGCGTCCCGTGCACAATATGGTCGTTTTCCGTTTC
>Ga0335079_10002612_pt1 | contig 20722 bp, 30 predicted proteins | sample Lox_Sample_33_FD_206719 | JGI IMG/M metagenome (GOLD analysis project Ga0335079, IMG submission 206719) | Soil microbial communities from Loxahatchee National Wildlife Refuge, Florida, United States - Lox_Sample_3.3 | ecosystem: Environmental > Terrestrial > Soil > Wetlands | place: USA... | reverse complement strand
CTGTTCGGTCACTCCCTTGCGTTCTGTCAGGCGGTGGTACTCGCTCCAGTACGCGCGAAACCGCGGATCGTCTTCGGGGTTGATCATCTCGAAGTCCACGCCTCGCTTGAGCCTTAGGCCGAAGCGCTCGAGGCGCTGCGCGATCACAGAAGGTCGCCCGACGAGGATCGGTTTCGCGAGGCCCTCGTCGACCACGACCTGCACCGCGCGCAGGACGCGCTCGTCCTCGCCCTCCGCGTAGACGATGCGCTTGGGCAGCTTCTTCGCCGCCTGGAAGATGGGCTTCATCAGCAGCCCGGTGTGATACACGAACTGCAGCAGCCGCTGGTGATAGGCATCGAAGTCGGCGATCGGCCGGGTCGCCACGCCGGAGTCCATCGCCGCTTTCGCCACCGCGGGCGCGATGTTGATGATCAGGCGCGGGTCGAACGGGCGGGGAATGAGGTATTCCGGCCCGAACTTCGCGTCGTCGCTCCCGTAAGCCGTGGCGACGATGTCAGACTGCTCGGCCATTGCGAGGTCCGCAATCGCACGCACGGCGGCGAGTTTCATCGCCTCGTTGATTGTCGTGGCTCCGACATCGAGCGCACCGCGGAAGATGAACGGAAAGCACAGCACATTGTTCACCTGGTTAGGGAAATCCGACCGGCCGGTCGCGATGACTGCGTCCGGGCGCGCCGCCTTCGCGACGTCGGGCATGATCTCGGGCTCGGGATTGGCGAGCGCGAGAATAAGCGGCTTGTCGGCCATCTGCTTGACCATCTCCGGCTTCAGCACGCGGCCCGCGGAGAGCCCGAGAAAGATGTCGGCTCCGCCGATGATGTCTGCGAGCTTGCGGGCGTCGGTTTTCTGCGCATAGCGCACCTTGTTCTCGTCCATCTCCTCCTTGCGCCCGGCATAGACGACACCGGCGATGTCCGAAACCCAGATGTGCTCGCGCTTGATGCCCAGGCTCACCAATAGGTCGAGGCACGCCAGAGCCGCGGCGCCGGCTCCCGAGCAGACGAGCTTGACCTGTGCGGGATCCTTGTCGACCACGCGCAAACCGTTGCGCACTGCGGCGCCGACGATGATCGCGGTGCCGTGCTGGTCATCGTGGAATACGGGAATCTTCATCCGCTCGCGGCATTTGCGCTCGACGTAAAAGCACTCCGGAGCCTTGATGTCTTCGAGGTTGATGCCGCCGAAGGTCGGCTCGAGCGCACAAACGATCTCGACCAGCTTGTCGGGGTCGCGCTCGTTGATCTCGAGGTCGAAGCAGTCGAGGCCAGCGAACTTCTTGAACAACACCGCCTTGCCCTCCATCACCGGCTTGCCGGCGAGCGGCCCGATGGCTCCGAGCCCCAGGACCGCCGTGCCGTTGGTCACCACGCCCACCAGATTGCCCCGTGCCGTGAGATTGCGTGCCTCCGCCGGGTCGCGCGCGATTTCGTCGCAAGCCGCCGCGACTCCGGGCGTATAGGCGAGCGCGAGATCGCGCTGATTGGTGAGCTGCTTGGTGGGAAGGATCGAGATCTTCCCCGGTGGATATGCGCGATGGTATTCAAGCGAGCTCTGACGGATGTCCTGGTCAGCCATGGAATCGTCTCCGGCGGGGAGCGGTAACTGCGGCGGCTCATGATAGCAAAGCCTTTGCCCGGTTATAATCGCCGTCGTAGAAACGCCTCCCCAGCGCTCGGTCCCTCTCGGGCACACCAGCCCATGATCCTCTTCTGGTCGCTCGCCCTCCTGCTCGTTGCGGCTTCGCTCGCTTTCCTTCTGCCCCCGCTCCTGCGCCGGCGACAGAAGGTGATCGGCCCCGACGCGGACGCCGCCGCGATCGCCGTCTATCGCGACGAGAAGCGCGCTCTGGAGGCCGAGCTGGTGAGCGGCGCGATCAGTCCTGCGGAGCGCGACGCCGCGCTGCTCGAGCTCTCGCACCGCCTTGGCGAGGAAATCGGGACCGCGAACCCGGTGAGTACCGCCCGCCGTCCATCGCGGCGTGCATGGATCGCCGCAGTCGTCGTGCTCGTCCTCGTTCCGATCGCCGCGACCGTCCTCTATCTGCGGCTTGGCAAGCCCGAGGCGACCACCGTAGCGGCTGCGGACGCCACGCGTGCCGCGCACGACATGTCGGATCCACAGATCGCGGCGATGGTCGAGCAGCTCGCGCAGCGAATGAAGGCGCAGCCGAACGATCCGCAAGGCTGGATGCTTCTCGGTCGCTCTTACGCAGCCATGCGCCGATTCCAGGAGGCGGCCGACGCCTATGCGCGCGCCGCGGCGCTCGTCCCCGACGACGCAGCCCTGCTCGCCGACTATGCCGACACGCTGGCGATGGTGCAGGGTCGGTCGCTGGCTGGGAAGCCATTGCAACTCATCGAGCAGGCGCTCGCTATCGAGCCGACGAACCAGAAAGCGCTTGCGCTCGCCGCCACGGCAGCGCTCGACCGGCGCGATTTCAGCGCCTCGCTCGGCTATTGGCGGCGCCTAGCGGCACAGTTTCCGGAGGGCTCGGAGGAAGCGCGCCAGATGGCTTCGATCATCGCGGATGTCGAGAACACTGCACGCCAGAGCGGCGACAAGAGCATCGCGAGCACGAAGCCTGTCACGGGCGGTTCGCCACCTGGCACGGCGGGCGCCGGGCCTGCATCCGGCGCGACGATCGCCGGCCGCGTCGACGTTTCGCCGGCACTGGCGTCGAAGGTGGCGGGCACCGACACCGTGTTCATTTTCGCGCGCGCCGTCGACGGGCCGCGTGTGCCGCTGGCGGTGCTGCGTCTGCCGGCGCAGGAATTGCCACGCGACTTCACGCTCGACGACAGCATGGGCATGGCGCCCGGCGCGAAGCTCTCCGCAGCGCAGGCGGTCGTGGTCGAGGCACGCGTGTCGAAGACGGGCAATGCCCTGCCGCAGGCCGGGGACCTCTCGGGCAAGAGCGCAGCAGTAAAACCCGGCGCGCGCAACGTGAGGATCGTGATTGATCAGATCGTCCCGTGAGGCGTCCGCAGGTTACAGGACAGGTCCGGGGTTGCGCGAGGTCAAAGAGCAGGGTGGCCTCTCGGCTATAATTTCGCGGTTTGGATCCAGCGTAGAGGATCGCTTGATGCTCGTAGCGGAAGACCTCGCCGCGCAGCGTGGCAACGCCTTGCTTTTCGAGGGCGTGCAGTTCTCGCTGCGGCCCGGCGCGGCCATGTTCGTGAGCGGCCCCAACGGCAGCGGCAAGACCACGCTGCTGCGCATCGCGGCCGGGCTGACGCGCGCGCTGCGCGGAAGGCTTGTCTGGGACGGCTCCGCTGTCGATCCCTTCGCGTCAATCCTGCGCGCGGTAACACTGTTCATCGGCCACGCGACTGCGCTCAAGGACGAACTCACCGCGGAAGAGAACCTTGCCTCGCTCGTGTCGCTGCACGGAGCCCCTGCCGAAGCAGAATCTCTCTCCGCTGCGCTGAGCGAGTGGTCGCTTGCGCGCCAGCGACGCCTGCCCGCGCGCGCTCTCTCGCAGGGCCAACGGCGTCGAGTGGCGCTTGCGCGATTGCGCCTCCTCGCGCGCCCGCTCTGGATCCTCGATGAACCGCTGACCGCGCTCGATGCCGCAGGCGTCGCTGCGCTGCGCGAAGTCGTAGGCGAGCATCTCGCCAGCGGGGGCATGGCGGTGATCGCGACGCACCAGGAATTCGCGCCCGTCGGCGGGACCAGCCTATCGCTGCGCCTGCAATGAACGAAGCGACTCTCCGCGCGGCACCGCTCGCCGACGACAGCGCCTGGGGAGGCGTGAGCTGGGCCCTCGCCCGCGACCTGAAGCTCGCGCTGCGCTCGCGAGCGGAACTCGGCGTGCAGCTGCTGTTCTACGTGATCGTGGTGACGCTCTTTCCGCTCGGCATTGGGCCGGATCCGGCCACCTTGCGCGCGCTCGGGCCGGGTGTTCTCTGGGTCGCAGCGCTGCTCGCATCGCTGCTTGCACTCCCGCGCCTGTTCGCGGCGGACTTCGCCGACGGGGCGCTCGAGCAGATTGCCCTGTCTCCCTACCCGCTGCCCGCGCTGGTTTCGGGCAAGATACTCGCCCACTGGCTGGCGACCGGCGCCCCGCTGGTCGCGCTCTCGCCGTTGCTCGCTCTGCAGTTCGGCCTCGAGGGCGGCGAGATCGGCGTACTCGTGACAGGGTTGCTGCTCGGCACGCCTACGCTTTCGCTGCTGGGGGCGATCGGCGCTGCGCTCACCCTCGGCGTGCGCGGAAGCGGAGCGCTGCTCGCGCTGCTGATCCTGCCGCTCTACGTGCCAATCCTCATCTTCGGCGCCGGCGCGGTCGAATCCCTTCGTGCGGGACTCGTGCCCGGAGCGCAGTTGTCGATTCTCGCCGCGGCGTTGCTGGCGGCAATCGTCGGTGCACCACTCGCCTGTGCCGCCTCCGTTCACATCGCACTGGATTGACATGAGCTCCAGCACGGTCAACTGGTTCAGGTACTCCTCGCCGGCGTCGTTCTTCCCGCTTGCTGGAAAGCTCGTGCCCTGGTTCGCGGCGGCCGCGGCGCTCCTCACCGTGCCCGGACTCTGGCTCGGACTCGTCGTGGCGCCACCCGACGCGCAGCAGGGCGAGGCCTACCGCATCATCTTCATCCACGTGCCGGCGGCGTGGATGTCGATGTTCATCTATCTGGTCATGGCGTTCTGGTCCGCACTGGCGCTGATGTTCAACACTAGGCTATCGGCGATGATGGTGCAGGCGCTCGCGCCTACGGGCGCGCTGTTCACCTTCATCGCGCTCGTCAGCGGGTCGCTCTGGGGCAGGCCCGCCTGGGGCACTTATTGGGCCTGGGACGCGCGCATGACCTCGGAGCTGATCCTGCTGTTCCTCTACTTCGGCTATCTCGCGCTGCACGCGGCGATCGCCGATTCGCGCCGCGCCGACCGCGCCAGCGCAGTGCTCGTATTGGTCGGGGTGGTCAACGTCCCCATCATCTACTTCTCGGTGAAATGGTGGAACACGCTGCATCAGGGCGCGACGGTGAGCATGACGGCCGCGCCCAAGATGGCGGCTGTCATGCTCACCGCAATGCTGATCATGACCCTTGCCGCGTGGTTTTACGCCGTCGCGGTGACCCTGCTGCGCGTGCAAGCGATCATCCTCGAGCGTGAGGGACGCGCCGCCTGGGCCGGCAACCTGGCGGGAGCAACCCGGTGAGCTTCGGCGACTTCATCGCAATGGGCGGCTATGGTTTCTACGTGTGGGGCGCTTACCTGACGACTGCGGCGGCCATCATCGTCGAAGTCTTTGCCGTGCGCGCGCGGCTCAAGGACGCCCGCCGCGCGGCCGAGGAGGGCGCAACGCGATGAAACCGCGCTACCGGCGACTGGGGTGGATCATCGGCGGGCTCGCCGTGCTTGGGGTGGCGGCGGCCCTCGTCCTCAACGCCTTCCGCTCCAATCTCGTCTTCTTCTATACGCCAACCCAGATCGCATCGAAGGAAGCTCCGCAGGGGCGGCCCTTCCGCGTCGGCGGCCTGGTCGAGACGGGAAGCCTCGTCCGCGAGCCGAACTCGCTCACCGTGCGCTTCCGCGTGACCGACACGGCGCAGACGATTCCGGTGACCTACACCGGGCTGCTGCCCGATCTGTTCAAGGAAGGCAAGGGTGTAGTCGCGCAGGGCACGCTGGGCTCCGATGGCGTGTTCCGCGCAAGCGAGGTGCTGGCCAAGCACGACGAGAACTACATGCCGCCGGCGGCCGCCGACGCGGTGAAGAAGGCGCACGAGGCGATGTCGACCAAGACGCTCGTGACAACCGGAGGCGGCGGACGATGATTCCCGAGTTCGGACATTTCGCGTTGATCCTCGCCCTGCTCGTCGCGCTGGCGCAGGGAACGCTGCCGCTGATCGGCGCGGCCTTCGACGAGCCTCGCTTCATGGCGGTGGCTCGACCGGCTGCGCGGGCGCAATTTCTGCTGGTGGCGCTTGCGTTCGGCTGCCTCGCCGCCTCGTTCGTGGGCAACGACTTTTCGGTAGTCAATGTCGCAACCAACTCGAACTCGGAGCTCCCGCTTCGCTACCGTGTCGCCGCTACTTGGGGCTCGCACGAAGGTTCGCTGCTGCTGTGGACGCTCATGCTCGGCGGCTGGACGACCGCGGTCACCGTGTTTTCACGCAATCTTCCCCAGGCACTGCTCGCCCGCGTGATTGCCGTGATGGGATGGGTGAGCGTTGGCTTCCTGCTGTTCCTTCTGTTCACGTCGAATCCGTTCGAGCGCCTGCTGCCGCCGGCGCCGGAAGGGCGCGATCTGAACCCGCTGCTGCAGGACCCCGGCATGGTCGTTCACCCGCCATTGCTATACATGGGGTACGTCGGGTTCTCGGTCGCGTTCTCCTTCTCGGTCGCGGCGCTGATGGGGGGGCGTCTGGACGCGACCTGGGCTCGCTGGTCGCGACCGTGGACGACCGTCGCCTGGGCCTTTCTCACCATCGGCATCGCGCTGGGCAGCGGCTGGGCGTATTACACGCTCGGCTGGGGCGGCTGGTGGTTCTGGGATCCGGTGGAGAACGCCTCGTTCATGCCCTGGCTCACCGGCACCGCGCTCATCCATTCGCTCGCCGTCACCGAGAAGCGCGGCGCGTTCAGGAGCTGGACTGTGTTGCTCGCGATCCTCGCCTTCTCGCTGTCGCTGCTCGGAACCTTCCTCGTCCGCTCGGGCGTGCTCACCTCTGTGCATGCTTTTGCGACCGACCCGGCGCGCGGCGTCTTCATCCTCGCCTTCCTCGCCGTGGTGATCGGAGGGTCGCTTGCCCTGTTCGCGTGGCGCGCGGGAACGGTAGGGCTCGGCGGCGGCTTCGACCTGGTATCGCGTGAATCTGCGCTGCTCGCCAACAACGTGCTTCTCGTCGTCGCCATGGCGAGCGTGCTCCTCGGCACGCTCTACCCGTTGTTTCTCGACGCCCTCGATCTGGGCAAGATCTCGGTGGGCCCGCCGTATTTCGACGCGGTGTTCTATCCGCTGCTCGCGCCGGCCATCTTCCTGATGGGCGTCGGCCCGGTTGCGAGGTGGAGTCGCGCGCCGCTTCCCGAGCTCGCCGCCCGGCTCAAATGGGCGCTGGGCGTTGCGGTGGTCACGGCCCTGCTGCTGCCCTTCGTGCTTGGACGCTGGACGCCCCTTGTTTCGGTGGGCCTCTTCCTTGCGTTGTGGATCGTCACGACGACGATTGAGAATCTGCGCCAGCGCATCGCTGGATCGCATCGGCGCGGCTTTCTCGCCAAGCTCGCCGCAAACTCGATGTCCTACTACGGGATGCTGCTGGCGCATCTCGGCGTGGCCGTCTTCATCGTCGGAGTCACGCTGGTCAAAGGGTACGAAATCGAGCAGGACGTGAGGCTCGACGTCGGGCAGAGCGTTTCTGCCGGTGGCTACGAGTTCAAGTTCCTCGGGGTCACGCCCGGCCCCGGTCCGAATTACCGCGCATTGACCGGCAGCGTCGAAGTGAGCAAGGACGGGAAGCTCCTCGAGACGCTGCACCCCGAGAAGCGAATCTACAATGCCTCCGGGCAGACGATGACGATCGCGGCGATCTCCACGCAAGTCCACGGCGACCGCTACGTGTCTCTCGGAGAGCCGCTCGCGAACGACGATGTGACCGGCGCGTGGGGCGTTCGCATCTATCTCAAGCCCTTCGTCGACTGGATCTGGGTCGGCGCGTTTCTGATGGCGCTCGGCGGCTTTCTCGCCGTTTCCGACCGCCGTTATCGGTTCGCGGTAAGGCGCCGGGAAGAACCGGCTGGTGATGCCACGGCGCCGGCCGCAGCCGATTAGCGTGCAAGCATGAAGAACCTGCGTTGGTCGATTCCGCTGGCGATCTTCGTCGTCCTGGTCGCCTTCCTCTGGGTCGGCCTCGGGCGCGACCCACGCGAGGTCCCCTCACCGCTGATCGGCAAGCCGGCACCGGCATTCCGGCTTGCGCAGCTGCACGCACCGACCAAGACGCTTTCGGCGCAGGATCTCAAGGGCAAGGTGTGGCTGCTCAACGTCTGGGCCTCGTGGTGCGTCTCCTGTCGCGCGGAGCATCCGTTGCTGGTCGAGCTCGCGAAGTCGAGCCTCGTCCCGATCTACGGCCTGGACTACAAGGACGATCCGTCGGCGGGCCGCACCTGGCTTGCTCAGAACGGCGACCCCTACACCTCCTCGGTGATCGATCGCGACGGTCGCGTGGGTATCGATTACGGCGTATACGGCGTACCGGAGACTTTTCTCATCGACAAAGCCGGTGTCGTGCGTTACAAGCAGATAGGACCGATCACGCCCGACGCGCTGAAGGACAAGATCCTGCCTCTGGTGCGTGAGTTGCAGCAATGAAACGAGCCGTGATCGCGGCAGCGTTCCTTCTCGCCGCGTCGCTCGCCTGGGCGGTCAAGATGGAGCCGCCTGCGCAGGAGGCTCTCGATGCGAGGCTCAAGAAGCTCGAGACCGAGCTTCGCTGCCTTGTCTGCCAGAACCAGACGCTCGCCGACTCCAACGCGGACCTCGCCGACGACCTCCGGCGCGAGGTGCGCGCCCTCGCCATGGACGGCAAGAGCGACGAGGAGATCAAAGCCTATCTCGTCGCGCGCTACGGCGATTTCGTCCTCTATAAGCCGCCCGTGAAGCCGACGACGTGGCCCCTCTGGTTCGGACCGTTTGCGCTGCTGGTCGCCGGCGGAGGGTTATGGTGGGCGATCTTGCGTCGCCGCACGCGGATGGCTTCGACACCGCCTGCCGTGGCAGAGGAGGCGCAGGCGCGCGGGCGCGAGCTCCTCGACGAGCAGCGATAGCGCCGGTTTACAGGCTCGATCCGCAGTTCCAGCACAGCTCGAAGTTCGCGGGATTCTCCTCGCCGCAGCCGCGGCACCAGATGCTGCCGACGCGCGCGCGCTCGCTGTTGAGCTCCGCAAGCTCCTTGCGCGCCCGCGCACGGTCCTGGCTGTTCTCGATCCAGACTTGCGGCTGCGCCACGTCGGGCGGCACCTCGCCCGAGATGCTCTGCATATGCTCGTTGAACACGTGAGCGGCGATGCCAGCCCGTTGAAGGCGATGCAGCAGCAGGTAAGCGTCGATGCGGTTCGCGGCGATGTAGAAGCGCTCCATGCTCTCCCTCACGCGAGAAGACGCTTCATCGTCTGTCGGTACCGGTTGAAGATGGCCTCTTCGTCGGCATGATGACCTTCGCCGATCACCCAGCGTCCGGAGACCATCACGTCGCGCACCGGCCGTCGGCTCGGTCCGAAGATCACGGCGTCGAGCACGTTGGCGGGCGATTGCTCGGCGAGAGTCGGATCGCTCGCATCGAGGACGATGAGGTCGGCGCGATGCCCCGGCGCGAGCGCGCCGACCGGTTGGCGCAGTGCCTGAGCGCCGCCCGCCAGCGCGGCGCGAAAAAGGGTAAGGCCGCTCGACTCGCCGTCGCTCGCCAGCAGGTTGCGCTTCTCCCGCGTCAGCCGCTGAGTGAGATCGACCAGGCGCAGCTCGGAGAAGGGATCGACCCCGACATGGCTGTCGCCGCCGACACCGAGTCTGCCTCGCGCCGCGAGATACTCGACGGCGGGAAAGACGCCGTCGCCGAGATCGGCTTCCGTGCTGGGACACAGGCCCGCGACCGCTTCGCTCGCAGCGAGGCCTCGCGTCTCCTCGGCGTTCATGTGCGTGGCATGCACAACGCACCAGCGGGCATCCACTGCCGCGTGATCGAGCAGCCATTCCACTGGCCGCGCGCCGCTCCACGCGATGCACTCCTCGACCTCCCGGCGCTGCTCGGCGGCGTGAATGTGGATCGGGCCATCGATCTTGCGCTCATCGACGAGCGCGACGAGCCAGCGCAACTCGTCCGGCGTCACGGCGCGCAGGCTGTGCGGCGCGACGCCGAGGACCCGGCCGCCGGGTCGCGCAAGGCGCTCGATGAGCGTGCGGAAGCTCTCGCGATCGTTCACGAAGCGTCTTTGCGCAGGCGTCGGCGGAGACCCGCCGAAGGTCGAATGGGCATAGAACACCGGCAGGAGCGTCAGGCCGATCCCGGCAGCTTCGGCCGCGGCGACGAGGCGCGTCGCCATCTCCGCTGGATTGGCGTAAGGCCGCCCGATCGGATCGTGGTGCAGATACTGGAATTCCGCCACGGACGTGTAGCCGGCCTTCAGCATCTCGAGATAGAGCTGCGCAGCGATGGCCTCTTGGTCATCGGGCTCGATGCGCTCGAGAAACCGGTACATCTCCGTGCGCCAGGTCCAGAAGCTGTCGGTCGAGGGCCCGCCGCGCTCGGTCAATCCGGCCATCGCGCGCTGGAACGCATGCGAGTGCACATTCGGCACGCCCGGGATGACGGGACCTTGCGCCCGTTCGGCGTCCTCGGGAGGCACGAGCACCACATCGAGCGACTCGATCACGCCGTCGGGTCCGATCTCGAGCATGACGTCCCGGGCCCATCCGGCAGGCAGCAACGCGTCGTGCGCGAAGAGTTTCATGGCCAGGTCGTCGTCGCCTATCGAGACGCTATGTACCGACGCCGGGAGCCCCCATATCCCGCGGCGCCTGTGGCCGTGATCTTACCCGAGGCGCCATGGATGCCGGGGTGCGGCAAAGAACCCGCGCCACACCGGCCTGTCTAATGGGTACGGGCCTGGAGGAACCCGTCACAGGTTAGGAGGTGCTATGAAGCCGAAACTTGTTTCAGCATTTATCGCAGGGGCATTCGCAGTGGGTGCTGCTGGGGCCTCGGCCGATGCGCTGTGGGACCAGCACAAGCATGCCGAGTTGTCAACGATGCTGGGCCTCGGAAATCCCAACGCGCCGGCGCGAGGCGAGGCGATCGCAAAATCCGGCACGGGAAGCGTCGTGACGGCAGCCGCGGATGCGAGCGCGCACCAGCAAGCGCTTGATCTGATCATCGGCGCGGGCAACCCCAACGCACCGGCCCGCGGCATCGCCATCGCCATGTCCGGCAGCACGCAACCAGCTGCACTGCCCAACGGCGTCACGCGTGCCAAGGACCTCGATCACATGATCAGCGCCGGCAACCCCAACGCACCGGACCGCGGCATTGCTATCGCGCGCTCGGGACAAACCTTCCAAGGGTAACCCGCGCGCTCGCAGCGATCGGAAAAAGAGCCGGGCGCCTCGCGGCGCCCGGCTCGCTACGGGTCGGCAAGTAACTAGGCGGCAGCTCTAGCTTTCTTGCCCGCCTTTGCTTTCTTCGCTTCGGGAGCAGCGGCTTTCGCCTTCTTCGGCGTCTTGGTCGCAGCTTGCGTCTTGTCCGCGGTCTTCTTGCTCTTGGTCGACGATTCGCCCTCCGTTGTCGCGCCGAGCGTCTCGCTCCGGTCCATCAGCTCGACAAGCGCCATGGGCGCATTGTCGCCGAGACGGAATCCGAACTTGAGAATCCGCAGGTAGCCGCCGGGCCTCTTGGCGTAGCGCGGACCGAGCTCGTTGAAGAGCTTGTAAACGACGGCCTTGTCGCGCAAGCGGTTCAGAGCAAGGCGTCTGTTGGCGAGCGTCGGGTCCTTCCCCAGCGTGATGAGCGGCTCGGCGACCCGGCGCAGCTCCTTCGCCTTGGGCAGCGTGGTGCGGATCATCTCGTGCGTTAGCAGCGAGTTGGTCATGTTGCGCAGCATCGCCAGGCGATGACTGCTGGTGCGATTGAGTTTGCGCAATCCGTGGCGGTGACGCATGTTGCTTCCTTCTCCAGGCGCAGGAGGCTTACGGCCGGTCCAGGTTCGGCGGCGGCCAGTTCTCCAGCTTCATGCCAAGCGACAATCCGCGGGAGGCCAGAACCTCCTTGATCTCGTTGAGCGACTTGCGGCCGAGGTTTGGCGTCTTCAGCAGCTCGGTCTCGGTGCGCTGGATCAGATCACCGATGTAATAGATGTTTTCCGCCTTCAGGCAGTTCGCGGAGCGCACGGTAAGCTCGAGATCGTCGACGGGCCTGAGCAGGATCGGGTCGACCTGCGGCATCGCGCGCTGCTCGGCGGGCGCCTCGGTTCCCTTGAGATCGGCGAAAACGCCGAGCTGCTCGACCAGGATGCTCGCCGCGTAGCGGATGGCCTGCTCGGGCTCGATGACGCCGTTGGTCTCAATGTCCATCACCAGCTTGTCGAGGTCGGTGCGCTGCTCGACCCGGGCGCTCTCGACCGAGTAGCTCACGCGCCGCACCGGCGAGAACGAGGCGTCGAGCAGGATGTTGCCGATGCTGCGGCCGCCCTCGGGCTTGATGCGCACGGTGGCCGGCTGGTAACCGCGCCCCTTCTCGACCTTGATCTCCATCTCGATCTTGCCGCCGGCCGTGAGGTGCGCGATGACGTGATCCGGGTTGATGATCTCGACGTCGTGATTCGGCTCGATGTCGGCGGCAGTCACCGGCCCCTCGCCGGTCTTGGCAAGGCGCAGCGTCACGTGGTCGCGGTTGTGTAGCTTGAGTACGACGCCCTTGAGGTTGAGCAAGACGTCGACCACGTCTTCCTGAACGCCGTCGAGTGCGGAGTACTCGTGCAGCACGCCCGTGATCTTGACTTCGGTCGGCGCATAGCCGGGCATGGAGGAGAGCAGCACGCGCCGCAGCGCGTTGCCCAGCGTATGCCCATAGCCGCGCTCGAACGGCTCCATCACCACCTTGGCGTGAAAGGGCGACGTGCTCTGCACGTCGATAATGCGCGGTTTCAAGAAAGCAGTGCTCTGCATGCGGGGTCCTTAGTACGAATCCTGTTCCATCCCTGTCCTGCGATCGCTGCGCCAAAGAGGCGCGGTGCTACTTCGAATACAACTCGACCACCAGGCTCTCGTTGATGTCCTGACCGAACTCGGAGCGGTCGGGTGCTCCCTTGAACGTGCCCGCCATCTTCTTGACGTCGACCTCGACCCACGAGGGGAAGCCGATCTTTTCGGCGAGCTGCAGTGCATCGACGATGCGCAGCTGCGTCTTGGCGCCTTCCTTCACTGCCACGACGTCGCCCGCCTTCACCCACGCCGAGGGCACGTTGACCGTCTTGCCGTTGACCGTGACCGCCCGGTGAGTCACCAGCTGACGGGCTTCCGCCCGCGTCGAGCCGAAACCCATGCGATAGACCACGTTGTCGAGCCTGGACTCGAGCAGCTGCAGCAGGTTCTCGCCGGTCGAGCCCTTGCGGCGCGCCGCTTCCACGAAGTAGCGCCGGAACTGCCGCTCGAGCAGCCCGTAGGTGCGCCGCAGCTTCTGCTTCTCGCGCAGCTGCTTGCCATAGTCGGATTGCCGCATCCCCGAGCGCACGCCGTGCTGGCCGGGCTTCGAGTCGAGCTTGCACTTGGAGTCGAGCGACCGGCGCGCGCTCTTCAGGAACAGATCGGTCCCCTCGCGTCGCGCCAGCTTGCATTTCGGTCCGGTGTAGCGAGCCACGTTGCCTTCCCCTGACTAGATTCGCCGCCGCTTCGGCGGCCGGCACCCGTTGTGCGGCACCGGCGTGACGTCGGCGATACTGGTGATCTTCAGGCCGAGCGCATTGAGCGCGCGCACCGCGGACTCGCGTCCGGGACCCGGCCCCTTGATACGCACTTCCAGATTCTTGACCCCACACTCCTGCGCCGCGCGCCCCGCTGCCTCGGCGGCCACCTGCGCGGCGAACGGCGTGGACTTGCGCGAGCCCTTGAACCCGGCGCCACCGGACGTAGCCCAGGCCAGCGCATTGCCCTGCCGATCGGTGATCGTGATGATCGTGTTGTTGAACGACGCGTGGATGTGCGCGATCCCTTCGGATACGTTCTTCTTGATCTTCTTGCGCGCGCGCGCAGCCGGCGCGGCTTTCTGTGACGGTTGCTGTGCCATGTAGCTTCCCTATCAGGTCTTCGACGCGGACGGCCTGTTGAGCGCGATCTGCTTCGCCTTGCGCGGCCCCTTGCGCGTGCGTGCGTTGGTCCGTGTACGCTGCCCGCGGACCGGAAGCCCCTTGCGATGGCGCACGCCGCGATAGCAGCCGAGATCCATCAACCGCTTGATACTCATCGTGACTTCGCGTCGCAGGTCGCCCTCGACCGGGTAGCGGGCGACGAACTCGCGCAGCTTGTCCATCTGCGCGTCCGAGAGGTCCTTGATCTTTGCCGAATAGGCAACGCCCGCCGCGTTGCAGATCAGGCGTGCGCGCGACCGACCGATGCCATAAATCGCCGTCAACGCGATCTCGGCGTGCTGGTGATTCGGAATGTTTACGCCTGCAATCCGGGCCATGGCGTGTCCTGTCCCTTTGTGTCCGTCAACCCTGCCGCTGTTTGTGGCGCGGATCCTTGCAGATCACGCGTACCACGCCTTTGCGCCGCACGATCTTGCAGTTGCGGCAGATCTTCTTCACCGATGCCATAACCTTCATATGAGCCTCGCCCGCGCCTACTTCGCGCGGAAAATGATTCTCGCCCGCGACAGGTCGTACGGCGTCAGGTCCACCGTCACCTTGTCGCCAGGCAGGATCTTGATGTAGTGCATTCGCATCTTTCCCGAGATGTGGCCCAGGACAACGTGTCCATTTTCCAGCTTGACCCTAAACGTCGCGTTGGGCAGCGTCTCCAGAACCTCTCCCTGCATCTGTATCGTTTCTTCCTTCGCCATGCGTCAGCCGGTCATCGCGTGGGCAGTCCGCCCCCCTTGAAGTTCGCCTTCTTGAGCAGGCTCTCGTACTGCTGCGACATCATGTAGGCCTGCACCTGAGCCATGAAGTCCATGGTCACGACGACGATGATCAGCAGCGAGGTGCCGCCGAAGTAGAACGGGACGTTCTTCCAGGCGATCAGAAAGTTCGGTATGAAGCAGACCACGACGAGGTAGAGTGAACCGATCAGGGTCAGGCGAAGCGTGATCTTCTCGATGTACTTGGCCGTCTGCTCGCCGGGGCGATAGCCGGGAATGAATGCCCCGCTCTTCTTCAGATTCTCGGCCGTGTCCTTCGGGTTGTATTGCAGCGCCGTGTAGAAGAAGCAGAAGAAGATGATCGCCGACGCGTACAGAATCTCGTGCACCGGCTGGCCGGGACCCAGCGCCGCGGCCAGGTCGCGGAGCCAGATCGTGTTCTCGCTCGCCCCGAACCACTGCGCGACAGTCGCCGGGAAGAGGATGATCGAGGAGGCAAAGATCGGCGGAATCACGCCCGACATGTTGAGCTTGAGCGGCAGGAACGACTGCTGTCCGGCATAAACGCGGTTGCCCACTTGTCGCTTGGCGTAGTTGACCTGGATCTTGCGCAGCGCCCGCTCGACGAAGACCACGAAGGCCGTGACCACGACCACGAGGGCTGCGATGCCGATCACCAGCAGCACTGAATAGGCACCTGTGTTCACCTGCTCGAGGGTTTGTCCGATTGCGCGCGGCAGGCCCGCCGCGATGCCGCTGAAGATGATGAGCGAGATCCCGTTGCCCAGGCCGCGCTCGGTCACCTGCTCGCCCAGCCACATCAGGAACATGGTCCCGGTTACGAGCGAGATCGCGGAGACCAGTCGGAAGCCGATGCCCGGGTCGATCACCAGTCCCTGCTGCGCGCTCTCCAGCGCGATCGAGATCCCCAGCCCCTGGAAGAAGGACAGGCCGAGCGTGGCGTAGCGGGTGTACTGGGTGATCTTGCGCCGACCCGCCTCGCCCTCCTTCTTCAGCGCCTCGAGCGAAGGAACGACGACCGTGCACAGCTGCATGATGATCGACGCCGAGATGTACGGCATGATCCCGAGCGCGAGAATCGAAAAGCGCTGCAGCGCACCGCCTGAGAAAAGGTTGAACAACGCGAGGATGCCGCCCTGGTTCTGGCGCGACAATTCCTCGAGCACGCTCGCGTTGATGCCCGGCACCGGGATGTGCGTCCCGATTCGGTACACGACGATCGCGCCGAGCAGGAACAGCAGACGCTTCTTCAGGTCCGCGTACCTCGTCCCGCTCTTCTGCGCCGGATTGAAAGTAGCCAACGTCAGTCCTTAGCCGCTTGCTGCTCGGGGGCGGCTTTACCGCCCTTCGGCGGTTTCCCGCCCTTGGGAGCCTTCTCGCCCTTGCCTGCCTTTTCGCCCTTCCCCGCCTCGGCCTTCGCGCCCCTCTCCGGCTTGGCCGGCGCGGCCTGCAGTGCCTTCTGCCAGGCCTTCTCGAGCTTCGGCTTCTCGGGCCTCGCGGGCACGTTGTCGAGGCTCCCGCCGGCCGCCTCGATCGCCGCACGCGCACCCTTGGTAACCGAGAGCCCGGAGAGCTTCACCGCCTTGTCGAGCTTGCCGGTACGGATCACCTTCACCGTCTTTGCGGCCGGCGGAACGAGACCGGCGGCCTTGAGCGCGAGAATGTCGATCTCCGCGATCGGCAGCTTCGAGAGATCGGAGAGGCGGATCTCCGCCGTCTGATCGCGCAGCGGCGACACGAAGCCGCGCTTCGGCAGCCGGCGCTGCAGGGGCATCTGACCGCCCTCGAAGCCCACCTTGTGGAACCCGCCGGCGCGCGACTTCTGTCCCTTGTTGCCGCGGCCCGCGGTCTTGCCCAGCCCCGAGCCGCTTCCGCGGCCCACGCGGCGCCGCGCCCTTGCGCTGCCCGCCGCCGGCTTGATCGTGTTCATCCGCATCTCGTCTTCTCCGCCCCGCTGCTCAGCCATTGATCTCGGTCACCTTCACCATGTAGCGAACGGCGTTGAGCATGCCCCTCACCTGGGGCGAATCCTTGAGCTCCACCGTGTGACTGCGCCACTTCAGTCCGAGGCCGCGAACCGTGGCGCGGTGCTCGACGTTCTTGCCCATCAGGCCGCGCACCAGCGTCACGCGAAGTTTCTTCTGCCCCGCCATGTTTTCAAGCCCCCGTGAGCTGCTCGACGGTCATGCCGCGCTTGGCCGCCACGTCGGCGGGGGCGCTGCAGTTCTCGAGCGCGTTGAGCGTGGCCCGCACGATGTTGTACGGGTTCGTCGATCCGTGGCACTTGGCGAGAATGTTGGTAACGCCGACCACCTCGAAAACCGCCCGCATCGGCCCCCCGGCGATGATCCCGGTCCCCTCCGACGCCGGCTGCATGAAGACCTTCGTCGCTCCGTGACGTCCCTGGACGGCGTGATGCAGCGAACCGCTCTTGAGCCGCACCTTGATCATCTTGCGTCGCGCCTGCTCCATGGCCTTCTGCACCGCGACGGGAACCTCCTTCGCCTTGCCCTTGCCCATGCCGACGCGGCCGTCGCCGTCACCAACGACGGTGAGCGCGGCGAAGCCCAGGATACGGCCACCCTTCACCACTTTGGTGACGCGGTTGATGGAGATCATCTTCTCGCGCAGGCCGTCGCTGCGTTCGTCTTGCTGCTGCTGCCTGCCCTGCTGTCTGCCCGCTGGCTTTGCCATCGCTGACCTCGTGCTCCCCGAGCTAGAACTTCAGGCCGCCCTCGCGGGCAGCTTCGGCCAGCGCCTTCACGCGGCCGTGATACTTAAAACCCGAGCGGTCGAAAGCAACCGTCTCGATCCCGGCGCTCTTGGCCTTCGCCGCGATGCGCTTCCCGACGACCGCCGCCGCCGCCTTGTTCCCGCCGTTCTTCACTTCCTTGCGTACATCGGCCTCGAGCGTCGAAGCGCTGGCGAGTACCCTGTCACCGGAGGGCGCAACGATCTGCGCGTAGATGTGGCAGTTCGACCGCCCGACGACCAGCCGGTTCGCGCGCTGCTGCGCGATGCGCAGCCTGGTCTGGCGGCTGCGGCGCGTTCGTGCGTCCTTCTTGTTCATGGTCCTCGTCTCCGTATCGTCTCGTCTTGCCCGCCTGCTACTTCTTCTTCGTTTCCTTGAGGCTTACCTGCTCGTTGGCATAGCGAACGCCCTTCCCCTTGTAGGGCTCCGGCGGACGGTAGGCGCGGATTTCCGCGGCGACCTGTCCGACCTGTTGCTTGTCCATGCCCTTGATCAAGATTTCGGTCTGCTGGGGCGTCTCGACCTTCACGCCCTTGGGCATCTTGTGCACGACCGGATGCGAAAACCCGAGCGTGAGGTTGAGCTTGTCGCCGGCGGCCTGAGCCCTGTAGCCCACGCCGACGAGCGAGAGCTTCTTCTCGTAGCCCTCGGTGACGCCCTTGACCATGTTCGCGACGAGCGCACGCACCGTGCCGTGCATCATGTCTGCGCCTTCGTCTACCGCCTTGAAGTGCAGCGTATCGCCGGTCTGCTCGATGGCCACTGCGGTTCCGAAGCGTCTCGACATCGAGCCGAGCGGCCCCTTCACCGAGATTTCCCCGGCGGAGAGCGACACCTCGACCTTCGGTGGCAGCTTGATGGGTGTATTGCCGATGCGCGACATGGGAAGCTCCGTCAAGCCACGATGCAGAGGACTTCGCCGCCCACGCCGGTGGCGCGCGCCTTGCGATCGGTCATCACGCCGCGCGACGTCGAGACGATCGCGATGCCGAGCCCGTTCATCACCCGCGGGATTTCGTCCTTGCCCTTATAGATGCGCAACCCCGGCTTGCTCACGCGCTCGATCTTCTCGATGACCGGGCGGCCGGCGTAATACTTCAGCGCGATCTCGAGCTGACGCCGCTTCTCCTCGCCTACCATCGCGAAGCCCTCGATATAGCCTTCGTCCTTCAGCACTTTGGCGATCGCCAGCTTCACCTTGGACGCGGGCATCTGCACGGTGGCCTTCTCCGCGAGCTGCGCGTTGCGAATCCGCGTCAGCATGTCGGCGATCGGATCAGTCATGCTCATTTGTCACCTCACCTGCCAATCCTGGTTACCAGCTCGCCTTGACCACGCCGGGGATTTCCCCGCGCATCGCGATCTCGCGCAGCTTGTTGCGGCCCAAACCGAACTTGCGGAATACCCCGCGCGGGCGCCCCGTCAGCGCGCAGCGGTTGCGCAGCCGCGTCGGGCTCGAGTCACGGGGAAGCTGCTCGAGCTTGCGCCGGGCCGCAGCGCGAACCTCGTCGGATGCCTTCGCGTCCTGCAGGATCGCCAGCAGCTCCGCGCGCTTCTTTGCGTACTTCTTGACGAGCAGCCTGCGCTTCTCGTCGCGATTGATGACAGCCGTCTTGGCCATGTGGTCCCTCAGTTCTTGAACGGGAATTTGAACGCGGCGAGCAGCGCCCGTGCCTCGGCGTCGGTCCTGGCTGTCGTCGCGATCGTTATGTTCATGCCCCGGAGCGTGTCGATCTTGTCGTACTCGATCTCCGGGAAAATGATCTGCTCTTTGATGCCCAGGTTGTAGTTGCCGCGACCGTCGAAGGAGCGCCCCGACACGCCGCGGAAGTCGCGCACGCGCGGCAGCGCGATCGACACCAGCCGGTCCAGAAATTCGTACATGCGCTCCTGGCGCAGGGTCACCATGCAGCCGACGGGATACCCGGTGCGAATCTTCCACACGGCGATCGACTTCTTCGCCTTGGTGACGATCGGCTTCTGGCCCGAGATCTTCTGCATGTCACCTATCGCGTTGTCGAGGATCTTCTTGTCGGAGACGGCTTCGCCGACGCCCATGTTGAGCACGATCTTCTTCAGGCGCGGCACTTCCATCGTCGACTTGTAGCCGAACTGCTTCGTGAGCGCCGGCACGATCTCTTTCTTGTAGACTTCCTTCAGTCGCGCCATTGTCAGCCTCCCAGCACTTCGCCGTTCGACTTGAAGAAGCGCACCTTGCGCCCATCCTGAAGCGTGCGGAACCCGATGCGATCCGCCTGCTTGGTGACCGGATTCCAGATCGCAACGTTCGATACGTGAATCGGCATCTCCTTCGTGACGATGCCGCCAGGCTGGTTTTTCATCGGATTCGGCCGCGTGTGTTTCTTCACCTGGTTGATCCCTGCGACAACCAGGCGCTCGGTCCCCACGGTGCGCGTCACGTCGCCTCGCTTGCCCTTGTCGCGCCCCGCGATGACGACTACGTTATCGCCCTTCCTGATCTTGCGCATGTCAGAGCACCTCTGGCGCGAGCGACACGATCTTCATGAATCGCTCGGTGCGCAGCTCCCGCGTCACGGGTCCGAAGATGCGGGTGCCAATCGGCTCCATCTTCGGCGTGAGCAGCACGGCCGCGTTCGTGTCAAACTTCACCTTGGCGCCGTCGTCGCGTCGCACGCCATGCCGCGTGCGCACCACGACCGCGTGGTAGATCTCGCCCTTCTTCACGCGCCCGCGCGGCGCAGCGTCCTTGACGCTCACCTTGATCACGTCGCCGATCTGGGCGTAGCGGCGCTTGCTGCCGCCGAGCACCTTGATGCACATCACCTGGCGCGCGCCGGTGTTGTCGGCGACATCGAGCACCGTCTGCATCTGAATCATCGCTAAACCTCCAACTTGGCCCGCCGTGAGTCGCCGGGAGCGAACCGCGCCCCGGCGCGCTCCGCGATCCGCTGCGGCGCGGCGGCCAGTCTTGGAACCCGTCCGGGTAGAGCCCGCGCTGCCAGGGCGCCGATGGCGCGACCCGAGCTGGCGGCAGGCGAATCTGTAATTATGGCAGGATTCATGCTTGTCCGGCAAGTCCACTTTGCATTCAATGGCTTAGATTTCCTTCGCCTTCTCGATCAACCGCTTCACGCGCCAGGCCTTGGTCTTGGCGAGCTTGCGGCACGCCTCGATCTCCACCAGGTCGCCCGCCTTGTATTCGTTCTTCTCGTCGTGCGCGTGGTACTTCTTCGAGCGCGTCAGCACCTTTCCGTACAGCGGATGCTTCACCCGGTGCTCCACCACCACCGTCACCGTCTTGTCCATCTTGTCGCTCACCACGCGACCGATCTGCGTCTGGATGAGCTTCGGCCGCGTGGGCGCCGCTTGCGGTTGGGCCGTTTGTTCACTCATGCTTGTC
>Ga0335079_10002611_pt1 | contig 20727 bp, 17 predicted proteins | sample Lox_Sample_33_FD_206719 | JGI IMG/M metagenome (GOLD analysis project Ga0335079, IMG submission 206719) | Soil microbial communities from Loxahatchee National Wildlife Refuge, Florida, United States - Lox_Sample_3.3 | ecosystem: Environmental > Terrestrial > Soil > Wetlands | place: USA... | reverse complement strand
CCGCGGTGGCCGCCGGGGTGCTGTCCGCGCCGGCGCTCGCCGCCCGCCCGCGCCGCCGCCGCCCGAGCGACTGGTCGTTCCGGCTCGACGGCGAGCAGCGCTGGAGCCTGCTCTCGCGCGCCGGCGTGCCCGCGGTCGCGGGCGCCGACATCGTGGTGCTGCTCGACGGCGGAGAGCCCACGCCGCTCGGCGCCCTGGAGGAGGTCCGCCGCTTCCGTCTCACGCCCCCGGACGGCGGGAGCGCCGGGTGGCAGGTGATCGGCGCGCTCGCCGGCGTCGAGGTGTCGGCCCTGCTGCTCGACGGCCCCCCGCCGCGCATCACCGTGACCGTGCGTGGCCTGGGCGACGAGCGGGCCCTCACCGAGATCCGGTTCCTCGACCGGCACACCGCGCGCATCGCGGCCCTCGAGGCCGCGGGCCGGGACGCGCCGCGCCTGCTGGTCAACGGCTACCAGTCGGACAGCGACTGCCGCATCGTCGCGCTCGATGGCAGCGTGGAGGCCACGGGCCACTGGCAGGCGGCCATTCTCACCGGCGGCGCCCGATCCCCGGCCGCCGGGCTCGCCCTCTCGTTCGGCAGCGACGACGGCGGCGAGGGGCGGTTCGCCGTGTCGGGCGGCCTCGCCGCGTCCGCGGTGTTCGGACGGCGCGCCGTGAGCATGGCCCTGTCGCCGGCGTCGGCCAGCCTCGCCGTCGTGCCGGGCGCCGATCCCCTGGCCGAGCTGGGGCGCCTCGCCGCGGTCGCGCCGGGCGCCCCCGTGACCCCGAGCGGCTGGTCGTCCGGCCACGCCCTCGGCGCCGGGGCCACCGAGGCGGAGTTCCTCGCCAGCCTCGAGGCCGCGCTGAGCCGCTTCGACGCCGGCGCCTTCCGCCTGATGCGGCTCGACGACGGCTACGAGCGCTCGGCCGGCGACTGGGACACCAACGACCGGTTCCCGCACGGTCACCGCTGGCTCACCGACCGGATCCACGCGGCGGGCCTCCGGGCCGGCCTGTGGCTCGCGCCGTTCGCGGCCGCGCAGCACTCGGGGATTCCCGCCGCCCACCCGGAGTGGTTGCTGCAGACGCCCGACGGCCAGCCGCTGGTCGTGGCGGAGCGCGCCGACTGGGGCGGGACGGTCTACGGTCTCGACGCCGCCCTGGCGCCGGTGCGCGACTACCTGCGCGAGCTGTCCCGGCATGCGGTGAGGACCTGGGGTTACGACCACCTCGAGCTCGGCGCGCTGCACATCGCCACGGCGGGAACCCGGCCGGGCCGTCGGGTCGGCGCGGCCGAGGCCTACCGGGCGGGGCTGGGAGCGCTGCGCGAGGGCGCCGGTCACGCGTTCGTCGCGGCCTCGGGAGCGCCGTTGCAGCACGCGGCGGGCCTGGTGGACGGCATGCGAACCACGCCCGACGTCGCGTCGAGCTTCGTCAGCCTGGCGGGGGCGGCGCGCGGTGCGCTGCTCCGGGCACACCTGCACGGCGCCGCCTGGATCAACGACGCCGACGCGGCGCTCGTCGGCGAGGCGCTCACGCTGGACGAGGCCCGGACCTGGGCGTCGGTGGTCGCGCTGTCCGGCGACATGGCGCTGGCCTCGGAGCCGCTCGACGGTCTGCCCGACGAGCGGCTGGCCATCCTGCGGCGCGTGATGCCGGCGGCGCCGGTGCGCGGCCGGGCGCTCGATCTGGCGGCGGAGGGCTGGAGCGGGACTCCGGAGGGCGGCGCGCCGGCCTGGCTGCTGGCCGAGGTGCAGGACGACTGGTGGATGCTGGCGGCGCTGAACTGGGACGACGGGCCGCAGCGCCTGACGCTCGACCTCGCGGATCACGGACTCCGCGGGCCGCTCGCCGCCTACGACGTCTGGCAGGACGCCCGGCGCGCCGACGTCGCCGGCCGGCTGACGCTGTCGCTGCCGCCCCACGCCGCCACGGTGCTCGCCCTGCGGCGGCCGCGTCGCGCGCCGTTCGTCCTCGGGTCCACGCGGCACGTCGTGCAGGGCCTGCTGGACATCGAGGACGAGCGGTGGGATGCGCGGCGCCGGGTGCTGTCGGCGCGGTCGGTCCAGCTCGACGGGCAGCCGTACGCGGTGACCGTCGCGCTGCCGAGGGGCTTCGAGCCCCGCGACGCGAGCGCGGAGCCCGCGACGGACGTGGTGGTGGAGGCGGCGGCGGGCGGAGCCGCGCGGCTGGTGTTCCCGCAGCCGCCGCGCGAGGGCATCGACTGGGAGATGGCCTTCTAGCGGCTGCGCCTGCCTACCGCCGCGACACCGCCATCCGGAACCGCAGCGCGAATTCGCCGTGCGTGGAGGTGGTGCGCCCGAGCAGCACGGCGGGCCCGTAGTACAGGCCGACCGACTGTCCGAGGGGATCGGAGCCGCCGAAGGAGAGCCCGAGCAGCAGGGCCGCGCGCGCCCCCCAGGGACCCTGCGGCAGCGGAGTGTGGATGTCGGCCGTGCCCGCCGCGTCGACGGACGCCTCGAGCCTGAGCGTCGCCGGAGTCCGCTCCGATCCCACGTCCGCGATGTTCACCAGCGGCCGCCGGAGCGTGCCGCCCAGGGTGACGAAGAAGCCCTGCGACTGGCCGAACAGCACGGCCTGATCCTGGATGAAGCTGCCCAGGGCGAGGGTGGCGCCGACCGCCGTGGACGAGTGGTCGCTCAGCCGCCACAGCATCGCGACCTCGAACCCGGACGGCTGCCACGTCCCTCCGGTGTAGGCGAGGATGCCGATGCCGTAGGCGCGGCGCGCCGGCGGCGCGAGCGAGTCCTGGTCGAAGTACCCCGGATGCCGGCGGGGACCCTGATCCGGCGGCCCGCCCGAGTCCTTCTGGGCCAGGGCCACCGACGGGACGAGCAGCAGCAACGGCAGCAGTCGTTTCACGCGAACCCCGAGTCTGTCAGATCAGTACCCAGCGCGGCGGCCAAGGTGCCGGGCGAGCCGCTCAGGGAGCGCGGCTCAGCGGCTGGTCGGGCGTTTCCATGGTGAAGGTGAGACCCGTCACGCGCCACTCGCCGTGGTGTTTCATCAGGTGGAACGCGTCCATCCCGTAGTGGATCGCGACGGAGTCGGGCCGGACGCCGCAGTGCGCGCGATAGACCACCCACGCGTCGGCGAGGGGCCCGTAGGTCACCACGTTGGCCCGGGCGATCTCGTCCGAGAAGCTCGCCGGACAGTCGTGGATGCCGACCTTGGTCGCGCGTGCCACCAGGTCCTCGATGGACGTGGGGTACACGCTGTCGGCGGTGGCCCCGGCGGGCCGCATGATGGTCGTGATGGTCGCCCTCGGCCAGAAGCTCTCGGCCAGCACCTTCCAGTCACGGGACGTGAGGCGCGCGTAGTAGAGGCGCAGCGCCGCGTCCACCTCCGCGGTGGCGACGGAATCGGCGGCCGCGGAAGCCGGCGTGACGCCGGGGCGGCCGGAGGCGGCGCGCTCCACCCGGCAGGCGGCGACGGGGAGCGCGCCGAAGCAGACCAGCACCAGGAAGCGGCCACGTCGCATGCCGCAATGTCACCCGGGCTCCGGGCGCGGGCAAGCGGTCTGGCGACCCGGTTGCCCGGGCCGCATATTCGCCGCCGATCCCTCTCCGCGAGTCCGACTCATGCTCGACCGCCGCACGTTCCTCGGATCCTTCGCCTCGGTCGCCCTGCTGGCCCGCGCGGGCCGTACCGCACCCGTGGCGGCCGCGCCGCCCGCGGGAGCGGGCTGGCCGCCGCCGGTCTTCCAGGACGACGAGAGCTACTGGCGCGCGCTGCGCCGGGAGTTCCTCATCCCCGCCGACGAGGCGTTCTTCAACACCGGCACGCTCGGCAGCATGCCGCGCGTGGTGGTCCAGGCCGTGGCCGACGACATGAACCAGGTGGCCGGCACCATCGCGCACTGGAACTACAAGCCCGGCACGCCCGACTACATCGCGGGCTACAACCCGGAGACCGATCTCAGGACCGCGCTGGCAGCGCTGATCGGCGCGTCGCCCGACGAGGTCGCCCTCACCCAGAACGCGACGCTCGGGATGAACTACGTGGCCAACGGGCTGCCGCTCGAGCCGGGCCACGAGATCATCCTCACCAACCTGGAGCATCCGGGCGGCCGGATGGGCTGGGAGCTGAAGTCGAAGCGCTACGGGATCTACGTCAAGCAGGTGACGGTGCCGGTGCCGCCCGAGAACCCGCAGCAGCTCATCGACCTGTACGTGAGCGCGACCACCCCCCAGACCCGGGTGTGGAGCATCCCGCACCTCACCAGCGGCCAGGCGATCCGCTTCCCGGTCGAGCAGATGTGCGCCATCGCCCGGCAGCGCGGGATCTTCACCGTCATCGACGGGGCGCAGTGCTCCGGCCACTTCCAGCTCGACGTCAAGAAGCTCGGGTGCGACGCGTACTACTCGTCGCCGCACAAGTGGCTGCTGGCGCCGGCGGGCAGCGGGTTCCTCTACGTCACCGCGGACAAGCTGCCCGGCGTGTGGGCGACGCTGGCGTCGGCGACCTGGGACGACTACAAGGCGGGAGCCTACCGCCTGATGCAGATCGGCACCGGGAACCGCTCCCTGCTCAAGGGCTACGCGGCGGCGATCGAGTTCCACAACCGGATCGGGCCGGCGCGGGTCGAAGCGCGGATCATGGCGCTCGCCAACCGGCTGCGCGCGGGGCTGCAGCAGATACCGCAGGTCACCATCCACTCGCCCGTCCATCCCGAGCTGGTGAGCGGAACCACGGTGTGGAGCCTGGCCGGCTACGCGGCGGGCGACCTGATGGACGGACTGTGGGAGCGGGCGAAGATCCGCTGCCGCTCGATGGGCGATCCGCTGGGCGTGCGCCAGTGCTGCCACGTGTACACGCTCATGGACGATGTGGACCGGACGATCGCCACCGTGAGGCAGATGGTCAGGAGGTCGTGATCAGGGCAGTTGCCAGACGGCAAGGGGGCAGTGGTCACCAGATGGAAGTGGTGAGGGGCCAGACCAGATGTCGGTACTGACGACTGGACTGGCCCCTCACCATTCGAGTCTGCCGACCATTCGCCACTCGCCGTCGAGGAGCTGTCCTGCCCACCGACATCCGCCCTCCGCTCACTACAGACTGAACCGGACTTCGTGCTGGTCCGCGGCCGGGAGGCTGACCGAGCACCGGAGGCCCGCGCCCCACCCCGTCACCTCCGGCGCGACCCCCCGGCCATCGACCTCCACTGCCCTGGGCAGTCCCTCCAGGTACGGGGCCAGGGTGATCGCGAGCCCCGGGCCCAGCGTCCGGCGCGTCTCGACGACGAGCGCCGCGCCGCCACGTCGGAACCGCAGGTCGTAGACGCTGTCGCCGCAGCGCACGCCCCGTACCTCGAGCCGGGCCCAGCTCGCGGGAAGCTGCGGGGCGAGGGTGATGCGGCCTGCCGCCGCGTCGGGATCCGCGCCCAGCAGGCCCTCCACGACCGGGAGCACCACCATGGCGGCGGACGCCGCCCGGTCGGGGCAGCCGTCGGCGGCCATCGGCTCCTGGGCGCTCAGCGCCTCGTCGAAGGCGCCCCGCTGGCGGCCGTACGCCAGCTCGGCGTTGGCCCGCAGGTGCCGGAAGGCGGCCGCGCCCAGGCCGGCGCGATACTCCGCGAGCGCCGCCCACCCGGTGAACAGGGGCCGCACGCAGTTCCCGCGTCCGCCGGCCGATGAACCGCCCGTCGGGTGCGAGCGCACGCCCCAGCGTGCGCTGAAGCCGTCGCTCCCCAGGGCCTCGAGGAAGGGCTTCGCGTGCACGGGGTTCACCGATCCCAGGAGCACGGGGACGGCGTGCGCGGCGGTCTGGGTCCACACCCGGCCGCCGCCCGGCCGCAGCGCGCCCGCGTAGCCGCCGCGCTCCGCATCGTAGAAGCGGTCCTCGATCGCGGCCGTGGCTCTGGCTGCGCGGGCCCAGCAGTCCGCCGCGAGCCTGGTGTGGCCGACGGCTTCCGCGGCGCGGGCGAGGCCGCGCAAGGCCGCCTGCCACAGCGCCGACAGGTACAGCGACACCTCCGTGGCGCCGCCCGCGTCCGCTCCCGTGCCTCCCGGGTCGCCGGGGCAGGCGTGCTCGATCAGCCCGTCGCCGTCCGCGTCCAGCGCCAGGCCGAACGCCAGCGCGCGCTCGACGTGTGGCCACACCGACGCGACGAAGTCGCGATCACCGCTCCACGCCAGGTAGCGCGCCACGAGCAGCAGGTACAGCGGCGTCGCGTCCGCGGCGTCGAACAGGAACTGGCCCGACGTGGTCGCCTGGTGCAGCACCTGGCCCGTGACGTCCTGACGGTCGCCCAGGAAGCGGATCACCTGGCGGGCCAGCGAGAACTCGCCGACCGCCAGCAGCGCGAACGCGGCCCAGCACGCGTCCGGGGTGACGAACCACGCCTCGCCGGGCCGGCCGTCGTTGCGGCCGGGACGCGACGCGGCGTAGCCGGCCAGAAGCGAGCGCCCGACGCCGGGCGCGTCGCCGAGGAAGCCGTCGAGCCGGCGCTTCGCCCACCCGAAGGCGCGGTCGAAGGCGGCATCGCCCGAGCGCACGCGGAGGCGGGCCTCGGCGACGACCGACGAGCGCTGGATGCGCTGGCGCACCAGGCCGGCCACGCCGAGCCGCCGCACGCCGCGGAGCGTGCGCTGCAGCTCCGCCTGGCTCGCTCCGCCCGCGACCGCCACCACCAGGGGCGAGCCCAGCGGAGTGCGCAGGCGGCAGCGCACGGCCGGCGCGCCGCCCGCGACCGGCGCCATCTCGACCGTCGCGGCCCGGCTCACGAACAGCGCCACGACCCCGTCGTCGCTCTCCGACGCCACCACCGCGACGCGGCCGTCGCTGCGGCTCCGGTACACGAGGTTGCCGCCGCAGCCGGCCGCGAACGGCCACACCCGCCGCAAGTCCGTCACCAGCTCGATCTCGAAGTCCGCGGGTCCGCGACCGACCGATTCGCGCCGCTTGCGTCCGGGCCGGTACTCGACGATCGCCACCGGCTGCTCGAGCGCGACGAACGAGGTCTCGAGCAGCCGGCGCACCGGGGTCTGGAGCGTGCGGACGACGAGGTCGGGCGTCACGTCCGCGTGGACGCCCTGCAAAGCCTCCCCGTCCGCCCTGACGGTCCACGACGCCACGGCGCGATGCGGATGCGCCCACAGCTCGCGCACGCCGGCGACTTCGTCGCCGACCAGCACGAGGCGGCGGCCGGCCAGGTCGTACGGCACCTCGGCCTGCGCCGGAGCGGCGATGAGCAGCGGGTCCTCGGCGGCCACGAGCGGCGCACCCTCGAGGTCCAGCGGCTCTGGAAGGGCCAGCGCCTCGGAGGCGGATGCCACGGTGCCGGGCGACGGCCACCAGGTGCGCGGCTCCGCGCCCGAGGCCGCGGCCCGCAGGGCGTTGCCCAGCAGCCGCTCGAGCCGGGGCCGGAGCCGCCCGTCGGGCGCGGCGAAGTGCGTGAACGCCCCCAGGCAGAGCACCCGGCCGCGCCCGACGGCGTACTCCCACGCCACGACGCGCTCGGGATTCTGGACGCGAAAGCCGCGCTCGACCGCCACGACCCGGCCGTCGGCCGGCCAGGCGCCGCCGGAGTAGCACGCCCAGGCGTAGGACTCGCCTTCCGACGGCGCCCAGCAGTCGGCGCCGGCGTGCAGGCCCTCGACCAGCGGGTGGGGTCCGTAGGTGGCGATGCCGCGCAGGTGCAGCTGCGCCGGCATCGCGCGCAGCTCCTCCGACCACCACTCGTCGCGGTGGTGGCTCCAGGTCAGCTCGCGGCAGTCGTTCGGCGGCACCGCCTCGATGCCGAGCGGGGCCACCAGCGCCGCCGCCTGCAGCGTGAGCAGGAGCCCGCCCCCCTGCGTGACGAAGCCGCGCAGCGCATCGGCCGGCAGTCGGTCCGGCGCCGCGGCGCCGTGGATCCACACGACGTCGGATTCACTGATCGCGGCTTCGAGGCGGCCCGGCTCGTAGCGGCGCGCCTGCACGTCGGCGAGGGTCGTGAGCCACGCCTGCGCCGCATCCCCCTCGGGCCCAGTCTCGGCGGCGAGCCCGACCCTGAGGCTCACAGAATCACTTCGATCGCCGTTCCCACGCGGCCGCGTCCCGCTTCGCGCCCGTCCACCAGCACCGCCAGCCGCTCGCCGTCACGCCGCACGTCCACGCTGCGGCCCTGCATCGGCAGCCCGCGCGCCTCCAGGCCGTCGAGCACGCACGGCATCGGATCGACCACGAACCGGCCGTCGCCCGCCGGGCGGAGACCCACCACGTACTGCACGATGAGGTCGTTCACCCACGAGTGCTGGTAGTCGTCGATGCCCCGGTAGACGCTGGGGCGTCCGGTGACCGGGTGATAGTGCTCGAAGCTGTTCGGCAGCGAGGCGTCGCCGTTCCAGAACAGCATCCGGACGAACTTGGTGACGAACTCGGCGAGGTGTGCCCGCAGGGCCGGAACGTGACCGAGCGCGACGGCGGCTATGGCCTCCGCCACGTGGCTGTTGGCCATCGGCCACACCCGGCCGTTCCACGGACAGTTGTGGCGCTTGCCCTTCCACGCCGCGTCGGCGTCGAACAGCGGGTCCTGGAGGCTGGACGACGGCACCGGGAACGGCGTCCAGAACGAGCGTGCGTCGAACAGGTTCTGGGCGAACCCCGGCAGGTGCTCCGCGCCGACGAGGTCCGTGGCGTACGGGTAGAAGCACACGGCGGCCTTGACCCGGGTGCGGCGCCCGGTGGCCGGGTTCACGTCGCTGAACATGCCCGAGCCCGGATCCCACATCCGCTTGCGCACCGCCTGCGCCGTGGCCTCCGCCTGCACCCGCCACCTGTCGCCCTCGATGCCGCCGCGCGGCGCCAGCAGCGCCAGCGCCCGGAACAGCGCGTAGGCGTAGACCGTGACGTCCACGCCCTTGAGCCGGATGCGGTTCTCCCACCCGTAGAGGTCCGCATCGGGGTCCACGGCCAGGTAGCGGGACATGTACTCCTGACCGGTCTCGTACTGGTCCACGACGTCGTAGAGGTGCAGGCCCTGCGCGTCCCGCGTGGCGACCAGCCACTCGGCGTAGCGTTCGAGCGCCGGCAGCACTTCGCGCAGGAACGCGTCGCTGGGGTGGACGGCGTCGAGCGCCAGCAGGGCGCCGCCCCAGTCCGCGTGGTAGAAGTCCGCCCCCTCCAGGTGGTTCGCGTACACCCGCCCGGGAAACGCGCCGTCCATCCCCTGCGCAGCGACGAAGGTCCGGAGCACGCCGCGCGCCAGCTCGGGGTCGTGGCCCCAGCGCAGCTCCCGGATGTGGCACGGGGCGCTGAACGCCACCGGCTGGTGGAAGTAGCCGATGCCCTCGCACACCGTCGGCGCGGCGTAGTTGCCCCACCCGCTGCTCACGCCGTTGAGCCGCAGGCCGAACCAGCGGTACGCCCAGTAGCGCTCGAAGTACGGGTCGGAGCACCGGAACGAGGGCACGCCGACGAGGAAATCCTCCCACGACGCGCGGCTCGCCGCGGAGAACGACGACGCCTTGCGCGGCGTCGCGGGATCCACGCGCGGCTCCGGCGGGGCGCGCCGGGGCAGATCGGGCTCCACCTGCAGGGCCACGGCCAGGCGGGCCACCCCGCCGGCGGGGATCTCCAGCGCCCGGTGCAGGCCGAGGTAGACGAGGCCGGCGTCCGAGATGCCCCCGAGATCGCTGCGGCAGGCCAGACCGCCGCGGCGGGGATCCCACCGGTCCCAGAACGGGGTGAGCGAGAACCGAGGCAGGTTCGCGGTGGGCTCGGCGCGGACCGCGCCCCAGGTGTCCGTGCCACGGGCGAGCGCCAGCTTCAGCACCAGGTCGAGCGGGTGGCCCTTGCGGTCGATCACCCGGCGCGGCCACGACAGCTCCACCGACGACCACCCGACGGCCTCGGCGGGCACCTCGTCGCCCGGGGCGGTGGTCCACGCCACCGCGTGGATCAGCGCCCGCTCGGTGCCCGTGTTGCGCAGCGCCCACTCGCTGCCGACCACGAAGCCGGGCAGCACCATCCGGGTCTCGACCGCCTCGATCGTTCCGGCCGGCTGGTAGGGCACCTCGAGGGCGGCGGGCGACCAGCGGCGCGCTCCAGGCACCAGGCGCAGCTCCGCGCCCGCCTCGTCGAGGAAGGTGACGGTGAACAGCGGCTGGAGGGGGTACTCGAACAGGTGGGCCTCGTCCCAGAAGCCCGGCACGTCGAGCCAGATGGGGAACGGCGGCGCGAACACCAGGCCCTCGCCCGCCGCGAGCTGCCACTTGTCGGACCGCGCGAGCAGCTCGAGCGGGTCGCTCACGCCGGCCCTCCCCGGGCGTCGCCGATCCGGCGCGCGGCCCGGCGCGCTCGGCCCCCGGCGCCGCTACAGGGCGGCGATCTGCGCCAACAGCTCGTCGTCGTCACGTCGGTGGCCGAGCTCGGCCTCCACATGCGACCAGCGCAGGATCCCCTGCCTGTCGACCAGGAAATACGCGCGCCGCGAGAAGAACTTGTCCTCGAGCAGCGTGCCGTAGACCCGGCACACCTCGCGCTTGAAGTCGGACAGCAGCTCCACCGTCATCTTCTCCTTGGCCTTGAACTCCCGCAGCGTCGGGATGGAGTCCACGCTGATCGGGAGCACGGTGGCGCCGGCGTCCGCGAACCGCGCGAAGTCCTCGCTGAACGCGCTCATCTCGGCGGTGCATGTCGAGGTGAAGGCGAGGGGGAAGAATGCCAGGACCACGGTGGACTTCCCGCGGTACTGGGCGAGCGACACGTCCGTCCCCGACGTGGACGGCAGGGTGAACTCCGGGGCGGGCTCTCCCACGACCGGCGCCATGGCTGTCTCCGGGTCGGAAACGCTCTGAGCTTACAGCGGCGGCGCGCCCGGAGGCAAGCGACGGTCGGGCTACGGCAGGAGCTGCGCCGCGCGCTCGGCGAGGCGGTACAGCGCGGTGGGAAAGACGCCCAGGACCACGACCGCCGTCGAGAGCGCGTAGCACAGCGTCCGGTCGCCGAACGACAGCGGGAGGGGTCCGCGGTTCTGGTCGTCCGGCAGCAGGTAGGCGTACTTGACCGCCACGAGATAGTAGTAGACCGAGACCGTGCTGTTGACGGCCGCGAGCAGGACCAGCAGCCACCAGCCCTGCCCCATCGCGGCGGAGAACAGGAACCACTTGCCGGCGAAGCCCGCGGTCGGCGGCACGCCGGCTAGCGCGAACAGCGCGAGCAGCAGGGTGGCCGCCAGCAGGGGCGAGCGCCGGTGGAGGCCCCGGAGGTCCTCGAGCTGCGGGTTGCTGCCGTCGGCCCCGACGCGCGCGACCACCAGGAAGGCCGCCGCGTTCATCAGCAGGTAGAGCAGCCCGTAGAACAGCGCGGCGGCGAGGCCGGCGCGCGTGAAGGCGACCAGCCCCACCACCACGTAGCCGGCCTGCGCGACCGCGGAGTAGGCCAGCATCCGCTTCACGTCGCGCTGCACGATGGCCACCAGGTTGCCCAGGGTCATCGAGACCGCGGCGATCAGGGCCAGCGCCGTCACCAGCCGGGTGCCCCCGAGGCCCGCGAGCGCCACCAGCCGCGCCAGCACCGCGATGGCCCCGACCTTCGAGGCCGTGGCGACGAACGCCGCCACACCGTGCGACGCCGCCTGATACACGTCGGGCGCCCAGAAGTGGAAGGGGAACACTGCCAGCTTGAACAGCAGGCCGGCCAGGAACAGCGCCATCCCCAGCATCACGGCCGGCTCGCCCGCCAGCTGCGGGAGCTGCGCGGCGATCTGGTCGACCCCGGTGGCGCCCGTGAAGCCGACCAGCAGCGACAGCCCGAACAGCGTGATCGCGGAGGCGGCCAGGCCGATCACGATGAACTTGAGCGCGGCTTCGCGGCCCATCTCGCAGCGGTCGCACATCGGCACCAGGACGAACAGCGAGAACGACGCGATCTCCATCGCCAGGTAGAGCGCGAGCAGCTCGACGGCGCTGGCCAACGCCACCAGCCCGATCGCGGAGGTGAGGAGGAAGAAGAACACCTCGCCGCGCACGTCCTCGCGCTGCCCCCGGCCCTCGCCGGCGATCGCGGCGCCGATCAGGAAGCCCGCGGCCACCGCCGCCTTCACCAGCTGCGAGAACGCGTCCACCCGGTAGGCACCCCAGAAGAACTCCTCGCTCCGCCCCAGCGTGAGCACGCTCGCCGCGAGCACCAGCACGCCGCCGACGTAGGCCGCTCGGCGCGCGCGCGCCGTCCGGTTTCGCTCGGTCATCAGCGCGGCGAAGATCAGCAGCGCCGTCGCGGCCAGCGACGCCTCGGGCAGCAGGGCCACGTAGCGGGTCACTGGACCGCCCGCACGAAGGCCCGCGTCGCGGGCGCGATGACGTTCAGGATCAGGCTCGGCGCGAAGCCGAACAGCAGCAGGAACCCGACCAGGATGGCCCGCGGCAGTGCCAGGAACGCCGAGATGTCCGCCACGCCCGGATGCGCCTCCCGCGGCTCGCCGAAGAAGGCGAGCACGATGACCCGGATCGAGTACGCGAGCGTGACGGTCAGCGCCGCGACCACGATCACCGCCAGCACCGGGAAGGTCCGGAGCGTGGCGAGGAACACCAGCAGCTCGGCCCAGAACGAGGAGAAGCCCGGCACCCCGGCCCCGGTGAGCGCCGCGATGATGAAGAACGCGGACGCCACCGGCAGGGTCCGCGACAGGCCGCCCAGCTTGCCGATGTCGCGGGTGTGCAGCCGGTCGTAGAGGTAGCCCACCGCGGCGAAGAACAGGGCCGTCATGACGCCGTGGCTGAACATCTGGAACACCGCGCCGTTGACGCCGGCCTCCGACAGCGTCGAGAGGCCCAGCAGCACGATGCCCATGTGCGAGACCGACGAGTACCCGATGACGAACTTCAGGTCGGTCTGCGCCAGCGCCACGAACGCGCCGTACACGATGTTCACCGTCGCCAGGACCGCCGTCGCCTGCGCCCAGTAGTGCGCGCCCTCCGGCAGCAGCGGCATCGCGACCCGCAGGATCCCGTAGGCGCCCAGCTTCATCAGCACCCCGGCGTGCAGCATCGACACGGCGGTCGGCGCCGCCACGTGGCCCACCGGCGACCAGGTGTGCAGCGGCCACATGCCGGCCAGGATGCCGAAGCCCACGAACAGGAAGGGATAGACCACCAGCTGGAAGCCGCGTCCGTAGTGCGCCGCCGCCAGGCGCGTGAGGTCGAAGCTGCCCGCACCCGCCCCCCAGTACACCGCCAGCGCGGCCGGCACCACCAGCGCGGTGCCCACCAGCAGGTACAGGGTGAGCTTCATGGCGCCGTATTCCTTCCGCGTGCTGCCCCACACCGCGATCAGCAGGTACATGGGCAGCACCGCGACTTCGTAGTAGAACACGAAGAAGAACAGGTCCAGCGTCATGAACACGCCGTACACGCCGATCACCAGCAGCGTCATGAAGGCGAAGTACTCCTTCACGCGCTCGGCGAGCTCCCACATCACCAGCACGCCGGTGAGGAACACGATGGCCGTCAGCGCCAGGAGCGGCAGGTTCAGCCCGTCCACCCCGTGGTGCCACTCGATGCCCAGCGAAGGCACCCACGGCACCCGCTCCACGAACTGGTAGCCCGGGGCCGCCGGATCGAACCGCAGCCACAGGACCGCGACCACGGCCGCCGCCGCCACGCCGCTCGCCGCGGCGATCCGCCGGATGGCGCCGGGGTAGCGGGCCGGCGTGGCCAGGATGCCCGCCAGGCCGAGCACCGGGCACGCGAGCAGGATGGTAAGGAGCGGCAGCTGGCTCACCGCGCGCCCGCCGGCCCGAGCAGGTAGGCGAGCGCCGCGACCAGGGCCACCGCGACGGCGACGTAGGCCTGCACGTAGCCGCTCTGTACCAGGGCGAGCAGCCGGCCCCCGCCGATCGTGCCGTTGGCGACGCCGTCCGTGGCGCCGTCCACGATCGTGCGGTCGTTCCAGTGCGCGGCGCGCGCGAGCGCCGTGGCCCAGCGGATCACCGTCGCGCGGTACAGCCGGTCGAGGTACCAGTTGTCGGCGAAGAAGCGGGCCAGGGGCGGCACGCGCTCCACGAACCCGATGCGCGGCGCGCCCGCGCGCCCGAACTCGACCCAGGCGACCGCGATGCCGGCCGCCACCAGCGCCAGCGCGACCAGCGGGCCCGTACCCAGCTCCAGCGGGCCGCCCGCCGCCCCCGCCCCCGCCCCGCCGAGCCGCGCGCCGAGCCACGGACCGAGGTAGCCCAGCACCAGCGTCAGCGCCGCGAGGAACAGCACGGTGCCCCCCATCGCCCGCTCGCCGCCCGTGGTCCGGTGCGCCGGCGCGGGCGATGGCCCGTGGGTGCCGCGTTCGGTGCCGCCGCCCGCCGCCGTCCCGGCGCCGGCGGGCACCAGCGTGAGGAACACCATCCGGAACGCGTAGTAGGCCGTGAGCCCGGCGCCGAGATAGGCGAGCACCAGCGCCGGCCTCGGCGCTCCGTTCCCGAGCGCGGCGAGGATCGCTTCCTTGCTGAAGTACCCGGCGAACGGGATCACGCCCGCGAGCGCCGCGCTCCCGGCCACCAGGCCGAGCACGCCGGCGCGTTGGGAGCGCGGGTCCCGCGCGGCGATCTCGCGCATGTCGTTGGAATGGGCATGGTGGATGAAGATTCCCGCCGACAGGAACAGCAGCGCCTTGAAGCCCGCGTGCGTGGTCAGGTGGAAGAACCCGGCCGCGGTGCTTCCGGCCGCGAGGCCCATCAGCATGTACGCCAGCTGCGAGATGGTGGAATAGGCCAGCACCCGCTTGATGTCGCCGGCCACCATCGCCATGGTCGCCGTGGCCAGGGCCGTCGCCACGGCGAGCCAGAGCAGCGCCCGCATCACCGCCGGAGCGGCGAGGAACAACGGGTGGAGGCGGGCCACGAGGTACACGCCGGCCGCCACCATCGTGGCCGAGTGCAGCAGCGCGGAGACCGGGGTCGGTCCCTCCATCGCGTCCGGCAGCCAGGTGAACAACGGGCCCTGGGCGCTCTTCCCGATGACGCCCATCAGGAGCAGGGCCGCCGCGATCGTGACCGTGCGGGGCGCGAGCGCGCCGCCGGGCGCCGCCGCGGCGATCACGTCGGGGATCGTCGCGAGTCCCAGCGTGCGGATCAGCAGCAGCACCCCGAGCAGGAAGCCCACGTCGCCCACCCGGGTCATGATGAACGCCTTGCGCGCCGCCGCGGCCGGGGCGGGCCGGTCGAACCAGAATCCGATCAGGAGGAACGACGCGAGGCCCACCAGCTCCCAGAAGACCAGCGTCTGCAGCAGGTTCGCGGCGAGCACCAGGCCCTGCATCGCCCACCCGAACAGCGCCAGGAACCCGTAGTAGCGCGCGAACCCCGGATCCCCGGCCATGTAACCCGTGGAGTAGACCATCACCGCCAGCGTGACCGCGGCGACGACCAGGGCCATCGTGGTGGAGAGCGGGTCGAGCAGCACGCCGAACGCCAGACTCCGGGTGGCGTCCACCGGCAGGAAGACCGTCTGGGCGAGCAGCGTCCGCCCCGGCACGGCGACCGTCGCGACCAGCCAGCCGCTGGCGAGGACCGACGCGACCATCGCGGCGATGCCGAGCGCCGCGGCGGCCCGCGGCCGCCCCCGGAGCCCGAGCAGCACGACCGCGCATGCCAGGAGGGGCGCGCCCTGGACCAGCAGCGCGGCCAGGGTGGCGCCGGTCATCCCTTCAGCTCCGAGAGATTCTCGACGTTGATGCTCTGGACCTCGCGCTGGATCGCCACGAACAGCGACAGCGCGACGGCGCCCTCGGCCGCCGCGACGCCGATCAGGATGATGGCCACCACCTGGCCCACCGACGACTGGCCGCCGCTCAGCGACGTGATGGCCACCACGTTGAGCGAGACGGCCGCCAGCATCAGCTCGAGGGCGATCAGCATCCCGATCAGGGAGCGCCGCTGCACCAGCCCGTACAGGCCGATGCAGAACAGCAGCACCGCCACCACCAGGTACCAGTGCAGCCAGCTCATGGGGCGCCCCCCGGCCGGCGGGCGGCGCCGCGGTCCTTCCGCGCCACCATCACCGCGCCGATCATCGCCACCACCAGCAGCACGGAGATCAGCTCGAACGCCAGCACGTAGTCCGTCAGCAGCCGGTATCCGGTCATCTGCGGGGTGACCTCGAGGCTCCCGGCCGGTGGCGGGAACCGCGCGCCCCGCAGCGCCAGCCACAGCGCGGCCGCGACCGCCGCCGCCAGCAGGGCCGCGCCGGCGATCTTGGCCCGGCTGCGCCGCGCGCGCGGAGCGTCGAGCGGCTGGGAGAGCATCACCGCGTACACCATCGCGATGCCGAGGGCCCCGACGTACACCAGCAGCAGCACGATGGCGAGGAAGTCGCTGCCGAGCGTGAGGAACAGCCCCGCCACGCCCACCAGCGCGAGCGCGAAGCCGAGGATGTTGTGGAAGATGTTCTTGAGCCCCACGGCGAACAGGGCACCGATCAGGGCCAGCGCGGCCGACGCGCCGAACAGGAACCCGTTCCAGTTCACGGCTGTGTCCCGGCGAGGGAGGGGTCGTCGCCGAACGGCGCCAGCAGGTCGTTGACCGTCAGGTCGCGCCGATAGGCCACGTCGTCGTAGCGATCCGAGTACTTCAGCGTATTGGTGGGGCACACGTCGATGCACAGCCCGCACAGGCTGCAGGTCGAGAAGTCGAGCAGGAACTTGGTCGCCCGCATCTTCTTCAGGCCCGGCGCCCGCACGCCCTCGATGTCGAAGCAGTCGGAGGGACAGATTCGCGTGCACGCGTTGCAGGCGATGCAGTCGTGGGTCCCGGTCTCGGGGAACGTCACCAGCTCGATGGGACCGCCCCAGTGCGTCGCGTCGGGTCGCTGGTGCGGGTACTGGAGGGTCACCACCGGCCGCACCATGTGGCGGCCCGTGATCCCCAGGCCCACCAGCAGGCTCTTGAGCCCCGTGAAGACCCGCCGCACCGGGCTCGTCACAGCGGCAGCGCCTCGAGCACGATCGCGGTGAGGAGCAGGTTCACCAGCGCGACCGGGATCAGCAGCTTCCAGGCGAAGTTCATCAGCTGGTCGAAGCGCAGGCGCGGGAAGGTCCAGCGCGCCCACATCATCAGGAACACGACGCCATAGCCCTTGAGGAGGAGGTACAGCGGTCCCAGCCACTGGTGGTCCGCCACCCAGGGGCCCTTCCACCCGCCCAGGAACAGCGTGGCGCCCACCGCGCCCAGCACCAGCATGTTGGTGTACTCGGCGAAGAAGAACAGCGCGAACCGCATCCCGGTGTACTCGGTGTGGAACCCGCCGACCAGCTCCGACTCGGCCTCCGGGATGTCGAACGGCGCCCGGTTGGTCTCGGCGGTGATGCCGATGAAGAAGATCAGCGCCGCGACCGGCTCGTAGAGCGCGTAGGGCACCGTCTGGCCGGCCACGATCTGGTGCAGGTTGAGCGACTGGGCGATCAGCACCACGGACAGCGCGGACAGGAGCACCGGGATCTCGTACGCCACCACCTGCGCCACGGACCGCATCCCGCCCAGGACCGCGTACTTGTTGTTGGACGACCAGCCGGCCATGAAGATGGCGATCACGGTCACGCCCGAGAGCACGACGACCACCACGAGCCCGTTGGGCATTTCCGCGAAGGCCTGCGCGTCGCCCAGCGGCACCAGCGACGTGAGGCAGATGGTCGGGATGAAGATCAGGATCGGCGCGAACAGGAACGTGAAGTGGTCGGTCGCGAGCGGCGTCACCAGCTGCTTGGAGAGCAGCTTCAGCATGTCGGCGATGGTCTGCAGCGAGCCGTGGAAGCCGACCTCCATGGGGCCGAGGCGTCGCTGCGCGTGGGCCGACACCTTGCGCTCCAGCCAGATCAGGAACAGCACGTTGAAGGTGAGGAAGCCGAGGATCAGGCCGGCGCCCAGGACCAGGGTCGCGCCGAAGTCGCCGAGCAGGCGGGCGAGCAGGTCGTGCAGCGCGCTCAGCATGCCCGCGGCTCCGCGCCGGCCGGCTCCCGCCGCCTCACCGGTCCACCTCCGGCATCACCAGGTCCACGCTGCCCAGGATCGCCACCGCGTCCGCGACCATGTTGCCGGGCATCACCTCGGTCAGCACCGCGAGGTTGGGATACGAGGGCGTGCGGAACTTGGCGCGATAGGGCTCCGCGCCCCCCTCCGAGACGATCAGGATCCCGTAGTGCCCGCGGGCGCTCTCGACCGCGTAATACTGCGTCCCGACCGGCGGCTTGAGCCGCTTCTTCACCCCGATGGAGTCGGGGTTCAGGATCGGCCCGCCCGGCAGCTGTTGCAGCGCCTGCTCGATGATGCGGACGCTCTGCTGCATCTCGAGCACCCGCACCATGTAGCGCGCGAACACGTCGCCCTCCTCGCGGGTCGGCACCTCGAACTCGAACCGCGGGTAGGCGCCGTAGGGCTCGGCCTTGCGCACGTCGTACGGCACGCCCGAGCCGCGCAGCGTGGGGCCGGTCACGCCGTAGGAGAGACACAGGTCGCGGGACAGCACCCCGACGCCCTTGGTGCGATTGACGAAGATGACGTTGTCCTCGATCAGGCGGGCGTACTCGTCCCAGCGACCCTTGAGCTTCGCGAGCACCTCGCGCGCGCGGTCCGGGAAGCCGGCGTCGAGGTCCCGGCTCAGCCCGCCGAACCGGCCGGTGCAGTAGGTGAGCCGCGAGCCCGTGACCGACTCGAGCAGGAAGAGAATCGCCTCCCGGTCGTCCCACGCATAGAGGAACGGCGTCGCCGCGCCCAGGTCCAGCAGGAACGCGCCGATCCACAACAGGTGTGACGCGATGCGGTTGAACTCCGCGAGGATCACCCGCGCCACCAGCGCGCGCTCCGGCACCGCGATGCCGGCCAGCTTCTCGACCGCCTCGACCCACGCGAAGTTGTAGATCATCCCGGACAGGTAGTCCTGTCGCGACGTATTGGGCAGGAACTGCGCGTAGCTGCGGTTCTCCGCCATCTTCTCGTGCGCCCGGTGCGAATAGCCGATGATCGGCTCCGCCGCCACGATCTCCTCGCCCCGCAGCGTGAGCTTCATCCGCAGCACGCCGTGGGTGGACGGGTGCTGCGGCCCCATGTTCAGGGTGTAGGTGTCGAGCGCGTCAGTGGCGTGCGGGCTGGTCATCGCTGGCGGCCGCGGGCGCCGCGCGCCGGCTGTCGTCGTAGTCGGAGGGCGGCGGGGCCGTGAAGCTCCTCAGCAGCGGGCGCCACGCGGTCCCCTCGGGCAGCAGCAGCCAGGTGAGGTTGGGATGTCCCGCGAACCCCACGCCGTAGAGCTCCCACGCTTCCCGCTCGTTCCAGGCGGCGGCGCCGAAGATGTGGCTCACCGTCGGGACCGGCGCCTCCCGGGGCGCCCACACCCGCCAGACGAGGCGGCCGGACGAGGCGGCGGCGAAGGTGTTGAAGGTGTAGATCAACTCGAAGCAGCCGTGGGGGTCGAGCCGGTCCACGCAGCTGAGCGACTCGAAGAAGTAGCCGGCGTCGCGCACCAGGCGACACGCGTCGGGCAGGCGCCCGGGTGCGATCCACCGGACCTCCACGGCGCCGGCGAACGGGTGCTCGACGGGCGCCGGCACGGTCGCGCCCAGCGCCTCGGCCGCCCGCGCCAGATCAGCCGGCGCGGTCAAGCCGCCGTCCCTGCTTGATCTTGTCCTGGAGCTTGAGGATCCCCGCGATCAGCGCCTCGGGCCGCGGCGGGCAGCCCGGCACGTGCACGTCGATGGGCATGAACTTCTCCGCGCCCTCGGAGATCGCGTATTCGCCGGGGTACTTGAACGGGCCCCCGGAAATCGTGCACCCGCCCATCGCGATCGCCCACTTGGGCCCGGGCATCTGGTCCCACAGCGTCCGGATGACCGGGGCCATCTTCCGGGAGATGGTGCCCGCCAGGATCATCAAGTCGGCCTGCCGCGGCGAGGGCCGGAACAGGCCCACGCCGAACCGGTCGAGGTCGTAGCGCGCCGCCCCGGCGGCCATCATCTCGATCGCGCAGCAGGCCAGCCCGAAGGTCAGCGGCCACAGCGAGTTGGCCCGGGCCAGGTTGAGCACGTCCTCGACCATCGCGAGCCGCACCCACGGCGACGCCTCCACGGCCAGCCGCTCCAGCTCGCGATCGTCCGGGGTCGTCAATCCCACCGGAAGACTCCGGTGCGCCACGAGTACACGACGGCCACCGCGAGGATCGCGACGAACACCACGACCTCGACCAGGACCTGCCAGGTGTGCACGGTGCGGAAGACGAGCGCCACCGGCAGCAGGTAGATCACGTCCACCGCCACGGCGAGGTACAACAGGGCGTAGAGGTAGTAGGCGAGCGAGAACTGGCGCCACGCCCCGCGCTCGGGGACGATGCCGCTCTCGTAGGTCTTGAAGGTGTCCTCGCCGCGGCCGCGCGGCGCGATGAAGTGCGGCACCGCGACGGCGATCATCCCGAAGACCAGCCCCAGGGCCAGGAAGGCCAGGACGAACCGGTATTCGTGGATCGTCGAAGGGTCCATGTCTCCCTACGAATCGGGGAACGAGGGCGGGCAAGACGGCGCACGCAACAGGATGGAGCGGAAGGGGATCGAACCCTCGACCTCGTGGTTGCAAACCACGCGCTCTCCCAACTGAGCTACCGCCCCGCCGTGCCGCCGCAATGTACCAAGGCCGAAAGGCCCGCTCAAGCAAAACGCGTACCGCCGGCCGCGCGCCGGCGGCCGCGACCGAGGCTAGGGCCGCACGACCGAGAGCGAAACGCCCGTCGTGTCGGCGAGCGCGTAGCTCGGAGCCGCCAGGGCGATCACCCGGGC
>Ga0335079_10002610_pt1 | contig 20730 bp, 12 predicted proteins | sample Lox_Sample_33_FD_206719 | JGI IMG/M metagenome (GOLD analysis project Ga0335079, IMG submission 206719) | Soil microbial communities from Loxahatchee National Wildlife Refuge, Florida, United States - Lox_Sample_3.3 | ecosystem: Environmental > Terrestrial > Soil > Wetlands | place: USA... | reverse complement strand
TCTTTTGACAATGGCCGGAAAGCAGCGGTATCGGGCCGTGCGGCGGTTCGTGCCGCAAACAGCTGCTCTCACTCCCGAGGATCGGGCCCGAGCGGTGAAGAATGCCTGTGACCTTGCCTCAAAAAACGGCCAGATCGCAGCGGGAATTTTTTCCAGCGGGCAAACCCTGTCTGCCGTCGGTAATTCCCATGGTCTCTTCGCGGCGTATCGGCAGACGCAAGCCGAATTTTCCATCACCATGCAGGAATCCGGCGCGGCAAGCTGGGCGAAAGGCAACGCGGCTAATATCAGGGAAATTGACCCGCGGGCGTTGGCCTCGCGCGCCAGCAGCAAGGCGCATCTCGCTGCAAACGCCAAGGAACTCGAGCCCGCCCACTACACGGTCATTCTCGAACCTGCCGCCGTGCTCGACCTGGTCGGATTCCTCTTCTACGATTTTGCGGCCACGGCTCTTGAAGACAAGCGCTCCTGCCTTAATGACCGTATGGGGAAAAAACTGTTCGGCGGCAATATAGATATTTCCGACGACGTGTATCATCCGCTGCAGATGGGCGCTCCGTTTGACGGCGAAGGGATGCCGCGCCAGCGCGTTCCACTGGTCGAAAGAGGTGTCCCCAGGAACCTCGTCTACTCTCGTGCGTCCGCCAAAAGGGCAAAGAAGAAGGCCACTGGCCACGGTTTTGCGCTCCCCAATGAGTATGGCGAAGCTCCGATGAACCTGGTGTTTGCAGGGGGCAAGTCGTCCATGAAGGAAATGATTGCCTCGACGGGTCAAGGTCTTCTGGTGACCCGCCTCTGGTACATCCGCGAGGTGGATCCTTACGAGAAAGTTCTAACAGGCATGACTCGCGACGGCTTGTTCCGTGTGGAAAGCGGTAAAGTGACTTCCGCGGTTAAGAATTTTCGCTTCAACCAGTCCATTTTGGAGATGCTGGGTAACGTGGAGATGATGGGCCCCGCCGTCCGAGCCACGGGAGAAGAAGCCTTTGAAATGGTGGTCCCGGCAATGAAAGTCCGAAACTTCCGCTTCACAGAAGTCACAAAGTTCTAGGATTCAGCGAGCTCCCGGCATAGCCTCCAGAAATCGAATTCAGCGAATCAATTTTCTGCGTTGTACACCCTGTTGGGCCCGGCCCTATAAAAGAGTATGGTGCCGTCGCGCCAGAGTTCGCCCTCAAGGCGCCACCCCAACTGGGGTCATCCCGACCATGACGCGTGCGGGACAGGGTTCGTCGCGCGCCTTGGTGGTTCGCCAAGCCATGACATCATTGATTACGCTTTGGAGGCGTTGGAACGACTCACCCACCGTGGCGGCGTGGATGCCGATGGAGCCAGCGGCGACGGAGCGGGACTCCTTACAGCAATTCCCCATGCTTTCTTCCGCGCTTGCGCCGAGGAGCAGGGAATTGAACTCCCCGAGCATTTTGGCCTCGGCTTCGCTTTTTTTACCCCGGATTCCCTCGGCGCCGCTCGAAACGCGGTGGAAGAAGCCGCCGATCTTGAGCGCCTTCGCATCCTCGGTTGGCGCAGAGTGCCTACGAATCCCGATTGCCTCGGCCGGCGTGCTCGCGAAACCATGCCGGAAATCTGGCAATTTTTTGTCGGTCCTTTTCATGCCCGGCGCGAACGGGAAAAGCCGGCCTCATCGCAGGGGAACGCGCGTTTCGAGGGGCAACTTGCCCTTCTGAGAAAAAGGGCCGAATCGCTGTTGCCGCCGCGAAGCTACATCTGTTCCCTGTCTTCGCATTCCGTGGTCTACAAAGGCCTTCTGACTCCCTGGCAATTTCCCCAGTTTTATGCGGATGTCCGCAATTCGGAGTACCTGACCACTTTTGCCATTTTCCACCAGCGATATTCCACGAACACGCAGCCTTCCTGGAGTTTGGCTCAACCGTTCCGCCACGTCGCGCACAACGGCGAAATCAATACCATCGTTTCCAATCGCCGCTGGCTGCGCGCCAAGGAACGCGAAATTCGCGAACGACTCACGGTTGGCACCTGGTTCCACGCGCTGGAGGACTACGTCAGCGATTCCGCCAGCTTCGATAACGGATTCGAGGTAAAGCTTCTTGAAGGGTTTTCTCCCGACGAGGCGATGCTGGCCATGGTACCGCCCGCGTTTGAGAACGACCCTTTGCTCTCCCGCGATGTGCGCGGAGCGCTCGGCGCCCTTTCACAGAACAGCGAGCCCTGGGACGGCCCTGCGGCTCTGATTTTTTCGGATGGGCAATTCGTGGGCGCCAAGCTGGATCGAAATGGCCTACGTCCTTTGCGCTACGCGGTCACGCATGATGGCTTGGTGATCGCTGGCTCTGAAGCGGGCCTTGTGGATTGGGAAGACTCCCGCATCATGGAGCGCCAGCGCCTGGGTCCTGGCGAAATGATTTTGGCAAATCCCTCCTCTGGCTTGTTCCTGAGATGGCGCGAGATCCTGAAACGCCTCGCAACGCGCCGCGCTCATGATCCTGCACTGTCTTCGCGGCGCATCCCGCCGAACACGGCGGCTTCTTTCGATCAGGCCGAGCACCCCAAGCGCGTTGCTGCGGCCAGCGGCTGGACCGAAGATCAGTTCAAGATCGTCTTTTCCTCGCTCTTGAAGGGAAAGGAAGCGGACTGGAGCATGGGCGATGACGCTCCTCCCGCGTTTCTGTCTGCGTTGCCACGCACGCTCTGGGATTATTGTAAACAGCGCTTCGCTCAGGTCACCAATCCTCCGATTGACCCGCTTCGCGAAACGCACGTGATGTCGCTCGACGTCAATCTCGGGAATGGCCTCGTGCTTTCGAGCCCAATTCTCACGCAAGCGGAATTCGCCGATGTGGCGGGGCTTTGCGGGCCGATCGAGCGAATGGATTTTAGCTTTCCTTCCAACATGGGAGTCCCGGGTGCGCGGGGCGTTTTCGCTCAGCTTGCAGCTACCCCTCTGAGCGGCAGCACGCGCCCGGGGCTCTTCCTCCTCTCCGACCGTTGCATTGGTCCGGAGCGCGCAGCGGTCCCGGCGCTTCTGGCGGTGGCGGCTGCATGGAAGATGATGGTCCGCGAGGGACGTTGGAATGTTCCCCTGATCATCGAGACTTCTCAGGCATTCGACACGCATCACGTCGCATTGCTTGTCGCCGCGGGAGCCAGCGCAGTTGTCCCATACCTCACAGAGCAATTCGCGGAATCTCAGGAATCCGGCGGAATAGAGCGCGTCCGCCAGGCGATGATCACAGGGCTGCGAAAAGTTCTCGCGCGCATGGGTGTTTCCACTCTGGCGAGCTACCGCAACAGCTATCTCTTCGAAATCGTCGGCCTATCTGAAGATCTTTGCACGGAATTTTTCGAGGATGCGGCCGATTTTGCGGGACAAAAAACGCTCGACGACCTGCTGGCAGAGTACCTCCGAATGCATACTCATGCTTTTTCTTCAGCCAGCGAGGAAATGCAGGACGCCGGCCTCTACCGTTTTCGCAAGGGCGCCGAACTCCACGCGAATTCCCCGGAAATTGTCCGCCGCTTGCACGCGCACATAAAAGCTCCCGATGCGGCAAAGTTTCGTGCTTTCGAGGAGCTATCTGAACCGCAGGGGCCGGTTTTCTTGCGCGATCTTCTCGAAACGGTTTCCACGGTTCCGATTCCGCTGGAGGAGGTCGAGCCCGCGGAGACCATCGTGCGACGATTCAGCACGCAGGCCATGTCTCTAGGCTCGCTTAGCCCCGAAGCCCACAAGACTCTGGCTGTTGCGATGAATCAGTTGGGGGGCCGAAGCAACACGGGCGAAGGCGGAGAAGATCCGCTCGTCTACCGCGACGAGCCGCACGCCGCCAACAAGATCAAACAGGTCGCGTCCGGCCGTTTTGGTGTCACCGCAGACTATCTGATCCACGCCGAGGAGCTCGAAATCAAAATGGCGCAGGGCTCCAAGCCGGGCGAGGGCGGCCAGCTGCCTGCGCGAAAGGTCACGGACTACATAGCGCGCATACGCCACGCCGTTCCTGGCACGCCGTTGATTTCTCCGCCACCGCATCATGACATTTACAGCATCGAAGACCTCGCCCAGCTGATCCATGACCTCCGCGCGGTAAATCCGCGTGCGCGCATCGGCGTGAAGCTTGTTTCCGGGGCGGGCGTCGGCATCATCGCCGCCGGTGTTGCCAAGGCGGGTGCGGACGTGATTACCATCGCCGGTCACAACGGCGGAACCGGATCTTCGCCGCTTACTTCGATCAAGAACACTGGCCTTCCGTGGGAGATCGGCTTGCGCGAAACGCACGAAACCCTGGTTCGCGCGGGGCTTCGTTCGCGAGTTTCGCTTCGTGTGGACGGCGGCCTGAAATTTTCACGGGACATCATTATTGCGTCTATTCTCGGAGCGGATGAATTCGGCTTTGGCACGGCTTCGCTCCTTGCCATCGGCTGTGTTATGGCCCGGCAGTGTCACTTGAATACCTGTCCAGTCGGCATCGCCACCCAGGACGAAGTTTTGCGCGCGCGCTTTAACGGTAAGCCGGAAATGGTGGTCTCTTATTTCCGCGCCCTGGCGGAGGAAATTCGCCAGCGCCTGGCGGAACTCGGCGCGAACTCCCTCGGTGAATTGAAGGGAGCGTATGAGCGCCTGCGCCCGCGCTCCGCCAATTTCGCGGAAACGCCCGCCCTCGCGCTGGAATCAGACATGTCCTACCGGATTTGTCCGCAGCAGGCACCCGGCCTGCACGCCTCGTTGGCGGATTCTCCCGCTGTGCCCGCCGCGCTTTCCTTGCATGACAGTCCGCAATTGATTCGCAGCTCGGACCGCAGCGTCGGCGCCGGATTGAGCGGCGAATTGATGCGCCGCAGGAAAATACAAAGTCACTCCGACGGCGAAATCCACCAGGAATATCACGGCTGCGCCGGGCAAAGTTTTGGCGCATTTCTGGCGGACGGCATGACGTTAAAACTCAGGGGCGAAGCCAACGATTATGTGGGCAAAGGCCTTTCCGGCGGATCAATCATCATTTCCGCCGGCTCGAATGCCTCGCGACGAGGAGATGTTCTCGCCGGCAATACCGTCCTCTATGGCGCGACTTCCGGTCAACTGTTTGTCGCCGGGCGCGCCGGCGAGCGATTCGCCATTCGCAACAGCGGCGCGCTTGCCGTTGTCGAAGGAGTTGGCCAGCATGGCTGCGAATATATGACAGGTGGCGCCGTCCTCATTCTGGGTCCGCTCGGTTTGAATTTCGGTTCGGGCATGACCGGCGGGCTGGCGTATGTTCTTCGCGCGGAAGCGGAAGACGTTCTTCACCAGGATTTCGTTCAGCTCGCGGAGCTTGAGCCAGCCGAGGAAAATTGGGTTCGCCGCGCGCTGCGGGAACACGTCCAGCTCACGGGAAGTCCACGCGCGTCGCGCATACTTTCACGCCGCGGCGCGCTACCGCTGGTTCGCGTGCAACCGGTTCATTATCAGGGAACACTCGAAGCGACGTGGAGTCCATTACTGATGCGGCTTCGTTCGCCCGCACCTATCGCACAGGTTGCTGCCGAACTGCCGGTAGTTTCCCAGGCGATCCATGCCTGAGAGCGAATGAGAATTCTTAATCCACTTGTGCATGTGAATTGGCTATAATCATCCGCCAAGATGGGCGTTTATGGATTTTGACCAACTCGCAACTTTTGTTTATGTAGCAAAACTGAAGAGTTTTTCGCGCGCCGGACAAAAAGTCTTCCGTTCGCAATCCGCCGTGAGCGCGCAGATTCGCCAGCTCGAGCAGGCCTACCGGGCAAAATTGCTGGATCGCTCTGCGAAGTCTGTCGAACTCACCCCGGCGGGCGAAGTGTTGTTTGAATACGCGGAAAGAATGTTGCGCTTGAGAGACGAATCGATCCAGGTGGTGGCGGATCGCGGGAATGTCGTGCAGGGTCCCGTGGTGTTCGGCGCAAACGAGGCCACTTGCCTGTATCTGCTTCCCGACATTTTTGCGGAATTTCAGAAGCGCTATGCCCAGGTGCACGTCAGCATCTACCGCAATTTCAGCCACAAGATTCTTGAGCGCATCGAAGACGGGTCCGTGGATGTTGGAATTGTCACTTTGCCCTTGAAATCGCCGAACCTGAAAGTGCACCACATCTACCGCGACCGTATGCGTTTCATGGTGAGCGCGCGAAATCCGTTGGCGCAACGCACCAAGGTTACCCTCGAAGAAGTTGCTTCCCAGCCGCTGATTTTCCCGCGCACCGGATATACGCGCCAGGTGCTGGATAAATTGTTCCGCCCATACCGGTCGCGCGTCCATATCGCGATGGAACTCCCGAGTATCGGCATGATCAAGAAGTTTGTCGGCGCCGACGCGGGCGTTTCCTTCATCAGCGAGAGTTTTGCCAAGGACCAGGTCAAGACTGGCGAAGTGAAATTGCTCTCCGTCGAAGGCGTGGATCTATGGCGCGAACTGGGCCTCGTTTACCGGCGAGATCGCAGCCTTCCGCGCGCGGCGCAAGCGTTGATTGCGATGATCCGTGAAAACCGCAAGGCTCCCGAAGCGGGCGAGGCGGCTTGAGAAGCAGAAAATTTCCTCAACGTTACCCAACCTGATTGTTTACTTCTATTTTCTTGTCGCGCATCAAACCGCTTTTTCGTTCTCAGCGCAGCGATTCATGGACGTTGAAATCCATGCTGGCGATGGCGCGGGCGATCACATTCTCCTGGATCTGGATGAGATCCGACTGCGCGTAGGTCATGCCAAGGATCGTCAGCGTATCCTCTCCGCGCACAAGTACCACCAGCGTTCCCGACCAATCGTGACTGTCCGCAGAGCCGGCGAACTTATACTCAATCGCGGGCAAACCCGCGACCGTGGCTTTCTGCTCTGAAAGCATGCGGTAGTTGTCGTAAATATCAGTGAGGCGGTGTTCGACGGCCGGAGCAGCTTTTGCGAGAGGCGCTTTGTTGGGTTCCTGCCCCACGACAAGCAGCGTGGATTCGTCTTCCGTGCCCATGGCGACAATGGCATTGGGCATGGTCTTGCGCACTCCTTTAATCAAGTTCCAACTCGGCGCTTTGTACATGCGGAAGCCATGCGTGAAGTTGATGTACGTGTTGCCCTGAATTTCCTCGCGATTCGGAGGGAGTTCCGGTTCTTTCGGAGGAGTTGGCGGCGCCGCGGCGGAGGCTAGCGCACTCGATGGCGCGGCCGAAGAATCGTTCACCCTCGGAGCCGCCACTTTGACTTCACGGGTGGCGGGAGGGAGCGTGGGGCGAACCGTGGCGCTGGTTATTTTCGGTGAAGTATCTTCCGTCTTCGGTTCTTCGCCTGGTGACGCAGAAGCTGGCTTGGACGTCACCGGTTCCGTTTTTGGAGCTGGACTCTTCGCGGGCTCGGATTCTTTTTTTGGAGCCGCGGGTGTCGTCGGGATAATAGATGCGATCTTGTCCTTTTCCACGAGGACATATCCGAAGTCGGTTTTGACTTTGAACATGTTGTCTTCGTAGGCGACGATCACGCCATACAGTTTTTTGCCATCTTTGAGGCGGATTTCATCCGCACGGACCTGGACCGCAAGGACCGCTGCCACGGCAATCAGGAGGCCGCACTTCGCGGGGACACGCATAAAGAGAGTATTACGCTGCGGGGGCAATCGTGCAACGGGAGCTGACTCAGGCGTGTCTCGATGGACACGGGAGCGAGGTGCCTCGTGGGACTGGATGCTTCTCCTTAGAAGCTTTTATGGAAGCCGCCACGGCAATTTTTTGCAATCTATGGCGCGCGAGAAACAAGGGTCTGTTCATGGCCCAAGGATTGTTGCCGTTTACCAATTGCTTCTGAGCCCTTCCGCCATTTGAAGTAGCTTGGTGACAGAGTTCCAGTTGCGCCCAGTCCCGGGAGTTCCGAGTGCCTTATCGAGAGCAGCCGGCGTAAGCTTCGAGCGCGCGATGCCTTCGGGGAAATAAATGTAAAGTTCGCGGCCGTGGAGGTGAATTTCTTCGGGCCCGCGGTTTTTCGCGAGAATTACTTGCGGAGCGTCTTTGGAAGGATCGGCGGGGAGAAAGACAACAAGCAGCTTGGCAGGATCGAGCTCATGACGAGTTGCGAAAGGATTTTTGGCGATAACCCGGCGCAAGTCATTCGATGTGCGTAGAACAACTCCTGGACGGAAGCCGAATTTCTTCCCGATAGCAGTTTCAATGTGCTTGCCGAGCAGAACCAAGTCACGCTCGTCCGAGAGGAAGGCAACGTTTCCGCTTTGAATGTAGGTTTGCGGATCGCGCAAGCGCAAGGACGCAAAGAGAGCACGAAGAGCGTCCATCTTGATTTTGTTGTGCCCGCCAACGTTGACGCCGCGCAGCATGCAGATGTACGCCGTCATGGAAGACTGCTATTTTTCGTGCGTTTGCAACCGATTTCAAGCGCGAATTCTGCCTTCATTCGTCATCCGGCGCAATCTCCTGAGCCGCGGGCGCGAGCGGCCCTGCGTTTAGACTAGTTTGGCATCCGCGCCCCAGGGTATCGGCGCTTCAGCCGCGTGGAATATGTTTAAGGATTCGTAGGAGGAGAGAATTGACTCGACCGCCGAGGCGCTCCAGCTCGGCGAGGGTGGATGAGAGCTGCGTGCGGTCCGCGTCTGAAAGGCGGCCCTGCGATTGATGGAGCGCGAGTGCTTCTGCGAGCAGCCGCAGCAGTTTGCGATGGCGCGGGTTGAGGCGTTCCCAGAGGCGGCGCTTTTCGCTGCGATTGTGGCCGAGCCACTCCTCGCCGGTTGCAGAATGACGGCCCGAATCCGGTTCGGCGTGCGGCTGCGTGGGATGGAATGCGCGGCGAATCATGTGCGTCGAATACTTTCTTTTTTTCCAATAGCTTTCTTTCAGACCATTTCCCGTCAACAGTGAAAATGCGATTTTGCTGTCTCGGCGGCGGGCGGAGTTTTGGCAATCGCCTCCATAAATTCGCAATTGAGCTGGCCGCCGGGTTCGACGCGCCCGGTGACGCGTAACGCGCGCGTTTCATAGACGAGCCCGCCATAACGCTCATAAGCTTCGGGAAAAAGCACGGCTTCAAAGAGGCCGCGCTGGTCTTCCAGCGTGACGAACATCATGTTGCGGTAATTTTTTGTGCCCACATGCCGGTAAGTGACCACCCAGCCGCAGAGAGAGACGCGCTTTCCGAGCCGGCAGGGAAGCTCGTCGCTCCAGGCTTCGCCGTTCCGCGGAAGAAAGTCGAGCGGATGGCCGCTGACGCAGAGTTCCAGAATCTCGCGTTCGCAGCGGAGTTTTTGTTCGAGCGTGTATTGAGAAGTGCCGAAGTGTTGCAAAGTCTCTGCGGGAGTTTCCTGCAGAGTTTCGCCAAACAGCCCTTCAGGCGATTGTTGAGCAAGGCCATGACGGGTGTTTTCCTGAAGCAGATTCCATTGCCACAACAGAGCAGGACGCGTGGAATCGCAAACGTCGTCGAAAGCGCCGCACTTGATGAGCGCTTCGATTTCGTCGCGCTCGACGGAAACGCGGCGGAGAAAATCTTCGAGCGAGCGGTAAAGACCATGAGCTTCCCGTTCGCGGACGATGGTCGCAATAGTTTCAATGCGAAGACCGCGAATTTGCATAAGCCCGACGCGGAGGCCTTTTGCAAGATTATCGATATTTTCTGCGGTGTATTGCATGAGCGAGCGGTTGACCGAAGGAAGCAGAACGGGAATGCCCCAGCGCTTGGCTTCTTCGACGTAGGCGGAAACGTGGTAAAACCCCGCGCCTGAACTGCACATGGCGGCAAGAAATTCGGCGGGATGATGCGTTTTGAGATAGGCCATGCGGTAAGAAATGTCGGCATAGGTGGCGGCATGGGCTTTGCAGAAGCCGAAGCCGGCGAATTTTTCGACCATCTTCCAGGCTTCTTCGCGTTCGGCGCCGGCAAGGCCAAGATGCTCGGCCGCTTTGAGAAATTTGGCGTGCAGACGCTCGCGTTCCCGCTGTCCGGAAAATTTCACGGAGGAGCGCCGCACAAGATCGGCCTCCGCAAGAGACATACTTCCAACCGCCTGGGCGATCTGCATCACCTGCTCCTGATAGATGCACACGCCCAGCGTGCAGCCGAGAATGGGTTCGAGCGACTTATGGGCGAATTCCACTTTTTCCTGGCCGCGCAATCTCCTGACGAATAATTCCTTCGATCCGTATTCCGCGGCGCCGGGACGAATAATCGCCAGCGCGACGGCGATCTCTTCGAGCGTTCGCGCTTGCATCATGCGAAGCATTCCGCGCATCGCGGGTGATTCGATCTGGAAAACGCCCAGCGTACGGCCGGAAGCAATGACGTCGCAAGTAGCGGGATCATTTTCGGGAATGGCGTCAAAATCGATCTGGCGGGCGGTGGGGCAGGGAGTAGCCCCATCGGGAGCGACGGTCGCGGATGGTTTTGCAACCGTTGGAGCCCCCAGGAAACGATCAATGTTGTCGAGGGCGAGCGACATCGTGGTGAATCCGCGCTGGCCGAGAAGATCCATTTTGATGAGGCCCAGGGCCTCGATGGCATTCATGTCGTATTGCGTGACGATGATGCCTTTGGCGGCGCGCTCGAGCGGAACAAGATCCGTCAGCGGCCGCGCGGCGATGACCGTGCCGCAAGGATGAATGCCCAGATGGCGCGGAGCGTCGTCGAGACGCAACGCGACCTGCAGAATGGTTTTCCATGGTTCGTCGTTGACAGGGAGATCGCGGCATTCAGGAAGCTGACGGATGGCTTGCAGAATTTCGCGCACGGGGCGATGTGGAAGCCGCTTGGTGAAGCGATTGACTTCGCCGGGCGGCACGCCGAAGGTTTTGGCGATTTCGCGAATGGCGAGGCGCGCGTGCATGGTGATGAAGCTACCGATCATTGCCACGCGCGCCCCTTCCCGGGGCGCCGCAACGTGAGTCCCCTGCTGAGGCTCGGTAAATTGTTGGCCGCCCCATCTGGCATAAACGTAATCGAGAAGCTCGTCGCGGCGCGCTCCGCAGATGTCAATGTCAATGTCCGGGCAATCGCCGCGCTGCTCGTTGAGGAAGCGCTCGAAATAAAGGCCCCAGCGCAGCGGGCAGACACGCGAAATGCCCAGGCAATACGTAACCATGGAACTCGCGGCTGAGCCGCGCGCGACGGCGGGAATGCCGCGGCGGCGGGCTTCCCCGACGATGTCCCACACCAGAAGAAAATAAGGAGCGAGATTGAGCTTCTCGATGACTTCGAGCTCATGCGTGAGGCGCGAAAGCACTTCCGGGCGCAACGGACGATAGAGACGGCGCGCGCCTTCGAAGCTGAGCTTCCAGAGATAGGAGAACGGCGATTCGCCTTCGGGAACAGGGAATTCGGGGAAGATCAGCTTGTTGAGTTCGAGCTGGAGATTGCAGCGATCGGCGATTTCGAGCGTGTTTTGCAGCAATTCGAGATGATCGGGAAAGAGGTGCTGCATTTCCGGAAAAGGCTTGAACCAGGCTTCGGCAGAGGTGATTTCCGGCGGTTTGACCGTGGTCAGCAGGCCGCCGGTGCGGACGGCATTGACGGCGCGGTGATGAAGATGCTCCCCGGGCTTGAGGAAATAGACGTTGTTGGTGGCGGCGAGAGGAATCGAGAATTCGCGGCCCAAACGTTCGGCTTCGCGAAGCGTTCGGCCATCACCGGGAGAAAGATGCTGGACTTCGAGGTATAGCCGGTCGGAGAAAGCGTCTTTAAGTTCGGCAACCGGTGAGGTCACTGGCGCAAGGGCGATGACGCCGGAGCCGTGTTGCGCGAGTTCGTCGAGGGTAACGGGGCGGCTGGTGTCTCCCGTTTCGTTGCCGACGACATTTTGTTCCGGAGCGATGGTACCAAGATGGCGCAGGGTCACGAGCCGGCAGAGATTGCTATAGCCTTCGACATTGGCGGCAAGAAGCACGATGGGCGCGCTGGCCGAATTACGTGTTGTTTGTCTCGAATTTCTTGATTCGTCGCGTGAAATTCTCCATTCCACGTCGAGTGCAACGCCGAGGATGGGCTTTATGTGCGCCTTTTGCGCTGCTAGATAGAAGGGCAGCGCGGCATACATGCCGTTCGTATCCGTGAGGGCAACCGCGGGCATGTTCTGCTCCGCTGCGGCGGCAACGATTTCCTCTGGCGAAGGCACGCCCCGCAAGAACGAATGATGGCTGTGGCAATGCAGATGAACGAACACGTGTGCCTCAAGAAATGTCTTACTTCAGCGGTAGGAGGAACAGGGAGAAGGAAAAATGGGAACAATCAAGCCAAAACAGGTAAAGGCTTCCCGATGCCAATCGCCGGTCCAATCTTTCGTGACTGCTTCATTTCTGCTTTTCTTTCTTTCACGATGGTGTCATTGCGCCCCAGCAGGCAATGGCATCCATCGAATTTCATGCCTAAAGCCTTCCATAGCGCGCGGTCTTCTTTGCAGAGCGCCGGTTTGATGCTGTCTCTCAGGCGATCGATTGCAAAGCGGAACATTTCGACTTGGGTGGCAAAGGGAATCCGGTATTTGAAGCCGGAAGGATCCTTTTCCTCCGTCAGGTAATCGAAAATACTTTCGTCACGGCCGTTTGCCTTCGCGGCATTTCGCAAACCATTGTATGAAGTTGCTCGCAAGGCGCCGATGGTGACCATCTCGGGAGAAAGTGCATTGATGCGGCGAATTGCTTCTGTGTAGCCTCGTTTCCAGTCAGGGTAGGGAACCATGGGGTCCAAGCGGAAGCGGATGGGCCAACCTGCTTTCTTCATTTTTTCCGCAGCAGCGAAACGTTCTGACGGAAGAGGTGTGCCATGTTCCCACTTTGCCGCGACTTCTTGCGCGTTGACAGACCAGGAGAAAACAACCTGCGGCGTGGGTGACAGTTCCAACGCATGCTGAATCTGCGTGGACTTGGTCAGGAAAATCAAGCGGTGCTTTTTTTGCGCCGCAAAAAGTGGGATGATCCGGTGCGTCAGCGGTTTTCCGCTGGTCTTTTTGTATGCGGAATCAAAGACAAGGCCATCCTGAAGTTCACCGGCAATCATCATTTTGGGAGTCGGGTCGGCCAGCCAGTCTTTAATTTCGGCGACCATGTCGTCCACGTTGGTGTAAACAAGCCCATAGAGTTCTTCGGGTCGGAAGCGGAACCAGGGCACGGTCTGCAGAAAACAGTAAGCGCACCGATAGGGACATCCACCGGCAACAACGAGTTGCCAGAACTTGAAGCAGACGATCTGTGAGTCTTCGCCCGGGCCACCGAACTGGCGGATGAAATTGGATCCTCTTAGAGCCAGTTTCATAGGACATCCCATTTTTGGAAGATATCTTCGGCTATATCCTGTGCAACTGGCTTGTGGGACGCAAAGAAAAGAAAGTAAAGTGGGCCACCTTGCTGATTTCGCATCAGAACTGGTTCTGGGACATACGAGAAACCTGCCTTATTCTTAAGACGATCCATAAAACCCTGCTTCAGGGTTTCGTTTCCTTTGATTTTTATAAGTATCGGCTCACCAAAAAGGCGGTCCTGAATAGTATAGGCAAGTTCTTTCCACGAATCATCGCCCCATATTTTAGTCAGTTTTTCGCCTTGCTTTGGATCTGACAATTCGATGAACTTACGCGCGGCATTTCGATTGATATCCATAAGTGGAAAGTTTAAATAAACATCCATCGTTTTGGTTTGTCCGATTTTAGCAATCGTTGCCCATTCGATATCGACTCCATACGGATCGAGAATGCACAGGGCACGTTTGAAAGAGTTGTATTGAAACTTCTGCAGAATTTCTTGAATGACTATTTTATTCGCATCACCGGTATAGAAATGAATTGTGCTGCGCTCCGGGTGATCGACGGTCAGTTCTCTGAGCCTATTTATTTTTAGTGGGTCGATATCGATGAAGTGATATTCCGTAAATTTATTCTGGATATTAAGGGCGTTAAGCGGAGAACCAACGATGAGCCTCTCTCGATCGTTTTTTGAAACAAATTGGCCTCCACCTGCGAATGCATCTATGTATGCATAGCCGCGACACCAGGATTGTTCCTTGAGGATAGTTGTATAGGCAGCGGCATATTCTCGTATGATTTGCAGCTTGATTTCCGACCAAATGCCGATTGCCTCAAGTTCATCCATTATGCTGCAGCTTATATCATAAAGTTATATATAAGAGAAATTAGCGGGAGAGGCACGGCGTGGACAGCACGAGGCCGGTGGGCTTGGAAGCGTAATGTTCGCGCAGTTCGAGGCCATTGCCGTAGAAGAGCGCGTTCCAGCCGAAGCGGCCGCGGACCAAATCCACACCGCGGTTGAGATACCAACGGCGGTTGGCGCGGGTATCGAAAAGATCGTTCTGGCGCCGGTCGAGCTCCAGATTGACAACGGTAACGCCAACGAGGCGAACGGCCACGCGGCGTGTGAAAAGTTTTTGAAAAAGGTCTTTCGCAGCGGCGAGCAGTTCGCGCTCGTCGTTGGTGGGACGCAGCAGGCGCACGGTCTGGTGCGCGGAAAAATGGTCCACGTAGCGGAGGCGAAGGCCAATGGTGCGTGCCTGACGGCCGTAATCGCGCAGCGTCGAGCCGACGCGTTCGCAGAGATATTCGATGAGGGCGCTGAGAAACTCCGTGTCAATGGTGCCTTCCTCGATGGTGGTTTCGCGGGAGACGGATTTGGGCGTGGCTGGAAGCACGACTTCGCGCCCATCGAGGCCGCGGGCGCGCTCCCAGATCTGCCGGCCAATCACGTCGCCAAAGGCCGCTTCCAGCACGGGGCCCGGCACCTGACGAAGCTCCGCAATCGTGGTAATACCCCGCTCGCGAAGAAGAGTGGCGTGCGCATGGCCGATACCGTGGAGCTTCTCCACGGGAAGCGGCGCGAGGAACTCCTCCTCGGTGCCGGGAGCGACGATGCGGAAGCCGCGCGGGCGTTCGAGGCGCGAAGCGATCGAGGCGACAGCTTTGGTGCGTGCCGCGCCGATGCTGACGCTGAGACCGGTTTGCTTGAGGACTTCAAGCTGAAGGCGGTGCAGCGTGCCGGGATAATCGGGATAAAGCCGCTCGGTGCCGGCGAAATCGAGATAGAAATCGTCGAGAGCGGCGGTTTCGACGGCCGGGGTGTAAGTTTCAAGGATGCGCCGAACACGCTCGGCGTAATCGGCGTAGTGCTCGTATTGGCCGGGAACGACAATGGCCTTTGGGCAAAGGCGACGAGCTTCCCGGAACGTCATGGCGGTTTTTACGCCCTGCAGTTTGGCTTCATAGCTCGCGGAAGCGACCACCCCACGGCCGACAAGCACGGGTTTCCCGCGCAGCTTGGGATTGAGCACCTGCTCGACGGACGCGAAGAAGGCGTCCACGTCCACATGAACGATATTAGGAATTCTGGCGTCATTGGCAGAGGGCTGCGAATCAGCAGGAGCGTGCTTCGGCGCTTCCACGGGAAGGGAAGCGGCAAAAGCAGGAGCGGGAGATACGCTTTCGATACAGACTTCCATGGAGCACCTGTTTGGGAAGCGGGAGCCGGGATAGATTCAACGGGCGGCATCCGGCTCGTGAGAGCCTGTACGGCAATGGAGCCGGAGCCACCCGTTTCCCGTTTCCTCTACCGCCCCGCACTATAGGCGAATAAAAAGCGAAAGTCAAGTGCAAAGCATGCCACCCTTCCGTCCATACGTTTCTGCAAAAATGGCAAAGTGTCCTAACGCACTTTTGCAATTGCCTCGCTCGAAGGTTTTGGCCATGATTCTCCGCACTTCGATCAAGACGGAGCCGGGATGGATCTGAATCTCTTTTTCGCGCTGCTGGGCGGCCTGCTGGTCCTGGCCTTTGTGGCCAATCGCCTGGTGCGCTACACGCGCATTCCGGACGTGATCATTTTGATGGTCACCGGCGTCTTGATCGGTCCCGTGCTGCACTGGGTGAACCCGGATCATTTTCACGGTGCCACGCAGGGATTCGGAGCGCTGGCCCTGCTGCTGATCCTGTTCGAGGGCGGCTTGGACCTGAAGTTGTCCGAAATTCTGAGCCATTTCGCCGGCGGTTTTTATCTTTCGATCTTGTGTTATGTGCTCAGCATGCTGGCCGTGGCCGCGGTCTCGCGCCGCATGCAGCAGTTCAGTTGGAATCATGCGCTGCTGGTGGGCGCGACGCTGGGTTGCGTGAGCACCTCGATCGTCCTGCCGGTATTGCAGCAAGTAAAATTGCGGCGCGCAGTGCGCGTCACGCTGCTCGTTGAGGCGACTGTCGGAGACGCGCTCGCTGTGCTGGCGGTGACCACCTTGCTGGACATTGCAGCGGGGGGCAGCACTTCCGCAAAGGTGATTGCGTGGAATTTGGGATCGAGCCTGGTGCTCGCCGTAGCCATGGGCATCCTCGCAGGCATGCTTTGGTCCTACCTTTTGCCGGCTCTTTCCGAGCAACGATTCTGGCACGTGCTGACTTTCGGGGCCGTCTTGCTGGTGTATGCGGGAGTTCACCTGTTGAAAGGGAACAGCCTCGTGGCCGTGCTGGTATTTGGCATTACGCTCGCAAATTTTCCCGCCATTCGCAAACGGCTCGATTCGGACAATGCCCTTGCCCGGCCTGACTGGTTTGCCGAAGTTCCCGTCAACGCTGCGAACGTGCACGACGCAGGGAAGAAGTCTCACCTGCAGATGCACACATTTCATGCCGAACTTGCCTTCCTGATCCGCACGTTCTTCTTCGTTTTGCTGGGAGTTCGTCTGAATTTTGTGGCGTTTCACAAGGGCGGCGCATTTGCCGCCGTCTGTTTTCTGGTGCTGTTCGTGGTCAGATGGCTGGCGATTCAATCCGTGCGATGGCTCTGGCCCAGCTTCTCGCAGCTTGAGCGCGAGATCATGGTGTGGTTCTTCCCGCGTGGCTTGATAACTGCCGTGCTGGGCATCCAGGTGCTCGAAGCGCGCGGGAATGAATTTCAATTCTTACCAGACCTGGCGTTTGCGGTGATTCTGCTGACGAATCTCGTTCTGCTCGCCGGCACCATCCGCGCGCGAAGTTTGCCCGAAATTTCCGAGCCTGAAGAGGTAGCTGCGCCCGTATGAATCTTCCGGCTCGCGCTTCCAGGTTCTCGCGGGCCGGTCAAGTTCCCTTGACATCGCATGCGAGTGGGAGCATCCTCTCAGCCCATGACCCTCCATTTCGTTATGCTGCTGGCATTGTTGATCGGCATCGTCGCCGGCCTTCGCTCCTTGACCGCGCCTGCCATCGTGGCCTGGGCCGCGTATCTCGGCTGGATCCATCTTGGTGGCACGCCGCACGCGTTCATGGGCTCGGCCTTTTCTGTGGGAATTTTCTCGTTGCTGGCGATTGCGGAGCTCATCGCGGACAAGCTTCCGAAGACGCCGAAGCGCACGGCCGCGGTCGGTCTGATCGCGCGAATTGTTCTGGGAGGGCTTTCTGGCGCGAGCATCTCCCTGGCCGGGCACCAGGGTTCTCATGTAGGACTCTTTCTGGGCATCGTGGGAGCTTTGATTGGAGCGTACTCCGGCTATTTTGTGCGCACCCGCGCCGTCAAGGCGCTGCAAGTACCGGATTTTGTGATTGCCCTCCTCGAAGATGCCGTGGCAATTGGCGGGGCACTCCTCATCGTTACCCGTTTCTAATTCTGCGTATTCCGCGATAGATTTGTAGCCGCTCACACTCGTTCCCTGCCAGGAGCATGCACATGAATCCCTCTGACCAATACGACGCCATCGTTATCGGTTCCGGCCAGGCCGGCACGCCCCTCTGCCAGGCTTTGGCGAAAAGTGGGATGCGCACTGCACTCGTGGAACGAGAGAACGTGGGAGGCACGTGCGTAAACGTCGGCTGCACGCCGACGAAGACAATGGTGGCCAGTGGCCGCGTGGCATATCTTGCACGCCGCGGTGCGGACTATGGCGTAGAGACCGGCCCGATTTCCATCAACTTGAAGCGTGTTCGCGAGCGCAAACGCGCCATTGTCGAAGAGTTTCGCGGGGGCAACGAGTCTCGCATCAAAAATACCGCCAATCTCGATCTAATCTATGGAGATGCGCAATTTATCGGCCCAAAATCCATCCGCATAACCTCAAAAGACGGCTCCGTTCGCCAGATCACCGCAGACAAATTCTTTATCAATGCGGGTTGCCGACCGGCAGTACCTAAAATCGAAGGTCTGGATCAAGTCTCCTTTCTGGATAGCACCTCCATCATGGAGCTTGATACTGCTCCGGAACATTTGGTGGTCATTGGAGGCGGATATATCGGTCTGGAGTTCGGCCAGATGTTTCGCAGGTTCGGCAGCCGCGTGACCGTTGTGCAATCGCGCGGCCAGTTGCTCATGGGCGAAGATCCGGATGTTACCGACGCGGTGCTGACCATCCTGCGTGAGGATGGGATCGAGGTTTTGTTGAACGCGACCGCTTCGAAAATTGCAAGCGCAAGCGGGAAGATTCAGTTGGAGGTTCGGGTCGAAGGAAAAGCGAGCACGGTCGAGGGAAGTCATTTGTTGGTGGCCGCAGGGCGCATCCCGAACACGGACTCTCTGAATCCCGGCGCCGCCGGCATCGCAGTGGACGAACGAGGCTACATCCGCGTGAACGATCGCTTAGAAACGAACGTCGAGGGCATTTACGCGCTCGGCGACATTAAAGGCGGACCCGCCTTCACGCATATTTCCTACGACGACTTTCGCATCATCCGCACAAATGTAATCGAAAAAGGAAGCGCTTCAATCGCCGGTCGTCTCTTGGTCTATACGCTCTTTCTCGATCCACAACTGGGTCGTGTCGGCTTGAGCGAAACCCAGGCGCGCTCGCAGGGCCTTCGCATTCGCGTCGCCAAAATGCCGATGAGTTACGTGGCACGCGCCCTGGAGATGGACGAGACTCGCGGCTTCATGAAAGTGATCGTGGACGCGGAATCCGGCCAGATGCTCGGTGCCACCGTCCTTGGAATTGAGGGCGGCGAGATCATGGCGCAACTTCAGTTGGCCATGATGGGCAAGCTGCCATACACCGTGTTGAAAAACGGGGTCTTTGCGCACCCGACGCTTGCAGAGGCCTTCAACAACTTGTTCCTCTATTTCGAAGGCGAATAGTTCCGGCGTTCAGAAGACGCGGCCCAGCTGGAAGAACCATTTTTGGTGCCCGGAATCTCCCACGCTTCCGCCGATGAAGAATGGCCCGAATGCAGTTTGTGCAATGATTCCCGCGGCGAAGTCATTCGGGAATTTGCTTTCATTCGGGACGCCGTACATCTTGCCGAATTCATAATTCCCCACGAAATAGACATGTTTTCCGAAGAGAGGCGGGAAGACTGCGAGCTCGTGCAGGTAGCCTAGACGGAAATCGTAGTACTGATTGCCGAAGAGCTCGTTTGTTCCATAAGCGCTCAAGTGCAGCGGCCCGCCGAGGAAAAACTGCGGAATTCCCGTGTCTTGAAATCCAAAGGTTGTCCCGCCATCGCCAACAATAAAAAGAGATGCAGGTTCGCTGACGGGATGAAAGTAGCGGATCTCAGTCGTTAACGACGGGAAATCTTCGCCTGCACCGGGGCTTGCGTTAAACCACCGGAAATTGGTTTCCATCCCGAACCCGCGCCGTGGAATCACTGGATCGTCCGTGTGGTCCACCAGGAACCGAAAACGCAAGTCCCCCGTGCGACCCTCGACGGAAGGAAACTGCGGAGTTCCGAGGCGCAAGCGATCGTCGAGAAAACCGACCTCATATCCTGCGCGGATTTCCGCGAACCGGCTGAATCCATAACCCAGGTCTCCGCCGATATTCGCGCGCGTGATTCGATAATCTGCAAGAGGATCGCTCGTGTGGTAGATGTTGAATGCAGTGTCTTCTACTCCGCCGTGTGGAGCAAAAAACCACTTGCTCGATGGCGTGAATGGCCTGTACAGCTCGCTGTCGATTCCATACGTGTTTCCAAAAAGCACGTCCGTGCGCCACTCCGAGCGAAATCCGGTCACGTCCATAAACGTCAATCGGGCCGCCAGCGTGAAATTGACGTTCTGATTCTCTGACCCGTCCAGCTCGAATCCGAACTGCACGCTCGGTGGAGCGTCGTTCTTCTCCTGTACCGTGACGATGAGGCCCGCCTGCCCGTTCACTTGCGTCATCCGGTAGCCTGCCGAGGCATATCTCCCCAATCCCGTAAGCCGCGTCAGCAGGCTGTCCACCGCTTTTGTGTCGAGCGGCTTTCCCGCAAGCGGTTGCAGAAACCGCTCCAGTTGCTTTTCCGGCTCGCCGGAGACCCCTTCCACTTTCACAAACTGCGGTGTAGGAACTCTGGTCTCAATCCTAGCGTTTCTCTCGCGCAAATAGCTCTGCCAATCGGCTTCATTCAAAGAGTAAGGCGCAAGAATGCGCGATTTTCCCTGAGCGGCCGATTCGCCTTTTTGAATGATACTTTTGGCTTTGCCGTAATCGAGCGAAGTGTAATCGCGCAAATCCACATTGACGATCAGGTCCGCGTCGGCCAGCCCGCGAATTTCGTTTTCGTGAATGACGACTTCGATGGACCGGCCCAGCACGCTTATGAGCGACTCAATGTCCTCGGCTTTCACCGGGGCAGTCTCCAAATGGACCGCGATGACGATGTCCGCTCCCATTTTCCGCACCACGTCCGTCGGAAGATTGCCGACTAAGCCGCCATCCACATACACTTTTTCGCCTTCACGCACCGGCGAGAAAAGACCGGGGATAGACATCGTCGCGCGCATCGCTTTGGCGAGCGAGCCGTTTTGGAATACCTCCTCCTTGCCACTAACCAGATCGGTCGCCACGCAGCGAAAGGGAATTGGAAGCTGATCGAAAGAAGATATTTCCG
>Ga0335079_10002609_pt1 | contig 20735 bp, 16 predicted proteins | sample Lox_Sample_33_FD_206719 | JGI IMG/M metagenome (GOLD analysis project Ga0335079, IMG submission 206719) | Soil microbial communities from Loxahatchee National Wildlife Refuge, Florida, United States - Lox_Sample_3.3 | ecosystem: Environmental > Terrestrial > Soil > Wetlands | place: USA... | reverse complement strand
TGTCATCCGGAAGCAGGAGGGATGGGTCCGAGCAGTCGCCGGGGCTGCTTCGGCGGCCGGTGCCGAGTCGATTGTGCTCTCCGACACGACCGGACGCGCCTTGCCACAAGAGGTGGAGGCCGTCGTGAGCACCATGCGGCGCGCAACCGGAGGGCGGGCCGCAATCGGTGTGCGCGCCCGTGACGATGCAGGCGTCGCAGTGGCGAACAGCCTGGCTGCGGTGGGAAAGGGAGCTGCCCTGGTGGTCGCCACCGTGAATGGTTACGGCGAACGTTGTGGAGCAGCCGACCTTGCCTCGGTGGTTGCGGCCCTTGAGCTCAAGATGGGTCACCGGGTCCTTGCCCCGGGGCAGCTTCAGCGGCTCACCTCCCTCGCGCATTTCGTGGCGGAACTGGCGGATCGCGAGGTGCGGCGCAACCAGCCATATGTCGGTCGCGATGCCTTCGCGCTCAACAAGCGCGAGACGGCCCACGTCCTGCCGGAAGCAGTTGGAAACCGGGCCGAGGCAGCCATGGCGGATGAGCGTGGCCACCCGAGCGCTGTGCGCGCAGCGCGGGCAATGGGCTTGCCGTCGCGGGACGAGACGCAAGCGCGGCGCGCGCTGGAGCGGCTCGCCGAGTGGGAGAAACGCGGCTTCCGGTACGAGGGCGCCGAGGCCAGCTTCGAATTGCTCCTTCGCTCCTTGGCGGGGAAGCGCCGCGAGTACTTCCAGGTACTTTCCTACTGCGTTCTCGATGTGCAGCAGGAGGGAAGGGCCTTTACGGAGGCGACCACCAAGGTCGCGATCGGGCGCGAAAAGGTCCATACCGCAGCCCAGGGAGTGGGACCGGTGAATGCCCTCGACCAAGCGCTGCGGGGCGCTCTCGAGCGATACTACCCACAACTCGCGGACATGCAGCTCGTCCAGTCGCGGTCCCGGAACCTATCGTCTGCGGTGGGTACCGCCGGCCCGGTTCGCGTGGTCATCGAGAGCGCCGACGCGCGCGATCGCTGGGGAACGGCAGGGGTCTCGGACAACCTCTTGCAAGCCTGTTGCGCGGCGCTCGTCGATGCCGTCGAATACAAACTCCTCAAGGATGGTATCGAGCCGCGCGGCCGCAGACACTGAGGGGAGAGCTCTCGCCCGCGGCGTCTCGAGCGCCACTGCCGATCCGTTCATCTCGCCACACGACACCGCACCGATAGCGAGCGCTACCAACGCAGAAGGGCGTAGATTGCCTCGTTCGGGTAGGGCCCGCCCCCCAAGCGGCTCGACCGGACCTTGGTCGAATGGTAGGCGCGGCAGCAGAGTCGAGCTATTCTCCGAGTCCTCGGGGAGAGGACGCGTGCTCATTCGCTGCGACAAGTGCAATACGCTCTACGAGCTCGATGACGAGTTGGTTCCCGTCGAGGGCGCGCTCGTGCAATGCAGCAAGTGTCAGTACGTCTTCACCACCTATCCGAGCAGCGAGAATGCGCCTGCACTGCGCTCTCGACAAGCGAATGACGCGGGTCGGATTGAGGCCAGCGCGGTTCAGCGCGGCGCGGTGCCAGCGGGAAGCGCACCCGAGAACTTGGCTGCCCTGGCAGCGAGGCCGCGCTCGGCCGCGCCAGCTGTACCACCCGAATGGCCACGGGCCGCCCCACTCGAGGCAAGGTCAGGCGCGCCAGGCAGCCAAGCCTTTTCGGCTCCGCTGGGGGGTGGGAGTCGGTTGAGCGCAGTTCCGAAAGCACCTTCCGCCAGCGACCCCCAGTTCACACCGGACGGGCGACCTATTCGGAAGGTCACCGTCCCCGTCGAGGAATCTCCACAGCCGACCGCTCGTCCTGCTGGCGCGATGAGCCGACTCCCGGTCCGCCCCGGGGTACCGTCGCGCCGGAACCCGATTCCCTGGGTCATTCCGCTCGCGATCATCGCGATCATCGCGCTCGCCTTCGCGATCTGGCGCATGCTCCGCGTCGACCGCATCGGGCATGGACGGCGCGCCGACGTGCACTCTGCGATCTCGCCGGCGGAGCCCGTTCCGCCAATCCTGGGAGCGAATGAACCCAGGATGGCAGCACCCTTCGGCGGCAATGATCTGCCTCCTCCCTCGCCGCCCGCGGGAACGTGGGAGCCTCTCTCGAAGAACCAGACTTCCCACGTTCAGAAGGACTGGGAAAGGTAGACGGAGAGACGATCCGCTGGCTCGATGTTTGCTAGTACCCTGCGGCCATGGAGCCGTTGGTTCTGCTTTGCCTGGGGTTTGTTGCCTATACCTATCTAGGTTACCCGATCCTCCTCGCGATCTCAGCAAGCGTGCGCGAGGCGTGGGATGGCGTGCACTTTCTCCTGGGAGGCCCCGATCGCCGCGCGCGGCACCGCGACGATCATTGGCCGACCCTGTCCATCCTCGTCGCGGCGCACAACGAGGAGAGCTGCATCCGCCAAAAGATCGAGAACTGCCTCGCCTTGGACTACCCGCCCGATCGACTCGAGGTATTGGTGTGGTGCGATGGCTGTGACGATCGCACGTTCGAGCTCGCCCGATCGGTGGCGGACGAGCGCGTCACCGTGCTGGAGAGCGCGCGTTCGGGCAAGGCGGGCGTCTTGTCGCGACTCGCCTCGCGCGCAAGAGGGGATGTGCTGCTCCTCACCGACGCCAACGTGCTGTTCGAACGGGGCGCGGCAAGGGCGCTGGCGCGGCACTTTCAGAACCCGTCGGTTGGTGCCGTGGTGGGAAGGCTGCGCCTCTACAGCAGGGCAACGGCCGGCTACCAGGAAAGCATCTACTGGAAGTACGAAACGGTCATCAAGTACTACGAAGGCAAGCTCGGGTGCGTGCTCGGTGCAAATGGCGGCATCTACGCAGTGCGCCGTCTCGCCTTTCCGCCGCTGCGCGAGAACACCATCATCGAAGATTTTGTGGTGCCGGTCAGGATCGCGCTGCGCGGCTGGAGGGTTCCCTACGAGCCAGAAGCGGTCGCCTTCGAGGAACTTGCCCCGACAGTGAACGACGAGTTCGGCCGCCGGGCGCGCATCGGAGCGGGCAACTGGCAATCGCTGGCGCTCATCCCGGAAATCCTCAACCCGCGCACGGGGTTCGTGCACTTCGCATTCGTCTCGCACAAACTACTGCGGTGGCTGGCCCCGCTCTGGCTCGCCGTGGCCCTCGTTATTTCCGTGCCTCTTGCTTTCGAGGGTGACACCCTCGCCCGCCTGCTGCTCGCGTCACAGCTCGCGTTCTACGGGCTTGCGGTAGCGGGTTGGCTACGGCTGCGCGGTCCCTTGCGGGGCGCTTCATCGGCCACGTTCTACTTTGTCTCGATGAACGTAGCCCTGGCCGTGGGCTTCTGGCGGTTCGCGCGGGGAACGCAGCGCGCGGCCTGGCAGCGCACGGATCGCCCGACACCCCGGCGCGCTGCCTGAAAGGCGACTTCTCGCAAGAGAACTCGCTGGACTAAGGTCGCGAGAAGGCGCGGACACCGGGCGGGCTGAAACGGGTTTCTGCCGTCCGATCGCCGCCTTGTGTAGAACTGTGCGTCAATGCGGAGAGTCGCCTCGCGCTCCCTCGTGCTCGCTGCGCCCGGGCCGGAAACCATACGAACGGGCGGACAAGGGCGGGGCTCGCCCGCCACCTCGAATACTTGCATCTGGCCGATGACATGAGAGAACCCGGGGGCGGAGCATCCCGAGCCCCGCTCCCCCGGAGGCGCTATCCTTCCCCGCCCTGAACGGCGGGGCTTGTCGTGCGTGCTGGTCACGCGCGGTGCCGATATCTCTTAGAATAGGATCCCAAGAAAGGATGATGGGAAACTGTGGAGTTCTTCGTTTTTACGGTTGTCGGGATCCTGGCGGCGCTTCTCCACGTCATGCTCCCAGGCAAGCATCACGTCGGTGCGGCTTCGGCGTTCGTCGTGGGGATGATGGGAGCCTGGGCTGGCGCGCTGCTCGGGTCGGCTTTCATCCAGGGGGGCTGGGCGTCGTTCGGGCTGCTGGCGCTCGCCGGCTCGGTGGTGGGTGCGGTGGGCAGCGTGGAGGGACTGGAACGCGCGGCCGATGCCTACCACGCGGCGGGCCCAATAGGCTGAGACGTCAACCTTTCGCGGGCTTCTGCTTCAGGGAACTTCCGCACGAGGTCGAGCGTCGCCGCAACAGGTCGGAGATGGCCACGACCAGGCTTCCCGCCGGTATTGCACGCGCTTTTACGATGAGCAGGTCGTTGATGCGCCTGCCGGTGGCAGGGTCGGCACTCTGCTCAGGGTAAGCAAGATTGATGCGTACGCGTTCGACGCCGCGGGCGAGCCGATGGAGCACAAGCGCTGTGCCGTCCGGGTCGGCGCGGGTGACCAGACCGACGTGTGCTGGAAGACCGCCTGGACGGTCGGCGAGAAAGACAAGGTCGCCGGCGGTGGGTGCGCGCGGCGCCGCGAGCGCGCAGTGGTAGCTTGCGAACGCGTGTACGCCTGCAGCGTCGTGCACCTCGGGAGGGAACGGGTGGCCGGCGTGGGCGAAGGCCGCAAGTACCAGCGCAGCGCAGCCCGGTCCGTAGTCGACGCCGTCGAGGACGATGGTGTTTCGACCGACGAGCGCAGAGGCGGCCTCTATTGCGCGGAAGACATCGCCGCGCGCTCTCGCCGCCGAGAGGGATGATCCCCTCGCCGCGTGCGAGGCGAGGACACCGGGGGACGGGCCGGCGCTCCTTTTGGGCGCGCCGGCCCGGCTCTCTCGGGCGGGCGGGGACAAGCGGTGACGATGCCTTCGCACCGGGGACGTGGCGCAGCCGAGCAGGGCGAGCACCACGACCAAACCGGCACGGGCCGTCATGGGGCAATGGTACCTGCCCTTGCTGCCTCGTCCAGTTTGCGTCCAGTTTTGAAGTCCACGCACGCTGGCAGCCCCCCTTGGTGATCCCTCGACTGAACGTATGTCGCGTCGATATCGGCCCGCGCCCATGCCGAATGCTGCGAGATCTCCCGCAGTCCGTCGCGCGGGGAGGCCTTGTGCGAAGGGCCGGCAACGCCATGTCGACCTCCTCGCCATCATGCTCGCCGTGGCACTGAAGAGGGGGACCGAATGCGAAGTCGTGGTCGATGCAGCAGTATCTGGACGGCAAGACGCCTCCTCCGAGTCAACCGCACCAGTGTCGCCTCCCAAGAAACTCCCCCTTGCCGGACCGTTTCATGCGTTGGGGTCTCTTCGACGGGCGATCCGCTCCGAGGCGCCGAAGCACCCGGGGATGGGGAAACAGGTTCGTCCTGCTCGCTCGATGCCATTCGTCGCAGGAGCGGCCTCGCACCCGGCCCACAGCGACCTGAGAGGCACCGAGCGTGTCTTCAGTCTTCAAGGAGCTTCTCATTGCCACTTCATCCCGGCCGACCGCATTCCTGCCGGCGCCTGAAGGCCCGGCGAGGTCCGGCCGAATCACGAGGTTCGCCCCCCCCCACCGTTCCCTTGCCTTCCCTGAATCGGCCAGCCGTCTGGCGTGCTCGAAACGCTGCTCTGCGACAGCACGCCTTGCCGGGGACCGTGGTCTCTCGGTTTCGGACTGCCGCTCCTGCCGCCCTGATCCCCCGTTCGACCTCGGCGAGGCCTCGAAGCGACGAAGTGGGAATGAGGACGACATCTCCCTCGACGGCTATGCGCCATCCGCGAGCAGCTCCGAGGGAATCCGGGGGACGGGTCGTGCGCGTTGCGACCACCCCTGTCGAGTGCTCATCGGGGAAGCAAGCAACCGCCCAAGCGATCCGCACCCAAAGGATCGGATGAGGGCCGGTGGCTTCGCGTGTGCTACAAAAAGGGGAATGGCCGCTTCGCCGGCACGCGAGAAACCGATCCTCGGCATCGATCTCGGCACGACCAATACGTGCGTCGCGCACGTGCGCAAGCGCATTCCGCGCGTCGTGCCCACCGACAAGGGGAGCCTCATTCTGCCGAGCGTGGTTGCGCTCGGCGATAGGGGCGACTTCCTTGTCGGAGGCGTGGCCAAGGACCAGATGGTCACGAACCCGAAGAACACCATCTACGGGGCGAAGCGACTCATCGGACGCAAATTCAACTCCAAGGTGGTCCAAGAACTCCGCAACTATTACTCCTACGACATCGTCGAGGGGCCGCAGGGCGACGCCGCGGTGATCTTGGGGGGCGAGGTACGGACGCTGCCGCAAGTGAGCTCGCTCGTCCTTGCCCATGCGAAGAAGATCGCGGAGGCCTTTCTCGGTCAGGCGATGGGGCAGGCCGTCATCTCAGTGCCGGCCTACTACAACGACAATCAGCGCCATGCGGTGAAGGAGGCCGGGCGGCTGGCAGGTTTTGACGTCAAACGGATCGTCAATGAGCCGACCGCTGCAGCCCTTGCCTACGGGTTCAACAGGGGTCTGGATCAAAAGGTGCTGGTCTACGACTTAGGGGGGGGCACCTTCGACGTCTCGGTGCTGCAGCTTTCTGCCAACGTGTTCGAGGTGCTCGCCACGGGCGGAGATACCTTTCTCGGCGGCGTCGATTTCGACAACCGGATCATCGATTTCGCGCTTGAGCTTTTCTGGCGGGAACACAAGATCGATCTTGCCGAGTCTCCGATCGCCTTGCAGCGCATCAAGAACGCAGCAGAGGCGGCCAAGATCGATCTCACGCTCATCCCAAACGTTGCGATCGAGTTGCCGTATCTCGGGGAAAGGAAGGGCCGGCCACTCGACCTGCGGGTGGCGCTTTCGCGGGCTCAGCTCAACGAGCTCACGGTCGACCTCGTCGACCGAAGCTTCGAGATCTGCGATCATGTCCTCACGGAGAAGCGCATTCTTCCTTCCGAGATCGATGAGGTGATCCTAGTGGGGGGTCAGTCGCGCATGCCGCTTGTCCAGGAGAAGATCCGGCAACACTTTGGCAAGCCGCCGCGCAAGGGGGTTCACCCGGACGAGTGCGTGGCGCTCGGCGCGGCGCTTCTTGGCGACTCGCTCGACAAGATCGACTCGGTGACGTTGGTGGACGTGCTCTCGATGCCGATCGGCGTGGGCACACCCCAGAACCGCTTTCGCCGCCTGCTGGAAAAGAACAATGCCATCCCGTGCGCGCGCTCGTTCAGGTTGCCCCCTCCCCGCGAGCCCGGGCAACTCATCGAACTCGACATCTACCAGGGCGAATCGGACGATATCGTGGACAACGAGTTCCTCGGCTCGATCCGTCTTCCTGCGGCGGCCACCGGGCGCAGGGTCGACTTCAAGCTCGACGAGGAGTGCCTGCTCAAGGTCACCTTCGACGACCCGGAGCAGGGAATGCGCGAGGTGGACTTTGCGACGCGGGACACCCCCGAGCCGCTCAGGAGGGCCGTGGCCGAGCATGCGGCGTCCCGACTATCTGGCGGTAGCCCAAGAGAGCAGCAAGACTCGCGTGGCGGGCGCCTCTTCGGCTGGCTCAGGGGGCGCTCGTGATCTTTCCCTCCAGGGGCTGGTTCAGCGCGCTGGTGGCGGCAGTGAACGGACACCCTGACCTCGCCCTGGCGCTGCGCGGACTGGGCGAGGATCTGGCCGCCGTGGTGGAGGCTGAACCGCCCGCGCTCGAGGAGCCGTTTGCGGTCTACGGACGCCAGCAAATGGGGCAGATCACGGGGGCGCGCGTCCTCGACGATCCGGACGAGATCTGGGAACTCGCGCCTGCCTACGTGGTGCGCGCTCCTTACCGGGTCTGGAAGGCACTCATGCGCGGCGACGATCCGATGAGGGCCGCAATCTCCGGCCGCGTCCGGGTGGAGGGAGACCTGGAAGCGCTCGTGCGCCGGATCAGCTTTCGCTACATCATCGATGCCGCGCTCGCGAGCGTCGAGACCCATTTTGCGGACGAAGGAGGAAGGCAGTGAGGAAGTCGATCTCGGAGGCGCTTTTCGAGCAGGGGGCGAGGGTGGTCGGAAAGGCGGCGGGCGCAGTCATGTCGGATCCCCGCGGACAGGAGGCGCTGGCGCGGACGGTTGGGCTGGTGCAGCGAGGGCTACGCCTGTTCGAGCTGGCGCAGGAGCGCGCGCTGCACGCAGCCGGATTTGCCACCCGCCCGGACTATGGTGAGCTGCGCAAGCAGGTGGCCCGCCTCAAGCGGAAAGCGCGCGACCTCTCGCAAAGACTGGAAGATCCGCCCCAACATGGCGGCAAGGACGCTGGCGCGGGTTCGCCTTGACGCTCTCGGGACCGGCCGGCATACTCCGCCCCCGCCTCGACTCAGGGCGCTTAGCTCAGCGGTAGAGCACCGTCTTCACACGGCGGGGGTCGCTGGTTCGAAACCAGCAGCGCCCACCAAGAAAATCAAGGGGTTGGCGGAAACGCCAGCCCCTTGATTTCGTCCTGGTTTGGCTGGGGAACCCGGCGGCAGCGGGTCCGCGGGTGGCCGGGACGAGCAGCTGCGAAGGCGGCCAGCATTGGGGAGGCAAACAGCAACAACCGCGGGTACTCGGGGCTTTAGCCCGCCGATGCTTCCAGGGACTTTCCGACATGACGCGGTGCAGATAGGGGTGGGGTCCGATGGTCAGCGGGATGGATCGGTGATCTGTGTTGCCGGCGCCCTTCGCTGGGCTTCGGGCGCTTGCTTCACGGTCCATTGAGTGGCGGCGTCGAATGAGGAGTCTGCCGTCTCGAGAAGACGCGGCCACCAGGGGACTACGCCCGCCCCGCCTCGAGCGCATGCTTCTCCTGCCACTCCTTGTACGATATCCCCGACCCTTTCACCTTACCAAGACACGCGCCCGTTGAGGCCAGTACCCATCACTGCCGCCGCTGCCGCGCTGGGCGAGTCGAAGGCGTGGTCCTGCGTGAACACCGGGGTTGGGGCGGGCCCACTCATCACGGTAAGTGAGGCCGCTGGCCTGCTCCGCGCCTCGACGGCCACCGTGTACCGGCTCTGCGAGGAGGGCCGGCTCCCCCACGTCCGGATCACCACGCACTCGATCCGCATTTCGTCCGACGCGATCGAGGCGTTCGTCGCCTCGGGCAGCAGGGGAGGGTGACCTCGCTCCGCGACGAGCCTCGCGCTGTGCTCGCGCTCACCAGACCGTCTTCAGTATCCCGGCTTCCGCTGCTCAGACGCGGCCGGAGAGCAGCCCCCAGGTTCGCGACAGCCTGGACAGGGTCGCCCGTCAGGTCGAGCACATGGACCACATCATCGACGGGCTCCTGGACTTCGGACGCGCCGGAGCCAATCCGCCACCGGGCGCGCGCGCGCCGACCTTGGCGAGACACTCGACGAAGTGCTCTCGGACCTCTGGACAGCCGCGGAGTCAGTCAACGCCTTGCTTCAGGTCGAGCCGTATTCGCCGAGGCAGCTTGCCTGCACGCCCGGCGCTCTCACCAGCGTCCTCTCCAACCTGATTGGCAACGCGGCGAAGTACGGCGGCGAGGGTCACCGCGTTCCTCCACGAATCCAGGTCCGGTGCAAGGAGGCCCACGGTAACCTCGCGCGAATCGAGGTGGACGACAACGGGCCGGGGCTGCCTCGGGGGGCCGAGACGCTCGTGTTCGAGCCGTTCCGCCGGCTGTCGGGCACGAAGCAACCGGGCATCGGCCTGGGCCTTGCGACGGTCAAGAAGATCATCGAGGCGTACGGGGGGCGAGTCGGCGTCAGCTCGGTAGCCGGCGAGGGCTGCATCTTCGGTTCGAGATTCCGGCAGCGCCGGCCGAGATCGCGCCATCGAGGGACGGTCCCTGTATTGGGCGCGGCCCTGAGCCGCCAGGAGCATCCGCATGAGCTCGCCAGTTTCGTTCGTGGTCCTCGTCGTCTTCCTGTTCGGCGCCGCCTGTCAGCGATCCGGAGGCCAAAGAGGCGTGCGGCCAACGGGCTTCACCCAGGGACGTGAGATGAGAGTGACGTTCCTCTCCTCGCCCTCATCTTGGCGAACGCGTTCCTCGCGGGGGAGGAGATCGCCCTCATCGCGCTCCGAGAGACGCGGCTGCGGGACTATGTGGCCGCGCACGGCGACGTGGAGGAGGCACGCATCGTGAGCGTGTCGCTCGACCGCGTGAGCGTTCCGATGGAGGAGCCGTTGCCGCGACCGGTGGGGCGGCCGATGCGCCGCACCACGGCGGAATCGGTCCCGAGCTTGCGGGTGGTGATGGCGAAGTACTCCTGGAGCACCTGGAGCGAGTGCACGCCGGTCCCGGCGGCGCGGTGCTCGAGAATGACGTCGATCGCGCGCTTCTGCCTCTCCGGCGAGTCGCCGTCGTCCGCGTACACGAGGACGTTCGTGCGAGGAAGCTACGAGCGCTCATGCGCCTCCTCGCGAGTCCAGCGCTGGCCGCGCGAGTGGCCCCCGGAATTCAGCGAGAGCCGCCGGAACTCCTCTGCCCATGCGGTGCGCTCATCCTGCTTGGCGAGCTGCTCCGCGTACTCGCGCAGGAGATCGTCGAGGCTCCTGCCCAGGGCCGCGGCTCGCTCTCGCGCGCGGGAAGCGGTCTGGTCGTCGACGGACAGGGTCAGGGTCATGGCGGGCGCCTCGCTTCGGTCTTAGCAAGGAGAGCCGTCGTGTGCGACCCGGGATCGGGCGACGGGATGAGGACGGAAGCCACCTGGCGGGTGCGGCTTCCGCCGTGCTCGGCGGGAGTATGGAGGCGGACCGTGGCACCGACGGGACCGGCTGGCGCTCCGGGTGGCCCTTCTCGCGCGAACACCCGGATGGCCCGGACGCCGCGGTCGATGGAACGCGCCTCGTCCCCGCCCACGCTCGACAGCGCCCATGCGGCGCTCGAGGCGGGCCGCGGCCCTCGTGCAGGAGTGCGGCGTGGGGCTCATCGACCTGCTGGTCGAGGCGAGGGCACCGCGCGTCGTCTCACGCTGACCCTGCCGCCTGCCACGCTCCGGCCTCTGGCACCCGACGACGTCCGCGACCTTGAACGGATCCTCGGGCACGGGAGCGTCCGGGGCGTGGCCCCGGCCATCGTCGACGCAGGAGCGATCTGGGTCGTGGCCCAGCTGACCAGCGCGGCGAGCCTGCTCGCACTCGAGCCGGACCTTGCCCTCTCGATGGCCTTCGAGCGGCGGCTCGGGGTGACTGGGCTGTCCCTATTCGCGAGGAAGGCGCCCGGGGGAGTCGACATCGAGGTGCGCTCCTTCGCGCCATCGGCCGGCGTCGACGAGGACCCGGCCTGCGGGAGCGGGAACGGAAGTATCGCGGTGTTCCAGGCAGCATGTGGCCTGCTGCCGCGGGGCGGTGCCAGAATATTCGATCGGCACCGCCCCCCCCAACGCGTGTTCAGCCGAGCTTGAACCGGCTGCCGGCGCGCAGGTCTGCGGTGCGGTAGAAAGTGCCGCGCCAGGACACACCGCCGCGGGCAAGGGCGAGCGCGCTCGCGCGAATGAGCATCGCGGCGAGAAGGATGAACCCCATCGGCGCGAGGAGCGCTGGAAAGACACGGTGACGCATCCAGCGCGCCACCCCGAGCGTCGAGGCAGACGAAAGAACGAGACCGGCCATGCCGAAGGCGCGCGGCCACGCGCTTCGGGCGCCGAGCGCAAGAAATGGCCCGAGCTCCAGCACAAGGAGCACCGCCATCCCTGCGCAGATCGCCGGGAAAGCCCAGCGAGCCCCCGTCTTCTCGATGCCTTCCGCCATGTCGCGGAGCGACCGGTAGAAGTGCAGTCCGACGTCGTCTCGACCATTCGCCACGGCACAGCGGGCGCCGAAGCGCTTCAGCATCTGGCCCAGCGCCGCGTCATCGGCCTGCTCGAGCTTCAGGTGCTCGAAGCCGGGGCTCCGTTCGAGCGCGCTCCTGCGCACGAGGTTGAAGGCGCCCACCCCGACGGCAGCGCGCGAACGCGGGTCAGGAACGGCCCATGGCCGAGCGGCGAGACAGACCATCCGGAGGAAGGCGGCGAAGACGGCATCGAGAAAGAGCCCGGAGGACCAGAGCCGGGGCAGGACTCCGAGCTGGTCGTAGCGCCCCGCCTCGAGGAGTGCCACCACACGTCTCAGCGTGCCAGGCGCAACGTGGACGTCGGCGTCGCTGAAGAGAAGCAGCTCGCCGGTGGCGGCTTGGACTCCGCGCTCGAGTGCGTGGAGCTTCCCGAGCCAGCCCGCGGGGAGCTCGGTCACGTGCACGGCGCGCACGCGCCCATCCTCGCGCGCGATCTTGTCCACGATCTCCGCCGTGCCATCGCTCGAGCGGTCGTCGACGAGGACGAACTCCAGGAAGGGGTAGTCCTCAGCAATGCGCGAGCGCACGGCCGCCTCGATGCCATCGACCTCATTGCAGGCCGGTATGATGACCGACACGCTGGGCCACCGTGCTGGCGCGGGAGCGCGCGTATTGGCGAGGATGGGGACTTGGAGTACGGTACGTAACATGCCGACGGCGCCAACGAGCGCGTGCAGCGCACCAAGGCCACCTACGATGAGAACGACAAGATCGAGGATCGGCATGACCGGCCAACGAGCAAGGAACGTGCCCGGGTGCAACTCTCGCCGCGTCGCCATGTTGCGCAGCCGCCTGCGCCCTACGATGGACAAACTGTCACGGGGAAGCACTGGCAGCGTGACAGACTGTCACGTACGGTGGCTGCGGCAAGGGATGCTCGCCAACGCCGAAGGGCGGTGCCGAGCCCCGTTGCGGAGCCAGAGCCGGCGTCCGCGGCGATCACGAAGCGCTTGAGGGACAAGTGACGAAACGGTTCCTGCTGCAACAGATGTATTCTGAGCAATGATGACCGCCATCCGCGCCCCGTCCAGAACCCGGCCATCCGCTGTTTGACCCCGAGGAAAATAGCGCGGGCTGACCCCCGCAACCCAGCAACTGGGGAAGAGGCGTCCTCGACAAACATGTCGCCACCGCCACGGAACGTTGCCGGGGCTCAAGGGTCGATCGGCATCACCCCACCAACGTGGACATAGCTGCGCCCTGGTCATGCTCCAGGGAACCCGCGACATCCGCAAGGCCGCGCTCTGGCTCGGCCACGCCGATGTTCGGACCACCGCGATCTACTTGCGCGTGGACCCCGCGGAAAATGGAAGCGGTCGCAGCGGTCCTGCCACCGGAGCTGCGGGGGACATTCAAGGCACCCGACGCGACTGATGGCCTCGCCGATGGGCCCGGGATGTCGGGCGACAATCGGCAGGTAAGCCCTACGTTGCAGCAGAGTCCCTCTGCATAACGGCGGGCTCTGCAATCCGCCTTGTGCGGTTCTCCTCATAGGGCGGAGTTTGAGCGCGATCTCATCCTCGAGCGCACCCGGGCTCGCCTCAGCGCGCGCTCGAGGTCGCAAGGGGGCCGGCCGCCCATCCTCGGTGACAGAGCGCGTGGTCCTGCGTTCGCACCCGCAAGACCCGGCGAACTCGCCCGCAGTCATCTGTGCGATGCCGATCTACGCAAGGTCATCGCGGCGGGCAGACCTTTGTCAGGGCGATCATGAGTGGTCCAGGCCAAGGCGCCTGACAACGGCGCTCCTCGACTGCAACGGCGCCGCGACGGTGCTGGATTCGAAAGCCGTATCCTCGACCGGAACCGCGGCGCGGAGCGCATGTACGGCTACTCGGCGGCCGAAGCGCAGCAAATGAACCACCAAGCACTACCAGTTACTCCCCTTCGGCCCGGACGTGCGCAAAATCCGTTTCGAGCCCCGGCCTGACGTTCGTTCGGTCGATCCTCCGGCTGCCCGATCTGGAAGCCCAGCCGGACTGGTGGTCGCGCGCGCCGGCAACCGAAGACAGCTGGCCGAGAATTCATCTTGTCGCGGCAGCCGAGCGCCCAGAAATGTGCCCCTACCGCCCCCACGACCGCGGCCAGCAGGGGCGGGATCGCTCAACCGGGCGTCTCCAGACTCGAGCGGTGCCGCAGTGCCGGGACTGGAAGGGCGGGAGCCGGGATGATATCGTGTGAAGAGCGCAGGGGCGCGCAGCGGCACGACTGGGTCTCACCCCCCGGATTCCGGTGACTGCGTGGCATTGCAGGAGACAGAACGCGGCGAAGACCGGTTCGAGCTGTCGCTGTCCGTTCTGGAAGCGATTGCCGCGTCGGTTCGGCATGCGCTGCTCATCTCGGACGGCGACGGGGGCATCTTGTCGATGAACCCTGCCGCGCTCGCGCTCCACGGGATTGCGAGCGCGGCACAGTGCCCACGGTCCGTGCGCGCCTATTCTGAAGCGTTCGAGCTGCGCGACGCGAACGGGCAGATCGTCTCGATGCACGAATTGCCGATGGCCCGAGCGGCCCGCGGAGAGCTCGTGGCCGATCTGGAACTACACGCCTGTCGCCGCGATACCGGGAAGTCGTGGAGTGCCCTGTACTCGGCGAAGCATCTGCCCGGCACCAACCGATGCTTGTTCATGGTGACAATTCAGGACATCACCGAGCGCAGGCGGATCGAGGCCGTTTTGTCCGAAGTCGAGGAGAACTTCTCGCTCGCGATCGAAGTCGGGGGATTGGGCACCTGGCATGCCGTGCCCTTCGGGCCCTTGGAGGGCTCGGCCCGCTTCCGGGAAGTGTTCGGGCTCAGCGATGGGATGACGATCGAGAGCTTCGATTCATTTCTGAAACGTGTGCATCCGGATGATCGCGAGGCACACGCGAAAGCGGTCCGGGAATCGCTCGACCCCTCTGGAGACGGCCGCTACGAGCATCAGTACCGCTGGATCTTGCCCGATGGCAGCGTGCGCTGGATCTCCGCCTGTGGCATGACGCGCTTTGCCCAGGTGAGCGGGATTCGTCAGCCAGTGAGGGGTGCCGGAACCGTGATGGACGTCACGGACCGCAGGCAGGCCGAGGAAAGACTCGCGGGGGAAAAGGAACGACTCGCCGTGACCCTGCGGAGCATCGGGGATGCGGTCATTGCCACCGATGAGAGGGCCCATGTGACGCTCCTCAATGCCGTCGCGGAGCAGCTGACGGGCTACGGGGCTGGCGAGGCCGTTGGCAGACCGGTTCGCGAGATCTTTCGCATCATCGACGAGAAGACGCGGCAACCGGCGGCCAGTCCCGTCGATCGCGTCCTGCGCGATGGTGTCGTGGACGCCTTGGCCGACAATATTGTCTTGGCAGCGAAGAACGGAACGGAGCGCCCCATCGCCAACAGTGGGGCTCCGATCAGAGATGCGAGCGGCCACATTTCAGGGGTAGTGCTCGTCTTCAGAGACCAGACTGCTGAGCGGCGTGCCCAGGCTGCCTTGCTGCGTTCACAGAGCGAACTACTCGACCTTGTCGAGAAGCTTCCCATCGGTGTGTTCGTGGATCGGGGGGGAAGGATCGCCTACGCCAATCCCATGCTGGCGACTCTTCTCGGCTACTCGCATCCCTCTCAGCTCGTCGGCAAGGGACTCGAGGATCTGCTCGCGCTCGAGGATCGGCCGGCGGGATGGCAGCACACGGCGAGAAGCGAGGCCACGACCCAGGAGCCGATTCCACCGCGAGAATGGCAATTCGTGCGGACCGACGGGCGCACCGTCACGCTGGAAGGCGCGCCGACACGAGGGATCGAATTCGACGGACGGTCGGCGGTCCTATGGACGGTTCGAGATCTCACGGATCTCAAGTCCATGCAGGCACAGCTCATGCAGGCGGACCGGCTGGCTTCGGTGGGAATGCTCGCAAGCGGTGTGGCGCACGAGATCAACAACCCTCTCGCCTACCTGATTGCGTCCCTGGACTTCATCGACGAGAAGATGAAGGGGTTCGCGGCACAGCTGCCGAGAGAAGACAGGGCCGAGCTGTGCGAGGCGCTCGCGGACGCCTGCGAGGGTGCCGCTCGGGTGAAGCACGTCGTTCGAGATCTCAGAATCTTCTGCCGAACCGATGAACAATGCTACGTGAATACCGAACTGAGGCCGGTGATCGAGTCGTCGCTCAGCTTGGCGTTCAACGTGATCAAGTACCGCGCCCGGCTCGTCAAGGAATACGGCCAGACGCCTCCGGTACTCGCCACCAAGGCGAGTCTCGGACAAGTTTTCCTCAATCTGCTCGTGAACGCAGCTCAGTCCATCCCCGAAGGGAGCGTCGACGAGAACGAGATCCGGGTGTCGACGAGGACCGACGAGCTCGGCCGCGCCATCGTGGAGGTGCGGGACTCGGGTTCAGGGATTTCGCCCGAGGTTGTCCCGCGCATCTTCGACCCGTTCTTCACGACTCAGCCAGCCGGGGCAGGGACGGGGCTTGGCCTCTCCATCTGCAAGAACATCGTCGCTGCGCTCGGCGGCGAGATCCGTGTCGAGAGCCGGGTCCCTGGCGGGAGCCTCTTTCGGGTGGCGCTTCCGGCCGCGCCCCCGCAGACCGACGGCGAACCGGGGACCACGCACCCGAGTGGATGAGCGGGCCGCACGGTGCTGTCGCCTCTCGAACCCGGCTCGTCTCGCGTCGGGAGAGGCCTGGCAACGCATTGCGCCGACCACGCACCACCGTTCGCAGCGGCGGGTGGCGCGCCTCCTGCCGCGCCTCTGGCGATGATGGAACTTACCGTGAGAACTCATCTGGAGAAATCTCGAGCGCGGACGCCACCACACCCGTGCTCAGGTGGGGAGCTCGTGAATCCCGAATGGTGCGGTCGAAGTTTCCTGAAGTAACCTTGCATCGATGACGCGGGTGCCTCGCTCGGCTCCACCTCGCGATGTGGCTTCGGGCTCCCCCCCCGCGTGCCAGCCGTCGTCCGCACGACTGCTCTTTAGCTCAGCACATTGGCCCGCCCGCCTGCTGTTCGCAGCGACGATCATCTTGTTCGTCGTCCGCGCAGTATTCGAAGCACAGTCCCAGTGCGACCTGGGCGGCTTTCTCCAGATTGGAGGCCAGGTTCTCGACCATCGTCTCTTCGAGGACACCTTTCTCAACTCGTATCCTCCCGTGTTTGCCGTCGCGATGGCGCCTCTCACCGCCTTGTCCCGCGTGACGGGGTTCTTGCCCCTGCGCCATGCGTGGGGCATCGCACAGCTCTGCGTACTTGCCTACGTGACCCTCACCTTCGGTCGGCTTCTTGGCCTGCGACTCACGTTGGGTTCGGTGGCGCTCGCTTGGCTGTGCACATGGCGCTACGTGGTGGGCGATCTGAACAACCTCAACGTGAGCCTCTTTCTGTGGGGGCTCACGGCAGCCGCGCTGGCTGCCTCCGCTCGCGGACGTCACGGGTTCGCCGGCGCCCTTCTCGGGCTAGGCGCCGCTCTCAAGATCATGCCGGCCCTAGCCGGCGTCCCACTCGTGGCACCCGGTGCGAGAGGCCGATTGCCCTTCGCCACGGGCGCCGTGGCAGCGGCGGCAGGTGCGCTCGTCGTCACCGTGCTGGCCATGGGCCCGCACCTGGCCGGAGAGGCATGGCGGTTCTGGCTGTTTCGGATCGTGCCCTCGTTCGGCGGCGGATGGTTGGGCAACCAGTCGTGGAAAGGACTCTTTCTGCGGCTCTGGCCGCCACAGCCGGCGATGCCTTGGATAGCCGGACGGTTCGCCGTGGCGCTGGGGCTCGGGATACTGGCTGCGGTCGTGACCTGGGTCTGGCGGCGGCCGGCTATCGGTGTGCGAGGGCAGACCCTGGACGCCCTCCTCGTGCTCTTGGCCGGTCTCCCAGCGCTCCCTATCACCTGGTTCCACTATTTCACTGCCGAGATCCCGCTGCTCATGGCGCTCTTCTGCGAATGGGGTTCGCTACCGCGCCGCACCCGGATAGGCGCCGGTACACTCATCGCGGTCGGTACCGTTCTGGGCACGATGTTCGACGTGGACATCGTTGGCCGCAAAACTTGGCAAGTCGCGGCGCGGTACGGGAACGTCCTATGGGCCAGCCTCGCCATCCTCGGTGCCGGATTCCTATTGCGCGCGGCGTGGCAGGCGGAGAAGACAAACACCGCTGCCATGCGGTTGGAGGAGTCGTAGAATCCTTGCTTTTCCGGTTGCCCTCAGCCCTCCGAGTCCGGATGCACGCACGCCATCACCGCACACGATCTCCACCGCGCCCACGAAGTGGGGCATCGGGGCCGGGGTCGATACGCGCAAAATGGCCGGCACTTCACTGTTTCGGAAGAGAGGCTTCAGGTCCTCGTGAGGTAGACGAGATTCACGAGGAGCCTGACGAGGAGATTCGACCGCTGACCGCTTGGCCGAATGAAGTTCCGAATCATGTCAGTAGCCAAACCTGTTGGGAATGTCGAAAGCGACGGTCACCGCAAAGGTCCGGCTGTGTATCGGATCGCCGGTGAGGTTGAAGAAGTACCCCAGGGCCACACGGGTTCCATCGCTGACAGGCGACGCGAAGGGACCGAGGAAGACCTCCGGTGCGAGGAAGACCGTCTGCGCTGGTGAGCTTGCCGTCAGGGGTGGAAGTGCGGCCGTGCCGCCGAGGTACGTCGTGCTGTCGACCTCGGCCTGGATGTAGACGGGGTAATCGAATCGCAGCGGCGTCACCAGCACCGAGAGTAGGCCGGCTGCGGCGATCTGGCGAGCGGAATCGCCGTGGACCACCGGGAGAAGAGTCGTGAGGTTCGCTTCGAGGATGAGGCGACGCCAGAACCGCTGCGCGGCAAAGACGAATGGTCCGACGAAATAGTCGCCGGAGCCGATGCCGTTCTGGGCCGTCGGGAACGTGGCCTGGACTCCGATCGAGATCATGTTGTCCAGTCGCAAGGACCCCGCCGCCAGCCACTGCGCCAGCAGCGACGCGTCCCCGAATCCGTTCGGCTGACCGCTCACCCCGAACTGGTAAGGGACCGTGAGCACGAAACCGAGATGCGGCGTGGCGATGTAGGCGAGCTCCGCAGACGCGACGTGCGCGCTGCCCTTCGATCCGTGGAAGTAGCTGTCGAACAGCTGCACCTGCTGCTCGAGCTGGGGCGGTGCCCCGACGATGGGGAACGGGAAGAAGAGTGCCTCCCACTGCTTTGGCTCTTCTTCGGCGGCCGTCGCTGCCCGAGGCTGGATGAGGGCCATGGCGACTGCAGCGATCATCCATCCGCCAGGGATGAGCCTCTTCCATCTGGCTTTGAACCTCGCCATGTTCAGTTCTCCTTGAACAGGCGGATGCCCCCGGCCGAGGACGAGAGCCTGTTCAGCGGCACGTCCGTCGTTGCGCTCGCCAACCTCGCGGCACATGAGGACGACCTGGTGCCCCATGCCCGCGCATCGAAACATGGGCACGATTTGGAACGAGATCCGGAAGACGAGGAGGCAACCAGCGACACCGTGGCCGGTTCCCAAGTGATTCCACCTGCGGGGTGCTGAAATCCATCTCTTGCGGCGGGAAAGACCGAACTGTTCGGGCGGTTTCAACTGCACACTCAAGTAGGTGGGAGGACCAATCGCGAGATAGGTGGACCGGTACTTTCGTGCCTGGTTTGAGTAGCCGCCTCATACCCGCGCGGGTGGTGCAGTGGTGCCGGGTTTGCGCTCGGCAACGTTCCGTTCCGCGATTGAGCGATGAATGGGCCCGGTCTTCGTCCGGCCGCAGGTCGGTTCACCGTCTCCGTCGGAGCGGCTCCGTCACTCGGAACCAAGCGGAACCGAACGGGTTCGGCCAACTGAATGCCGAGGTGGCGCCCGCCGCGCTGCGCCAAGGTGCCGAACTGACTTGAGAATGCAGTGACAGATCGCTCCGGTGTAAGACTTCTCGTCAGTCCGTGACCTCGCCACGACGTGGGTGAGCGCCAGGGCCGGGTCTGGCCGCGGGCAGGAGAAGGCTGAGGTTCTCAAACCGGGTTCTTCGCGTCCGGTGGAGTTCCGCGAATCCGGTGTCGAGGATAGAAGACATTCGGTAGTCTTCCCGTCAAAGAGCGTCGCCGAGGTCCGTCAAGTTCTGTCTGGGGCTGCCAGACGGTCGTCCCGTTTCTTGCCTTGGAGTGCACAATGAGTGGGAATAGGCCATCGATCGTGGGACTCGGGCTATTCATCGCCGCCCTGGCGTGTAGCAGCGGCCACAAGTCGAATGGCACGGGGAGCCTGGTCAACTACATCGACTTTCCCGCCACGAGAAGCTGCGCCAGTGGCCGCACGCTCTGCAGCACTGGCTGCGTCGATCTGCTGAACAATCCCCAGAACTGTTCGACTTGTGGCCACGCCTGCAGCGCTGGCCAGGTGTGCGTGGGCGGCACCTGCACCTCGTCCTGTCCCCCGAACAGCACGCAGTGCAGCGGGCTTTGCGTGTCGCTCGCGACATCCGCGCAGAACTGCGGGAGCTGCGGCCACGCGTGCCCGAGCGGTCAGGCCTGTATCAACGAAACATGCGTCTCGAGCTGTCCTGGCAACCTCCAGATCGGCCAGGCCTTTACCGCCGAGGGGGCCACCGTCGCCTGCACGAGTTTCGAAACCGATTCGAACAACTGCGGCACGGTCAACAATCACTGTCAGAAAGATGCCGCGGGTAACGTTACCGCCTGTTCCAACGGCACTTGCACCGAGATCTGTCCCGGGGGAGCCAACTGCGCCGGCGTTTGCACGAACCTCGCGTCGACCGCCAACTTCTGCGGCGCCTGCAATGTTCCGTGCGCGCCCGACGAGCTCTGCGTGAACGGCGCATGCACCAGAGCAGGCTGTCCGACTGGCTATTCCCAGTGCGGGCGGAGCTGCGTCAATCTGAACACCAGCGTCACGAACTGCGGGGCCTGCAACCAGGCGTGTTCCGCGGGGCAGGTCTGCGTCAACGGCGCCTGCACGAACACCTGTCCTGCGGGCCAGACGAATTGCAGCGGCGTCTGCGTGTTGCTCGCGACCAGCGCGGCAGACTGCGGGTCGTGCGGAAACGGGTGTCCGCCGAACGCGGTCTGTGTGCAGGGACAGTGCCTGCAGGGCCAGCAAAACGACTGCGGGCGAGAAGGCGCCCTGTGCACGGATCGCTGCGTCGTTCTCAGCAG
>Ga0335079_10002608_pt1 | contig 20737 bp, 17 predicted proteins | sample Lox_Sample_33_FD_206719 | JGI IMG/M metagenome (GOLD analysis project Ga0335079, IMG submission 206719) | Soil microbial communities from Loxahatchee National Wildlife Refuge, Florida, United States - Lox_Sample_3.3 | ecosystem: Environmental > Terrestrial > Soil > Wetlands | place: USA... | reverse complement strand
AGATCTTTTTTTTGAAAACACCGGCGAGCAGTGGGGCCTTTGGGAACAGGTAAAAGACCTCGTCCCCGCCTGGCGCGACATGTTCGGCGGCCCGCAGTTCCTCGCCAATCTCGAGGAGCAGTGCAAACGCCTCGAAGCCTGGCGCGAAAAGAAGGCTCCTGGACAAACCGAAAAGCTGCGCAAGGTCTACGCGCAGATGACGCAAGCGGTACAGGAAAACAAAGCGCGCTCGGCCACGAACTAACAACACCGCCTACGTAAATCGAAGAGTTAGGTAGCCCGGAGATTCGCGGCTCCCTGCGCGAGTCTCCGGACAAGTTTCGCAGCAATAACTTTTTTCGCAGGAGAAACTTTCATGAGCGGAAGCACAGTAGAACACCCCAAAGTCGTAACGCAGGAAGAGTGGATCAAAGCACGCAAAGAGTTGCTGGTGAAGGAAAAGCAGCTTACGCGGCAGCGCGACGCCGTAGCGCAGGAGCGCCAGCAACTTCCGTGGGTACGCGTCGATAAAAATTACACGTTCGAAACTCCCAGCGGTAAAAAGACCCTCACCGATCTCTTTGCCGGCAAAAGCCAATTGGCCATCTACCATTTCATGTTCGGACCGGATTGGGAGCAAGGGTGCCCAAGTTGTTCGCTGCTGGTCGACCATATGGACAATCTCGCGATCCACCTGGCCCAGCGCGACGTCCGGTTGATGCTGGCTTCGCATGCTCCGCTCGCAAAAATCGATCCCTTCAAGAAGCGCATGGGTTGGAAGCTGCCGTGGGTTTCCTCAGCAGACAGCGACTTCAACTTCGATTTCGGCGTCTCGGTGACCAAAGAGGATGCCGCCAAAGAGAATGTCTACAACTACCAGCTGATGAAATTTCCCAGCGAAGAGCGGCCCGGCATGAGCATTTTTTATAAGAATGCCCAAGGGCAGATCTTCCACACCTATTCGATCTACGGACGCGGTCTCGAAGACTTCATGGCCGTCTACGCCATCCTTGACCGCGTGCCCAAAGGCCGCGATGAAGCGGCACTGTCGCACGGCATGGCTTGGGTCCGCCATCACGATCGCTATCCTGAGAGCAACATCGTCGGCGTGCAAACCGCTAAAGGCTAGGCCGCTAACTCTTGATGGAGAAAGTCAAATCGATGGTGGTATCTACTTCCACGGGTTCACCGTTCAAAGCCGTTACCTTGTACTTCCACTGCTTGACGGCAGCTAGGGACGGCTCGACTAGGAGAGGATCGCCGGAAATAACTTCAAGTTGACGGACTGAACCGTCAGTGCCGATGATCGCGTGCAGTTTCACTATGCCTTGAACTCGCGCGTGCCTCGCTTCGTCCGGATAGATCGGCGCCACTCCGTGCGCCAGCATATCTTTCATCATGTTACTGCTCATTTTTACGCGCATCGGCTTGCTTGCCGCTTCTTGCGTCGTCGGGTTCTGCGGCTGAACACTATTTTGAGCGTGGATCGGCGGACCGTACAGACCCGGGATAAGAACGAAAATCGCGAAAAGAATTCTCATGTCTAACCTCCGAGCAGACGTCTTTGAACTTGAGCGGCGTTCGATTTCCAGCGAAATCCTAGCATATCCCTAGGAAAGGCGATCAGACCCCGATAGCTGTACGCAATGCATTCGCCAACGATTGGCTGAAGCGCTGCACATCCGCATCGTGTTCGGCTTCCACCATCACGCGAGCCAGCTGTTCCGTGCCTGAGTAGCGCAACACGACGCGCCCATTATGACCCAGCGCGGATTGCGCCTCGGCCAGCGCCCGCGAAACTTCCGGCAACGACTCGAGCGGCGGCTTGGACTTGACCTTGACGTTCACGATTACTTGCGGATAGTCCTTTAATCCCGCAACCAGATCCGCAATTTTTCCATGCATGGAGACCAGCGACGCGATCTTGACCGCTGTGAGCAAACCGTCTCCGGCGGGACTATCGTCCAGGAAAATCACATGTCCTGACTGCTCGCCGCCGATCACATTTCCGCTGCGCAGCATTTCTTCAAGAACGTAACGGTCGCCCACCGCCGTGCGCGCCAGCGAAATTCCTTCGCCCACCAACACCCGTTCCAACCCCAGGTTGGACATGGACGTCGCCACCACGCGATCGCCCTTCAGCTTGTTCTGCGCCTTGAGGTACCGCGCGACAGCCAGCAAAACGCCGTCGCCATTCACAATTTTTCCTGATTCGCAGACGAACAGCGCGCGGTCCGCGTCGCCGTCAAATGCCACGCCCAGCCGCGCCTTCTCTGCGACCACTCGTTCTTGCAAGCCCGCTAGATGCAGAGACCCGCAGCCATTGTTAATGTTGCGGCCATCCGGATAAACGCCCATCGTCACCACATCCGCGCCGAGCGAACGAAACAGCGCGGGACCTAGCTTGTAAGCCGCGCCGTTGGCGCAATCCAGCACAACGCGCAAGCCGGCGAACTTGGCGCCCGGAATCACGCGACTGCGCAAAAAGTCGAGGTACTGCGCATCGAGCGATTCATCCGCTACCAAGTGCAGCAGATTCTTCGGTGCCGGCTCGGATCGATGCTTGAAAATATCCGCTTCCAACTCTTCTTCCACCGCATCCGGAAATTTCATCCCCTCGTGCGAGAACAATTTCACGCCATTATCTTGGTAAGGATTGTGCGAAGCGGAAATCACGACCCCGGCTTGAAAATCGTTCTGCCGCACCAGGCAGGCAACCCCCGGCGTCGTGATAACTCCGGCAAACGCCACCGTGCCTCCGGCCAGTTTCACACCCGCGGCCAGCAGCGCCGCGATGTGCGGCCCGGATTCGCGGGTATCCATCCCGATCAACACGTTCGCGCCGGTGTGGCGCCGCAGCAAATACGCGCCCAATGCGCGTCCCGCCGCAAACAACGTCCCATCATCCAGCGGCGGAGTGCCGGGGACACCGCGAATACCGTCGGTTCCAAAGAGCTCTTTAGGCATCAGAAGTTAACGAGGATTCCTGAGTGACTGACCATACGGGAGTTTAGCACACAGCAAATAGACGGCAATTTACCCGCGCTGGGACAAGTTTCTAGCTGCGAAACAGCGAGCATCGCGCTTTGCCGTTCTTGTGCTAACGTCATGGCACGGAGTTCCTTGTGTCGGCGATAGAAACGCCCCCTTCTACTTCCGGGCCAAGCATTCGCATTGCGGGAGCAGGCTTCAGTCTGCGCATCCTGGCCGCGGCGATTATTCTGCTGTTTTTTTACTACGCAGCGGGCGTCGTCATCACCATGCTGCTCTCTATTCTGCTGGCGTACTTTCTTGACCCTGCAGTCGAATTGCTGGAACGGATGCGTGTTCCGCGTACCGTCGGCGCGATGCTCATGGTTCTTTTGCTCATTGCCGTTCTCGGCGCGGTGGGCTATGGCGTCAGCACGCGCATGGAAGATTTCGAAGCCAACTGGCCCAGGTACAGCGCCTTATTGCGGCAAGGTGCCAATACCGTGGAAAACAAAATCGGCGGGCTCGTCGACGAGCGGCCGGCCGGGCAGAGCGGAACCGCTCAACCGCAAGGCGAACGGCCCGAAGCGGCGATCGTGCGTTCCCTGATTTTCCGCGGCATCGGCAACCTCTATGCCCTGGTGTTGGAAATTACCTTTGTCCCATTCCTGGTGTTCTTCATGCTCGCTGGCAAGCGCGAGCTGTGGCATGGAACGCTTCAGCTTTTCCCGGCCTCCAAGCGCACCCAGGTCAAGGAAACTCTCGAGGACCTGCGGGACGTGCTCCGAAATTATTTGGCAGGCATGACCCTGTTGACCGCCATCGTGATCGCCGCTAGCAGCGCGTTTTTCTGGTTTCTTGGGCTGGACTATCCCATTCTCACCGGAATCGTCTCCGGCGTTCTGAACATGGTCCCATACATTGGCACCGTCGTGGCCTGGCTGCCAGCGTTTGTGATTGCACTCGCCAAATGGCACACCATCGGCCAATTTGCGCTCATCGCTGCAGGCTTGATGACGATTCACATCCTCGCGTTGAATTTTGTCGCGCCGCAAATCGTCGGCAAGCGCGTGCAGCTCAACGCTGTGGCCATTACCATCGCTCTCCTGTTTTGGGGCTGGGTGTGGGGCGGTATGGGCTTGATTCTTGCCATTCCGATCACCGCCGCATTGCGCGTGATCTGCGATCACACGGAATCCTGGCGTCCCGTCGGAAGGTGGCTGAGCGGCTGAGCCGCAACAATTCACTTGTTCCGGCGTCGCCCGACGAAACCGCCGCCCACCGGGTTGCGTTTCATAGTACTCGATCAACTTCCTCAGGCCATCGATCCGGGAGAATTTTCCATGCATAAACTAGGGGTATATTGGTGTTTCCTCTGCACGATGGCGCTGCTTTTCGCGCCAATTCGCACGCAGGCCTGGGGCTGCAAAGGCCACCAGACCGTAGCGCTCATCGCAGAGAAACATCTCACGCCCGAAGCCAAGCAGTGGGTACTGAAGCTGCTCGCCGACAATCCCATCGACCCAAAACTAAACCGCTACTGCGGCGGCGCAACGCGCGATGCGATGGCCGACGCCGCCACCTGGGCTGACGACGTTCGCGGCGAACGCAAGAACGGACCTTGGCACTACATTGATATTCCGCGAGGTTCGAAACGCGGCCCTCTCGAACCCTTCTGCGGTAAAGACGGCTGCGTCACGCAGGCCGTCAGCGAACAACTCGCCATCCTGAAAGACAAGAATGCGGACGCAGGAAAGCGCGCCGACGCCTTGCGCTACATCATTCATTTCGTCGGCGACCTCCATCAGCCTCTCCACACCATCACCAACGCCGACGAAGGCGGAAACTGCGTCCCAGTAAAATATTTCCGTCGCGCCGTACACGAACACAACCACTCCTTTTCTCCCAACCTGCATAGCCTCTGGGACACCGCAATCCCTGAACGCGACGCCGAAGGCGCGGATTCCGCCGAGTACGCCGACACGCTGGATGGCTTATTTGCGGCGCAAACCGACAACTGGCAGAAAGCCGGTGTTCATGTGGACGATTGGGTCTGGGAAGGCTTCGACTACGCGGAAGGCACGGTCTATGGCAATCTCCAGCCGGTGCCCGCCGTGGAACCCAACGTTGCCGTGCACAGCTGCTCCGACGACAACAATATCGGCGACCGCCTGCTGCACCAAAACATCGTGGCCGGCGAAACGTATCAAGAAAAGGCCGGACCGGTGGTGGAGAAGCGCATCGCCGAAGCCGGCGTTCGGTTGGCCATGATCCTCAACGATGCGGCGAAGGTGGCGCAGTAGGCGCTGCCCCTGGTTTAGCCGCGGGAGCCTGCTCTGTCACGCCGAGCGATTTCAGATAGGTAACCAACTGCCAGCGCTGCGGTTCCGGAAGCTTGGACCACACCGGCATTCCCCGCCAAACCACTCCGTTGGTCAACAGCCAAAACAGGGTGCCGGGTTCCGCGTCGTGAATCTGCGGCACTAGCAGACTCGGTCCTTTGCGTCCGCCTTCGGCAGAGTCGCCATGGCATTCCGTGCAATGTTGCTCGAACAGATTCCTGCCGGCAGCCACGGCCTCCGGATCTGTCTGCAGTGGATTCCGCCTTGCGCGAGCCTTGGCCGGCGCTTTGCCGAGTTCCGCGTACACCTGCGCGTCCCAGTGGTATTTGTAAGAGCGAGCTTTATCCTGCCCCGCCAAAACCAGAGAACCGGCAAACGAGACAGCTACACCGATGAAGAATGCGACTTGCTTCTTCACTTGCGCCCTCCAAAAATCCGCCCAACCATCGAACCAAAACCGGTAATTTCGCGCGATACTCCCCAACGCAACAAAAACCGGTGACTGTTGTCGTTCAGTCCAAAGCCAGCTGACAGGCGAAACGTCCAATCCGAAGGGAGATTCCATGCGACAACCGGAGCGAGGTAATGCGAGGTGTCGTGGAGCCCAAAGTTGTACCGGTCACCGAGGCCGCCATACAGCTCCGCGCCCGCGATAAAATTCTGCCGACAAAAGGAGCAGCGTTTTGCCGAGGCTTTTAGTGCCAAAGGCCGACTGGCGCCCAGCGCGTAGCCAAACTCCCACGGATCATTCGAAAGGTTTTTGGTCGCGATCGTGTTTTCGACAAAATTCCAGCCCTTGTGCGTGCCGGAGAGCAGCAGCTTGAATTCAAGTTCATGATCGTGGTCCTGACGTAGGATGGAGTTTTTCTCCGCGTAGTCCGCTTCCCCGTCGTGCCCTTCAACTTCCTTCAGAATCTTGTCCGCGCCGCTGGTGTTTTCGTACTCGATGTACAAAACCGGGTTTATAAAATGCTCGCGTTTGAGGACCCGGAAACGATTCTCCCATCGGAAGCCGGTGAAGACCGTGGAATCGCCGAACGTAGTTTGCCCGTCCAGATAGAATTCCGTGGTCCACCAGGCCGTGGCGCCGTACTCGAACTCCGTCCAGAACGCGTGAAAGTCGTTGGCACTGCGCTGCGTTCCGAAGGTCGAAAAATACTCCACTTCCAGATTGCCGGGCTCCTCCAGGTAATGATCGTAAGCCACGATGTAGGGGTTTTCCTGCGCGCGGGTGGAACGTCCGAAGCACGAGCACAGCAACAGCGCAAAAAGTACGGTCAGTGTTGAACGACGGGCGGACACGGCTTCTCCTTGCAAGTGGTTTGCAACTAAGCGAAAGCAGACTAAATTAGTCCGCTTTTAAATGCAAGTCATTTTCAACTAATTGCGCACCGACTAGATCAAAGCCACGGTTACCGCCTGCCGCTGAGAGGTCCTCCGACCATCGGACGATGCTCCTGCCGATACCGAGTTTCCATCTGGAAACTCTATCTGGCTCACTTGTTGCTCTGCCAAGCCTGCGTGCTAAACTGGCTACGTTTTACTGTTGCTGGACAGCTCGACCGACGGGTCCGTCCTCTCACCCGCGGCTAACCCCACCAAATTTGCGCCTGCCCCTTTCAGGGAAATGTGTATTCATGTCCACAGCCCCAGAAGCCGAGCTGGTGCTCGCCGCCGTTCTGGAAGCCGCCGACGACGCCATCGTGGGAATCGCCCTGGACGGCCCGATTGAATTTTGGAGCCGCGGTGCGGAACAGCTTTACGGCCACACGGCCGCCGAGGTTCGGGGACACTCCGTATCTCACCTCACGCCTCTCTACGAGGTTCCCGCGCTCGAGGAAATGCTGGAAGCCGCGCGCCGCGGTATTTTCCGCTGTTGTGAAACCGTCGAGCGCCTCCACAAGGACGGCTCCAAGCTCACGCTCGCCGTCAAGCGGGTGGCTCTACGCAACGCCGTTGGCGAGATTACGGGCATTCTCGAGGCGGGACACAAGATCTGCCGCACCGCGAAAGAGATGGCCGCGGATAGCCAGCTTCGGTTGCTGGCCGAGCAAATGCCGGTGATTTTGTGGGCTACGGATCAGAACCTGCGCATCACCTCCAACTGGGGTTCCGGGCTGCACCACACGGAACCACTCAGCGGAGAAATGGTCGGCCGCACCGTTTTTGAGTTCTTGAAATGCGAAGACACCAACAAATCGGCCATGGTGCATCACTATGCCGCCTTGCGAGGCGAATCCGTCCATTTCGAGTACCAGCGCGGCGATCGCGTGCTGGATGTGCATGTCGAGCCACTGCGGGCTCCTTCGGGAGGAATCATCGGCTGCATCGGCATCGGCGTGGACATCACGCAACGAAAAAAAACTGAGGAACAGATTCGCTATCAGGCCACGCACGATGCGCTCACCGGTTTGGCCAACTACCGCGAATTCATGGACACCCTCGAGCGCGAATTACGTCGTGCTGAACGCAGCCATCATCTGTTCGCGGTCATGCTCTTGGATCTGGACGACCTCAAGCAGGTGAATGATCGCCTCGGGCATCTCGCGGGAAATCGCGCGTTGAAACGGCTGGCCGCCGTGATGCGCGAGCAGTGCCGTTCCACGGATCTAGTGGCGCGCTATGGCGGAGACGAATTTGCCGTCGTGCTCCTCGACTCGGACCAGGATATGGGTGAGCATGTGGCGGCGCGCATTGAGTCCTCTTTGCGCACGGATGGCGGAGACCCACCCATTAGCGCAAGCATTGGAGTCGCCGTTTATCCCAAAGATGGAAGGACCGCGCAGGACCTCCTGGAAATTGCTGACCGGCGCTTGTATCAACGAAAGAAAAGCGATCCTGCCCGCAAGGTTCCGACGATCGCGTAGCCGCTTGGCCGGCGGTCCTAACGCAGTCGACTCCGCAAGCGCTGTACTACATCTTCCAAATCGACGGCATTCTGAAATAGCCGAATCGCGGCCACTCCGGCGGCTCCCGCTTCCCCGCACGATGCGGCGTTTTCCAGAGTAATGCCACCAACGGCTAGCACTGGCATTCTCACGGCCTTGCAAACTTCTCGCAGTTTTTCCAGGCCTTGCGGCTGGCCATACGCGGCCTTCGAAGGCGTAGGAAAAATGGGACCAAAAATAATGTAGTCAGCGCCCGCGTGCTGAGCCTCTCTCGCAGCAGCGAGCGAGTGCGTGGAAACCCCGACAAGAAAATCCTCGGTAGGCTTAGCGGCGGGTCGTTCCGCGGCAAGCAGGCGCCGCGCTTCTGCAATGGGAACCGAACTCTCTGCCAAATGCACTCCGCCCGCTCCTTCGGCGAGTGCCACATCCAAACGGTCATTCACGAGAATTCGCGGTCGTGCACCTTCGGTGCTCAGCTTCGCGATTCGTTGCTTCGCGTCGCGAACCAGCAAAGACAGCGTCCGCCCGGTCATATCCTTTTCGCGGATCTGAATCCAATCCACGCCGGATCGCGCCACTGCCTCAATGAGGTCGCCAAGTGCTCCGGAAGATTCGCCCGCAGAACCCTCGGAAAGTGCGTGACGATCAGTGATATAGCAAAGAATGGGTTTGCCGCGCTGCAAAGCGGGACGCATCGAAGGCGGTTATCGCGGGGGAACGCGCGTCGGACCCGGCCGCGAGCCAATGAAACTGAGCGCCAGAAAAATATCCAACACGCCCAAACCGCTAACGGCTCCGCGAAATGCCGGATGCAGCACAAAATGAATCAGCGTTGGAAAATGCATTAAGAAAAAATTTCTTTCCCAGAAATCGGACCACGGCAGATAGAGCAGCAGCGCTCCCATTTCAAAGCAAACCACCACCAGCAATGCGCGAAGCAAACGATTCATGAGGAGGAAATGGCCCGCATCACTACGCGCCAGACATCAACGGGCCGGCTTCTGGAGGGCGGCGATGCGATCGGCTACGTCGCGGTAATCGATATTCATCGCATAGACCTGCGAAAAACTCTTCAGCGCCGCCTCCGGCTCACCCGCCGATTCCTGCGCCACGCCTAAATCATACCGCAACGCGAGAATGCTTTCCGGTTCGATCCCCGGCGTGTGCAGGGCGCGCTCATACCAGATCGCCGCAATGCCCGGCTGGCCTTTTTCCATGAACGCCAGACCGAGCAGCGTGCAGCATTGCATTCCATAACGGAACGGCTTGCCGTTCTCTGTGGCTTTCGCGACCTTCTGGAACTCGCTGATCGCCTCATCCAGCAGGCCCATTTCGCGGAACGCCGTGCCCAGGTTGTAATGCGTTTCAAGATCCTCGTCCTCCGCGCCGCCCATCTCACCGAGTTCGGCGCGGAAATCGTCGAACACTTCTTTCAGCGGTCCGGACTCAACGGGGGCCGGCGGCTTCGCTGGCGCGGCCGGAGCAGCGGCTTGCGGCGTCGTTGGAGCCGGCGCCTGTGAGCTGGACGGCGTAAGTTGCCCAATTCCGAGCTGATCGATTTCGTTCGCCAAATCCGCCAGGAATTGATCCGATTCAAAGCCGGCCTTGGCAGGCGCAGCCGAGTTTTGCGCAACGGCAGGTTCCGGCTCGGCTTTCGGAGCAATGGGCGTTTCCGGCGGCTTCTGATCGTAGGCGGGAACCAGCGGTTCTTGTTCCAGCACCAATTCGTATTCCTGCTCCAACTCAAACTCAGGCTGCGGCTCGGGCTTTGCAGGCGGAGGTGTTTTGGGCGCGGGAGGCGGTGTTTCCTGCACTTTCGGCTTTTCGGCGGCCGGGGGTGCAGCAGGCTTTTGCTCTGCCACCGGCGGTTCCGCCGAAACATCCGCGAACGCTTGCGACAAATCCTCTCCCGCGACAGCCGGAGCCTCTTCGCGAACCTCTGATTCCGCGGCGCCGGCTTCCGCAGCAACCGGCTCTTCCGTAATCGAAAATTCCTCTTCAGCGGGCTTCGTCGCCACCGGCTCTGCAGCCACTTCGGGCGGAGGCGGCGGAGCCGCAGGCCGCGCCGGCGGCGCCTTGGCAGCCGGCTCGGCAGGATGCGAGTCCTCCAGCATCGACGCCCACTCGTCCGAAAGATCAACTTCCTGGACGCTGGCCTCTTCGGTCGACGCTGCAGCTTCCGTCGGCGTAGGCGCGATTTCTTCGGCTGGCGCCTTAGGCGCAGGCGCCTCAAATTCCATCACCGGGATTTCGACGGTGGCCTCCGGGTCGGCGGCCATTTCCTCTTCCATCACCGGAACTTCTGGAACCTCCGCCGCCGTTGGCTCTTTCTGAACCGGCGCGGTGCTCGCGGCAAGTTCGGCATCCGTGAGGCCCGCAGCGCGTTGGAACCTGCGCCGCAGCTCGCCAAAGCGCTCCGCGCCACGCAAGTCATTGCGATCCAGATGAATCTGTTCGAGTTGCGCGGCCAACTCGGCAGTGCGGCGGTCGTCCCCCGCTCCGAGCACAAAATCCAGCAGCTTTTCGAGTGTCGGGGTGTGCCGCGGCGCACGGCGCAGAATCGCTTCCAGCAGTCCGATTGCCTTTTGTGTCAGGCCATAGCTGGCGAACAGGTCGACATCCGTCAACGATTGGGCGATAAATTTCTGGGTCTCATCGTCCAGCGCCAGTTCGGACGTAGCCGGTGCCGCTGGTGCGGCCTTCTCTTCCGCGGCTTCTGGCTCAAGCACGGTTCGCACTTTGGGCGCAGGCGCTTTCGGAATTTCCGCCTGCAGCGGCTCTTCGACAACCTCTTCCGGTGGTCCGCCCGCCAACAAGCCCATTTTCCGCAGCACGGTATCCAGCTTCCGCTTGGCGGAATCGCTGTCCGGCTGCCGGTCGACCAGTTGCTCGAAAATTTCCTTCGCGCGCGGCAGCTGGTTCGCCGTGACAAGCGCATCGCCCAGGTGCGCTAGAGCATCCGGAAGACGGAACGAGTCGCTCGTGCGGCCGTAGAAATCCACCAGCCATTCGAGAGGCTCCAGCCGCCCCGGCATCCGCGCTGCCAGCTCGGTTTGCAGCCGCCCGATCACCTCGTGCTCCCCGCCGTCAATCATCGGTACGCGAATCTGCCCAATGATGGACATGGCGCGGTCGCTCTGCCCGGACTCCAGCAACGCTTCCACAATCTTTTGCGCGGGACCAAAATTCTTGCTGTCCGCTTCCAGCACCTTCAGCGCCAGCGCCGTCGCCTTGTCCCAACTCGCGTTCTTCACATAGAGATCGAGCAGCAGCTCGGTCTGCTCCCCGCCTTTTTCCAGGTCGGGAACCCGCTCGAGCGTGTCCGCCGCCTGCCCCAGATTGCCTTGCGAAGAAAACGACCGCGCCCGAACGATGGTCGCCGCGAGGCAGTTCGGATCAATCTTGACTGCTTTTTCCGCCAGCTTTTCGCATTCGGAGTGATCACCGCGAGCCAAGGCGCGCTGCGCGGCGGACACATAGGCTTCCACCGCTTCCCGCGACTGCCCCATCGCTTGATACAGATCGGCGAGGCGGATCTGAATGCGAATATTGTCGGGTTCGGCGATGAGCAGCTTCTTCAGGAGACCAACCGCTTCAGGTTGCCGGTTATTTTTGAGGTGAATTTCCGCCAGTTGCAGGAACAGGGGGCGCGCTTCGCTCATCACTCCTTGCTGCACGTACAGGTCGGCCAGCTTCTCGAGGGGGCGAATCTCTTCCGGCGCCAATTTCGCAATGCGCTTGTAAACGGCAATCGCCTTGGTCAGGAAGCCGTCGCCTACAAAAATCTGGGCCAGCCGCTCAAAGTAGTCGATGGCCTGAAACGTCTCGCCCTGGCGGATGTACAGCTCGCCGATGGTCATCAACGTGACCTGATCGCGCGGCTCGAACTTCAGGATTTGCTGGTATTCGGCGATGGCCTGAGGGACTTTGCCCTGGTTCAGCAGCTTCTGCGCCGATTCGACAAACTTGCTCTTGTTATAGGCCATTCCTATGTCCAGACCAAAGGCACGACGCGCCTGCAAAAAGGACGAGCCTCCGTCCTGAGGGGAAGAAATGCAGACACCAGCAGTGCTTTGTCCACGCTACAGGCGGTGAAAAGCCAAGTCAACGAAGCCCGCAGCCGTTGTGAGCAGCCAATTAACCCCGTTCGGCCTAGGAAACTCGTCGGCGAACACCAGGCGAATGCTGGATTAGCTCGCAAGCAAGTCTTTTTCGGCCCGTCAAACTCGGCGGCCGCCTCTCTAGTCCATCGGCCTTGACTTGTCTCAGCAGCATGGGTTTGATTGAGGCCAACACGGGAGCGGAACCATGAAACCTTTGCTGAAGACACTGGCTATCCTGGCATTCGTGTCGTTGCTGGTCCAGACGGTCCGGCATGCGTATATGCTGTGGCTCGAGCCACGGGGCTCAGTGCTGGATAAGTACAACCAGCCCGTAAAGAGCGAGATTGGCGGTGCGGCTTCGCTCGACGAACTGCTGCAGCGCTACGACCCGGTGCGCAAGCAAGTCGACGAGCTTTCCAAAGGCAGTTTCACCCCCGCTTACGAGGAATTGCAAAAGGAGCCCTTCAAAACCGAACAGGCGCTACGCCAGGCCATCATCGAGTGGGAACAAAACTCAAAGGAAATTCACGCAATAAGGCTCTACTCTGTCGTTGCATTCGTGCTTTTCGCGCTCGGCTTGTTTGCATACAAGAAAATAAACCGTTGGCTGGGCATTTCATTGTTGATCGCCGCATTCAGCGAGTTTATTTACTGGACCAGTCCGGCCTTGATCGGCATCGGATCAATTCGCGAGGTCGACCGCCTGTTAGCGAATAAGCTGGCGTTGTCGATTGTTGCGCTGATCCTGTGCGTAGTCACACTCTGGTCTTTGGATATCTTCTCAGAGAACGAACGAAATTCTCCCCGATAGCAGCAACCTCTATGGTCTGTCGCAACCCACGGCTGGAGAGTGACGATCGAGGACCTGCTCCGCCGCAATTGTCGCACCGGCGCCGGTCCAGTGTGTGTCGTCGAGGAAATACAGATAGTGGCTCTGGCTTAACGATCGCGGAGCCTCGTCCGCGAATGCGGGCTCAAGATTCACGACCAAAACTCCCGCTCGATCAAGTGCCTTCGCAAAATCCGCAAGTGTCGCAATCGACCGCGACACATCTCGCGTCCGTTCCAGCAGCGATCCATATACGGTGCTTCGGTTCGGCACCAGCAGCACCGTAAGCTCCAAACCATCCTGCCGCAGCTCCGACGCGTACCACGCGAAGTACGCGGCCCACGCCGCTGCCGCCTTCTGTGGGTCGCTTGGCGACTGAAACTCGGCAGGCAGAAATACAATCGGTTCGCCGTTGCGCAGCCGATCTTCGATCACGAAATGCGCAAACGAATTGGGAAGCAGCCAGCCATTCTGCACCTTCTTTTCGAACTTCACCGCCAACGCTTCCAGCGGCGAGGCGTGCAGTTCGTTGACCGGAGTCGCCAACCGGTCGGTCCACTCCGTCCCCAGCGCGCGAAACACCATCCCTTGAAATTTTCCTTTGGCACCTTCGGGCGTCGCCGCTGGCGGCTGCTGCAGCACTCGCGCTTCGAGAAATTCGAAAATGACTACACCGTGCTGCAAATGGAGTCGCTGTGCCACCGCCTCCACGCTGCGCAGCCGGAGCGGCTGCGGTGATCCGGCGTTGTAAAAGTATTTTCCGCAGCGCCTGCTGAGTTGCACCGAGAGCGTCTCGTCTTCAGGAAGTTCGCTCCCCACGGCAAACGAATCGCCCACCACAATTCCCACCGGCTCGCCAGTCGCGAGCGCCGGCGGATTGTGGAATCCGTACGCATCCGTCGTGAACTCCGCGGCGCGATACTCCCGCAACGCCGGCGAATTCCCGATCGAGGCCACGCCGCCGTACGAATCGCTGCGGTGATAATGCTTATTCGGAATAAAGGGCCCCACCGCATTGGGCCAGTGCCGCAGCATCGCCTCCCAGGCCCGAAATGTCAGCGGGTCCAGCGGCACCAGCCGCAGGACCAGATCCAGCGCCAAATACAAAACCATCAGCCGCGGCAGCAGCCGCCCAACACTCCACAAGTTCGTTTTGGCTGTGTTGTCACTCACTTGGCTTCACGCATTCGCACAATCCGCACCTAAAACGTCTCTTTCTAACGGCTTAGGGGTCGGAGCCAACTTGTCTGGCGGCAGATTGCGGCAAAAACCAGCTGAGCCAAATTGTAGCTTGAGACTTGAAAAGCCGGGTTTTGTGGCGCAGAAGGGCGATGTATTTAACCAAACGGTTAAATGCATCGGGTCGAGTTTTATAATCCTGTGTTCTTCCATTTTCTGGGCTACTTTCGAACGCACTGCTCTCGACTAAAACTGAAAATACAGAAAGGGCGACTGCAGCCCCGACGCAATGGCCAGCAACGCCGCCGTGTACCCCAAACTCAACGCCGCCACGCCCAGCGGTTTCCATTCATGCTTCATCTCGAACGTGTTCGCTCCCAAATGCGCAATCGCCGCCGCAACAATCAGCACCAGCAGCAAACCTATCAGCCCAGGGAATAGCTCTCCGCTCGAAACCGTGAACATGCGCGTGAGTACCGCCGCCGCGACAGAAAAATTCTCCGAACGAAAAAACACCCAGGCCACCACGACCAGAAAAAACATCGCGCAGCGCTGCAAAAATGCCGGCAAGCGATCCCAGGCCGAACCCCAGAACCGATACAAGCACAGCAAAACCCCGTGGTAGGCGCCCCAAATCACGAACGTCCAATTCGCCCCGTGCCACAACCCTCCAAGCAGTATGGTGATCATCAGATTGCGGTACACCAACCAGGGCGAAGCCACCCGGCTGCCTCCGAGCGGAATGTACAGGTAGTCCCGCAGACAGGTGGAAAGGGAAATGTGCCAGCGATGCCAAAAATCAGCAGGGTTCAGCGCTTTATACGGAGAGGCAAAATTCTGCGGCAGGCGAATGCCAAATAAATAGCCCAGCCCGACCGCCATGTCGCTATAGCCCGAAAAGTCAAAATAAATCTGGTACGTATACCCGAGCACGCACAGCCACGCGCCCAGCGTCGACAAATGCGCCATATCTTTCCATGCCGGATTGATCACCGCCGCAATCGTGTCCGCAATCAGAACTTTCTTCATCATGCCAATCGCGAAAAAAGACCAGCCTACGTTCAGCCAACGGCTGCGGTCCGCATGATCGAGATTTTCCAGATCCGCTTCCACTTGCCGGAACCGCACAATCGGCCCGGCCACCAGCTGCGAAAACAGCGAAACGTAACAGGAAAACTCCCAGAAATTCCGCGTCGGCGTGATCACGCCGCGATACGCGTCCACCATATAGCTAATCGTGTGGAACGTATAAAACGAAATGCCGACGGGAAGAATAATGTTCAGTGCGGGAGCGTGCACCGAAATCCCCAGCCATCCCGCAAGATGCGCGAAAGTCGAAACCGAAAAATTGAAATATTTGAAGAATCCGAGCAGCAGAAGATCGATCGTCACTGGCACGATCAGAAACGGTTTCCGTCGCCGCGGCTCCGTGGCAGACAGCATCCCCAGCCCGGCGAAATAACTCACGGCCGTCGAAAACGCCATCAGCGCGCAAAACTTGTAGTTCCAGGTGCCGTAGAAAATGTAGCTAGCGACGGTCAACCAGATGTACCGCTGGTTTTTTCGGCGCAGGCGCCAAAAACCAAAATAAACGACGGGAAGAAAAAGGAATAGGAAGAGAAAGCTGTTAAAAAGCATGGGCGGGCTGTAACGTCGCTGCCGTGCTCTGCTCCGAGGCCCAGTAAATTGCTGACGCATGCGGCGCCAGCGTCACATCGACGGCATCCTTTGCGCCCAGATCCTTGTGCTCCCAGATATCGCGCAAATTGTACTGACTCTTCTTCAGCCCAAGATCCTGCCAGGTGTAGTGAAGTGACTGCGGCGCACTATCCAGATTAAACACGGCAACATACGCACCGTCGTCCGATGCCGGCGTAGACATCCAGACTGCAGCTTTGTCGTTCGAAATGACTGCGTGGCTGTTCGAAGAGTGCTGATCGACGCCGATCAACTCGGCGTTGGTCAGCGCCGACTCCGTCCACTCATCGCACAGCGTCAAGTTTCCGCCCATGATCAGGGGCGATCGGAAGATCGACCACAGCGTGAGCAACGTGCGCTGCTCATCGCGCGTTAACCGGCTCTTTCGGGCTTCGCCCCAGCCCGCCGCCGGTTCGAGGCGTCCGATCGGCAACATATCCGCATCGGGCCAGTGTCCCGGTCCCGAAAACGACGCCCACTTCGCTGCCCGCGCGAACTGATTGCCTACGCCCTGGGGAAAATCCTTGTCGCTGAACCATACGTCCCAAATGTCATCCGAAATCCGCCACATTTGCGCGTACCGCCGCAACTCCGCCGCCTTCTCCAACGGCGCGGGACCCGGCGACAAGCCCAGCACGATGGGCCGATGCGTCTTGCGAATCGCCAGACTGATCATGCGAATCTCTTCCGGCTTGTACGGATGGCTGGCGATGCAATCCACTTTTAAAAAATCGACGCCCCAATCCGCATAGAGCCGCGCCACCGAATCGTAGTACGCCTGCGCCGCCGGCGAATGCACATTCACTCCATAGTTGAACGGGTTCCACGGGCATGTATCGTTGGTATCCGCCGCCGCTTTCGCTGCGTAACGCGAGCCCGCAATCGGCAGATCCTGCCGCACCGCTTCCCGCGGAATTCCGCGCAAAATGTGAATCCCGAATTTCAGGCCGAGCGAATGCACGTAGTCGGCGAGCGGCTTGAACCCCGCGCCGTTCTCTGCCGAAGGAATCGTATTTATCGCCGGCGTGTAGCGGCCGTTTGTATCCAGGCTGAACTGTGCCGCAGCCGCATTGGTTCCCGCCGCATGATTCTTGACGTACCAGCCCGAATCCACGACCACGTATTCCCAGCCGTACACTTTCAGATGCTTGGCCATCCAGTCGGCATTCGAACGAATGTCCGCCTCGCTGACGGTCTCTCCATACGAATCCCAGCTGTTCCAGCCCATCGGCGGCGTGGCCGCGAGAACTTCCTGCTCTTGCGCCTCCGCTCGGCCGGAGCCGTTAGCGAGGATGAGAACGAGGAACGCACAGGCGGCGCAGCAAACAGCGAGAAGCGAACTCGCACTTCGCGCGATCGATTTCATCTCCATGGCCTGACCTTGATCATTGCGGCGGAGATTTTATGCGACTGAATCCGAAAGAGGTAGCGGAGTTTGCGTCGCGCCTGCGGCCCAGCAATTCGAATCGCGCACGGGCGCAAACGAATAACGATGGTAAGGAGTCGGTCCGTGCTGCCGCAGGGCTTCCAGATGATCCGCCGTCGCGTAGCCTTTATGGCGCGCCAGCCCATACTGCGGATAGATCAAATCCCACTCTTTCATCCGGTCATCGCGATGCGTTTTCGCGAGGATGGAAGCCGCCGCAATCGAAACGCTGCGCGCATCGCCTTTAATGAGTGATTTTTGCTCGATCAACACGTCGAGCTGCATCGCATCCAACAACAAATAGTCCGGTCGAATCGCGAGCTGCTGCAGCGCCGCCGTCATGGCCTGCCGGCTCGCTTGATAAATATTCCAGGCATCAATCCGCTGCGCGTCCACTTCCGCAACGGCCCACGCCAGCGCGTACTCCCGAATTCGTGGCGCCAGTTCGGCCCTGCGGTCCGGACTCAGTTTTTTGGAATCATCCAGGCCGACAATTCGGCGTTTCGGATTGAGAATCACGGCCGCGGCAAACACTGGACCAAACAGCGACCCGCGCCCAGCCTCATCCAGGCCGGCGATGCGCATCCAGCCCAGCTTCCGCGCTTCGCGCTCAAATCGTGTGGAACACAGCCGCCCCATTGCGCCGCGATTTTAGCACGCCGGCCAAACCGTTCCACCCCACCTGCACAAATGTTTCACGTGAAACATCACTACGTTCGCTGCGCGTGCGAACAGTCGGCTGCCTCCGTTGACCCCGTCACCAGAAAACCCTACGATGACCGGGCCAAGTTCGCTGTGTTGAGGGAGAATTATGCGTTCACGTTTTTCGCACTGTTCTATCCACATTTCGGTCTATCTTTTCAGCCTCGCCATCCTAGCGCTGGCCGCGCCCAAAACCTCTTCCGCTCAAGGCCTCGTTAGCAGCGACCTCTCCCGTTTCCGCTTTGTTGGCGACGCCGTCTTTTCCCCCGACGGCCACCGCATCGCCTACACCGTAATCCTCTACGATCGCCCGGGCCGCCCTTCGCCGCAGCTCTGGATCATGGACCTCGCCACGCAAAAGCCCACTCGCATTGGCGCTGAGAAAGACGTCGCCGGCAATCCGCACTGGTCTCCCGACGGCAAATGGCTCGCTTTCCAAGGCAGCGTCGGTGACCAGCACGGCCTGCTCCTCGCGCATCCCGACGGCTCCGACGTCACTACCCTTACGTCCGACATGCACGGCACCAACAGCCCGCTTCCCGGCACTGGCGACGATCTCACCTGGTCACCCGACTCCAAGCAAATCGCCTTCATTTCGTCCACTCCTGATGAACGCTACGCCCAAGCCAGCGGCGATCCCATGGTTATCTCGCGCTATCTCTACAAGCCCGACGCCGGCGAAGGCATGACCCGCTTCAACGACAACCGCCGCCTCCATATTTTCGTCCTCGACGTCGCCAGCAAGCAGGTCCGCCAACTCACGCAAGGCATTTACGACGAGCATTCCATCTCGTGGTCCCCCGACGGCAAACAAATTCTCTTCGCTTCGAATCGCGAGCCGAACCAGGACGAATTCTTCAACTACGATGTTTTCACCCTCAACGTCGCCGACAACTCCATCCACCGCCTCACCGCCACGGAATTCAACGAATACGATCCAGTCTGGTCGCCTGATGGCAAGCACATCGCCTATCGCGGCACGCGCCGCGGCCTCACTGATCGTGAAACCACCATGGAAGACACGCACGTCTGGGTGATGAACGCCGACGGCAGCGACCGCCGCGAAATCGGCGCTGTCATTGATGACCGCCAAGGTTCGCCGCACTGGTCGCTCGACAGCAACTCGGTCTACTTCACCGTGCAGGAGCGCGGCAGCAATCACCTCGTCCGCTTGCCCATCTCCGGCGGCGCTCCCGAATACATCCTCAGAGAACCCGGAGGTGTCGGCGGATTCTCCGTCGCGAAGGATGGCACGCTCGCGTATGCGTACACTTCGCTTCGCGACATGGCCGAGCTTTTCATCAAAAAAGGCACTGCTGCTGCACAAAAACTTACCGATCTCAACGCCGACGCTCTTCGCGGCAAGCCCCTGGCCGAAGTCGAATCCTTCACCTTCGTCAGCAACGACAACAAATTCGAAGTCGAAGCCTTCCTCACCAAACCCGTCGGCCTGACTGCCGATTCGAAACACCCACTGATCGTCAACATCCACGGCGGCCCGCATGGCCAGAACGGCCCCGGCTTCAGCTTCCGTAATCAGGTGTATGCGGCGCACGGCTTCGCTGTTCTCAACGTTAACTATCGAGGCTCGACCGGCTACGGCCAAAAATTCGCCGACGCCGTTTTCGGCGACCAGGACGGCAACGAAGGTCAGGATGTTTTGTACGGAGTCAGCGCGGCCGTGCGCCGTTACCTATGGATTGACCGCGAACGCATGGGCATCGAAGGCGTCAGCTATGGCGGCCAGCTCAGCGATTGGCTGATCACGCAAACCAACGAATTCAAAGCCGCCATTCCCACGGCGGGCATCGCCAACCTCATCAGCTACAACTACATGACCTACTACAACCAATACGAGGAAATGGAGTTCGGTCAGTTCCTCCATCAAAGCACGCTGATGGACGAAGCCTGGAAGCGCTCCGCGTTGCGTTTCGTCGCGCAAGCCCACACGCCCACGATGCTCTGTCACGGAGAAAACGACAACGATGTGCCCATCGCCGAAGCCGAACAGTTTTACGTCGCGCTAAAAGACGTTGGCACCGAAGCGGTCTTCGTCCGTTACCCGCGCGAAGGCCACGGCATTCGCGAAACCAAGCACGTCATCGACTGGACCGACCGCTCTCTCGCCTGGTACGACCAACACTTCCCCAAAGCCGGTGCCGAAGGCATCACCAACGTCCAGCCGTAGCTGGGCCATTGGGGAGTGCGGTCGCTACCGCTCCAGCGGGGGGAGCTGTGGGAAACAAAAAGAGCGATGCTCGAAAAAGCATCGCTCCTCTCGGAAAATCTCAGCCTGTTTGACCAATTTTTCGGCTAGTTTTTCGCGCTGGCCAGTTCGTCGGAGAACACCGCCTCAAACCGTTTCTCCTCTTCCTGGTCATGCAACATAACGACCGGCACCACGCGCAACGACCTCTTGCACGCATGGCACTGCGTTACTTCACCTTGCAAATCCTGCAAAAAGCCGTCCGTAAAATGATAGAGCGCGCGCTCGCGGCGGGCATTTTTCTCGTCTCGCGCGCCGCAGTAGGGACATACGAATTCCACCTTGTCCTGCTGCGGATCGCGGTCCAGCGCTGCCCAGCCCGTGCGGCGCACCCCAATGACTTCTATTTGCCCGC